>Ga0209373_10000620_pt1 | contig 53219 bp, 35 predicted proteins | sample Higcelweek5metaG_FD_187173 | JGI IMG/M metagenome (GOLD analysis project Ga0209373, IMG submission 187173) | Freshwater pond sediment microbial communities from the University of Edinburgh, under environmental carbon perturbations - High... | ecosystem: Environmental > Aquatic > Freshwater >... | reverse complement strand
GCCGGAAGAGAACCTGCTTATGATCTGCAGAGCATTATCCAATCCGCCGGTAAACACGTTTCCTTCCGGATCCGTGTTCGTAGCACCTGAGAATCCGAATAGCCCGGTCACCTGATTGCCGTCCTGGCTCAGCTTCAGGAAAGCATTATCCGTTTCTGTCACGTTGTCAGTATCGGCTTCGAGATATATGGAAGCATCGGCTATGTTCCTCAGGTGCAGCATATGGCCCGGAGCGGTGGTGCCGATGCCGACGCTTCCCTTGAGCAAAGTCGTCACGATCGAATCGTTTCCGAGGACAACCGAGTTGGATCCGGCTCCGGTGGCGTTATATCCAATGACTATTTCGTTGGTGTCGCCATCGGCGAGAGCCATGGTGTTATACCCGAGATAGAGGGAATTACTGGAAGTCGCATTGGCGACGGAGCCTCCCGAGATGAAGCGTCCGGAGCTGGCTCCCATGGCCGTATTGCTCGAACCTGTGGTCATGGAATAGAGGGACCCGAGACCGAGCGCGGAATTATATGATCCAGTCGTTATCGAGAGCAAGCTGTTGCTTCCCACTGCCGTGTTGTAATATCCCTCGCCTCCGGTCGTGTGCGAAAGGCTTGCTCCGCCGTTGCCGAAGAAAAGGGATCCCAAAAATCCAGCCGGAGCCGCGTTATATATCATCGGATTTCCGCTGATGGCGATCTTCCCGACAACATCCAAGGCTTGAGCTGGTGCGGTGGTGCCGATGCCGACGTATCCGGAAGTATTGACCCTGATTGCTTCATTTCCTCCAGAAAAGAACCTCAGATAGTCAGTAGCTATTCCTGATCCTATTCTTATAGTGTTGGAAGCGCTATCTCTTCCGATCAATATCGCACCGGCAGAGCCTGACCTCAAGTATGACCCGTCAGACATACTGATGCTTCCGACGACGTCGAGTGCTTGGGCTGGAGCAGTGGTGCCGATGCCGACTGCTTTGGACAAGTTATCGACCCTGAACCATGGCGATCCGGAATTCCTTCCTTCGAAATAGTTGATCATATTCGCGGAACGAACAAAGGCGAAGGTGTTTCCTGCTCCGGCTCCCGCATCGTTTATTCCTTGGAAAATAATGCTTCCGCTCGCCGCCTTCATAACCCATTTCTTCTCATCAGCATTTGCCGAGGTGTCAATGAACGATAGCGCCGGAATAGAAGAATTGAGCGCCATGCTGCCAATGACTTCCAGCCTGTATCCCGGACTCGTCGTTCCGATGCCGACGTTGCCCTTGAGCACAGTCGTCGCAATCATATCGTTTCCGAGGACCACCGAGTTCGATCCGGCTCCAGTGGCGTTGTATCCAATGACTATTTCATTGGCATCGCCGTCGGCGAGGGCTCTGGTGTTGGCTCCGAGATAGAGGGAGTTATATGAAGTGGCATTGACAGTTGTCCCATTAGCTATATATCCTCCCGAAGCGAATCCTATAGCCGTATTATAGCTTGTTGTAGTATTGCCATAGAGAGAGTTCGCTCCGAAGGCTGCATTATTGGATCCGCTAGTATTATAGAAAAGTGAATTCAATCCGAAGGATGCGTTGTTATAGCCTGTCGTGTTGCGATAAAGGGATACTGTGCCAGAGGCGGTATTGGAATGGCCGGTCGTGTTGGAAACGAGAGCACCATATCCTATTCCCGTATTATTCTGTCCTTCAGCTCCAGTTGTGTGCGACAAACTTCCTCCGCCATCGCCGAAGAATAAGGAATTCGTGAATCCTGCCGCATGAGCGTTATACATCATCTGCAACCCCGAAATGGCGATCTTCCCGACAACATCCAAGGCTTGAGCTGGAGCGGTCGTGCCGATGCCGACAAATCCGGCAGCTGTCCATATTCCAGTGCTTACACCAGCACCGTTTCCAAAAAACACTCCTCCTGTTCCAGAATCGAAATTCAAATATAACCCTCCCGTACTATTGGAGTTCATAATGAGGTTGCTCACATTACCTCTTATCGAAGGAACCGTCGGGGAATTGACATTGCCTGTATATATATCAAGATAGCTTCCCACGCTTAGGATCTTGCGCGGAGCAGTGGTGCCGATTCCGACGTTGCCTCCGTTCGCGATCCGCATATATTCGGATGATCCGCTGCCGAAAGCCATTCCGTATGTCCCGCCTATCGGATTGAAATCCATATACCCTTGAAGAGTGGAATCGGTCACGTTCTGGATGCGCGTAGTGGCAGTCGTCCAACTGTTGCCATCCGCGTTCCTGAATTGGGAGAAGTTCAGATAATTCTTATTGCCTATTCCGCTCACATCAGTCAGAGACAGTAAAGGTGCTGAGTTCCCCGCAGTTGTGCCAAGAGAACTCGAGGACAATATAGTCAAAGGATAATTTGGCGCGGTGGTGCCGATTCCGACATTCCCTTTGAGAATCGTTTTGGTTATGGAATTATTTCCCAGAACCACCGAATTCGATCCGACGCCTGTGGCACTTGATCCGATGACGATCTCATTGGTATCGCCGTCGGCAAGAGCCATGGTGTTATATCCGAGGAAGAGCGAATTATTAGCGGTTGTAATAGGAGTGACATCGTCAGCGATATATCGTCCGGAAATCGTTCCGAAAGCGGTGTTATAGTATCCGGTGGTGATTGAGGCGAGCGAACCTGTTCCGACAGCAGCATTGGAATAGCCGGTCGTGTTGTTGTATAAAGCATTCATTCCGACACCTGTATTGTTATATCCCTCATTCACTGTCGTGTGCGAAGAAGCGGTTCCCCCGTTTCCGAAGAAGAGCGAGTTCGTATACCCTGCCGCACTGGCGTTATATATCATCTGCAGCCCTGAAATGGCGATCTTCCCGACGACGTCGAGAGCTTGGGATGGAGCCGTCGTTCCAATGCCGACACTTGTCCCATTGTCATATATGAGCGAGTTCCCCACCGTTCCGGTTCCGGTGAATTTGGCGAGATAGTTGGCTGTGCCGGAAATCGATGAGGCGGCGGCATAATATGCTCCGTGCTGGCCATCCAGGAGATCCGCATTGAGGCTCGCGACCATAGTGGAAGAAGAGATGGAAAGAGGGGCTGTCCCAGTGGTGACGGATGAAACGATCTGACCGGAAAGGGCGATGCCGGCGAAGGTGGGGGCATCGATAGTCCTGAGGCTCTGGTTGATGGAGCTGTTTCCTGTGACAGCCAGGGTATATGAGTTCAAAGAAAGCACGCTGCCTGTTCCGGTGGAGATGGTGTTGCCGTTGAAAGTGGTTCCGATGATCCCGCCTGCCACTTCCAGTTTCGATCCAGGCGCGGTGGTGCCGATGCCGACGTTGCCCTTCAATATAGTCTTCGTTATGGAATCATTTCCCAAAACCACCGAGTTGGAACCGGCTCCTGTGGCGCTGGCTCCGATGACGATCTCGTTAGTGTCACCGTCGGCGAGGGCTTTGGAGTTGAATCCGATATAGATGGAATCGTGAGAGGTCTGATTGGCGGTCAGGCCATCCGCAATGAAGCGTCCGGCACTGTTTCCAAGACCCGTATTCTGATATCCTGTCGTGTTGCCATATAGAGAATAGACACCCAAGGCGGAGTTGGAATAGCCGGTCGTGTTGAAATACAGGGAATTTTGTCCTGATGCTGTATTATTGTATCCGGAGATGTTTGAAAAGAGAGTCCCTTGTCCGAGAGCCGTGTTGCTGTATCCGGTAGTATTCGAAGCGAGCGTACCGTACCCTACTCCTGTATTATAATATCCTTCGTTTCCGGTCGTGTGCGACAGGCTTCCTCCTCCGTTGCCGATGAAAAGCGATGCTGTGAACCCTGCCGCTCCCGCGTTATACATCATCTGCGTGCCGCTTATGGCAATTTTTCCGACGACATCCAAAACCTGCATCGGCGCAGTGGTTCCGATGCCGACATATCCGCCAGCATTTATATACATATGGGGAGCATTCGACACTATCGAGAAAGCGCTGAGAGCGAGGCCGTTGCTCAGCCCGTATATCGATGAATATCCTGCAGTGCCGCTGTTGTCATATAGTTCCATTCCTCCGTTCCCCGACGTCACCCCGCCATCCCTGATGAGGATCTTTCCGTTGACATCCATTTTCGCCAATGGCGCAGTCGTTCCGATTCCGACATTCGTTCCGTCATCATATATGACAGAGCTTCCGATTGTTGAAGCTCCGGTGAATTTGGCGAGGTAGTTGGCTGTGCCGGAAATCGATGAAGCCGCGGCATAGTATGCTCCGTGCTGGCCGTCGAGGAGATCGGCATCCAATCCTGATCCAGCCCCATCATTGGCAGCATGCCACATCTTGTTTCCCTTGAATGTAATGTTGTTGAGATCAGAATAGAGAGTGGTGGTCCAGGTTATTGCATCCCCCGCGCTCTTGCCCACTCCGGATGCGGACCTCAAGAAGAACGATCCGCCGCTGCCATTGTTGCTGACAGACATCGACACGGAGGAAGCATCCTCTCCGGCATTCGTGAATACTGGGGATAGCCCCCCATAGGTATTCCAATACCAGTGTATGCGGCCGGTTCCGTCCTGTTGAAGCCAAGCTGAGTTTCCATTAATGCTGGTCTTGTTTATATATCCGTTAGTATTTATATTGCCATTGACATCCAACTTCTCAGACGGAGCGGTCGTTCCGATCCCCACATTCGTCCCATTGTCATATATGAGCGAGTTCCCCACCGTTCCTGTCCCCGTGAATTTGGCAAGATAGTTGGCTGTGCCGGAAATATTGGAAGCGGCGGCATAATAGCTGCCGTGCTGGCCGTCGAGGAGGTCGGCGTTCAGGTTGGAAACGAGAGTCGTTGAAGCGATGGAGAACGGAGATGTTCCGGTGGTGACAGTCGAGATCATCTGGTTGGAATATTGGATCGATCCTGAGACATCCAAGGCTTGAGCCGGAGCGGTCGTTCCAATTCCAACATAGCCGTCGTTCGATATTCTCATTCTTTCAGAAGGGGCGCTCAAGCCGGTGAAGAATGTCAGCGATGCCTTTAAATTTCCCTCAACCTGCGTTCTTATCTGCGCAACGGAAGTGTTATTGTCATATGTCTCGAACTGGATTATCGATCCAGAGCCGATGATTGGGAAAACCGCATCATACCTCGATGCCAATCTTAGCACTTCCGACCCTGACGAAGAAGCGGCCGTGGAACTGAGCAAATGCAGGAAAGTCGATGGCGCGGTGGTTCCGATTCCGACATAGCCATTATTTTTCAAATATAATTGACCTTCTCTGGAGACGCCCGCTGCTCCGATCGTAAATATGGACAAATCATCCGCCCATGATCCGCTATAGAAGCTATTGATATTATTAGCTCCTGAAAATGCCATATTTTCATTGCCATTACCAAATGACACGCCTTTATTGCTACCGCCGCTCGCATAATTGACAGCAAGGTTCCAACCAGGATTTGTCGTTCCGATGCCGACACCAGCTCCACCGTCATATATAACAGAATTTCCAAGTGCTGAAGTTCCTGTGAATTTGGCAAGATAGTTGGCGGTGCCGGAAACATTGGCAGCCGGCAGATAGTATGCGCCGTGCTGACCATCGAGGAGGTCGGCGTTCAGATTAGAAACAAGGGTGGTCGAAGAAACGGTGAGCGGGGCCGCTCCGGTCGCTTGGGAAAGAGTCAGTCTCGCGAAAGTCGGGGTGGCGACGGATGCGATGTCCTGGATGGTGTTGACTGCTCCGCTTGAAACGCTGAAATTGAGGGAATTGAAGGAGGCGACACCTTTATCCGCCACTGTCGCATCAGCGATCGAGCCCGAAAGGACGTTCGAAGCGAGCGACAGGATCAGTGGCGAAGTTGCCGAAACGGATGCGAGGCGATAGTCATATGCCGAGTTCCAATTGGTCGAGCTTCCGCCTGTCGCCAGGATGATGCCGTTGACATCTAGCTTCGCTAGCGGGGATGTCGTCCCGATTCCGACATTGCCGCCATCATATGGATTAATAACAAGATTAGCGCTTGCCATTGTTCCATAATCATAAGCATGCAATCTGACATATGACCCAGCAGAAGCATCTATAAGAAGGCCTTTTCTCGATGACCCTCCCCCATCACCTATGAACATTCTCCCAAGGCCCGCTATCTCCAGAGTCTCATGCGGGGCAGTCGTTCCGATTCCGACGTTGCCGGAAGAAGCGATATACATCCGATCACTCATGACTCCGGCTAAAGACGTCGAGAACATGAGTCCCCCGGCCCGCAACCCGGCACCGCCTCCACCGGTCAGATAGCTGCGTATCTTGGCTATCGGCAAGGTGCTGCTGTTCTGGTCATGCCCGAAAAGGATGACCGGACCGGCGCCTACGGACTGATTTCCGACGTTTTCGAGATTCAGGACCGGATCAATCGCATATATGTGCAGATCGGAATTCGGCGCCGTCGTGCCGATGCCGACATTTCCTTTGAGGATTGTCTTCGTTATCGAACCGTTTCCGATGACCACTGAGTTGGAACCCGCTCCCGTGGCGCTCGCTCCGATGACAATTTCATTAGTGTCGCCGTCGGCAAGAGCCATGGAGTTATATCCAAGATAGAGGGAGTTGTTGGAGGTTTGATTAGTGACTGAACCGCCTGAGATATAGCGACCAGCATTCATTCCTAAAGCAGAATTGCTGTAACCAGAAGTGTTGGAATATAGTGCGTTTATTCCAAGCGCGGAATTATTGTTCCCGGTTGTGTTAGAAGCTATAGCATTCACGCCCATCGCAGAGTTGCCATACCCAATAGTATTTCCTAAGAGAGCATTATATCCTATTCCCGTGTTAGTATATCCTTCATTTCCCGTCGTATGTGCCAAACTTCCTCCGCCATTGCCGAAGAACAATGAAGAGGTGAACCCTGCAGCATTCGCGTTATACATCATCTGCGTGCCGCTGATGGCGACTTTCCCGACGACGTCCAACGCCTGAGCCGGAGCGGTTGTTCCGATTCCGACATATGATCCGGAATTATATATTGGTGAATTGATCAGGTTTTCCGTGGTGTTGAAAACCGGCACATAACCGGCTGTGCCGGAACTGGTGACATATCCCGAAGCGCCAGCCAATTGGAAAGCGCTGGCATGATAGCCGTCCAAAAGATCAGCGTTCAAGTTGGAAACGAGAGTCGCCGAAGCGACGGACAACGGGGATGTTCCAGTCGTGACAGTCGAGATGAATTGTCCCGAAGCCCTCACTGATCCGACCACATCCAAGGCTTGCCCTGGCGCGGTGGTGCCGATGCCGACGAGCCTTGACGCATTGTCAACCTTGAACCAAGACACCCCGTTGAATTTGCCTTCGAAAGAATTGACGTTGCTCCCGGAGCGGACAAAAGCGAAGGTCTGTCCTCCTCCGGATCCTGCGTCATTGATAGCCTGGATCATAAAGATTCCTCCCGATGCCCTCATCCACCATTTCTGATTGTCGGCAGCCGCTCCTGTTTCAGTGAGGGACAGTCCCGGCGCAGTATGGGCGATACCGACAGAACCGACGATATCAAGGGTGTTGACCGGAGCGGTCATCCCGATTCCTATTTTCCCCCTGAGGATAGTGGTCAATATTGAGCTGCCTCCAAGAACAACCGAATTGCTTCCGGCTCCTATGGCGTTATATCCGATGACTATTTCATTGCTGTCGCCGTCGGCGAGGGCTTTGGTGGCAGTTCCAAGATACAGCGAAGTGCTTGAAGTCTGATTGCTCGTCGATCCGTCAGTGATATACCGTCCGGCATTCACTCCCACGGCCACATTATTGAACCCGGTTGTGTTCGTATAGAGAGCATTCATTCCCAAAGCGGAGTTGTTGTATCCTGACGTGTTCGAATAGAGAACATATACCCCGATAGCGGTATTCTGATATCCGGTCGTGTTTGTCAAAAGGGAGTTCAGCCCGAAAGCGGAGTTGCTGTATCCGGTGGTGTTGGCATTGAGAGCGCCTGATCCGGTTGCAGTGTTATATGATCCAGTCGTGTTGGAGAGAAGGGCACCCTTGCCGACTCCCGTATTATAATATCCCTCAACCCCTGTCGTGTGCGACAGGCTTCCTCCGCCAGTGCCGAAGAAAAGCGAATTGGTGAATCCTGCCGCATCCGCGTTATACATCATCTGTGTGCCGTTCTGGGCGATCTTGCCATAGACATCGAGGGACTGGGAAGGGGCGGTGGTGCCGATTCCGACATATCCAGTGGAATCTATGAACATGCTTGTTGCGTTTCCTGACCTGTCGAAACTGTATTTTCCATTTCCGCTATTGAAAGCCACTGTGGAGCTTTTTATGCCGATTCCATATGAAGACGATGCAGTACCGCCGTCGAACAGAAGGATCTGATATCTGCTATAGATGCTGAGATACCCCGTCGATACGTTGTTAGCAAGCGCCAACTTCGCTCCGGGGCTTGTCGTCCCGATTCCTATATTCGTCCCGTCATCATATATGAGCGAGTTCCCGATCGCGCTTCCTCCGGTGAATTTGGCGAGATAGTTGGCTGTGCCTGTTCCAGTGACCGGATCGGTGAGAGCCGATTGGAAAGCGGCGGCATGATAGCCGTCCAGAAGATCCGCATTGAGGCTTGCGACCATAGTGGAGGAAGCGATGGAAAGAGGAGCTGTTCCGGTGGTGACGCTCGAGACGATCTGGCCGGAAAGGGCGATGCCGGAGAAGGTGGGAGCGTCGATGGTGCGGAGGCTCTGGTTGATGGTCGAGTTTCCTGTGACAGCCAGGGTATATGAGTTCAAAGAAAGAACACTGCCTGTTCCGGTGGAGATGGCATTGCCGTTGAAAGTGGTTCCGATGATTCCGCCTGCCACTTCCAGTTTCGCTCCAGGCGTGGTGGTGCCGATGCCGACGTTGCCGCCCGGCATGAGAGCCAGGTGTTCCGCTCCGTTGGTGGCGATGCTGGTCGAGACTCCCGAGAAAGTCAGGCTTCCGGTCATCGTGTCCCCGATCGTGTCCACCCAGTTGTCAGCGGTTGCGGGCATATAATATGACCCTTGTTGGCCGTTCAGATATTGAGCGTTCAGATTGGCGACGAGGGTCGTCGAAGAGACAGCCAAAGGAGCCGTTCCCGTTCCGACGGTCGAAATGAGCTGCCCGTTGGAACGGATCGCGCCCATGACATCCAGCGTCGTTCCCGGATTGGTCGTCCCGATTCCGATATTGGTCCCGTTGTCATACACGATCGAATTCCCGAGCGAACTTGCGCCGGTGAATTTCGCCATATATGTCGCCGTTCCCGAAACGTTTCCTGCCGGGAGATAATATGAGCCGAGCTGATTATTGAGATATTGGGCGTTCAGATTGGAAACCATGGTCGTCGAAGCGACGGACAAAGGAGCCGTTCCAGTGACGACAGTCGAGATGAGCTGGCTGCTGACCCTTGCCGATCCGACGATATCCAGCGCCTGTCCAGGGGAGGATGTGCCGATTCCGACATTGCCGCTATTCGCTATCCTCATTCTTTCTGTTCCCTTAGTCGTAGTATTCAGTGCTCCTCCGGTATAGAAAACTATCGGATAGGTAGATCGTGAAGAAATGGCAGCTTCGCTAGACGTGCTGATAAGCCCTATATTCATTCCCCACACTGCGCTTCCTGATGAACCGTCATTCAATTGGGCAACTTCATTAGTTCCCAACGCCACTGTCAGTTTGTTTCCAGGCGCGGTCGTTCCGATTCCAATGCGGTTGTTGGCCGTGTCGATGAAAAGCGTTCCGGAATCGAAGTTCATGGAATAGTTGTTGGTCGAAGAACCGATTGCCAGATCCGCATCCAGTGTCATCGTGTCTTTCAGCTCCGAGAAATCCAGGGAATCCGGCGTCACTCCGATGCCATCCCCGACGCTGACTGATTTCCAGAAAACGTCCCCGCTGGCATCGACCGACAGGAACTGCCCCATTCCTCCGGCTGCCAAGCGCTTCCATTTGTTGACGGCGCTCACGTCCTGCCCGGTGATGAGGTCTCCTCTTTGCACTGTTCCGGTTTCAGTGTCTGAGTGCGAAGCCGAAAGCAGGTCATGCGCCGCTCCCGTCGCCGTATTGGTCCATGTCGGCACCCCTCCTGTGATGACCATCACCTGACCGTCTGTTCCGATCGGCAGTTTCGAGAAGGCCGAAGTCCCGGAAGCATACAGCATGTCTCCAGCGTCATAGATTCCGAATCCTGTTCCTCCGTTTCCTGCAGAGAGAGAGGTGGTGAGAGTGAGGCCTCCGAATGTCGGAGTCGAAGTTGTCGAGATGTCTTGGATGGTATCGAGCGATGATCCGTTGATCCTCAGGTTGGTCGAGATATAGTTGAGGCTGGCGGCATTGTTGGAAAATGCCAAAGGCGCGTTCCAGGTGTCGACCCGGTTCGTGAAGCTCGTGTTCCAGTTTGTTTCCTCCGTCGTCGTCGGGATGACATAATTGCTGGTTATGGTGAATATCCCGTTTGCGTTGTTGTATGTCAGTCCTGTCGCAGTGGATGATATCGAAGCCCTGGCGCGGATGTCGGTGTAATAGAGATTAGTTCCTTCCGAAAGATCCGATGTGGTGGCCGATCCGGAAACGACTCCCGAAGAGGCCCTCAGGACCCCGTTCATCGTGTCGATGGTGAGGCCGGCGAATGTCGGGGTGCTGGTGTTCGAGATGTTCTGGATGGTGTTGACCGCGCCATTGGTCACGGTGAAATTGGAAGCATTGAAAGACGCCACTCCTTTGGCAGCCGTGGTCGCATCAGAGATCGAACCGGTGAGTCCGTTCGAGCTCAAGGTGAGCGTGAGAGGCGAAGTGCCCGTTGCGGAGGTGAGGCGGTATGTATATGCAGTGTTCCAATTGGTCGAAGTTCCCCCGGTTGCTGCGATCACTCCGTTAACATCAAGCTTCTGTCCTGGCGCAGTGGTGCCGATGCCGACGTTGCCATTGCTAGCCAAAATCCGAAGCCGTTCCGAAAGCCCGCTTGTCCCAGAATATATCCCAATATCCCCCCTAGGATTGACCAGATTGAGTGATTTCGCCCCGGAAAGAGAAGTATTCGCACTTCCGGTATTGACGAAATACGATGCGTAGTCATTATCGACATCGGTTCCGAAATAATACCCTGAAGCGCCTGCACTATCAGCATTGGTCACCCTGATGCGGGCATATGAAGATGAGTCATTCCTAACAGATAATTGGGCAGTTGGCGCAGTCGTTCCGATGCCGATGCGGTTGTTGGCGGTGTCGATGAAGAGCGTTCCTTCATCGAAGTTCATGGAATAGTTGTTGGCCGAGGCCGAGACGGACAGGTTGGCATCAAGCGTCATGGAATCTTTCAGTTCTGAAAAATCCAGCGAGTTCGCGGAAACGCCGGCACCCGATCCTCCCACTGTTATGGTCGTCCAAACAGGATCGCCGCTTGCGTCGACGATCAGCGCTTGCCCTGTCGATCCCACGGATAGTCTTGACCAGGTCGGAAACACTCCTTGTCCCACGATCAGGTCCCCTCTTGAAACCGTTCCGGGGGTCGTGTCGTTGTGAGAAGTCGAAAGCAATCCGTGCGATGCTCCGGTCGCGGTGTCGGTCCATGTCGGGATTCCGCCTGTGATCACCAGCACCTGACCATTGGTTCCGATCGGCAGTTTCGAGAAAGCCGAAGTCCCGGAAGCATATAGCATGTCTCCGGCGTCATAGATTCCGAATCCCGTTCCTCCGTTTCCTGCAGAGAGCGAACTGGTGAGAGTGATTCCTCCGAATGTCGGAGTCGAAGTTGTCGAGATGTCTTGGATGGTGTTGACTTCTCCAGATGTCACGGTGAAATTGGAAGCGTTGAAAGAAGCCACTCCTTTGGCAGCCGTGGTCGCGTCAGAAATCGATCCGGTCAGTCCGTTCGAGCTCAAGGTGAGCATGAGAGGCGAAGTGCCCGAAGCGGAGGTGAGGCGGTATAGATATGCATTGTTCCAATCAGTTTCTTCCGTTGTCGTCGGGATGACATATCCTCCGGTCAAGGAGAACAGCCCGCCGGTGTTGTCATATGAAAGGCCGGTAGCATTGGAGCTTATCGAAACCCTGGCGCGTGTGTCGGTATAATACAGATTCGTTCCTTCGGAAAGATCGCTGGTCGTTTTGGTCGCCAATCTCGAGTCGAATCTGGTGTCGGTGTAATAGAGATTCGTTCCTTCCGGAAGATCCGATGTGGTGGCCGATCCGGAGATGACTCCCGAAGAGGCTTTCAGGATTCCGTTCATCGTGTCGATGGTTAGTCCGGCGAAAGTCGGCGAAGAAGACTGGGAAATGTTTTGGATAGTGTTGACCGCCCCACCGGAAACAGTGAAATTGGAAGCGTTGAAAGAAGCCACTCCTTTGGCAGCCGTGGTCGCATCAGCGATCGAACCAGTGAGCGAATTGTCGCTCAAAGTGAGAGTGAGAGGAGCGGCTCCGGCTGCTGAAAACAATCGATAGAGGAAAGCGTCGTTCCAATCAGTCGATGTTCCGCCTGCTGCCGTGATCACTCCATTGATTTCCAAAGCGGTGCCTGGCGCGGTCGTTCCGATGCCGATCCGGTTGTTGGCCGTGTCGATGAAAAGCGTTCCCGAATCGAAGTTCATGGAATAGTTGCTGGCTGAAGCCGAGACGGCCAGGTTGGCATCAAGCGTCATGGAATCCGCCAATTGGACGAAATCGAGCGAGTCATCCACGATGTTCGCCCCACCGAGGGAAAGCGATGTCCAAACCGGATCTCCATTCGCATCAACCATCAAAGCCTGCCCGGTCGATCCGGCAGCCAGCCTTGACCAAGTGGCGGTTGTTCCCTGTCCGGTGATCAAGTCTCCCTTTTGGACTGCCGCTTCGGTTGTGTCGGAGTGGGAAGCGGAAAGCAGATCGTGAGCTGTTCCCGTCGCGCTGTTGACCCATGTCGGGACTCCGCTTGCAACCACCAGCACCTGCCCTTCCGTCCCGACTGTCAAAGTGGAAAGCGAGCTTCCCGAGGAATAATAGAGAATATCTCCCGAATCATATTCCGATTCCGAAAGCCCGGTTCCGCCATTGTCCACGCTCAGGGCATTGGTCAACCCGAGCCCGGCGAAAGTCGGCGAAGAGACCGTCGAGATATCCTGGATGGTAGTGAGGGAATTGGAAACCAATTTCAGATTATTACTGTCATAATTCAAGGAGGCCGCGTTATTGAGAAACGACAACGGGCCGTTCCATGTCCCGACTCTCGCCGCATATGCCGTGTTCCAATTCGATTCTTCCGTTGTCGTCGGAATGACATATCCGCTGGATATTGAGAACAACCCGCTGACGCTGTCATATGCGAGCCCATTGGCATTCGAAGTGATGGAAGACCTGGCTCGCGCGTTCGTGTAATAGAGATTCGTTATTCCCTCGGTCAGATTGTCGGTTGTCTTGGTCGCCAATCTCGAATCGAATCTCGTATCGGTGTAATAGAGATTGGTCCCTTCAGGAAGATCCGATGTGGTGGCCGAGTCAGAAACGACTCCCGAGGAGGCTTTCAGGATTCCGTTCATCGTGTCGATGGTGAGTCCGGCGAATGTCGGGTCTGATGTCGTCAGAAGATCCTGATTGATGTTGGAGTTCCCGGTCAATGTCAGCGCATGCGAGTTCAAGTTTATCGATCCGGAACCGGAGGAGATAGTATTGCCGTTGAAAGAGCCTCCCAGGATATTTCCAGTGGAATAGATATTCTTCCACCTGTTGGTCGAGGAGCCGAGATTGAATGCATCATCAGTCCCCGGAATGATGTTCCCTCCGGCGATGAAATTCCCGTTCACGGTACTGAGAGTGATGTCGCCGTCTCCCAGATCAAGTCCGGAGGTGAGTTTCAGTCCAGCGAATGTCGGAGTGGATGTGGTCGTCAGGTCCTGGTCAACGCTCGCTTGTCCCGAAACGGTGAGTTTGCTGCTTCCGCCTGCGATCGAAAAATCACCGCCAGACACTGTCAGCGAAAGCCCGTTATATGTTTTTCCAGTGAGCGATTTGGCGATGTAGTTGTTGGCGATAGCCGTTCCCTGCCATACTCCGGCCGTAATCGTTCCGAGCTTGGTGATGGTCGGCAGCATTCCGGCAGTCAACTTCCCTCCCGAACCCAACAGAGGGATGTCGCCGGACTTCGTTCCGAGGCTTGCGCCTTCAAGAGCGAGCGCGTTCTTGGCCGTTTCAGCATTGGTCGAATTGACGGCGTTTAGCGAATTCAAGGCTCTTGGAACCGCTCCCAGTCTTCTTCTTGGAACCATCTCGCTGTCTGTCGCGATGCGGATCCCCAAAAAGTATTCCTGCGAATTGAAATCCAGACTTTCCGGAAGAGGGCTCACTGAACCCAGATCAGCGCGGAGTATGCCGTTGTCCACCCTGATTTTCTGCGTCTCTTCCCAAACCGCCTGGTCGCTCGTGGAAGGATAACTGTCCGGCGTCGTCCGGTCGGCAGGATATATCGCAAAGCGGACATCGTATTCCCCGTTCGCCATTTCCTTATCCGCCTTGTTGGCGATATATGCCGTGACATCGATGGTCCTCGCCACTTCGGCAGACGTTTCATGCCACATCAAAGCGAAGACTGAAACAGCCACCAGGACAACGGAAATGATTTTGTTTTTCAGATTTGTTTTCATTTTTCCTTGCCCGCCGAAGCTTCAGCGTAGGCGGGCCATGCCTTTAAGAATTCAACCTTCTCTAACCCTTTTTGACTGCCCAACCGAATATGTCATTGAGCGATTTGGAAATCATATCGAAAACCGAAACCGGTTTTGCTGCAGTATATATCCCGAAATAGTCGCTTTCCTCGGAGTTCCCGAAACGGTCTTTGCTGGTGATGCGGTATGTATATGCGTTCTTCTGTTCGAGATCCGTTAGCACCGCGCTGTGGATGAACCCATATGAATCCTCTTTCATGCTGGCAAGATTCTTCTGCCCGTTCTTGCCATATTCCAGATCGGAGACAGCCGGCTTGTTGGTCTTCCAGGAAATCAGTATTTTCGAGTCTCCTTTGTCAGCCGAAATGAACGATTCGCTCTTGATGTCATAGATCGATAATTCGAGATTGCTGCCGTCATCCGACAGGATCAGATTGCTGCCGATGTTGACTTGGGTCGCCTCGAAGTTCTCGCTGCCCGACGACATGATGCTAAGCGCGTCCGATTCCCCCTTGACCTGACCAGATGCGACTTCGGCCGGAACAGTGTTCTCATTCGCTATCCGATTCTCGGAAACATTGACCGACTGATTCTCGGCAGCCTGGATGGACGGAGAAAAATTGCCATACTTCTGGAGCCCGAAGCGCAGTATCGAAGCACTTAAAACGGCTGAAACAAGCATGAAAACGACCAGGAGGAATTGCCCTTTGAATCCGCTATTCTTTTTTGACGAATCTAATGTTCCCATTATCTTTTTTTGTTTTTATTCAACACAAACTCCCGGACAATGTCCGTTTTGTGCCGCGCGTTTCCCTTCTGAACGGAAACTTTCTCTAGAGCTTTTCTGCCAGAGTTTTCTTCGCGCGTTCATTTGAAAATTCAATAAAATTCCTGTTGAAATTATAACATTATTTTCGAGTGTCAACAACACTTTTTCCGAAAGTTATCCACAGGCTGAAAAAAAGAAAAAACCGGATCTTTGATTCGGTTTTTCCGGTCCGGAATTGTCAAGATTCCCCATTCGAAAATCGATGCCGAAAGGTCATCCGAAACACCTCCTGATATGTTTCAGGACAGGCATCAGAACCGACAACGCGCGGTATGCGAAATACCTCCTCCTGTCGACAACGATATCATAGCTTCCAGGGAAAACCGCCGCCTTCGTTTTCAGGGAGAATCCGGTCTTGAATCTCGTGATTCCCGCCCAATCGCCAAGACTGCCCTTCTCTGATTTTTCGCCTTTTTTTCCCTTTATTCCGCCAAAATCATATTTCCCGAATCCGGCATTTTTCGCGTCTTTCATCTGGGTCCATTGGAGAAGATATGGCGCCATGAGGTTCCTGTTCTCATTGTCAGATGCCCCATGGAGGTATGTTGCCGTGTCGCCGAAGAAGGCAACCAGGTTGGCAGCGATGATTTTCCCGTCATATCGGGCAGCATAGAGCTTGAGATTTTCCGGCGGGATAGTTGCGAGCATTCTCCGATAATATCCGTCCGGATGGGAAACTATCCCGTCGCGCTTGGCGGTGATCCCGACAAGGCGGATGAACTCATCAAGGGACATCCCCGCATCAGCCGACCGATTGTCGACGACTGACACCTCCACCCCTTTCTTTTCTGCCAGCCGTATATTATACCTCGTCTTCGGTTTCATCGAAGACAGAAGCTCCTCTTCCGATTCGGAAATATCGACGATGAACACCTCTTTCGGTTGCATATCATGCGGCGCTTTCCTGACAGGAAGATCCGTGCTTTCTTTCAAAAAATCCAGCCCTTCCTCCGTCGCCGGTTCAATCCTGACCCATCCGGCTTTGTTTTTTTTCGCCAAAAGCACCAGCTCATCAATGGATTTTCGGATTTCAGTCCGCCGGCTGGCGGATGGATTTCGGATTTCAATGACGGGCCCTCTCGGGACATATAAATATTTCCCGATCAACGGGAGGCTATGCTCGATGATGCTCGCCGAAAAACCGTCTTCCCCGATATGGAAAACGTTCTTTCCTGCGGCTTCCTGAAACTCCCGCCAAACGCCGGAAGCCAAAAATCCCCCATCGGGAGAATTGGCCTGAATAAGCTTGTTTTCTTGCGTTTCTAGCATATCTTCAATTCTAGCATAAAAACCGCCAGTCCATGCAAATGAGTCAATAAAAAAAGATGCCCGTCCCGCTTAGCGGGACGGGCGAAACTAATCAAAAGTAGCGACCCTGGTCATACTGTTCCATCCATCCTTCATCCTCCCATAGCCTATCCTCCATTTTCCTTCCTTGAAACGCAGCGCCGCAACATACAAATCCCGGCTAGGCGATTTGAAAACGGTTCCGAGAAAAACCACCAGGAAACCGCTTCTTTCCCATTCTTTGGGAATAAATTCCGCGTTTTCATAAAGAGCTTCCATAATGCTGGCATTAGGAAGAATTTTGCCGTTGGCAGAGAATTCCTCCTGAATATCAGCCCCTCGGACTACTGCGCGGTTCTTATCGAAACAAGCCGGTTTTCCGAGAAGTATTCTCCTGCCAGCCGCATAAATATCATTCCCGCGCTTTTCCAAGGCTATCCTGCCATCCCAGGAATGCTCGACCACATCAAGACCTTTGGCATTGATCTGACATTCGCTCAGATTAACCATGATTCTTTCGAATTCAAAGACAGATGCCGACCCATCCCCGTTTTTTTCATGAACGTCCTTACCGATGCTCAACGAAAAATTTCCGAGAAAGAAAGCCAGGATCTCTGCACGTCTCTTTTGATCAGCTCTCAGGAAAAAAGAGATGATCAGCCAAAGCTGTTTCAGAAGAACGCCCACCTTGAACCTCCGCGTGAAAAGATGTTTCATATTTCCCGAACAGGCAAACCATTTGCTTGCCTTTGCCGAAATAAAAGAACTTGGAACTGAGTATGTATTTTACATAAAAAATAGAACTTGTCCATAGAAGAGACGAGGGGAAACAAAAAAAGCTTCCGGAAAAGCTTTTTTTCTTCTGGAGCGGGATACGGGAATCGAACCCGTGCCTCAACCTTGGGAAGGTCGTGTACTGCCATTATACTAATCCCGCCTGCTTTTTTATTTCTTATTTCTTCCCCAAACTCCGAAGCGCCAGCTTTATCCGCTGCCCGACATCTTTTATGTCGACCGGCACCAATTTCAAAGCGTCGCGCGCGTCGCTCACGCTATATCCCATCGTGACCAGCGCCTCGATCGCGTCGCTATCGATGACCGCTTCAGCTTGATCGCCGACCGAAACGGCACCCACCTTGTTCCTGAGTTCCAGAATGACCCTCTCGGCAGTTTTCTTTCCAACCCCCGATACTTTAGTCAAAATAGATGAATCCTCGTTCAAAATAGCCGTTTTTATGGTCACAGGCGTTGCCACTGTCAAAATCCCCAACCCCGATTTCGGACCGACTCCCGAAATGGAAATCAGGAGTTCGAACATCTCGAGCTCCTCCATAGTGACGAAACCATACAGATCTATCGCGTCCTCTTTGACATGAGTATGAATGAAAAGATCGGCCGTTTCCTGTCCGGCAATCCGCCCGAAAGCATATGCAGTCAAGTGCACCTTATACCCCACGCCGTTCACATCCACGACCGCGAACCCGTCTTTCATATATTCGATTTTTCCTTTCAATTTGGCAATCATTGCAAATATTCAACATTTTTAGGACTTGCGTATTTATATATGCCGACTAATCAATGGAGGCAAATCGACAAGCTTTCAGATATGGAGGGGCTTTACCGCAAGTGGAGCCAACGTTACTAACACTTCCCAACAAACAGGCCGGAACATTAGTTGGCATATATAAATACGCAAGTCCGCACCCATCATCATGAGACCATTCTATCATTTCCGCCTGTTCTTGCCAAAAATCGGAACGTGTGATAGAAATAATAAAGTCTATCCCAATGGACAAAGCTCTTGAAATGAGAACTTTAAACCTTTAAATCAGCTCCCATTCGCGATTCAGCATCTCATTAATGCGTTTTGCAAGCGAGCAATAGAACTATGCCGATCATAAAAGCAGCCAAGAAATACATGCGGGTCACCGAGCACAAGACCGAAAAGAACCGCAAAATCAAAGGATCATTCCGAAGCGCCATGAAAGCCACCAAAGAGGCTCTGGCCGCAGGAGACGTCCAGAAAGCCCAGGAACATCTCAAGAAAACCCTGAAGGCGATCGACAAAGCCTCCCAGAAGAAAGTCATTCACAAGAACACTGCCGCAAGGAAGAAATCCAGACTCAATGCCCTCGTGAAAAGCGCCGCACTGGCCAAAAAATAGTCAGAATATGAAACCGCCCCGTCCATTTGAAAAGACGGGGCGTTTTTTTATCTGATCGACAAGCCGGAATATCAGTTGCCCTATGCAACGCTCAAATCCTGTCTATATTTCCGCGATGAACTTGTCCAAAGCCAAGCGGATATCCAACGTGCCTGTCTTTATTTTCAGATCGAAAACCGAAAGTTTCTGATAAAGCGACTTCAAGCGGAAACTTCCGAAATTCCTCGCCTGCATCAGGCTTTTCTTGACCACATACGGATGAAGATGCGTCATCTTGGCGATCTGCGCTTCCTGCATGACCCTCGATTCCAGCGCGTCATTCACTCGGATCAGATTGCGGAATTGATATACGAACATCGAGAAAAGATAGAAAGGGTCTTCATCTTTTTCCAGGTGCTTATGGAGAAGAGCGAGCGCTTTTTTCTTGTTCCCGGAAGCGATCGCGTCAATGGTCTCGAAAATATTGCTGTCTATTTTCGCCTTCACCAGTGTGTCGACAGCCTCCTCGCTGATCATATCCGGATGCGAATGATTGAAAAGCTTTTCGATCTCATTGGAAAGGACAGCCGTATCGTTTCCGGCATATGCCAGGAGCTTCCGGATGGCGTCTTTGGAAATAGCCGCTTCGGCATTCAGGCTTTTCAGTTTTTTCATCGCCCACTGTTCCAGCTTCACGCCGGACAGCCCCTCGAAATTCTGCTTCTTGGCATTATGCTCCAGGAACTTGAAGAGCGCATTGTTCTTTTTCGGCATGCCGCTTTCCCAGAAAACGACGATCCAATCCTCATCTTTCAAGAGCCTCTCCGCATTCCCCTTGAGGAAATCAAGAAGCTTCTTCTGCTCCTCGGAACTAGCCGCAGAAATTGCCTTTTTGATGACCAAAAGCCGCTTGGGAGAAAAAAGGCTCGGCATCTCATATGTCTTCATGAACTCATCGAAGATGCTCTTCTTCTCTTCCGCATCGAAAGAAGACAAGCCGGAGTTCGACTTGTCGCTCAACTTGAACCTGTCTTTTATTTCCAGGACCCTCTCATATGACCTGAAAGAATCCTCGCCGTAAAGGAAGAATATCATGAGCCAATATTATCACAAAAAATCCCCCTCGGAAAGGGGGATTTTCGCTTTTTTTGTTGCTGTTTTCCGGTGTTCCTATTGAGCGGCCGTCCATTTGAATCCGATGCCCGGATCGATGATATTGACCCAGATCTGCCCCGGCACGAATTTGATTTCGTTCCCTTCAGCATCATAGAAAGCCAGCTTGCTGTCCAATTTGCTCTTGTCCTTCTTCCATGTTCCTTGGATTTCCTGTCCGTTCATATAGAAATAGGCAGTGCCGGAATCGCTGTCGTCATACCACGGATCGCCGACTTGGAAATTGGCATACTGGCTCTCCATCTGAGCGCCATCTGCGATCATGACCACGATGTTTTTCGGAGTGACATTCTTCCCGTTGTTGCGGTCGGTGTCGAGCACGCCGCCCCAGACCCGGGTATATGAATTGCTGTCCTTGCTATACATGAACTCTTCCGCGAACGGACCAGGATATCCGACGCGCACCTTTCCTCCTGCCGGGCGCTGGTCAGCCGGCGCTTCATCCTGATGCGGATATCCGACGAACTTGTCAGTCAGGTCATATCCGAAATCCTTGGCGCCTTGAATGAGATCAGCGAACTTGGCATATCCGGTATCGTCGCTCTTGGTCGGGACATCCGGGAAGGCCTTCCCCTGATTCAAATATTCCATGTCCTCCCGATAGCAGTATTTCACGCCCGATTTCCCGCCATCGCCGTTGCAGTTCATGTTGTCGATGACTCCCTCTTTCAATTTGTCGAGCGCGAAATGCGAACCTCCCCAGTGAACATATATGGCGTTGAGTCCGGCGGCGAGAGGAATATAATCATGCCTCGAGCTCCTCATCGATCCGACACGCTCAGGGTTGCCGCAGACATACACTCCCATCAGCCTGGTGATGCCTCCATATATGGCTGGCATCTCAATGACCATGTCCGCATCCGAGATTCCCGAGATCGGCCGAGCCGATGTGTCGGACGGTTCCATGATGGCGAACGGCCGTCTGTTCCAGTCATCACAGGAAATCCCGGAAATAGGGCTCACCGGTCCGGTATTCCTCGGCCCGGTTTCCGCCTGCTTCTTGTTCAGGTCTATCTTCTGCCTGGCTGCCTGGTTGCGGGATCTGAATATGAGGAACCCCCCGACCGCCACTATGACGACCGCCACAACGGCAATGATTATTTTCTTCTTCTTGTCCATTGAAAAGTTTAAAAAAAATTACTTGTCCATTATACACCAAAAATAAGCCTGACAAAAACGCGGTTGATTATTTCTGGCAAGCAGGGCAGAAAAAAACGCTCCTTTGACCCATCTTTCCGCGCTCGACTGTCCCTTCGCATTTGGTGCATTTCTTCCCCTGCTGCTTATACACTTTCATGACCTTTTGAAATCCACCTGGCGCTCCTGACGTATCGCGATAATCGCTGTCAGATGTTCCTCTCAGCTTTATAGCCAGCTTTAGGATTTTTTTTATAGAAGAATGAAGTTTTTTTCTTTCATCCAGAGACAGGTCGTACGCTTTCCTCTTTGGCGATATGCCCGCGTCATATAAAACTTCGCTCCGATAGATATTCCCGATTCCGGAAATGATTTCTTGGTCCATAAGAAGGATGCCTATGACAGCCTTCGGTTTGCTGTCCAATATCTCGTTGAATTTCTTGAAAGTGAATTCCGCACTCATCGCATCCACGCCCAGCTTTTTCACTTCTTTGAGTTCGTTTATTTTTTCCGTATCATCCAAGACGATCTTGCCGAATTTCCGCATATCGGAAAACTCCATCGTCTTGTCTTTTCCTAGATAGAAGATATGCCGGATATACTGATTGACCCTGTCTTTAAAATAGTCACTTCCATCTTTTGGATTTTGGTCCGCCAGCTGGCGGATGAGCTTTGGATTTTTTATAAGAAGGTGCCCCGTCATCTTGAGATGGATATATAAAGTCTTGCCTCCGGACAGATCGATGAATATGTTCTTTCCGATCCTCCTAGCGCCCACGATCTTCCTTCCCTTGATTTCCTTCTTGAACGCATCAAGCGATTTCCCCTTTATAGCCTTCGGCCACTCGCTCCGAAAATCAGTGATCGTTTCACCTTTTATCTTCTTATTAAGATCGTCTACGACCGTTTGGACTTCTGGCAGTTCCGGCATAATTGAAAACTAAAAAATTAAACCTCGCTGATCACATCGAAACCCTTGTAGCTTCCAACTACCGAATAGCCGATGATTTTGATATTTTTCTTGCTCGCTATATTCCTGATCTTATTCGCGGTTTCGTTGAGAGTCGCGCCCGAACCGGTTGCATCATCGATAATCAGAACGTTGGAATTTACTTTCTGGTTCGGATTAACCGCTATCGTAGATTTGGCATTCACAATCCTGTCTTCCAATTTCCGCAAAGTTTTTTGTGGCACTTTGGTCGTGGTGGGAATTTTTATCGCGGTTATTTCTGGCAAATCAAGCTTCAACCTCTTTTTCAGGATATCCAGAAACTGCACCTTGCGATCTATTGTAGGAGGAATAAAACATACGAATCTTATGTTATATTTTTCTATGATGCCTTCGATTGCGGGTCGGACATTCTTCGCGATTTCCGCTATCAGTCCCTTGTTTTGCGAAGACTTTCCCAAATATACCAACTGACCGAGCTTCGTTTTTCCAAAATGATCGAACGTATAGAAATCGCTGAAAAAAATATCATCCAGATAGAGCGTTCCGTTCCCGGAAAGGATGGTTTTTTTTGCCGAGATCACGCCATTGTTTTTCATTTTTTGAATCGATTTCAGTTTCTGGGAAAACAACTTTTTCTCTTTTGAAAAATCAGCCCCGTTCTTTTTGCACCACGACTGGAATCCATCAACGCCCCGTGTCATTTCTCCGCTCGGCGAGACATGAATATATTCTTGCTCAATCAACCGATCATTTTCATCTAAAACTATCCTGCTATCAGCATGATCATTCTTAGCCGAATAAAAAACTTTCGGAGTCGTTCCGGTCTTGGTTATCAGTTGTTCATCAATCAGTTTTCCCAGATGCTTATAAACCGTTTTTATCGAAACGCCCAGCATCTTAACCAATTCTGTCGACCGCAAAGGCCCATATTGCTTTATTGTCTCCAATACTTTCTTCGTCTCTTTTGAAATATCCTCCATATGCATTCGATAATGTTTACTCTTTATATTATACATGGTTAATATTAACCCGTCAATATTAACCCCACTCCTAGCACCAGAAACAATCTGCTAATCTTCCAACTTCACTATCTCGGCCTTTTCCCACATCATATCAAAGTAGTTCCTAAACACAAGCACCAAGGCCGGATCCCTGATTTCGATTATCCTTATCGGATCAGTATAGGCGTGCAGGATTATCGTGTCGTGCACTACGTTGAAATTGCCGAAGACCTGCCCTTCTCTCGGCCACAATCTGTATTCTATGAGATCAGGAGATTCTATCAGTGATTTTCTTTCGCCTTCAGTGAATTCGAAGAGTATCGTTTTCCATCTTATCTTCTTTCGAGCCTTCAGCTCCATATATTTCCCATAACTCGGCCCCATGATTTCTATCCATTCATCGAGAGGGGAAGTGCCGACCGTATGATCGACCGTCCCTTCAGGAAAACGCTCAAGGGAGCTGAGCCAATAATTCCGATAGCTTTCCACTCCCTCATAGACCACGATCTGCTGGAAAGATTTGTGCTGATTGGTCTGGATTTCTTTTATTATTCCCTCGACTACCGATTCCCTTTGCCTGACGCTGGACAGAAGGCTGTTAGGATCGGTTATCTGAAAAGTCCACACGCCCTTTTTGATCACTTTCGTAGCATATCCTCCAAGGATCAGCCTATCCAACGACTGATAGACCAGATTGCGATGAATATCCAGTTTGTTTATCAAAACGCCCGCACGGCACGGCCCGAACTTGACCAAAGCTTCATATACCTTGGCCTCGTTCTTGTGCATTCCGATAAGCTGAAGTTCTTTCTGCATGAGACAATATTGTCATACAAATCATGATAAGTCAATCACTATACCATGATTATACTTTTTTTAAAGCAAGATTCATTATCACATCATTATATTTTATCACCATATTATATATGACAATAATATATGATTGATGTAATCTATGCAGTCGGACTAAATTCCGGCAATGGTACATTACCAATTGAATTAACTCACGGAGGAAGGTATGGCAAAAATCTTATTGTTTCCGTTTAAAGGACGGGGAGAGCCGAAAAAAACCGAAACCTCAACTATTAGCATCGTTATCTCCAGGGGACAAGAAATCGAAACGCCCGCCGGACCGGTTATTATACCCGCCGGCCGGCAGGATAAGATGGAAATTGAAATCCGTTTCTAATTTCCAGCCTCGATTAACTCTCAATGCAAAAGCCTCGATATTAACATATATCGAGGCTTTTACTTTTTTTATATCTCATCTTCAAACTTCACCCCAATTATCCCCCACATGAACATCGACCACCAATGGAACGCTGAGCTCATAAGCGCTCTCCATGATTTCCTTCACTTTCTTCCCGACTTCCTCGGCCACATCCTCTTTCGCTTCCAGGATGATTTCGTCGTGCACCTGAAGGATCATGCGCACGTCCGGATTGTCTTTCAATTCTTCATGGATTTTTATCATCGCGATTTTCACGATATCGGCAGAAAGGCCTTGGATCGGCATATTGATCGCCATCCTCTCGGCGGAACTGACTACTTGGAAATTGGATGAGTTTATTTCCGGAATATATCTCCTTCTTCCGATCTCGGTTTCCACATAGCCGTTCTTCTTGGCGAATTCTTTCATATATTTCATATACCGAGCCACGCCTTGAAATCTTTCAAAATAGGCATCAATGAATTTCTTCGCTTCTTCTCTTGAAATCCCAGTGCGCTGGGAAAACCCGAAGGCCCCCATTCCATATATCACGCCGAAGTTGAGTTCTTTGGCGCGGCTCCTCATCTTGTCACTCACCTTGCTCGGCGTCACTCCGTTTATCTCAGCTGCCGTCGAGCGATGAATGTCTTCACCTTTCCAAAAAAGTTCTATCATCGTCTTATCCTCACTCACATGAGCCACGACGCGAAGATCGATCTGCGAATAATCAGCGCTCACCAGTTTCCATCCGCTGTCCGCCACGAAAGCGGCACGGAGAAGCTGTCCCAAATCGGTCCGGATCGGAATGTTCTGAAGATTAGGATCAGACGATGAAAGACGGCCCGTCGCTGCCACTGCCTGATTGAAACAGGTATGGATCCTCGAATTCTTATCGACGAGTCCAGGCAAAGTGTCCAGATATGTGGTTTTCAATTTGAATATTTCCCTGTATTCCTCGATCTTCCCGATCACGTCATGCTCGTCCTTGATTTTCTTGAGTTCTGCGGACGCAGTGGAATATACCCCGGTTTTTCCCTTCTTGAGATCGCCAGTCGGGATCTTGAGTTTCGTGAACAATATTTCAGCCAACTGCTTGGGAGAATTTATATTGAAAGTTTCTCCGGCCGCTTCATATATCCCTATTTCCAAACTCTTTATCCTTTTTTCTATCTTCTCAGAAATGCCATGAAAGACATTCGGGTCGAATTTCACTCCATTGATTTCCATTGCCGAAAGGATTTCAGCCAGCGGCATTTCCACCTGATCAAAAACTTTCCGAAGCGTGTTGTTTTTGCTCCCGACAGTTTCCTGTTCCTTGGATATATCCAAGATATTCTTCTGATGGATATCTTTCAGCTTGAAAATATAATCCGCTTTTTGGCAGAAGCGATTCGCGATTTCTTCCTCCGACTCGATTTGAAGCCCCAACTGTCCCTGCTTCTCTTCCTCTTCCATTTCTTCCCCGAGACCCTCGAGAACCAAAGTGGAAAGCTCTATTTTTGATCCTGAATGGAGAAGATAGGCGCTCAGCATCACATCGAAATACATACCGGCGAGATCGATCCCATTGGCTTTGAGAATCTCTGAGTCGCTTTTGAGATCATATCCGATCTTCCTTATATTGGAATCAGAAAGAATGCCGCTCAGAAGACCGAAATTGTCTTTGGAATATTTAATATACCCGACTCTTCCGGTCTTGTATCCGATAGCAACGCCCAGTATTTCCCCATTCCAGGCTTTTTCTCCATGAGTCCTGAGTGACAGCGAAATTTCACTGCATTCCCTGAGCATATTCACGAAATCTCCGACTTTGCCGTCTTCGATGATTTCGAACTTGAAATCCTTCACTCCAACAGAAACTGCTGCCGGCTTTGAAGCATCGACCTTATCAGCGCCGGGAATGCGTTTCACCAGGCTGAAAAAATTAAGCTCTTTGAACATGCCGACCAATGCTTCGCGATCGAAATCATGAGTGATCGCTTTCTCGATATCCAGTTCCACCGGAGCCTCCCTTGAAATAGTCGCCAGGCTCTTGCTTTTGATGGCCATCATTTTGTCGCGCTCCAGCTTCTCTTTCACTGTTCCTTTTATTTCATTCAGATGCTCATAGACCCCTTCCACCGTCTTGTATTGCCCGAGAAGGGTTATGGCTGTCTTCTCCCCGATGCCTTTCACTCCGGGGATATTGTCGGACGGATCGCCGCGGAGTCCCTTGAAATCGATGAGCTGCTCGGGTTTCAGGTTATATCGACCGAAAACTTCCTTTTCGCCATATAACACAGAATCGGTGAGGCCGCGCCGCATGGTGTATACCTTCGTTTTCGAACTGACCAACTGCAGCGTGTCCATGTCACCCGTGACTATTATGTTCTCAATGTCCTCGTGATTCTTTTCCGACTGCGCCACCAAAGTCCCGATGACGTCATCCGCTTCGAACCCCTGGGCTTCGAAAATCGGAATCCCGAAAGCCCGCACCACCTCTTTGACGCGCGGGATCTGATCATATAGCTCCTGATCGGCCTTCACTCTTGTCGCTTTGTATTCCTCATATTGGGCATGGCGGAAAGTCGGGCCGGTCAGATCGAAAGTGGCCAAGATATATTCCGGCTTGAATTTGTCGATAACGGAAAGCAAGGTGGACGAAAACCCATAGACGGCATTGACCAGTTCCCCTTTTTTCGTGACAAGGGGCGGCATGGCATGATATGCCCGATGGATGACGGCGTTGCCATCGATGAGGATGAGTTTTTTGGTTTCTTTAGGCATATCGATTAATGAATCTTAGTGTTTCCCTTGCATGTGTTATTTTGCATGATTGCCGTGCGGAGCGATTCTCATATCATTTCTGACTCCTGAAAATCATCTTCCTCTCATTCTCGCTTTTCCAAGAAAAATCGATGCGCACTGCGCACTCCGGAATGATGCTTTCCAGCCTTTCCGCCCATTCGACGATGATCACATTCCCTTCATTCGAAATGATCTCTTCCCAGCCGAGATTGAGCATGTCGTCCGATCCGATCCGATACGCGTCGACGTGATAGGCGTTTCTTATATTTCCGTTCTTCGGCGTCTTTATTTCATAATGCTTCATGACCACGAAAGTCGGACTGGTATATGGCCCTTTGGCGCCGAGCCCTTCAAGAAGCCCTTGCGCGAAAGTGGTTTTCCCCGCGCCCAATTCCCCAGAAAGACAGATGACTTCCCCTCCGCAAAGCTCTGCTGCAAGCGTTTCCCCGAGCTTTTTGGTTTCTTTCTGATCTCTTGTGACGAATTCCTTTTCCATACTTCAATCTTAGCGGTATTTCAAAAAAAAGAAAATGCACGCTCGGGCCGGCGTTTCCGTATTGCATGTGCTATGTTCCATGCCCCGCAACCTCAGTTTGACACCCCAAAAGAATCTTGCTAGTCTACACTACTAACTTGAAAACGTCTCCCATATGAGCCTTTTGCCGCAAGAACAATTCAAGAAATTCCTGGAAAATTCCAAAGAAGTGCTGATTCTCATTCCTGAAAATCCCGATTGCGACGCCGTCGGAAGCGCCTATGGTCTTTCTTTCTTCCTTGAGCGCATCGGGATCGATCCGACTATCGCATCCTCGGGAGAAATCCCTGAAAAATTCTCATTCCTTCCGAGACCGCAGAAGATCATCCATGACATTTCCGGTTCGCGCGATTTCGTCCTTTCTTTCAACACCAAGGACAACAAGATAACAGGCATCCGGAAAGAGCAGAACGGAGACACTTTGAATATTTATCTCACGCCGGAAAAAGGATCGCTCAATCCGAAAGACTTCTCATTCATCCTCGCCAAATTCAAATACGATCTCATCATCGCCATCGATTGTCCGGATCTTGAAAAGCTCGGACCTATCTATCTCAACAACCCGGATCTTTTCTTTGAAATCCCGATTGTCAACATCGACTCCAGCAGCAGCAACGAAAGCTTCGGACAGACCAACCTGGTCGACGTAACCGCCTGCTCAAGTTCGGAAATAATCAAAAGATCGATGGAAGAGATCAACAAGGATGCCATCGACAAGAATATCGCCACCTGCCTTCTGGCAGGAATCATCTGCGCCACTGACAGCTTCCAAAAGAAGAACACCACGCCGAAATGCCTTTCCGCCGCCGCTGATCTCATGGAAAAAGGAGCCGAGCAGCAGGAAATCATCCGCTGGCTATACAAGACCCAGCCATTGCACATCCTGAAGCTCATGGGGCGATTGATGTCGAAAATAAACTGGGAAGAAGAAGCGAAAATCGTCTGGGCGCCGCTTTCGATCGAAGACTTCGTCCAGAGCCGGTCCAACCCCGACGTTCTGCCTGAAATCCTTGACAAGCTGAAAGAGAATTATAGCGAAGGCAGGATCTTCATCGTGACATATTCCAACAACCCGTCGGAAACCACGGCTATCATAAGGATGGCGGAGCCCGACAAGCTCGGCGCTCTGCAACAGATTCTTGGCGGGAAAACAAGTCAAGGAATCCTGGAAATCAAACTGGATATTCCCGACACCTATTCCGCCGGAAAATTCATTGCAGAAAAGATAAAAGGCGCTTTATAGCATTTCCCGTTCTCAAAAAAAGACACCCGTCCATAATGGACATCGGGTGTCTTTTTTCATAATAATATAAGGGTTTGCGCATTTGCATATGGCAACTAATCAATGGAGGCGATTTGACAAGCTTTCGAGCAATACGAGGTTTTACTGCAAGTGGAGCCAGCCACACTGCCTCTCCCAACTAACAGGCCGGAACATTAGTTGCCATATGCAAATGCGCAAACCCGCTTAGTACGCTAATTCCTTATCAATAACCTAACGGATATGCTAGAATGGCGTTAAAGATACTAAAAACAAAACACATGATAAAAGTATTAAGCGGCCAAGCTCCCATTGACCGTTCGAAAAAAGATCGGGAAACCCAGGACATCATCGCGAAACTTCGCCATCGCTCCGAAGAAGAGCAGGCTTCGTTTTTCGCTTCCACCATAAACCATCCATACGTCGACACTAACGTCGTTCCGGTTTCTCCTGACAATCTGCGCCTTCTTCCCGAAGAATCTGCCAAAAAATACAGCGTCGCCATCATCCAGAAAGCAGGCAAAAATGTCTCGATGGTTTCGCCAGATCCCACAGACGAAGAAACCAAAAAATTCGTCAAAGACCTTTCCAGCGAGAACGGTTGGGAAATCAGGCTTTTCGTCGTTTCCAAAACCAATTTCAAGAACATCCTGGAGCACTACAAGAAAATAGTATTCCTCGACGTCATCGACCAATTGAGTCTCAGCATCGGGGATGACGAGCTCCAGGAATACAAAGCAGCCATCAAGAATCTCGTTTCGCTCAGGAAAAGGATCAAGGAAATGCCCGTCACCCAGATCCTGAACGTCATCATGGCAGGAGCCTATGCCCTTCAATCATCCGACATCCACATCGAGCCTCAGGAAAACGAATTTCGCTTGCGCTATCGAATCGACGGCATCCTCCAGGATGTCGCCATGTTCCCATTAAGCGTTTTCAAAAGCGTCCTATCGCGCATCAAGATCATGTCCGGCATGAAGATAAACCTTCGTGACATCGCCCAAGACGGAACATTCGAAGTGCATCTTTCCGGGAAAAAAGTCGACACCCGTGTTTCCGTCATCCCGGGAAATTTCGGCGAATCGATAGTCATCAGGCTTCTTGACCCCGAATCGATCCGCGTCGAAGTGGAACAGCTCGGGATCGTCGGGCTGGCCGGCGAAGAACTGCAAAAGCAGATCAATGAACCCAATGGAATGATCCTCAATACCGGTCCGACTGGAAGCGGAAAGACCACCACGCTATATGCCATCATCCACAAGCTCAACACTCCCGACAAGAAAATAATCACCATCGAAGATCCGATCGAATACGAGCTCGAAGGCATTTCGCAAACCCAGATCGAAAAAGCCCGAGGATACACTTTCGCATCAGGACTGCGCGCTATCGTCCGCCAAGACCCGGATGTCATCCTGGTCGGTGAAATCCGAGACGACGAGACTGCCGACATCGCCGTCAATTCCTCTCTCACCGGACATCTCGTGCTCTCGACGCTCCACACCAATAGCGCCATCGGCGCCATCCCTCGGCTAATCGAGCTCGGAGTGAAACCGTCGCTCATAAGCCCGTCCATAAACGCGATCATCGGACAGCGGCTTGTCAGGAAGCTTTGCGATTTCTGCAAAGAGGAATATATCCCAGCAACGGAAACCGTCGATTCCATCAAGAAAGTCCTCTCCATCATTTCCCCTCGGTCAAGAGTCGAGGTTCCGAAAGAAATAACGAAACTATATCGGCCGAAAGGATGCCCGAAATGCAACGGCGTGGGATATAAAGGACGACGCGGGATATTCGAAATACTCACTATCAACGAAGACCTTGAAAAACTGATCATCGAACTTGCCGGAGAGACTGAACTCACCATGGCAGCGCTCGAGTCAGGCATGATAACCATGCTCCAGGACGGAATATTGAAAGCTATTGCCGGAATCACCTCCATCGATGAGGTGAAGAGAGTGACCGGGGAGGGAGAATTCCTGGAAAACATCTATGAACGCCTTATGTCACAGACCCTCGGCAGGAAAATCCTTATCGACAAAGAATCATTCGACATCGCCAAAGAGAATGTCTATGATTTTTCCCGTCTTCAAGAAGCGGTTTCCAAAGCCAAAACCATCGACATCGCGAAAATAATCTTCGCGGCGGCCGAAATCCTAGGCACCGGAGACATCCATATCGAACCTGGCGCGGAAGATGTCCACATCCGCTTCAGAATAGACGGAATCCTCCAGACTGTCGTGAAAATAACCATAACCGAATATCCCAACTTCCTGGGTCAGATAAAGCTCCTGAGCGGAGTGAAGACCGAAGTGAGGCAGGGCGTGATCGACAGCCGTTTCAGTATCAAGCTGGATGATGACATAGAGAGCAGCCTCGAGCGGATAATCGACGTCCGTGTTTCGATCATTCTCGGCGGATATGGAGAAACAGTCGTTATGAGGCTCCTTTCCAGCGCGAACCTTGAATATGACCTCACCAAGCTCGGGATCAGGAAAGAGAACCTCGAGAAGATCCTTCTTGAAATCGAGAAACCCAACGGCGTGATCCTCAACACCGGTCCGACCGGAAGCGGAAAGACCACCACGCTATATAGCGTTCTCCAGCACCTCAACAAACCGGAAGTGAAAATAATCACCGTCGAAGACCCGATCGAATACCGCATGGAGGGAATATTGCAGACCCCGGTCAATGATGCGGGCGGATATACTTTCGCGACCGCTCTCCGCCAGCTGCTCCGTCAGAATCCGGACATCATGATGATCGGTGAAATCCGCGATGACGAAACGGCGCAAGTGGCAGTCCAGGCCGCCCTCACGGGACATTTGGTGCTTTCCACGATCCACACCAACAATGCCGCCGGAGCAGTGGCCCGTATGGTCAACATGGGCGTCACTCCTCAGGACGTGGCAACATCAGTGAATGCTTTCATAGCGCAAAGGCTCGTGAGAAGGCTTTGCCCGCATTGCAAGAAAGAAATCGTCCCGACTCCGGAGCAGGCCGAGAAAATACAATCGGTCATGAAGACGATCTCTCCAAAATCAGGAATAGCCATACCAGCGATTGAAAAGATATATGAACCTGTCGGATGCGACCAATGCAACCATCTCGGATACAAAGGCCGCATGACCGTTTCCGAAGTTTTCCAGCTCACCCGCGACATCCAGGAAATGGTCACCCAAGGAGCGCTCACCAACGACCTCCAGGACAAAGCCGTCGAAAACGGCATGCTCACCATGACCCAAGACGGCATCCTCCATGTCATCGAAGGAGAAACCACACTTTCGGAAGTAGAGAGAGTGACGGATTTATAGAACCAAACGCAAGCTAACAAAAAAATCTCGCTTTCGAGCGAGATTTTTTATCCAATCAATAATTTGCAGGCAAACTCTCAGACTAGGAGCCCGAGAAAAGGAACAGTATCGAGGAATAGTCCAGCGACCCGCCACATCAGCTCTCGAACAGTTCAAGAATTGATGTGGAGGGCTACCAAACTACCCATGTCTGGATAAAAAAGTTCCCTGATTGATGGCAAAAGATAGGAACCACCAATTGCCTGCAATTTACTGCTAGCCATTCCGAAAGCACTGAGGCTTTTCCAAATGACTTAGTATCCTAGCATAGCTTCTAAAATTTGTCAAACAGTGCTAAGATTATAGTGCTGGATTGCCTAATGATCCTTAAATATATCGGCAAATCGGCACCTAGAAGCCTTTTATCATGATTACTAGCGCCAATGAACAGAATGACGACCTGAATCTCGATGTGACTTTGCGCCCGCAAAGCTTTTCGGAGTATGTCGGGCAGGAAAAAGCCAAGAAAAACCTTGAGATCCTCATAGAAGCTGCCAAGAAAAGGAACGAACCAATCGAGCATGTCCTTCTTTATGGTCCAGCCGGACTCGGAAAAACCACTCTCGCCAACATCATCGCCAAAGAGATGGGCGTCAGCATCAAGATAACCTCCGGTCCCGCCATCGAACGCGTGGGAGATTTCGGATCGATCCTCACCAACCTCCAAGACGGCGATGTCCTCTTCATAGACGAAATCCACCGCCTCAACAAATCCATCGAAGAAGTGCTCTATCCAGCCATGGAAGACTACAAATTGGATATAATCATCGGTAAAGGGCCGTCTGCCAGAACTATCCAGCTCGACCTTCCGAAATTCACCCTGATCGGCGCGACCACCAAGCTCGGTTCGCTCACCAACCCGCTCAGGAACCGCTTCGGCGCCATTCATCGCCTGGAATTCTATGAAACGGACGAGATAAAGAAAATAGTCGAGCGCTCGGGACGCATCCTGGACGTGAAAATGGACGAATCCGGCCTTCACGAAATCGCGCTCTGCTCAAGAAGAACCCCGCGCGTCGCCAACAGGCTTTTGAAACGCGTCAGGGACTATGCCCAGATCAAGGATCATCCGATGGTTGATGGAGTTGTCGCAAGGCAGGCGCTTGAAATGATCGACGTCGATCCGATCGGATTGGAACCTGCCGACAAGCATATCCTCTCAACCATCATCGAGAAATTCGCAGGCGGACCAGTCGGCCTTTCAACCATAGCCGCCGCCACGAGCGAAGAGATAAACACCATTGAAGACGTATACGAACCGTATCTCATCCAGATAGGATTCCTTGCCAGGACCCCTCGAGGCCGCGTCGTCACCGAGCTTGCCTATGACCACCTAGGAATCAAATGTCCCGGAAAACTGATATGATTTTCTATTCGATGATCAAAGCGAAGAAGTAATTTTAAAAAATAAAAGAAACACTGTTTGAGAATGCCCATTTTCTCCAAAATCTTCTGCGGAGCACTGCCGAATCAGCGGCGTGAAGATTTTGGAAAGAAAACGGAGCGTTCGAGTTTGGTTCTTTTATTTTTTAAAATTACTTCTTCACCATATCAAACGTAAAAGCATAACAAAACTAAAATAAACCTATGGCGCTCTTCGTTTTCATACTCTATGGGATAGTAATCTTCGCATACATTTTCTTCTGCCTGTTCATAACCTATCATCTCATGAAATATTCCCTGAATTCCGAGCTTAATAAGATCATGCTCATCACCTTCATCGTTGTGGCGACACTGCTTTTCGTTTCCAATCTGGCGCTCTTCTTCTCAGTCGATTGGCAAGCCCTTTTCTTGAAAATATCGAACCTAACCAACTTCTAACAAACTTTCCATGGAAAATTTCAATCGATATCACTTCGCAGGACAAAAAGAGGGAGAGAAAATCCTCCTTGTGGCACATCGCCACTGGTTCGATATTCTGACTCAATTCTTATTCGTCCTCGTGCTCATAATCATGCTGGTCGGAAGCTATGCATTCCTGCCCGTCATGTTCCCCTTTCTCGGCGAAGCGATCGGGAACGCCTTCTTCGCCTTCCTTGAAAACACCTTCCTGCTTTTCATCTGGATCATATTCTTCATAATCTGGATCGATTATTATTTCGATGTCTGGATCATCACTAATCAGCGCATCGTCAACATATCGCAAAAAGCCCTTTTCTCCCGCGAAGTAAGCGAACTGGAATTGGAAAACATCCAGGATATCACGACCGAGGTCTCCGGCATCTTGCGGACTTTCTTCAATTTCGGCGATCTTTATATCCAAACCGCTTCCGAAAAAGAACGCTTCCTTTTCAATAACGTCCCCGATCCATACAAAATAAAGGATCTCATCATGAACCTTCAAGAAAAACAAGAAAGAACTGAGGAAGAGCAATTCGGAAAGATGCTTCAGAAAAAAGTCCATCACGAAAAATTCTAAGCCATGACTTCAAATGCCGCTATCGCTCCATTCCGCCATCCTCCAGGGGATGGCTTTTTTTCTTGAAATCAAGCCGCTAAAGTGCTAGAGTAATATTGTAACCAACCGTAACGAAAACATATGTCCGGACACTCGCATTGGGCAGGAATCAAGCACAAAAAAGGCCTTCAAGACGCAAAGAGAGGAAAAATATTCACCAAATTCGGAAAACTCATCACTATAGCCGCAAGAGATGGCGGAGGCGGAAACCCGGATGCCAACTTCCAGCTGAGGCTCGCCATCGAAAGAGCCCGCTCCGTCAACATGCCCAAGGAAAACATCGAACGCGCCATAAAGCGCGGAACAGGCGAACTCAAAGGCGCTGAAATAGAAGAGCTCATATACGAAGGGATGGGACCGGGAGGAGTCATGATGATCATAAAATCCATGACGGATAACCGAAATAGGGCCGTTTCCGAAATAAAAACGCTCCTCACCAAATCAGGAGGGAAAATGGGCGAAAAAGGCAGCTCAATGTGGAATTTCGATTCAGTCGGAATAATCTATACCGACGCCGAAGGAAAAGACCTGGATGAAATCGAACTCGCAGCGATCGACTCCGGAGCAAAAGACACGAAAATCGAAGATGATTCCCTTCTTATTTTCACCGAACCCGATAAACTGAACGCTGTCAGGGAAAACATCGCCGCCAAAGGAATAAAGATCCTCGAAGCAGGCCTTGGATATATTCCCAAGACAATCGCAGAAATAGACGAAAACACGCGCCTTGATTATGAAAAACTTCTTGAAACCCTTGACGACCACGATGATGTGGACGAGATATACGATAATCTTTAGCCATGGAGCATAAAACACTCGGCACATAAAGAACTTCTTGAGATGAAAGCAGTCTTGTTCCTGTTTTATATTCCATCTTCCATGTCCCATGTTACGAGTATTAGGAATCGATCCGGGAACGGCCACCACCGGATGGGCCGTCATCGAAGAGTCGGCCGGGAAGCTGAAAGCCCTGGCATACGGTCATATCAGCACTGAAAAAGACAGGCGCGACGAGGACCGCCTTTTGGAAATATCGAACGACATCGCGCAGATAATAGAGGAATACAAGCCCCAGGAAGCAGCCGTGGAAAGCCTTTTCTTCTTCAAGAACCAGAAAACCGTCATCCAAGTGGCTCAAGCCCGCGGGACTGTCCTATTGACACTTGAACAAAATAATGTTAAGGTTTCAAGTTACACGCCGCTTCAAGTCAAGCAGGCAATAACAGGCTATGGCAAAGCGGAAAAGGCGCAAGTCCAGCTGATGACGAAGAGCATCCTCGGCCTTGCTTCCATTCCGAAACCGGACGATACGGCAGACGCCCTTGCAATAGCGGTTTGCCACATCCACAGCAGGAAACTATCAAGCATTAAATCAATCTGAAAAAAATATGGATATCCAGCACCTGAACCCGATGATCAGCTTTTTCCTTCAAGAAGGCGTCCCGTTCGACACCGTCGTGCTTCTTCTGATGCTGCCAGTGATCGCGACATTCATCGCGCTTCTCCGTCAAGTGGTCGGCGTCAAGGCTTTCGGAGTATATACCCCCCTCATCGTCACCTTCGCCTTCCTGGCGACAAACGGCGTCAAATACGGCATCGCTATTTTCGTGACAATCCTTCTGGTCGGGATGTTTTCACGCCTATTGCTCAAATCACTCCGCCTGCTCTATCTGCCCCGGGTCGCTATCATGCTCACCATTGTCGCAATCGCGATCCTTTTCATGCTGACCATCGGAGGGGGGCTCAGAAGGACCGGACTTGCTTCCGTTTCCATATTCCCGATCCTCATCATGATCACGCTGGTTGAAAAATTCGTCACCGTGCAGATCGAAAAAGGAGACCGCGTCGCTTTCATGCTGGCCGCCGAAACGCTCATCATCTCAATCCTCGGTTTCTATATCGCCAGCTGGCCGCTGCTCATAAACTTCATCATCTCATATCCCTGGATTGTCATCCTCACTATTCCGATGAATCTCGTAATCGGAAAATGGACAGGGCTTCGCATCACGGAATATGTCAGGTTCAGGGAAATAATAAAGAACATGTAACAAGCGCCGGGCATATGGCAATAGGTCCATATGTTTCGCCGAATACCGAGCGTGTTTGATTTCTTCAGAAAAAGCAGGAAAATACTCGGCATGAACTCAAGGAATCTTGAGTTCATTCGTCCGTTCAACAGGCGCCGCGCCAAACGCATCGCCGATGACAAACTCCTTTGCAAAAGGATCCTTCGGAAAAGCAATATTTCCGTGCCGGGATTGATTGCCAAAATATGCTCATATCAGGACCTGGAGAATTTCGACTGGCAAACCCTGCCAGCCAGCTTCGTCCTGAAACCGAACCGCGGATTCGGAGGGGAAGGAATCATCGTCGTTTATGGCAAGAAGAAAGGCCGCGACGATGCCTGGATAAAAGCCGACCGATCGCTCATAACCATCGAGGATCTCAAGAATCATATCAGGAACATTATCGATGGATCGTTCTCTCTTTCCGGCATACACGATATCGCCTTCTTTGAAGAAAGATTGCAGCTTCTCAAGCTCTTCAAGCCCTATGCATATAAAGGGATTCCCGATATCCGCGTCATCGTTTTCAACAAGATCCCGGTGATGGCGATGCTCCGCCTCCCGACCAGGGAATCCGGCGGCAAGGCGAATCTTCAACAGGGAGCGGTCGGAGTGGGAATCGACATGGCGACAGGAACCACGACCAGCGCCGTTGTCGGGAAGAACAAGCTAATAGAATATGTCCCCGGGACAAGGCTTTTGCTTTCAGGAATAAAAATACCCCACTGGAAAGACATGCTCCGTCTCGCGGTGGACGCCCAAAGCGTTTCAGGACTCGGATTCCTCGGCGCCGATATCGCGATCGACAAAGAAAAAGGTCCGGTCATCCTGGAACTCAACGCCCGTCCGGGACTTTCCATTCAGATAGCGAACCTCGCCGGACTCAAGGAAAGGCTTGAAAAGATAAAAAGCCTCAAGATCAAGACCCGCGAGCGCGGCGTCCGTGTCGGCATGGATCTTTTCGGAGGAGAGATCGAAGAAGAGCTGGAAGAGATTTCCGGAAAGAAAGTCATCGGAACAGTGGAAAAAGTGAAGCTTATCGGAAAAGAAGGGAAAGAGATAGAAGTCGAAGCCAAGATCGATACGGGAGCAATGTCAACTTCTATAGATATTGAACTGGCAAAACAGCTCGGCTTTTCAGATGTTATTGATTTTTTCGAAAAAATAGACCTGCCCACGGATTTTACACGAGAAAAAGCACAGGAAATAATGACAAAACTGAAAAGAAGCTATGTCCATCCTGACCTGGTCGACATAGATATCATCTATTCTTCGCATGGAGTTTCAATAAGGCCGAAGGTGCGGATAGATTTCGTAATGGACCAACTGACTATCCCCGCCCATGCCAACATAACAGAAAGGAAAGATTTGCAGTACAGCGCCATAATCGGACGACGCAATTTGGGGAAATTCTTAATTGACGCAAGCAAATAACTATGATTAAAAATCTTTCTCTTATCAGAAAAATCGTAAATGAAATGGGCGGTGTCACAGAAAAGATAATCCCTGAAAGAGGCTGTTTTTATATAAAAATTGGCGGAGAAAAAATATTCGTTTCCAGAAAATTCAAAATTACAAGAAGCTCAATTGTAGGGAAAGAGCTCACGGCATTTAAAGATCTCACTTATTTCATTCTAGAAAAAGAAGGTATCCCCACTCCTAAAACCAGATGCTTTTATCGAAGAACTCTTGAGAAAGATGATATTGATAAAAAATTATCCGATTTGAGTTATCCGATAGTGATAAAGGATTCGGACGGATCAAACAGCCGTGGTGTTTTTGTAAATATTCCCGACCTAGAAGCGGCCAAAAAAATACTGACTAAACAAATAAACACCTTTCCCCGACTCATAGCTCAGGAAATGGTTTTCGGGAGAGAATTCCGAATATTGATGTTGCGGCACAAAGCGATCGGGGTGCTTGAAATGATCCCGCCCAGAATTTTTGGAGACGGCAAATCAACCGTTGACGAACTTATTTTAAAAAAACAGACTCCCCCCCTGAAGAAAACTTCAAGAGATGAGGTTCTTGATGAAATACTCAAAAAACAAGGCGTTTCACTAAAAAGCATCCCGAAAAAAGGAAAGGAGATTTTCATCAAAAAAAATTCCTGCCTGGCTGAGGGTGGCGAAACACGTGATGTGACCGATATTATCAATGATGATATAGTTTCATTATGTGCAAAAGCTGGGAAGCTTACAGAAAACTATCTGGTTGGCATAGATCTTATGTGCGACGATATCCGCGTAAGTCCTGACGATCAAAAGCTGAGTATCATAGAAATAAACGGGAAGCCAGATTTATATATCCACTACAATCCGACTCATGGACAGACAAGAAACGTCATAAGAGATATCATTGAATTCATCATTGATATGCGGAAAAAGACCGTTATTTAATACACGACATTCCAAAATATATGTTGCTCATAATGAAGAACAAGACTAAATCAGGACTAGGAACGGAAACAGGCGTCCGAATGCTACAAGAAAAACTTGCGAAAAGAAATGTTCCCGTGACTGTTTCCAGCATGGAAGAAGTCGAGCTCTTCATAGACAAAGATGGCACTAAGGTTCTTATCGGCAAACAGGATCTCTCCGCCTACAGCTTTATATTTTTCCGCAGGGTTGGCGAAAAAAGAAACTTGGCGTGCATCATTTCAAGCATAGCGAAAAAGAAAGGAATCGACTTCATAGACCGTCTCTATATAAAAGGAAACGACCCCGGAAAACTGAAACAGATGTTTTCGCTTGCCGAAAAAGGAGTCTCCATACCGAAAACATATTTTTCATCACGATACGATGAATATGCCATGGGTCAGGCTGAAAAATTTCTGGGCCTGCCTATGGTAGTCAAAATTTCAGAAAGCAGAAAAGGCCTTGGCGTTTTCCTAGCTAAAACAAAAGGCGAGGTCATGGATATAATCAAGAGCAACCCGGACGAAGAAATATTTTTGCAAGAATTTATCCCGAATGATTTTGATTATCGAGTTTTGGTTCTGGGAGAAAAAGTAGCCTGTGTCATCAAAAGAGAGCGCCCTGAAAAAACGAGTGAGTTCAGAAATAATGTCTATTTGGGAGCTGCGGAAAAATTTCTTGAACTATCAGAAGTTGAATCTTCAATAAAGGATACTGCCATAGCGGCTGCCAAAACCACGAATATCCAAGTTGCTGGCGTGGATGTTGTTATCGATTCGAAAAACAATCCATACATCTTTGAAGTTAACCGAGCTCCGGCCTTCACCTATGATGAAGAACTATCCAATGAAACAAGCTCCCTAGCCGAATATCTATACGAATGTTACCAAGAAAAAAAATAGTGATGTATTTCAAAAAAGAACGTACCGGAAAAGATCCGTTTCTTAACTTTGGCAAAAAAAGAAATGTCTATTGGTACTTCTTCAAAAAAGGAACTTCCATGGGTTTTGATATGTATTTGGCCAGCGGACCAGAAACCTACCTGGGAAAACTTTCCTTCAAAAATCCTGCTTTTTTCAATGGAACTGAATTTACAAAAATATCGGAAACGATTACAGCAGACGCTATTTATGATAGAAGCGGCGGCACAAGTTTCCCCACGTTTGATATAGACAATTACGTGCTCAATTGCTCCGCTTTCAAAATTCTTTGCAATGATAAAAATCAGATGTATGAGCATTTCGGCAAATTCATGCCGAGAAGTTTTAAAGCAAGAAACTCTACCGAATTTCTTACTGCACTAAAAGAATTCAATGCTAGCGAGCTTGTCGTTCTGAAGCCCGCCAAAGGACTTGGAGGGAATGGGATAATAATTGACAATGCTTCCACATTAAAAAAAGAAAAATTAAAAAAAGATACCGAATATGTTATTCAGGAGTTTGCGGATACTTCTTGTGGAATAGAAGGACTCGTTAAGGAGAAACATGATTTGAGAGTCGTCATAGCAAATGGCAAAATAGTACTCTCTCACATCAGAACCCCAAAAAAAGGAAGCTACCTGGCAAATGCAGCTCAGGGAGGATCCTTAAAAGAAATTCCTCTTGAAAAAATACCGAAAGAAGTTTTAAGCGCAGCAAAAAAAATAAAAGCACTGGCGGATAAAAAATTCCACAAACCAATATATTCCATCGATTTTGGCATCACAAAAAGAGGACCTCTTGTTTTCGAGCTGAATGACCAAATCGGTTTTCCGCGAGATGGAATGAAGAATGCTAAAAACTTTGTAAACGAAGTGCTGAATTCATTGGCGAACATTAGCAAATCCGGAAAGAACAAACTTTCATACAGATTTTATCAGAAAGCATCCGACAAAGAATATCTGCCCCAAATGACTCTTTTGCAAAAAAAGATGCTACCCCGCTCTCAATGGGGAGAAAAATATCTCGAACAATTTCTGAAAAACAGCAAAGAACATCCCCTGTGCGTGCTCTGCATAAAAAAGAATGAGATTGTCGGATTTGCCCTTGGAAAATTCAACGCCGCCAAAAAATCCTTCGTGTTGTCAACATTGGTTGTTGATAGCAATGCTCACGGAAAAGGAATTGGGAAAAACTTAACAGAACGATTCATTGAAACGGCATTTGAAAAAAAATCCGCCCGCAAAATCATAGTCAACTTTCGCGATTCCAATAATCTTGAGGCTTTTTATGCAAAACTTGGATTCGGCAAGCATCATCTCTCTGGAACTTACAAAAACGGCGAAATAAAACACGAAATGGAAATCAAAAGACCTTAGTCTAGGGTATATTTATGCCGTTCTTGTTCCCAAATTTCCTTGATGGTCAAATTACAGTTTCTTGAACAATTCCCAAAAATCAGTTAAACTGGAACAAATTTGGTTTAATTGACATATCTTTTATTTTATGTGGCAATCATTCTCACCCAAGGATTTCCGGAGGCCGGTAAGAAAGTCCCGCTTGGGCTTGAAAAACTGGGACTGGAACAAAATCTTCAAATATCTCGGCATCCTGGCCATAGCCGGGTTCGTTTTCGTGCTCGGCGTGTTCGCTTGGGCCTGGAAGGACCTTCCGAGCCCTGGTTCCGTCAGCAACCGGAAGATCATCGAATCCACAAAGATATATGACCGCACGGGCAATCACCTCCTCTATGACATCCACGGCGAGGAAAAAAGGACCCAGATCGATTTCGCCCAGATGCCAGACACCATAAAATACGCCACCATTTCTTTGGAAGACCAGGATTTCTATACTCATCACGGCATAAAGATAACCTCCATGTTCCGTTCGGCCCTCGTCGATATCTTCCATCGCGGAGCCAAGCAAGGGGCTTCCACCATAACCCAGCAGCTCATCAAGAATTCCATCCTGACTTCCGAACGGACACTCACCAGGAAAATAAAGGAAGTCATCCTGGCGCTTGAATTGGAACAGAAGTTTTCCAAAAACGACATTCTCGGCATGTATCTCAATGAAATACCATACGGCTCGAACGCCTATGGCATCGAGGCAGCATCCCAGACATTTTTCGGGAAACACGCGAACGATCTTACCCTTGATGAAGCAGCGCTGCTTTCCGCTCTGCCACAAGCTCCGTCATATTATTCACCCTATGGGAATCACACCGACGCCCTCATAGGAAGGCAGATGTATGCGCTCAATCAGATGGCCAAGCTCGGATATATCACACAGGAGCAGGCAGATGAAGCCAAAGGCGTCGACGTGCTTTCAAAAATAAAGGCGCCTTCTGAAAACATATCCGCGCCGCATTTCGTCATGTATGTGAAAGAATATCTGGAAAACAAATACGGCGAACAAGCAGTGGAGCAAGGAGGATTGAAAGTATATACCACTCTTGATTGGGACAAGCAGCAAGCCGCTGAAAAAGCCGTGAAAGAAGGCGCTGCCAACAATGCCAAATACAACGCGTCCAACGCCGCCTTGGTTGCCATGGATCCGAAAACCGGGCAGATTCTTGCCATGGTCGGATCAAAGGATTATTTCGACAAATCCATCGACGGACAAGTCAATGTCGCCATCCGCGACCGCCAGCCTGGATCATCTTTCAAACCCTATGTCTATCTGACCGCCTTCTCCAAGGGATATACCCCCGAAACCAATATCTGGGACGTAGACACGAACTTCTCGACCGAGGACGGCAAGACCTATGATCCAAAGAATTATGACGGGAAAAACAGCGGCCTCATGCAGATGAAAGACACTCTGGCAAGATCGCTCAACGTCCCGGCAGTCAAAGCCCTCTATTTGGCAGGCATCAAGGATTCCATAAGCACAGCTCACCAAATGGGAATAACCACCCTAAACAAACCTGACGACTACGGCCTTTCGCTTGTTTTGGGAGGCGGCGAAGTGAAGCTTCTCGATCATGTGAATGCATATGGGACTTTCGCGACCGGAGGCATTCATCATGACAAAACCGCGATTCTCAAAGTCGAAGATAGTAAAGGAAAAGTGCTGGAACAATACAAAAACAACCAGGGAAACAGAGTGATTGATGAAAAATATATCTCAATGATCGACTATATCCTTTCGACTAACAGCTTGCGCGCTCCCGTTTTCGGCGACAACAATCCGCTGAGTTTCCCGAATCGCCCGGTAGCCGCCAAAACCGGAACCACTAACGAGTGGCGCGATGGTTGGACTATGGGATACACCCCATCCCTCGTTGCCGGGGTGTGGGCCGGGAACAATAACAACACCCCGCTTAAGGCCGGCTCAGACGGAATCTATGTGGCTGCTCCCATTTGGCGGGCGTTCATGAATGCCGCCCTGCAAAACTCGCATGTCGAGGATTTTCCGAAATACGAGGCTGAGACTACAGGCAAAGACGCGCTTGACGGAAAATTGAATGTCAAGAAAGAAATCAAGGTCTGCAAGATTTCCAGCAAGAAATACTGCATTCCTGACGGATCATCATGCCCCAATGGAAAAGACCGCGTGAAAAAGAAATTCACCGACGCGCATTCCATCCTCTATTATGTCAACCGGAATGATCCCCGAGGCGATACCCCGAAAAATCCCAAGGACGATCCCCAATTTGAAAATTGGGACAGCGCTGTCAAGAATTGGCTGAAATCCAACGGCTACTCGACAAGCTCCACTCCAGACAGCTGCGACGGAAGCAGTTCCGATGATGAAGGAAAACCCTCCGTTCAGATAAACTCCCCTGAAGACGGAGACACTATAACCTCGAGCTCGCTCGGCATAAAAGCCGACACATCATCGAAAGACGACATAAGCAAGGTGTCGCTTAGCATAAACGGATTGACCGTGAAATCAAGCGAGGACAAATCATTCGAATATACCTACATCGTCCCATCGAGCGAGAAACATTCCTCGCTTGAAATATCCGTGAAAGCCACTGATACGAATGGCGATTCCGATACCGACACCATAACAGTCAACACGGATATCAACGATTAGCCTCCTGATCAGCAGCATTATAATAAAAATCCCCCCATGGGACTTTTATTTCGTTTTTATATCCTCCAGAGTGCTATCGCCGAGTTCCTTGTTTATCTTCTCGATTATCCGCTTCTTATTCATCCAAAGCTCCGATGCCCAAGCGGAACTTTCCGGTTTTATGAAAAGGATTCCTTTGGCGAAATAGTCCGGGACGAATTTTTCTATTCCAATATTCCCGAAATCCTCTTTAATCACTTTTTTAAATACATAAAAAACAGTCTTGTCATCCAAAACCGTCGGCGAGCTGAATTTCTTCTTATCAAGAAGCGATTTAAGCGCCTTCACACTCATTATGCAGTTAGTTCTTTATCGGCATCACTATATAAGTATAGCCTTCGAGAATATCCTTGTTATTTTCATCAACCTCTTTTATGGCAACCGGCGATGTTTCTGAATTCGCAAGAAGAGCGACCCTTGAAGTATCGATCATATTTATTCCATCCAAAAGATATTTCGAATTGAAAATAATCTCCTGAGACTCTCCCAGAGACTCAAAATCAAGCTCTGTGGCATTTTCCCCCGCCTCAGCACTCCTAGCGCCTATCGAGATATTCTTAGCCTCTTGATTGATTTTCAATGTTATGTCGCTGGATTTTCCAGGAGCGAATAAACTAGCCATCTTGACCGCATTCTGAATCTGAGCTTTATCCCCGATAATAGTAGTTTTGAAATTTGTCGGCATTATATGCTTATATTCTGGATATTTCCCATTGATAAGCCTCGACACAATTCTCGCTCCCCCGATTTCAAAAAACACCTGCCCATCTTCCAGCGCTACTTTGACAGCATCTGAAAGATTATATGAAATAATCCTTCCTACTTCGATCAATGTCGCAGCTGGAATGATTATGCTGACATTCTTATCAATGAAAGCGTCATAACTTTCCCTATTCACATTATTCTTATCATTAAGCTTGAACAGATATTCCGTCAAACGGAAACTATCGGTCGACGCGAAACAGATATCTTCCTTATTGAAAATGATATTCACTCCGCTAAGCTCTTGCCTCGCTTCGCCGTGCGCCACTGAAACTATTATCCTGTTTATGATTTTTTTAAAATCTTCGACGCTTATTTCAAAAAGGTTTTCCGTTGTTTTTTTCGGAATCAAAGGAAAATCACTGGAAAGAAAGCTTTTTATGACCGCCTGAGTCCTCCCGCTTTTCAATTTCAAATTCTGTTCATCCAATTCCAAGCTCACATTCTCACCTTCCGGCAGATTAGCCGCAAAACTACTAATAAGCTTAGCAGGAACAGCGATTTTTCCCTCTTTTTCAACCTTAGCTCCTATTTTGACTTGGATGCCCATTTCCAAATTAGTAGCTGAAAGCCTGAGAGACCCTTTATCAGCTTCAAAAAGAATAGTATTCAGGATTGGCAAAGTGTTCTGCTTCGAAACCATCCGTTCAGAACTGGAAATAGCTTTCTTGAGATTATCTTGGGTGCAAATGAGTTTCATAAATTTGTCTTATATTAATGTATTTAGTAGTTATGTTATATATATTTAAATCCAATACTATTATTACTACAAATCGGTTATTAGTGGATAAATATATCTAGGAGCTTATTTAAAGCAATATAACTGTGGATAACTAAGGGATAAAACTAGTAGTGGCAGTTTTTACAGCTGTTGATAGCTAGATGGGGTTTCATAATTGGTGACAGCTGGTACAGGATGATAACAGGTTTAATAGGAACTTATCAATCACTATTCACTAAGGATATTGATAACTTATCCACAACTTGTTAGTATTTTCAGTTGATTTGGTATAATTGTTCCCGAAGCTCTCCAATTTCTTTTATTAATTTTTCATCCGAAAGGAGTGCTTTGGTTATTTTATCGAAAGCATGGATGGCAGTCGTATGATCACGCCCTCCTAATTTTTCACCGATTCCAGGATATGAGAATTGAAGTTCGCTTCTCATAAGATACATCGCGATCTGGCGTGGCCTCACAATATCCTGTTTCCTGTTTTTTGCTACCAAATCATCAAGATTGATGTCATAAAATTCAGAAACCGCTTTTAATATGTGTTTATGGGTTATTCCTTTCTTTTTTCCGCTTGAGATTATTTCAGAAAGCTGGTTAGCAACGAATTCATCAGTAATCTCCTTGTTGGTGAGCTGGGCTGATACGACCACCCGATTAAGCGCGCCTTCCAATTCGCGAATGTTGTTCTTTATGTTGCTGGCAATGAATCTTATCGCTTCAGGACTGATGCGTATATTGTCGTCCGCTATCCTTTTTTCCAATATTGCCATCCTTGTCTCGAAATCAGGCTGGGTTACGTCGGCGATCATGCCTCCCTCAAACCTTGACCTAAGCCTTTCTTCCAATATCTGGATCGCTTTCGGAGGCCTATCGCTGCTAAGGACTATCTGCTTGTTCAGTTGGTATAGATGGTTAAATATATGAAAGAATTCTTCCTGAGTCTTCTCTTTTCCTGAGATGAATTGAATATCATCGATGATAAGGAGATCCATTTTCTGATAATATTCCTTGAATTCATTGATTTTCTGGTTTTTTATGGAATCGATGAGCTCGCTGGTGAACCGTTCGGATGTTATGTATTTCACCTTGCTTTCCGGGTTGTTTTTCAATATCTCATTGCCGATCGATTGGATCAGGTGCGTTTTTCCAAGACCTACGCCCCCATAAATGAAAAGCGGGTTGTATATCCTGCCGATATTCTGCGAAACCGCGAAACAGGCAGCCCGAGCAAGCTCATTGTTGCCGCCGATAATGAAATTATCAAAAGCATAGCGCGGGTTAAGGTTGGTCTCGAAGCTTATCGGTGCGGCTATCTCTCGCTGAAACTGTCTCTTCGGCGCGATGATCGCATCAACCATCGGGGGCTGCTCATTGGCTTGTTTCGGTTCCGTCGGAGTGGAAATGACACATGAAACGCTTTTTATTTCCGACTGTATATTACTAAGAGCCCTTAATATGTATAGGTTATACTTATTTTCCAGCCATTCTTTTGCGAACCCATTCGGAACGCCAAGGACGACATGTCCAGTTTCATTTGATATTATGGAAGTGTTTTTGAACCAGGTGATGAAGTTGGCCTTTGAAATGGATAATTCGATTTCAGCCAAAGCTGCCTGCCAAAGTTCCTCGTTAACCATAAGAATAGGGTTATTTTGTAAAGACAAATATCTCCAATAGATAACTCTATGGCCCCCGCGGATTTGTTTAAAAAAAGTATAGCATGAAAAAAAAGAATGCCACAACATATATGTGGATAAACATGTTGATAACCTGTGTTTCAAAGCATCGGAAGCGACGAATACTAGAGAAAAACAGCTATATTCAAACCAGAAAAAAGGTCGGATCGATTGACTTTTATTTCTTTAATTGGTAAACTTCTAAATGTTAATTTGTTAAGCATAAGACGACAATGAGCGTTACGTATAAGCCGAAAAGCCTTAGGAGGAAGAGAAGGCATGGTTTTCTTGAAAGAAAGAGCACCAAGGGCGGACAAAATGTCTTGAAAAGCAGGATGCAGAAGGGCAGAAAAAGGCTTACTACAGCCTAATCCGATGTTGTCCCATAAGAATAGACTTATAAAAAGAGGTGATTTTGAGGCGGTTTATCGTCAAGGAAGGCCTCTTTTTTGTGGTATCATAGGATTGAAGGTTAAACCGAACCTTTTGGATGTGACCCGGCTCGGAATATCGGTCGGAATCAAGTTTTCAAAGAAAGCTGTCAACAGGAACAAACTAAAGCGTCAAATAAGGGAAATTTTCCGCAAGAATATAGGCAGTGTGAAAAAAGGGTTCGATATGGTAGTCTTTATTAATAAGAAAGATAATAAAGAAGAGACCAGCAGCGATGAATTGGAAGAGATGATCGTTTGCGCTCTCAAGAAAGAGAAATTAATCCAGCAATAAGGCGAAAAACAAGCCTTTTAATATTTAAGAAACAAAAATGTCCTTCCTATTCAACGAATTGATTTATCAGCCGATATATAATCTGCTTGTTCTCATATATAATATCATTCCCGGTCATGATTTCGGCATAGCCATCATCATCGTCACGATCCTCGTGAAGCTTCTTCTTATTCCTTTCAGCAGAAAACAGATCGAATCGCAGAAGAAAATGCAGGAACTTCAGCCGAAAATAAAAGAAGTCCAGCAGAAATACAAGAATGACAAGGAAAAGCAGAGCCGAGCGATGATGGAGCTTTATAAGGAAAACAAAGCCAATCCTTTTTCCGGATGCCTGCCGATGATCCTGCAGTTGATTTTCCTGATTGCCATCTATCGCGTCCTGTTCAACATCTCGAAAGACGGAGCTGCTGCGGAAGGAATCTATCCTTTCATTCATAATCCGGGAATCGTGAAACATATGTTCCTGGGATTTCTTGACCTGTCTGTTCCGGCCAATATCCATGAGTTTTCCATTTATAATATTGTTCGCCTGATTCTGGTCGTTGCTGCTGCAGCAGCTCAGTTCTTCCAAACCAAAATGCTTATGGCTAAGAGCTCAAACGCCAAAAAGATCAAGGATGACAAGAAGGACCCTGATTTTTCCCAGGCTATGTCGCAGCAGATGCTCTATCTTGCGCCGGTGATGACGCTTCTTATCGGCCTTAGATTTCCGTCTGGGCTAGCTCTCTATTGGCTTGTTTCAACGCTATTCATGATTTTCCAGCAAAGCTATCTGCAACGCGAAGAAACAAAAGCGAAAGAATCCAGATAATTATTTATTTATATAGCGCATTCTTTGCCAACGAGCAGGGAATATCCGCAAAGTAAATCAAATGGAAAGAGAAGAAAAGAACAAGGAATTAAAAGGAATAGTCGAGGGTCTTCTATCAAGAATGGGTTTTGCTTCAGATGTTCATATTGAAGAAACAGAAGAAGGAGGGAAAGAAACGATAATCTGCGATATACGATCGGACGAGTCCAGTTTCCTTATCGGTCAATATGGTGTCAATCTCCAGTCCCTTCAACATATAGCAAGAGTTTTGGTGAGAAAGCGTTTTGATGAAAATGTGAATTTCGTGCTGGACGTCAATTCGTATCGGAAAGAAAAGAACGACTCGATAATAAAACTGGCGAAAAGCCTAGCCGAGGAAGCGATACTGGAAAAAAGAGCTATCGTTATGCGTCCGATGACTCCTTATGAAAGAAGAGTCGTGCACTTGGAACTATCAAAAGACGAAAGGGTAAAAACAGAAAGCATCGGTGAACGTGACGACAGGCGGATAGTCATAAAGCCGAGTGAGCTGGTATAGGGCAAAGGCTGCCTATGCGGATAGCGGATTTCAATGACAAGCTCCGGGAATATTCCCGGAGTTTTTTTATTTGGTAGTTATCGTTTAAAGGCGTATAATATCATAAGATTATCCTTCTAAGCAGGCCTTATAAAACCGCCATGATCGTTGCTCGAAAAATAGCGTACAATGTGCTTATAAGCAGTATTTCAAAAGTTTTTTCAACCGTTCTCGCTCTTGTTGCCGTCGGATTCATAACAAGATATCTCGGCAAGGACGGATTCGGCGACTATGCCACGGTTCTCGCTTTCCTATCTTTCTTTTCGGCTATTTCCGATCTCGGGCTATATCAGCTTTCAACCAGGGAGATATCGCATAAGGGAGCGGATGAAAGCGAGATAATGAGCAACATCTTCACCTTGCGGCTGCTCTCATCCCTGGTCGTGTTTTTCTTGTCCCCGTTTCTTATATTCTTTTTCCCATATTCTGAGGCGGTAAAACTTGGAATAATCGTCATTTCCGGATCGTTCGTGTTTTCTTCCGGATATCAGGTGCTCAACGGGGTTTTTCAGAAGCATCTTGTTATGGACAAGGTGGCCATCTCGGAACTTTTCGGGAAAGTGGTTCAATTGCTGGTGGTCATTCTGGCGGTCAAGTTCTCTCTCGGTTTCGGCTGGATCGTTGCCTCTCTGCTTTTCAATGGGATGACCAATTTCATCCTGGTATATTTATGGTCAAGAAAATACGTCCGACTGAAATTCAGATTCGATTTTGCATATTGGAAGAAATTTCTCATCACTTCATATCCGGTCGGCATAGCATCAGTAGTGGTGTTCATCTATTTCAAGATGGATACGATTCTCCTTTCGATGCTCAAGACAAGTTCAGAAGTCGGCATATATAATGCTGCATATAAAATCCTTGAAAATATCTCGTTTTTCCCCGCAATGATAATGGGTCTCATTTTCCCCATAATGGCTCAGAATATCCTTATTGATAAGAAAAGGTTTGTCGATATTTCCAATAAGACATTCAAAGTTTTTGTGCTGGCAGTTTTCCCGCTGGTCGTCGGAACCATGTTTCTCTCGGAGGGCGTCATCAATCTTATCGGTGGCGCAGGATTCGCTGAATCAGCCAATGTTCTGAGGATCCTGATTTTGGCGCTGTCTATGATCTTCTTTTCCAACTTCTTCAACTCAGTCCTGATTGCCGGAAATATGCAGAAAAAACTGATGTATATCCTGGGCGCGGCCGCTGTTCTCAATGTGACCGCGAACCTGATCTTCATTCCGATTTATTCATATAACGCTGCCGCATGGATATCTTTCCTGACAGAAGCGGTCGTTTCCCTGCTGGGTTGGTATCTCGCGTCGAAATATCTTTCATATAGCCCGCGCGTGGAAAGGTTCCCAAGGATAATCCTTTCAGGTATTATGATGGGAGCGGCGCTTTTCGCGCTCAAAGGAATGAATTTCTTCGTAGCCGGATTTATAGGAGTAACGGTATACATAGGAGCTGTTTGGATAACGAAAGCTGTCGAGACATCGGAAATAACAAGCATATTCACTAAAAAAGGCATCAAGGAATATGAAGAACCCATCATGTAAGGTCAATGTCGTCATTCTTAATTATAATGGCAAGGATGTTTTGAAGAACTGCCTGGCTAGCGTTTTCAGGCTGGATTACCCTGATTTCGAAGTGGTTGTGGTGGATAATGATTCCAAAGACGGATCGCTTGAAGAAGCTAAGAACGATTTCGCCCGCGCCACATTCATCAAGAATGAAGGCAACCTCGGTTTTTCAGCTGGAAACAATATCGGAATCAAATATTCGCTGGAAAAACAAGCCAAATATGTCCTGTTGCTCAATAACGACACGGAAGTTGAAAGAAACATGCTTTCCAATCTTGTGGGGATCATGGAAAAAAATAAAAAAATCGGGATCATGAGTCCTATAATCACGAGGGGAGATTCTGAGGAGATGTGGTTTTCCGGTGGGAACATAGACTGGATGAGGATGCGAACCATGCACGAGAAGGCTTCTTCCGAAAATCTTCAGAGGGAATTTTTCGAAACAGGATTCGTTTCCGGTTGCGCTATGCTCATAAGGCGCGAAGTTTTTGCTGAAGTCGGGCTTTTGGATGAAGACTTTTTCCTTTATTGGGAGGATGTCGATTTCAGTGTGAGAGCCAAGAGAGCCGGATTCGGGCTGGCTATTTCCCCTCTGTCCAAAGTCAAACATTTTGAAAAAAGCGAAAACAATCTGGAGTCGAAAATATACTGGCTGGTTGTTTCCGGGCTCTTCTTTTTCAAAAAGAATTCCAAATGCTATCTTCGCCCATGGGTAGCCTTCTATACGGCCATGCGAAAACTGAAGAACCGAATGGATGCGAGGAAAAAAACAAGCGATGCGATAGCTGTTTCCGTCGCAAAAGCGTATTATGATTTCAAAAACAACATCCGCCAGAAGATATAGTCAGGCAACTTCTATGAATATTCCAAAGAACTCGCTTTCTATCGTCATCGTCAACTATAAAAGCGAAAAATATCTTCACGATTGCATCGATTCCATCCGAAAAAAAATAAATAACGATATTCTTTCGGATATCGTTATTGTTGATAATGACGGAGAAGCTGATTTGCGAGCTTTGGAAGAAATTCCGTCAGTCAGGATAATCAGATCATCCAAAAACAAAGGATTCGGATCAGCAAGCAATCTCGGGGCAAGGAGTTCCGAGGGAGACTTCCTGTTTTTTCTTAATCCGGACACGAGGATGATTTCGGGAGGTATCGAAGACATATTGAACGATCTGCAATGCGACCAGTCGATCGGGATAGTCGGAGGAAAGCTTTTCGATAGGAATGGCATGATTCAGGACTGGAGTGCTGGAAACGAGATAAGTTTCGCTTCCATCATTTCCAATAATCTGGGATTCATAAAAGACAGGGATATCTGGGAAAGCAAGGACAGGATTCCTGTCGGATGGGTTTCAGGCACCGCTTTCATGATAAAGAAAGAATTATTTGAAACAATCGGCGGATTCGATGAGAATTTTTTCATGTATTTTGAAGACGCAGACCTTTGCAAGAGAGTGCGTGATTTCGGAAAGACCATCTGTTTCAATCCCGGACTCGAAATCTTTCACCATGGCGGTGCAAGCTATGAAAAAGAAGCCGGAGCTGCGCAGAAAGCCCACTACTACGAATCCCAGGACCGCTATTTCAAAAAACACAGGCACCTCATCGAATCAAGCCTGCTCAAGGCTTTTCGCAAGGCTCATCTCTTTTTCTCCTCCCGGGCGTAGCACGGTGACGCGGCCGTCAATGATCGAAATGAGAGCGGATGGTTCACTATCCAGGATCCCTTTGTCAAAATAGAAATCGACGCTTTCTTTGAAATAATCCTTTGCTTCCGCTAGGGTTTTGGCGGGTGGTAATCCTTCCGGATTAGCGCTCGGAGCGACAAGCGGTCCCGATTTTCCAAGAAAGGACCTGAGCCATGGATCATCAGGAAGCCTGAAAGCAAGGGAGTATGTTCCTCTGTGGAGATAGGCGAGTTTTTCTTGACCGGTGCCGAGTATGACGCTGAATTTTCCCGGCCATATCTTTCTAAGGATCCGGAGTTCTTTTTCAGCTGGTCTGATCCCGAAAAGCCTGAGATCTTCGAGTGACCATATAAGGATGATGAGCGGCTTTTTCGAGCTTCTTTTTTTTATTTCAAAAATCCTCTCGACGGCATTTTCGTTGAGAGCGCTTCCGGAAACGGCATATAAAGTGTCAGTCGGAAATATGCCGATCTG
>Ga0209373_10000619_pt1 | contig 53389 bp, 49 predicted proteins | sample Higcelweek5metaG_FD_187173 | JGI IMG/M metagenome (GOLD analysis project Ga0209373, IMG submission 187173) | Freshwater pond sediment microbial communities from the University of Edinburgh, under environmental carbon perturbations - High... | ecosystem: Environmental > Aquatic > Freshwater >... | reverse complement strand
AACAATATGCCGGGGACAGGAGTTGAACCTGCAAGGGATTTTACTCCCACTACCACCTCAAGGTAGCGTGTCTGCCAATTTCACCACCTCGGCTTAACATATGCATGATTCTACCAAACAATTATCTAAAAATCTATCAACCCAACAAACCTTTCACATATTCTATCTCTTTTATCATTTCCTCTTTATCTGCATATATACTTTCAATAATTACAGGTTTTGTATTAATTCTTAAGAAATCTTCAATTATACGATTACAAACTTTAAAACAAGGAGTCACATTATCCCCTCCATCACTAATATGTATTTCAGAAATTCTGCTTTCAAACTCATTCCAGAAATCTAATAACAATTTTCCACTTGGATCAATTGACAAAGTATGCCTTACATCTAAAACCAATTTTAATTCCGGATCTACATTCAATATTTTTTTAATTCCATCAACAAAAGAATCCTCACGATCCAAAATGCCCATGTTCTCAACTGCCCAAGGGGTATTGGGATATTTTTTCAAATCATCTAAATTCTTTAGCCACCTACTATGGAACACCACATTCTGGATATTCTTTTCTCTTACGATGCCATCCAAAAAATCGAGATATTCCCAATATGCATCATCTTCAAGGAAAGAAATTTTTTCAATATGTATAGATCTCCATTTAAAGTCACTCATATCCATAGCCATGATAGCTTTTCGAGATTCTTCATATAATCTCACTTCTACTGCATTACAACCTAAATTTTGTACCTCGTTTAACTCCTCATTATTGTCTGGAAATCTTGTATGTTGAAGGATAAAGCCCCCGTCGTTAATACCGAAAATCATTCATCAATATATCATTAATTTGCAAAAAACATCAAATTACTAGAGAATATATCAACATAACTTAGTAGAACCTAAAAATGAGAATCCAAAACATACACGCAAGAGAAATATTAGATTCAAGAGGAATACCAACAATATCAACAGAAATAGAGCTATGGAGTGGAGACAAAGGAAAAGGAGAAGTCCCATCAGGAGCGTCCACTGGAACCAATGAAGTATTAGAATTACGAGATGAAGATGGACACGTATCTAAAGCAGTAGAAAACGTAAACACAACTATATCTGAAGCTCTAAAAGAAAAAGATTTCACAAGCCAGAAAGAATTTGATGATTTCTTAATTGATTTAGATGGAACAGCACAAAAAAGTAAATTAGGAGGAAATACTATCCTCTCATGTTCAATGGCATTCTGTAGAGCAACTGCAAATTCATTGGGATTACAACTCTACGAATACTTTGGAATGATATATTCAGACAAAGCTTACAATCAAGATACATTAGAACTTCCCCGCCCACAAATTTTGGTATTAGAAGGTGGAAAACATGGCGATTGGTCAACTGATATACAAGAATATATGGTTGTACCTAAGATGGATAAGTTCAACAGCTTCGCAGATGCATTTAAAGCAGGAACAGACATATTCCATGCAATACACGATATATTAGAAGCAAAAGGATATTCTACAGGCGTAGGTTTTGAAGGTGCATATGCTCCGAAGGAGATACAAAGCAACAAAGAAGCATTCGATATCATTATGGAAGGGATACAAAAAGCGGGATTCAAACCAGGAGAAGATTTTGAAATAGCCATAGATGCAGCAGCTTCAGAATTCTATAAAGATGGAAAGTATATGTTACATAGAGAGAACAAAGTATTAACATCTGAAGAATGGATGGCATTACAAGAAGAATGGTATACACAATATCCAATATTCTCCGTTGAAGATATCTTTGATCAGGAGGATTGGAATACATGGGATGCATTTACTGCAAAATATGGAAGTAAATACCAAATTGTTGGAGATGACCTATTAACTACAAATGTATTAAGAATACAGAGAGCTATAGATGAGAAGGCATGTAACAGCGTGCTTATAAAGTTGAATCAGATTGGTACAGTTACCGAGACCTTAGATGCTATTAGATTAACCATAGATAACAATATGACAGCGATAATCTCTCACAGAGGCGGAGAAACTAATGATGATATGATTGCTGATTTGGTAGTAGGTACTCCTGCTCAACAGAGTAAGTTCGGAGGTCCTGATAGAGGAGAAAGGTTAGCAAAATACAATAGATTATTGGAAATAGAAGAAAAGCTTTCCAATTAAGCATTCAGCCTCGCTTGCACTGTAATACTATTCATAGTACAGTTTATCTGTATAAGTTTTATAATCTTTTCTATGGAAATTATTGATAATATACAGACGCCATTAGTCACCAACACTCCATCAGTTCAAACAAAAAATAGTAATACCGTAAAAGGTATCTTGTTTGTCCTAGCATCAATTTTACTTGTCGCAGGAGGAGCCTTGGGATACAAGCTATATGCAGACAAATTTATCTCTGAGGACAGTACAGAAGAAATAAGTTGTGACAATGAAGAGACCGAAACAATAACAAGCACATACGCAGTAACCGAATCTACAGCTTATGATGATGACGAACGTATTAAATATTTAATCTTCCAAGTGAAATATAATTCTAAATATTTTGCAACTTCAGATGACATGTTAATGTATTATAAAAGCCAAGGAGGATCAGCAGATCCTAGGTTAGTTCTTTCTACAGTCACTCAGCCATTAGGCTCGGTTAGTTATGACAAACTTCTCAATCAAAACGAAGGCTCAACTATTGCCATCTGGTCGACTATTGGATTCGATAATCTAGACGAATGGTTATATCAAAGAAATATTACAGATTCTGTAACAATTTCTGAAGAAAAAATTGTCTCTGGGGAATATACATTTGAAAAAAGAATTATTTCCAGTAGCGCAAAAGATCAAAATATAATCGTTGCTTACTTAGCACTACCAAACGATATCACATACTTTTTAGAAACAAATAATACAACTTCAGAGAGTGACTTTGACTCAATTCTAAAAAGCTTTGACGTTCGTGGAGATGTTGAATAATTTAGTATAAAAATATGAAAAAGAAGAAATCAATTATATTGCTTTGCATTACAATATTTGTACTAGCAATTGGTGTAGTTGCTACTCTATTTTTAATAAAATATAGAAATAGTCTTTCTCCTTTCCCACCTTCTAATAGCATATCTTGTATATCCGTAAATAGTGATGAAAATCCATATAATGATGATGCACCTAAAGCATATACTAAATCTGAGAAAGTCTTAGACGGAAAGATATACGATGGAAGTAATGCAAAAGATTATGTATATAGCTTGATTAAATCCGGAGCTATAAATACATTCGAACATACTTCCGCAGATATTTGCCTTACTTCATATGAAGAAAACAATCAAAAAATAGTACTCGGATACAAAGCTCAACAAATCTATTATACAAATGAGAAAAATATTGAGAAATATGCTTTTACTGTTGAAATAAATAAGACAAACAATACAGTAACTATTAAAGGGGAATAATTAAGAATATTTTAATAAAAAAAATATTAAAGAGATAGTCTAGGATCTCTGTCTACCTTTCTGATTTCATCTATATCAGATATATACTTACCATTTAGTATGTTAAAGTATGCGCTCACCCCTATCATACCAGCATTATCCCCCCTATACTCCTGATCTGAATATACATAATTAAGTCCATATGATCTAGCTGTGTTCCCAATCTTCCTTACAATCTCCTCGCTATTAAACACCCCACCTCCAACAAATAATGTCCTCACCCCGGGGTTAGATTCTACCGCCATTTTTAGCTTTAGATTTAAAGAATCAATAATGGTATCTAAGAAACCCCTGCAGAAATCATATACCCATTCCTTGTCCGGCTTACCAGCTTCTCTTAATTCCTTAGTCTTGTACAAAGCTGCAGTTTTAAGCCCAGAATAGCTAAAATTCATATCACCACTATTTTTCATTGGTATAGTGAATGTGATATTTCCAGAAGTACCCTTCTTTGCAAATTCACAGACCACAGGACCGCCAGGATATCCAAAATTAAGCATTCTACCAACCTTGTCAAAAGCCTCACCAACAGCATCATCCAATGTCTCTCCAATTTTCTTGTAACTACCTATCTTCTCAACAAGTACTAACTCAGTATGCTTCCCCGAGATTAGCAATGCCAATGCAGGGAATAGTTTTTCTACTTCATCCATATCACCCAGCACTAACCCATTGCCTTTAGTATTTAAAGATAATCCCGAGAACATATGACCTTCCATATGGTTAACAGGTACAAATGGTTTATTGTATTTAATAGCTAACTCTTTTGCAAAAGCCAAGCCAACTTCTAGATCAATTGCTAAACCCGGCCCATATGTAGCAGCAACATAGTCAACATCTTCAATCTTAATTTTCGCTTTCTTCAATGCTTCTTCAAATACCATTGAGATATTCTTCTCATGCTCTCTTCTAGCAATATCTGGTACAACACCACCCCATTGAGCATGTATTTCTACTTGAGATGAGACAACGCTTGAAAGTACCTTACGGCCTTCAAGGATAGCCACAGATGTATCATCACAGCTAGTATCAAATGCAATTATTATTGGTTCGTTATGCTTCATATATTTCAATATTCCTTTCTTCCAATGATATGTATTTAATAACTACCTTGTACATTGGGATATTCATGTTATCACACAATGCAGCTATCTCTTGGTAAAACTTGTCTGCCCATTCAATGACTACAATATTTCCCTGTTCTAAATGTTGTATGAGTCCAGACTTTTCTAATTCGTTATTCTCCAATCTCCACGTATCCATATGGGCTAATACCTTCTTGTGCCCATCTCTCATATATGGATATTCATTAATGATTGTATATGTAGGAGAATTTACGATTTCGTTTACCCCTAAACTTTGAGCTATTCCTTTAGTAAATTGTGTTTTACCTGCTCCAAGTTCACCGCTAAGTGCAACAACCACTGGAATATCACTCTTAAGATATTTCTCTGCAAATTCCTTCCCCAATTTAATGGTCTCTTCAGTTAACTTCGTTTTCTTCTCCTCAATTTTCTTGTTTTTAATCAATGCATTTTCAAATTCCAGCTTTCCTTGCCTTAGTACAGAGAGTTGGTTCATCGTAGTATCAAGTACAGTAGAAGGCGGATTTTGTGGCAATGTTCCTGCATCCAGTACGAGATCGACTAAATCTTTACTTTTCTTAGGAAGATCCTTCATCAATTGATCAATGTTGTATGGTGCGGATTTGTAGGATACATTAGCTGAGGTAGATGTGATTGGCTTTCCGAATGCTTTTATAACTTCAAGGAGATAATCATAGTCTGGATATCGAACACCTACAGCACCTTGTATGGATACTACTGGTGGAACTAATTCTCCTTTGCTCATAGAAATGACAGTTATTGGACCAGGCAAATAGTTCTGGTACAGATTATCAGCCATCTCATTTATCTCCACATATTTCTCTGCCATCTCTCTTCCAGAAACAGCAATGGATATTGGTTTTGAACCTCTAAATTTTTTGTAATCAAGTAATTTTGCTAAAGCTTTCGGATTAGTTGCATCACATCCAAGCCCGTAACAGGTTTCGCAGGGGAATATTAAAAGGCCTCCCTCTTTTAGTATGGATACTGCCTTTTGTATTGATTCTTCCTTTTTCTGATTTATGTCTATTCGAAGCATGGTATAATTATACTAGGAATATCGTAAATACGCACTATTCCGATATTTTTAAGTTATTATATTACTACAATGAGTTTAATACATTTTACAGATGATTCTTTCGAGAATGAGGTTTTGAAATACGAGGGTGTTGCCCTAGTTGATTTCTGGGCACCATGGTGTGGTCCATGCCAAGCTTTAGGTCCAGTAATTGAAGAAATTGCGAATGAATATGAAGGTAAAGCAAAGGTTGGAAAAGTGAATGTGGATGAAGAGAGAGAAGTAGCAGAGAAATATATGGTTATGAGTATTCCTACAGTCTTGGTTATTAAAAATGGTGAGGTAGTAAATACCTTAGTAGGTTTAAGACCAAAGGAAGATTACTTAGACGCTATTGATTCTGCTTTGTAATATTCTGAGAATTCTGATGTAACCTTAAACTGGTTTTTACCAGCTTGTTTTGCTTCATATGTAGCATTATCTGCTTTGGCAACTTCCTCTGAGAATGCTTTTTCAAATTCTTCAGGATTTTTAGAATTAACTGAGATATCGCCAATTTTGAATACATGTACACCCAATGAAGCTGTTGAGGAATGTTCTTCTTTTTGTTTTCCAAGTGCTTTTACAAGTCTATGTGCCAAACCATATACAGTACTTTGACTTCCAGACATTTCTTCTACTATGACTGCGAATTCATCCCCTCCTATCCTTGCTACAATATCTCTTTGTCTTACAGTAGAGATCAATATTTTAGTTACATCTAGTAATGCTCTGTCCCCTGTTTTATGCCCATATGCATCGTTAATCTTTTTTAGATTATCCAAATCTACAAATATTACCCCTATTCTTTTCTCAGGATCACTGAATGATATGAGTTTGCGAACTTTTTCGAATAGTCCATGTCTGTTGTATGCCTGTGTTAATGGATCTTTTTCAGAGAGATTGAGTAAGCTTTCTACATATCGTTCGTACTCTACTTCTTTCTGCCTATTGGACACAAAGAAGCGTATGAACATGTATATCTTTTTCTTGTATTCCGCTACTTCAACATCTACGTATTGGTCAATACCGAAGGCTTCGTTGATCTCCATGAATTTCTTTCTACTGTTAAATCCCATGGCTATGGCTCTTTTGACTCTTACTTTTTCTTCTGGAGAGAATATTTGGTATACCGTTTTTAAGGATGATATATCAAAATTGCTCTTTGTATTCAAAAGTTGTTGCAAGATATTTCCCTCCTTATCTATCTGAAGGAGTACATCGGCTGTGAATAGTGAGAGTATCTTATGACAATCTTCCATATTACGGATATGTTAACACAGATATGCAGAATTGTCATTTGGAGTATAGTTTGATATACTCTTTCGAGAATATATGGAGTGGTAGCTCAACTGGTTAGAGCATCTCACTGTCACTGAGAAGGTTGCGGGTTCGAGTCCCGTCCATTCCGTATTCAATTCTTACACAATTTCCCATATAATTAGATATGAATAATAAAGAATATTTCTTCTTAGATTTTGATATAGCTAGCAGGAAAATAGTAAATTGGGGAATATCTAATACAGCAACACTTACAGGAGAAACATCAAACAAAAACATACATAGAATATTCTTAACAAAGGGACAATATAATAAATTGGAGAAATATTTGTCCTAATAGCCCTTCATCAATGGCTATTTCAATATCAAAAGTATTACAAGTAGCGTAGTAACGAGGAAAGACACCAAACTCCCAACCATGAACATTGTCTTAAATGATTTAGTGGAAAATACCTTTATCTTTCCAAAATCAATACTCTCTACCGCATTAACCAATTCTTCTTCATTCTTTAAATTGCTTGAACTCCCTGGACTATCTGAAACAAAATGTTGAGCATATGGGAAAGACAATACTCTGTATGGTTCAGTTTTAAACAATCCAGGATACCAGCTATTCTCTTCCAACCTAACATTTTCCAATGGAATATTAATACCTCTTCTTACTTCACAAGGATTAAATTTCAACGAGAATATACTCGCATCCTTGCTATCAAACTCACTACCATACCCAATTGATAGATTACCTTCCAACCATAACCTTTGATCTAATGGTGCAAACTTTCCACTTTCAAAATCGCAATCAAAAGCCAACTTTCTCTTCCCATCATTCTTTGCAATATCAACATATATCTTACCTTCACAGTCTGTAGTAACTACAGCATTCGAAGCGTTGGGATCTCTAAGTCCATCCCGTTTGTCATAGCTAATGGTATTTGAATCATAGTCCACAATTAACCAACTTAATAACCCTGTTTTAATATCCTCAGCGATGATATAGAATTCAACACGAGAGCCCCAGAATGCACTGGTATGGGAAGTAAAACAACCAAAGATACAAGTATATTTAGGTTCATCATCATCGAATACTTTCGTTTTAATCAATTGAAAACCATCAGGAAGCAGCTTTTGTGCCCATTCCATATCTAAGATTTCGTAACAAAGGAAAGTAGCATATGGTTCTACCACAAATCCCATATATGGTGTTACATCACCGGATGATTTTATTAATTTTTCTTGAATTGGTTTAGGAAGTAATTTGTTGAATGATTGTATGAAGTGTAGAGATCCAACATCTATTGGATTAATCAATCTCTCAACACCTTTAACGAAATTTGTTTTATCCATTTGTATATATTACATGAAAGTTATGTATATACAAATATACATTCAAAATTGTACTTTAATAAATTTGAAATGGTAGTATATATAGATAGATAATTTTAAAAATCATAAAAATGAAAAATCCATGTAAAGATACAACAGGCAATGCAGTATATGGACTTGGGTTCATAGGTGCTGCAATATATTACATATCTACAGCTACAACCTTCTGGATTGGAGTATTAGGTTTCCTTAAAGCGCTTGTATGGCCAGCATTCCTAGTATATGAGGCACTTAAAGCACTAATAGGGTAACTTGATGAACAAATTTACAACCATAGATCAATATCTTGCTAGTTGTCCTTCTAATGTACAAGACATCTTAAAAAAGTTTAGAAATATAATTCATGAGGAAGCTCCTCAAGCTACTGAAGCTATAAAATATCAAATGCCTACCTTTGTATTAAATGAAAAGAATCTAATTCATTTCGCTGCATACAAGAATCATATTGGTTTGTATCCTACTCCATCCGGAATAACTGCTTTTCAAAAAGAACTTAAGAACTATGTTACTTCAAAAGGAGCTATACAATTTGTCATAGCGAAATCTATGCCATATGACTTAGTTAGAAGAATAACGGAATTTAGGGTTAAGGAAGTATTAAAGGAGAAATAACCATTAATCTGCCCTTTCTAAAACACATATACTGTGAAATCTGTCTCAAATAATAAAAATCTATCTACTCTTCAATATATCCTACTTTCAGTAGCTATCCTTCTTGGTCCGTTTCTTTCTATTCTCCTCATAGAACAACTAAGTATCACTAAATATCCTGAAAATATTAAACCCACGGAAGAGTTTTGTTTAGAAGGGTATTTCCCCTTTCCAGAAGGTTACCGAATTGAGTCTTCATTCCCTGTAGAAGTAGTAATTAAGGAGAAAACAACCCTTTTCAACAAATTTAATATATTTGCCAGAAATATTTGTCTCACTCCTTTAAAATTGTTACCCGAATCTAAGCAGTACAATCTTCAGTTCTCCTTCTTAGACATTTTCAACCTTGGGATATTTTACAAAAATATGTCCATAGCTACTACATCATATCCAGAGGTTAATGAAAAGATGTTTGAGGAAGAGATAAATAATAATCAGATATTAGAATATTCTCTAACAGATCCTAGTAGACTGTTAGATTACTACATTGTGCAAGGAGAAATTGAAATTAAATGTACATCCGAAGCTTCATCACTTAAGTGTGATATTAGTGGTCTCACATTAAAACAAGGACAGGAATATGAATTAACTCTTTTAAGCAAATATGAAAATAAACTTGTAGCAGAATTAAATACAACATCCGTTAGAACCCGTACTGCCGTTATTGTTGAACAAAGCAATATTTCGAATAATAGTGTTTTACAAAATCCATCAATAGGACAAATAGATATAACTCTAAATAAGGAGGTTGAAAGTAACCATCAATTACAATTAATAGATAGTGCGGGGAACAATATTACATATGAGAGTTCTGTCATTGGGAATCTTCTTTCAATATATCCAAAGGAAAGTTTTAAACAAAATACTACATATCTTCTTAAGATTAATACCCTTAGAGGATTGGATGGAAGTCAGTTAGAGAATGAATATATCTTACAGTTTTCAATAGATGATGGACCTAAAATAACTGGTACAAATATTGGGAGTGGCTTCTCAACTAGTGGAAATATTGTATTTACATTTAATCAAAGCCTTCTTTCAACACAGAATGTTAAAACATATATTAAACTTAATTCTGCTACCAATTATTCCTATTCCATAAAGGGTAATCAGATTACTATTAATCCAGATTCAGACCTTGGGTTTTGTCAAAAGTATACTGTGAGTTTAAGCAAAGGGTTAACAAGTAATACAGGATTGATTGGCTCTACTGGAGCTTCATATACCTTAAAGACTACATGTAAACGCACAGTGTACATAGGGACTTCTGTACAGGGTAGAAGTATCTATGCCTACTACTTTGGTTCAGGGGCTAACAAAATTGTATTCTTTGGGGCTATACATGGTTCGGAGGCTAATACTCGGACATTGATGAATAGATGGGCGACAGAGTTGGAGAACAATAGTGACAGGATTCCTGCAGACAAGACTATCATAGTTATTCCTACTGTTAATCCTGATGGTATTGCAAATAGGAGTAGGTTTAATGCGAATGGGGTGGATTTGAACAGGAACTTTGATACTCCTAACTGGGTTACGGGTACATATCTTCAAACGGATTTCTATCCTACTGGTGGTGGATCTACTCCATTTTCAGAACCAGAAAGTCAGGATATTAGGGATTTGATGTACAGGGAGAATCCATATCTTACGCTTACGTATCATGCTGCGGCTGGATATGTTATTCCTACGAATAGTTCCTATGCTATTGGGAAAGGTCTAGCCTATTCTCAGCTTTCAGGATACTCATATGTAAATCCCGATGCTGTTGGAGCTTTTACATATGATATAACGGGGACTTTTGAGGAATGGGCCGAGGGGCATGGATACAATGCTTTGGTTATAGAGCTTTCTAGTTGGTCTTCTGATCAATTTACATCAAACAGTAAGGCTATGTGGAAGATGGTTGAGTAGTAATATGGTATTATTTTAATATGAATATAAAAATAAAAAGGTTTGATAAAGAGTTACCATTACCAGAATACAAGACCAAAGGAGCTGCAGCGTTTGATCTCTATGCTAGAGAAACTACCACTATCCAACCAGGAGAGGTGGGATTAATACCTCTTAATGTAGCTATAGAGATTCCTCAAGGCTATTTCATATTACTAGTAAACAGAAGTTCCACTTTTAAGATGGGTATTACTAGTGCTAATGGTGTAGGTATTGGAGATAGTGATTACTGTGGAGATAATGATGAATATAGATTTGCAGCACGTAACTATATCAACGAACCAGTTACCATTGAAAGGGGTACTAGATGTTGTCAGATGTTAATACTACCCGTACAACAGGTTGATATACAAGATGTAGACCATTTAGAAAATGATGATAGAGGTGGATTTGGGAGTACAGGGAATAAGTAATTACTTTTTTAAATAGTCTTCTTCGAATCCCATAATTGGAGGAACGATACTATCTCCATTTCCCATATTCGCCCAATTAATTTGTGGTGGAGTGTATCCTGGTATTCTGTAACTAGTTAATTCGTCATAATCTTCCTGCATCATTTCAAACTGCATTGCTTCCCAGTTTTCTCGAATATGATTTTCTGATGTAGAAAAAACTTCAGGTTTAAATCCCTGACTCTTCATCCAATTCAATACTATCTGATTTTGTGTTTTTCCATACTTTTTACTTAATCTAACCAATGGTTCCCAATCGTGAGTAATAGTCATCCCCTGTCTTAAAGGCCTCCATATTATGGTTTGGATATCTAAATCATTACATAAATCAAAAATACCTTCATCTTGGCATAACCTTATTTCGAAACTAACATGTGTCTCATGAGCAAATAGCTTGTCTTTGAATTCCTCCTTAAATTGCTTAATCATATCCTTATTTGAATTTGAGAGGCTTACATATCTTGTTTTACCTGTATCTAACAATTCCTTAAGCTTCTTTACTACAACATCATATCCAAATTTTATAACTAATGATTGGGTAACAAGTGTAGAATCAAAATAGCTAGTATCGAAGATTCTTTGCATTTCTTCTGTTGATTTTTGTATAGCTTCGAAATCTTCAAGATCTTTTGGATATAATGAATTTGTTAAGAACAAATCTGTTCTATTTACTCCAGATTCTTTTATACCCTGAGCGAGTAACTGTGCTGATTTACCCGAGCCATATCCTAATGCTATTTCAGAGAAGTTATATCCCATTTGTAGGGTTTTAACCAAAGCATTTATATATACTGAATCTTCTTTTACATTGGTAAGCTCCACCCCCATGTGTCCCCTTCCTCCTATACCCCATGTTCCAATCCCTATTGGTGAGAGAGGTTTTCCAGATGATGTAGTTACTTTATTCATAAAAATATTTCTATTTATTAAGAAAATCTAATTTCTCAATATATACGGGTACACTCTTAAGAGAATCAATCTCCAGAAGTTCTATATTTTCCATCTTTACATTACCCTTTGTTTCTTCCCATTGTTTAGGTGAAAGTATCTTCTCAGTAAAGTAACTATTTCCCTTTTCCAAAACGCCAATACCAGCCCAGAAGCTTGATTTTGAAGCTTTAGTAGAACCAATATCAATTGCATTAGGTATTTTCTTAGAAAAGAGCACAATACTATCTTCTGCCCTTACAAAAGCTCTTCTTTTTGTAAGCTTTAAATATGCATCACTCCAAAATGTTAAGTCCTCCCATACCTTTAATTTCTCATCTTCACTCATTTCGCCATAGTTTCTTGCTCCATTACTTCTGAAATGTAATTCCATCTTCTGCATCATTCCTTTTCTTTGATCTTCGGTAAATCCAGCTTCTTTTCTTACATCATATAGTTCCTTTATCTCCTTTTCATATTCTTCTTTAGTATATACATCAGGATATATTTGTTTTAAAGCAACGGTATAGTTACTTGGGAAGTATTTTCTAAATTCTGACAGAAGATAGTTGAATGATTTATTGTATGCATCTAATTCTTCTCTTGGGTAGTTATCTATTAATTCAATACACACATCGTCAGAAGAAAATACTAATTCCACGCCAGGTTCATACAAGGGTAAGATCTGAGAAATATATTCCGTGACATATGCAATGACAAAGAACTCTGCCCAATCTACATTTGGATGACTTGGAATTCTCCATAGCTTGTATCCTCCAAAGGGGTATGCAAATCGTATTGGGAGTTTCTTTTCTACACGAATATGTATAGCATTTCTAACTTGCTTCTCAGATTCTTCATCTATACTTGTTTTTCGGAATTTTTTACTTTTTAATTTTCTAAATATGTATTCCTCAATCCCTTCAAACTGGATGATTTTTTTGTCCTCTTCTGTGGGAATATATTTACTACAATTCTCTAAACGTTGTTTAAGATATTCTTGTACTTCCATAGTGCTTGTTTATATATATGGGGATGGAGGAGAGGAATTGCACCTTCGTCTCCTATCCAAACGATAGGAATTTTACTATTAAACTACCCCATCCATAACTATGTAAATAATATCACAAAACATATTAATGGAATACACTATCCTAACGATTGAAGAATTTTTTCAATATCCTCCTCTACACTTTCCTTACACAAATGGAAGAATCCAAACCTAGTATCTAATTGGTTAGTATTAATCTCATTCATAATTAAATATGCAGATCTATTACAAGGCCCATTAGTAATACCCTCGTATTTGTAGAATGTACTAGGTAATACAATATCCAAATTAGAAATATATTCCTCTATACCATTTTCAATGATTGTTCTTCTCCCATACCTATTTACATACTTAGGATCATATCTAGATCTTTTAGCATTTCTATAATTATCTGCAATCCCAATAACATACCTATATTTAGGTATTTGTTCTAATAGCTTCTTTGTTGAGAATGTATTTGGTACGAACAGTTTATCTATGTGATATTTCTCTGTATCAAGTTCATACAATACCTTTGAGGTCTTACGCGTATAGTTGAAGAAGGTATAGATGAGGATATTATTCATAACCAATATTATAATATATAATTAAGAATATAATATTTTTAACAATAATATGGATAACAATATTGCAGATATAAAAACACCCCAAATAGAAGAAATAAAACAATATCTAGATGAGCTAGGTTGGAAATACAGAGAAAATACAACAGAAGAACAACCATATCTTTTGGCCCCAATGATGCTTAGTAACGAAGAATCTACTTTAGTAAGTTTTCAAATTTCAGGAGATTTTGTAATTGTATGCACTAACGGACTCTTTCGAGATATTCCAAAGGAAAAAGCCGCTGATATTCTTGGATTGAATGATATTATCAAATTAGTAAAAATATTCGCAGTTCCTGAAGAAGGTTCAGAAGAAAAAATAAATGTTGATTTAGGATTCGAGCTTTGTTATGAGGCTTGGAATAAGGGTACCTTCTTCATATTCATGGATATGCTTTCATTTGGAGCAGATAAGGCATTAGACTATTTTGAAGAGAAAGATATAGATCATAAATCTGACTACATACAGTTTGGAGATAAAAATGAATAATACACTTCTACAAAAACTACTATCTAAATCCAAAGAAATCATGGAAGCAGATAGAATGTATCATGATTTTGCCCATGCAAAAAATGTATATAAAAATGCACAAATACTCTTAGAAAAGCTTGATGGAGATGATATAGTAGTACTCACAGGAGCACTCTTTCATGATATAGCTAGAAATGGAGATAATCATGAAATAGAAGGAGCAAAACAACTTAAATATATACTAGAAAATATTCCTGAATTTCCCAAAGACAAGATAGAAGAAACATGTTTAGCCATTGAACATCATGAAAGAGGGCAAGTAACACACAATGAGAAGGTATTAGCAGATGCAGACAAGATAGATGCATACAGTGAGCTGAGCATTGGTCGTAGCTTCATGATGTCTGCTCACAAAGGAATGAAACTAAAGGAAGCTATAGAATCATTCTTGCTGTATCTAGATAAATGGTACGAGGAATTCAATTTTGAGGAATCAAGAATAATAGCAAAGAAAGAATATGGAAATATGAAAAATCTATTAAATCGAATGTTAAGCAGTTACAACTAGTTTTCTACCTCTACCCATATTGGACAATGATCAGAACCATATACCTCTTTTAATATTCCTGCACTCTTTGTGTCCCCTTCTAAGTTCTTAGATATTAAGAAGTAATCAAACCTCCACCCATTGTTATTCACCCTCTTAGGATCTCTCATATGCCACCAGGAATAATATCCTCCACCCTTCTGAAACATTCTAAAAGAATCTACCATACCTATACCCAACATATCATCAAACCATTTCCTTTCCTCTGGTAAGAATCCAGACATTTTACAATCCTTAAGATACATATCATCATGAGTATGACCTACATTTAAATCCCCACCTACTATTACCTTCTCACCATTCTCAATCATAGGTTTAATTAATTTCAGAATCTCATTATAGTATTGGAGTTTGAACTTTAAACGTATGTCTGAGGAATTACCATTGGGAGTATAGAAATTGAAGACAGTAATATCCCCTACTTTTATTTTGATAACCCTACCCTCTATTTCTAGAATTTCATTTCCTACCTTGTTGGTTATCTCTTTTACATCCAATGTGTTTTTGTAATACATTGCTGTACCTGCATACCCAGGTCTCCCCGAATCATTGAATATACAGCTATATCCGTCTAGAAATTTCAGGAAGAATGATAGTTGATCTGAGGTTGCTCTTAATTCTTGTATACCTACAATATCAGGTTGATAGTCTTTGATAAATTGCAAAAAGTTATTCTCACATGATCTTAGACTATTCACATTCCAAGAATATATTTTACTCATATCTCAAAGCATTTAATGCAGGAATATCCTTTGCTCTCTTAGCTGGATACCAACCTGTAAGCAACCCAACCACAGAAGAAAGCAATATGATTAATGCTCCTAAAACAAAAGGAATATATGCAACATCAAGCGCACTCTGACCCTGAGTAACAGCTAAAAGCGTTAACAATATACTAATCAATTTACCTGCTAGGAATGCAAACAACAAACCCGCAACACCACCCAATACACTCATAATTATTGATTCCGAAAGGAACAATGTCTTAACCTCATATGATTTAAGCCCCATTGTTTTTAGAAGACCAACCTCTCGACTCTTTTCCAACAAGGAAACCGTTAAAGTATTGAACATACCCAGCGAAGCAACACCCAAAGCAATTAATCCTAAAACTACCAAGGCAATACGTAAGGTTTTAAACAATGAACTGATACTATCCACAGTATCAACTACCGAACCAGTCTGAAAACCCATACCTTCGATATTTGTTCTAACACCCAAAACATCCTCCTTAGAATCAACCACTATCTTTACTTGCGAAACATTAACCATTCCCTCAACCGTAATATCACTTAGTGGAATGTAGAAGGTTGGAGTTTTAGAATCAGATACAATTCCACCAATAACAAAAGATGTCGGCTTTGATTCTACTAAATAGTTAGATTTATCAAACAATTTGCTATCAAAAATTATTGTAGCTTCAAAAGATTTTCCTTCAGCCTCATTTGCACTCAATCCTAAAAGATTAAGCATTGAGGAATTAACCATAGCAATTTTCTGAGCATTCTCTGGGAATGATACCACGTCTTTTGAAACATCTTCTGTCGTTCCCAATTCGGAAGAAATGGAAACCCAATCTATACCATCATCCTCCTGAGAGAGAGAATCAAGACTTACAACAGAGCTATTCTCTTCACTTGTAGTTTCAGCACCCAAAACCTGCTTACTTTGAAATTTATCTGGGTAGTTATCAATATTAACATCAGATGCCCTAAGATACAGTGTAAGAACCTTTTCTACATTCCCTTCTTCCTTTGAAGCTGAAAAATATTCGCTACAGAAGCCCTTACAATCGTTTTTAGCCCATACGGATATTTCTGTCTTTATCCAGTATCCATATTGAACACCATTATCATTTTTTACATAATTACCAGGATCGTAAACTTCACCATATATTAATTCCCCTTTATATTTTTCATCCTTACCCATTTCCAAAATAGTTGCCATTTGAGCATTAGTTTCTGGAGACGGATAGATATTGGTATAGTCGATGGCTTTAAGATTGAAAGTGACGTTATCTATAATTTTGCCACTATATACCTCAAGTGCACTTCCCTCTACTATTTGATATCTCTCAACAGACAAGCTATCTTCTGATATATACCCCTTAGCAATCTTCTGCGTATCCATATCACGTATCATTAGATATTTACCTTCTACACAATCAGGATTTGTTGTTTTACAATTTTCTTCTTTCCACAATGAGAAAGAATCCTCAACCCATGGGCTATATCTATTTCCATTAAAATCCTCGCCTTGATTGCTACTTTGAGCACCCGTATATGAATATCCCCAAACTTCAGTAGCATCCTGGACACCAATATCTCGTTTGGTATAACCAATAATTTTTGAATTTGTGTCTGGAGATGCAAATACAGGTTTCCATATTAAAGGATATATTGAATATTTTATCTTTGATGTCTCTTGCTTAAATGATTTTTGATTAACCAATATTGTCGAAGCACCCGCTACAACACCCTTGTCATCTGACACATTTTCTTCACTCAGATTAAATTCTCCCTCTTTGAAAAGCGTTCCTTTAATTAATGATAGGCCTGTTTCTTCAAAATATCTCGTACTTACACCATATACAATCACATCAGACACAGCATTGTTGTATGTAACCTTAGAAACAGAGGTAACTATTGGGATGACACTATCTACTTTTTCTATTTCACTGATCTTATTTATGATGTCGTAATTAAAGGTTAAGAGAGATCCTTGCGAAGTATTTACATCAATCTGTTTCATTTCAGAAAGACTTGCTACTCTAGATACAACCAATCTTTCAAAACCATATCCCAATGAAAGTAGAAGAATTACAGCCCCAAATCCAATACCCATACCCAATATTGTTACATACGTTCTATTTTTCTTGTGTGAAAGATTCCTTAAGGCAAGAAATATCAGATCTGCAGATTTAACTTCGTGTGGTTTATGAGTATCAAATACTGCTATAACCTTGTTGTATAACTTGCTATATATATTCTTAATTGGATCTAAACTAATACGGATCTTGGGCATTGGTTTATCAAGCTTTCTTCTTCCTGTTCTTTGAAGAAGATAGAAGATGAAAACAAAAAACAGGAGGACTAAGAACTTAGCCAAGAACCCAATCTCTTTAAAAAAGGATACGAATCCATTCCCTATTTGAGCAAATACTTCTTTAATTGTTTTTCTTTGTTTTTTCGGGGATTCCTGCATCCGTTTTTTTGTCATATATCTTAAATTTGTCTAGCTCCTTATCACCCTGGAGATATTCATTAACAACCAATCCATCTGTCATATTCAATGATCTAGTAGCATATGTAAGAAACTTTAAGTCGTGTGTAACCATGATTATGGTATTTCCTTGTAAATTGTATTCCTTAAACATATCCATTAATTCTACACTAGATTTTGAATCAAGGTTACCTGTAGGCTCATCTGCAACTAATAGGGCTGGATTAGAAATCAATGCTCGAGCGAAAGAAACCTTCTGTTGTTGCCCAGATGAAAGTTCTGTTGGTGCCTGCGTTGCTGATCCTTCCATATGTACCCGTTTTAACATTTCCAATGCTTTAGCCTCTCTTTCTTCTTTAAGCACACCTCGCAAAGTTAATGGGAACGCAACATTCTCCAATACACTTAATGATTTTACCCAGTTCTGTTGTTGATAGATTAATCCTACACCTTCTTTTCTGATTTGAGATATTTCATCTTCATTGTGCGCATAGAGATCCTGATCTAAAAATATTACCTTCCCCTCTGAGGGGATTTCCAAACCTAGAAGTATATTTAAGAGCGTACTTTTACCACAACCAGATGAACCAAAGAGGATAATGAATTCCCCCTTTTTGATGGAGACATCTATCCCCTTTAATACTTGAACTATTCCATTACCAACCTTAAAGAATTTCGCAATCCCTTTCCCCTCAAGTATAACCGCATTGTTGTTTTTAACACTTTTACTCATCAGTATTTTTTTCTATATATTTTATCTTCTCTGCTTTATGAAATATTAAGATATTTTCATCTTCAACGTATTTTTTAATATACATACCTTCAATTGGGATGTTATCTAGTAAAACAACATGTATTAATCCTTTTTCGCTACTTGTTTGTAATTCTGTATTTTTAATACTGATTTTTGAATCCCCGTACTTTATATATCCCAATGATTCTCTATCTGATTTCCAGAATATCAATGCCTGGGTAGGAGTTATAAAGGTAATTTCTGTATATTTATCTAATTTCCTTGCAGCTACATTTATTGATATAACATAACCCACAAACGCTAATACTAGAATAACAGGAATGGCTATCAATATATACTTTTTCTTAATAGTTATTTTTTTCATTTTGTTCCTAAGAAGGAGAATATTGAGGTTAAATTACTAATAGCTAAATCTAGTGCATTTGCAGTTGTAGGGTTGGTAACTACTACTTTGTCTACAGAATATCCTACGTTTTGTTCATAATCTTTTGATACCGCTCTGAAGTGATATACCTTTGAAGGGGTAAGACCAGATATAATTACGATGTGCGTACCAGATAGATTACTATCTTCCTGTGTTTTTTGAGTATATGTTGTTCCTGTACCTTCCCCATATTCGATCTGTGCTGTCGCATCCTCGTCTGTTTTGTAAGATACCATCACCTGAGCTGTAGCTTCTTGACCTGAACCAATAATTTCAGAGTTAACTTCTAAATCAGAAATCTTTGGGGGTCTGGTGTCTGAAGCTGTTTGGAAGTTAATAACTCCACTTGAAGCTTCATTGCCCATAAAGTCTCTTCCTTTTACAATAATTGAATATGTTGTATTTGGATCAAGATCCAGAAGAATCATTCTGTGTTTTCCAGTCTTTAGAGCAACATTTACTTCATCTTCAGCTAATGCTGGGTTGACCGTAGGATAGTATGTAACAATTGAGGAGACTGGAGTATTAGAGCTCCATTCTACAAGTAAAACTGTCTTAGATGTCCCAGAAACCTGATATATCTTGTATTCAGAAACTTCAGGCTTTGGTAGAGTTTCAAATGAGTGGGTCTCCCCTTCATACTCAGATCCATCAATGTCAAATGTATTTATCTTAAAGAAATATTTAGTCCCATCTTTAATATCTGGTATCTCGACATCATGAGTACTTTCTTGAGTTCCAGTATATACCTCGAGTACACCACCAAAAGAGGAAGTTTCTCCATAATAGATCTTTACCTTGACAGTATCCTTTGTTTTAAATTCAATCAATGCAGAATTAAGTCCGACATTTTTAACAATTGGTTCTTCAATCGATGGTGGTGGTGCAGTCTCAAAGGTAGATTCTTCCGAAGCGCCCATATTACCATCTTCATCCGTCCACTTAGCTACATAGTAATATTTCTTTCCTGGACTTAGATTGTTGATAGTTAGGATATGATCTACTACTTGTTCTGAGTTAGATACTTCCTCTTCAAAATAAACTCCTGGTTCTTCACCATATGCAATTCTTGAGTCAGCAGTTCTAGCTGTAACCCATGAGACTGTAGCTTTCTTTGGCGTGATGTTAGAAACTTGTGGATTAATAATCAATGTTGCAGGTTCAATATATCTACCATCAGGGAACAACGAAACTATTTCCGAGAATGCTCCACAGTTATTCGTACTGTCACATGCCTTAACCTTGTAGTAGTAAGTAGTCTGAATGAGTTTGCTGTCTACTAAGGACTCACCACTTGTGAATGAATGGTAGAAGAAATGCTCTCCATCAACAGATCTATATATCTGATATCCACCAATTCCACTTCCTGCATCCTCAGGTGCATCCCATGATACTGCTAATCTCCAGCTTAGTTTACTTTTTACTGAAACATCTGCTATCTCAAGATTTAATGGTAGTCCTGGAGCTACAGTATTTGCAAAGAATGAAACTGATGTGTAGTTAGAATAGTTAACGTTTCCTGCTTCATCCTTAGTTACAATGTAGAAGATATTTTCTCCTGGGAGTGTTGCATAGGCACCTGCATTTAAATATCTCAAACTAGTTGCAGAGGTACTATATGATGTTGGAAGAGCATTGACACTGTATAGATATGACAGATTTGACTGAGATCCATAATATGTTCCAGCTGCAGGAGGGTCCCATGTAAAACCAAATGCATTTTGCGTACTTGATTCTGGAGTAGCCCTTAGATTTAATGGTGGTGCTGGCGCATTCTCATAATCTACGAAGAAATAATTGACTGTTGCATACGGACTAAAGTTGCCCCCTTCATCCTTAGCACGGACCTGGAAAGTATTAGTACCAACTTTGTATGATGTAATCGATACAATCTCGGTATCTTCAATACACTGTTCAGTTGAATGTTGCCCATTTGCAGCTCCTGTTTTGTAACAATACTCGATCACTTGAGCTCCATTTGCAGTAACAGGACTCCAACTAAAAGCAAAGTCATTTACAGATGTATATCCTGATGGATCTGCACTAAGAGATGATGGCGCCTGTGGTCCAGATATATCATACTTGTAAACAAATGGTGCCCATACACTGTCAGAGATATTACCAGCTGCATCTACAGTTTGAACTCTTAAATGATATGTTGTTGCATCTACTAAGTTAGTTGGCACAAATGTAGAACTTTGTTGAAACTGACCATCTCCCTTTGGAACTGCAGTTTCATCACTGCCCCAATATACATAGTATCCTGAGACGCCAGATCCATTTACACCATCACTTGCTCCTAATACATCTCCAGCACTAGGCCATGAGAATGATGGCGAAGTATAGTTGTACCAAGTATTGGCATTAATTGGAGTTCCTGATTGTGCACTACTCAATGATGCCAGCCCTCCGTTACTTGGATTTGTTGGAAGGTTTAAATCTTGATAGTAGTTAATACTGTAAGAGGATATAACTGGAGATAATATACCGTCACCTGAGAGTAAGGAGAACCTTGCTTTAATATATCTTGCTGGAGCAGAATTAATTTTGTAAGAATGAGTTCCATCTATTTCTCTTTCTTTTGTTACGAAAGCCCAATCTGACCATACTGTACCGTTGGTTGAAGATGAGGTCTCAATTGTAAGATTTGTATTTCTGTTTACATCAAAATTTACATCCAAGCTTGCCCATTTATATACACTTGTAAGATCATATACCTCTGATATATAGCTTCCTTCAGTAATAAAACTCGAGTCATCCGTTTGCATAATATATGAATACAATGCATCTTGGAATGTATTTGTACCATTTCCTGGAAGCGCATATATTGTATTTACACCATTACTCTCCCCTGCACCACCTGCATATACCTGCCCTGGGAAGTCCGGAAGATTCTCCCAAGAGTTACCTGTTAAAGAATATTTAAAGAATGAAGATGTATTGTTTCCCCTTGCTGCATAGAGATACCCATCCTTTCCGTCAGTTATGAATCCATCTGCAGCAATTGTAAATGCTGCATTATTCATAGTTGCCCATGAGTTCCCTGCAATACTGTATCTGTAGAGATTATTTGTAGTATTTCCCCTCAGTGTATATATATAGCCATCGTTAATGACCATTTCAGAGCCTGATCCTAAAGTACCAGTTACCGGATTCATTACACTCCACCTTGATCCAGCATTTGCCTGAGGATCATATCTATTGAATATTGTTGAGCCATTAGCACGAGTATAGTATATATACCTTCCGTCAAACTCCATAGATGTACCATAGCTTGCAACCGCAGGAACCTTGTCCGAAGTCTCTTCACTCCATACTCCCGTAGCTATGTTGTATTTAAAGAAACCGGTATCATTGGTTCCCCCAGTATAATAGATTACATTTTGAGTATAGTCATAAACCATACTTCCTCCGACATAAGAACCCATAGGAAGATTTCGAAGCCTTACAAGTTCACCCGTCTTCTCATTCCATCTTATGAAGTCATCTGCCAAATATCCCCTTATAATGTAATAATTGTCACCATCGCCCTTAATAATGTCTGCTCCATAATAGGTATTAAATAGACTACTACCCTCAAATTCTCTTCCAAATAGTCCTCGTTTAGGCATTAACCATGAATCTTTCTCTATATCATATTTGTAAAACCCATTTGTACCAGAAGCTCTAATTGCATACAAAAATCCCTGTACTGGGGATATCACACCACCATAACCAAATCCTAATGGGGAGTTGGAAAGTTGTGTCCATTCACCCTCTAAAGGATCGTATTTATATAGGTATGGATAATAGTTTCCTGGAGTAAGATATAATCCACCATTAATGTCATCAAAAGCAAGAGATGCTCCATCTCCTGTTAAAATTGGTACTGATGGAATTCCAGTCCATTGATCAGTATCAATATTATAGACAGAGAATCCAGGTTGCGAGTTTCCCTGTATCGAATATATTAGTTTATTGGTTTTATCTATAGCTAAGCATCCTCCAGTGCTCGCTGCATTATTTGCAGTAATTGTTGGGGCACCATAGTCTACCCTACTGAGAGATTCCCATGTATCAGCGAGAGTGTCATATCTCCAGAAATAGTCACTTCCATTACCTCTTAAAACATATATGTATTGAGTTCCATCATATACTAGTGAACTACCATAGCCTATGGTCAAAGGAACAGAGGATATACCTGTATCCCATGTATTATTTGCAATACTATATCTATAAAAATCCGTACTGTTGTTACCTCTTGTTGCATATATATATCCATTGGGACCATTTACAGTACCACCTCCATATCCTACAGTTTGTGGAGAATCAGCAAGTCTAGTCCATATGTTTGTATCTAAGTCATATTCATAGAATTGGAGTCCATTTCCAGTAGCTATATAGAATTTACGATTATTTTCAATATACGCCACGCTCTTTGACCCATACGATATTGTAATGGTTGGAGGAGTAAGTCTTTCTTGTAACCAGAAACCTCCTGGATCAGATGCTAATTTTATGCCCTCTGCTGTAATCTGAGTATCATCCAATACTCCCTCAGCAAAGTCCACTGCTCCAGCGTTCACTGAAACAATCCCTACTCCATCATACTCATATGTAAAAAGTGTAACGGCAGAAGACTTGTTTTCAAGTGCATCCTGAGAGACTACCCTTAGGTAGTTACTCCCTAAATTCAACATTGTGTTTGTAACAGAGAAAGAGGTTCCCGTTTGGAAAGAACCTTCTGTTACTGGATCTGCATTTGAATTGTTTCCCCAATATACATAGTAACCATTTACATAGGTTTCATTGTCAGTTGAAGCATCCCAAGAGAAGTATGGACTTGTGAATATGTAATGTGCTCCACTGGTTATAGCTTCCCCACCAACTTCATTTGATAGTCCAGAGATATTACTTGGTACACTTGGAGCAGTGATATCAGAATTGTAATTTAAGGTTAATCCTCGTAGTACAGGTGTCTTTGTAGAATCAGATGATGGTAAGAGCAACACTGAAAATTGTATATATTTATTTACTGGTGATACGATATTTCCAGAAACAGCATTCTCCCAACCACTCCAGTCAGTACCGTTTGCACTGGTCCTACTTCTAATAACTATAGATGAATCAGAAGGTGTATCCCCTATATAACCAACGGATGTCCAACCTGATACATAATTAAGATCATAGGATGGGGATTTCCATATACCCGATGCATCGTAATCTGTCATTCCTGCAGTATATGACAACATTTCTGGACGCCCAATTCCTCTGGTTAAATAGTAGTTGCCTGTTGTATCAGAAGCCAAAGCGGATCCTTGATATGCTCCATATTCAGTAGCGTAATAACCGGGATATTCTTTTAGATATCTCCATGTGTTTGTTGCAATGGTATATTCCCATAGGTCTGTTTTATACCATCCTGCTAATGCTAAGAGTTTTCCATTTCCACTATATGCCACATCAGATCCATAGTATGGTGAGAAAGGAAGTGCTGACATTTCTGTCCAGTTATTTCCAGCTATCGAATATTTATACATTCTACTAATACCTGTTCCTGCTGTAAAAAATACTGATCCTGAACCATCAGCAGTTAGCGTTGTACCGTATGATGCCTGTATTCCAGCTGGCAGTGCAGGAAGTGTAGTAACCCATGAATTACCAGATATTGAATATGCCCAGAAAGTATTTGTTCCCGAACCTCTTGTCGCATATATGAAATCACCACTACCAGGATATGCTAGTGCACCACCAAATCTTACAGCGGCTGGCGCAACAGCCAAGGTATCCCATGTGTTTGCAGTAACATTGTATCTGTAAAATGTATTTACATTTCCGCCTCTAAAGAAATATATTGCGTCTCCAGCCTGCACACCTCGAGTATCATCATTAAATGAACCCGGTGCTGCAGTTAATATATTCCAAGCATTAGTTGCAACGGTATATTTGTAGAATGTTGTGGTATTAGTACCTGCAGGTACATACAAAGCTCCGTTGTAATATACAGCATCAGAGCCTACCCCAAGGTTTACTGGTGATTCGTTTGGTCCTACAAATGCATTGGTTGCAGTGTTGTATTTCCAGAATCTGTAGTCTCCATTGCCTCTAAAAACATACAATATTCCATCATTTCCAACTTTCTGTACACCTGCATATCTTGTAACCATCGGAGTAGTTGTAAGTGTTGACCATGTGTTTCCAGATATATTGTATTTGTAGAAGCTATTTGTTCCAGCCTGCCTAGTAACATATATCGCTCCGTTGTACAGAGTCATCTTTGTCTCTTCAGTGAATGTAGCTGGGGCATTAGCTAGTGTAGTCCATGTGTTATTTGATATCTGATATCTATACAAGGTAACCGTACTATTTCCTCTTAACGCATAGATATATCCATTGTCATATTCAATGTCTGAACCTGCATTCATTGTGTTTGGAGTAGCAGCAAGCGGACTCCAGTCTTCATTAGCTACCGAATATTTGTAAAAGCCTTGTGTGTTGTTCGAAACTATTGCGTACAAATCTGTTCCATCCGTAGTTAAGGCTGCGTCTCTGTATATTAGTTCGGGAAAATCAGGGAGTACTTCCCATGAGTTATCTACTATGGAATATCTTGCGAATTTGGCTTGATATCCTCCAAAGATTGTATATATATATCCATTTACATATACAATATCAGCTCCATAGTATGCTCCGAATGGAGAATTTGCTAATGTAGTCCAGGTATCTGTGGATGGTGTGTATTTCCAGAAAAGGATATCCCCGCTTCCTCTTAATACATACAAATCATTTCCATCGGATGTGAAAGCACTTCCTACCGTAAGAGTCTTATCTGGTGTTCGCCAGGTTATTGCATTCCATGATGAGTTTACATTTATTTCTACTCCTGTTCCTCCGTTGGGTATTACACTTCCTGTGAATGTTCCTGTGCTAAGGTCGGTTACTCCATTTACTGATAGCTCCTTTGCACTTACGGGTATTACAAAAGCAAAGAGCATAAATGCAAAAGAAAAAAGGACTCTCATCAGTATTTTATTAATTATTACTCTTTGTATCATGTTTATAAGCACGGGAGCATCCAAGAATTAAGAGTCATTCCCAATTAATAATAATACAAAAACATACCACATGGCAACCTTAAAAAGGCCTGTATAATAAATAAAACAAGGGATTTTACGAATGAAAACAACAGGGGTGAAATCGGTTGATATACCAGGGTATTTGGATGTTGTCTTTGCTTACGAATGTGACCCAAGACATTGAATTGTTTCCCTTAACTTCCTCTTTATACCCTCTTCCTGATTTCTAACCTCCAATCTCTGTTCATCGGTTATTTTTGTATTAACTTCTTTAAACTGAGGATAGTACCATACATGACCCATCCAACGCCCAAGAGGAATATCTTGGCTGGTTAGTTCATCAATGATATACCCATTATCATTCATCTCTTCCGTACTCCATATGAGGTTTCCTTTATATGCTAGAGCTACAGAGAGGTAGCAGATGACCCTTCGTTCTTCTCCTTTAAGCCCATTCATTAGAGAGAGTAGTTTTTTAACTTTTTCTAAATCCGTATTATTTTCACCTACTGTTCTTTGATTTTTAAGCATATCCCATCTCTCTCCTAATCCTGGGATATCTGTACCACCATCGGATGCTAGTACATACATATCTGTGTGTTTGGATATTTCAATGGCTTTCTTTTCTGCATTTTCTGTTAATGATTTTCCATCTTCCTCTATATTTAGATTGATGTCTGTATCTTTAAGGAAGTGTATATTTACATTAGGGATACCTGTTAAGAGATATTCCATCTCTGATGATTTGTATGGGTTTTTAGTACCAACGAGGATATTCATAGTGGAATGATTATATTACTAATTGAAAAATATTTAAATCGAAGCGTTGGTATCTCTAACCTCTTCCATTATTCTCATTGTCCTTTCTACTACTGCTGTAAGGTCTTTTGGTTCTTCACCGTATTCTTGATTGTCATGTACATTGGCAGATATCCAACAGATATCTCTTACAAATGCTATACATTCTTCCTCAGCTACCTCTCCTGTACTCATCATTAGTTTACAGTTATTAATAATGTCTTGTTCAGTTAGTTGATCGCCTGTTGAGTTTTCTCTATCACCTATAGATCCTATTCTTTCGGGTAGATTGAAAAACTTATATACTACTTCCATTCTTCCTGTTCTCCATAGTTCGTGTACGAATTGTGTTTTCTTCAAACGATTAGAGCTGTACATGAAGGTATGGGCTAGTTCCAATGGGGTTAGTTCTGATATGAAGGTTTGTACATCAAAGCTTGTAAAGAAGGTATATCCACTTACATAGGATAGATTAGGTTGTATTTCTTGTGGTATTGAAGAAGACATGGGGGTATTATACCAATATATTATGAAGGATGTATGAACTGAAAACAGATATTACTATATAGATCTTGGAGGGAATGACTCCTTTATTGTATGAAGAATATACTTCATCTCTGTTTGGGATATATGCCTTAGTGGATTTACTCCTTTAGTAGAGGCTCTACGCATTTCTGTTTCTATATATTCAACAGGATTATCCCCTGTAAGCGACACATATTCAGATCTTAATAGGATGTTTCCATCACTAAACGTAGTAAAGTTGTATAGTTCTCGTGCTAAGCAAGCTATCCGAGATGGAGTATACGGAATCTCTCGATTTTGGATTGCAGAGACAGTATTCATAACATTAATAACTTTAAACCATGCATGTATCATATTTACCCAAGGAGCTACTTTGAGTTCTTCTTCATTATCAAGCCCTCCACTATATTCCCTATCTAAGGCTCGGGGAATTATTTTTCTATCTAACTCTTTGATTCCTGCAAGATATATAGCTTTTTTCTTTACAACATCATTTGAAGAAGAGGTTACGATCTTGTCAGGGGTATCAAATAATGGTAATTCTGTTGTATCTACAATTTCTACTAGTTCTCTTGCGATATCAAATTCTCTTCTATTGGAAGGGATTTCAACAGTATTATATAGCTGATTCATGAAGTCTGTAACAGCCTTTTTATGAATTTCTGTACTTTCAGAGTTATCTCTTTTTAGTTCTATATCTAATACCATGGTTTATTATATTACTATGGGAGATGTATTGCAAAAGATATTTATTTCTTTCTAATAGTGAAGGAGGATTCTGCTGGGTTATTCTCTTGGGTATCTTTATTTACTACTCCATCTAATAGGTGTTCTCCGTTATCATCATCTGTTTGGAATCTATAGTCCTTATCACTTGTTTCATCTATATTATCTTCTCCTAAGGAATCTATTATTCTTTCTATTCTATATGCTTTTTCCTCATCCTTTTTAGAGAATTTATTAAAGTAGGTTATTGTATATTCTACTTTGTTTAGGGTTCTGTTTAGATTAGTGGAAAATTATTACCAATAGCTTTAGCCCTGAACCTATAGTATAACATGCTGTCGCTCGTTGACAATATAATCAGTAGAATTTAAAAATTCATTTCAAGAATTTTTTCTGGGAGGAAAAAATGGAAATCCAACAAGCACGGGCAATGGCACAGCTTTTTTCGGTATATGCTAAGAATGGAAAAGAACCCTCTGTACCAAGAGGTCTCTTCGACCATTTAGCCGACGATGAAGAAAAGCTCCTTAGAGGCGTTCTTCTCTGGCTTTTACTTCATCCTGAAGATAGACTTCTTACACTTAGTGTAAGATATGCAGATCGCCAGGAGTTCGTAATCGATGATTATCGAGTTCGTACAATGAAAAACGTACAATATTTTGACCCCGAAAAGCACGATCATTACGTTAGTAACAGATACCAAATTTCCGACGATCCATTCTTCCTAGCATTGGAAGATTGGGGAGAATTTCCACCAACATCTAACAGGCTATGTTTTATTTTCAAATCAGACTCTCCGCTCGGGATGATCATATTACTTGATGGTGAAACAAATGGAATTTCAAACATTGAAAGTGATCCATCTATTTATGTTCCCGGCGTTTCTGGTGCAGATATCTGCGTCCAGGCTATGGCATAAATAGTTCTACTGATTAAACCAAGGGACACATACGTGTCAAACACCGTGTTCCTTGGTTAGTCAGAAAATTTCTTAGTTATTTTGTTTAGTTACATCCATCTGTTTCTGAGTAGGTTGTACTTGTTTCTGTTCTCCCTTCTTCTTCTTCTTACTTGTATACCCCAATACCTTCTTTAAAGAATATAGATCTAATATATACTTGGTATATCCTTTTAATAATGTACTAAACCTCTTGTTAGCAGCAATAATCTTTTCTAATTTGTTATTCTTCTCTAAATATTCAATTAAACATAGGAAGTCGCCGTCCCCTGTACATATAATTGCAGAATCATAATTAGGATATTCAATCATAGTATGTAATACCATCTCTGCATCCACATTACCCTTGTAAGTAGTAACCTCATCCTTAGTAACAGCCAACACCTTCTTGTATATAACTATAAAGCCTTCCTTCTCTAATCTCTTGTATAGATCCTCATTAGTATCAATATACCCAATAAATAGGTATGCCTTCTCTACACCAAATGTATTTCTTAGATATTCCCTAAACTTACCCCAATCCATATTCCATCGTTTAGCAAATACACCCATATTTATATTCTGACTATCTATGAATGCGTATATTTTCTTTTTGTTTTCCATATATTCCATTATATACCCTTTAGAGGATTAAACCTAAGGATGGATATCCCACATGTCTCATAGTATAATCTATACGATCATTAACAATCAGTGGAACCTCCTCGTATCTTACAACTAACAGATTTAAATAAGTCTGTTGATTGTAAGGTACGTATTTTATTCAAATCAAGTTGAAAAAAATGGAGGTAATGAAATGTTACAATCTTTTTCAGAAACAAGAAATTTTGCCAAGCTCCTTTTTGGAGCAGTTATGCACCCTACCTTTTTCTCTTTAACAGAGGCGTATCAAGGTCGCGGAACGCAAGTAAAACATCATTTCGAAGATTGGGTTGGAGGAACTAGCAATGAGAGTGATAGGCAACGTGTTCAAGAAAATAATGCCTATTTCTTAGCACTCGGAACCACCCTTTCAATATCAAAAACAGACTTTGGTGTAAGGAACAAGAACTCAATCATATGCTGCGGAGGATGGGAAGGAGAAGATACAAACCTTCTGTTTGCATTACTCATTGAGGCGAGCCAACGCATCAGCATTAGATTTCACCATGTCGGGTTTGCTTTCCAAGACGACAATGACCGTGAAGTAGCCATGAATGCCGTCGCAAGGGGGAACAAAGTTATAACTTCATCCGCACCAGGGCACAAACGATTCTTCATTGAGAAACAAACCAAACTTTCACCAAATGGCCTGTACTGGGTAGAATATCAACAGTGGGAGCAAAATCCACAACGGAATAGTATCCACTTCGATGTGGCAACATTTGATCCTAAGGGATTGTTAGATTATTTTGCCTTACAAACAGGACTGGAAATTGCAATCTGGGGAAAACAAACTGGTTCTCCATATGGGAAAATTTACACAGTACTGCCTAACAATCTCGAAGTTGCAATCCATGTACGAGGAGACTGGGGCCCCCCTCAAGGAGACTAACATTTCCACTGATTAAAGCTAAGGAGACGCATAGCGTTTTCATACATGCGTTTCCTTAGCAACATCAGAAATAATATACATTTCAAAAAGTAGTATAATATATATGTAGTAGCTAAGTTTAGTACATATATACTATATGGAAGACTTAAAGATACTTACCCCAGAAGAGATAAACAAATCTCTTGGCCAGATCCCCGGATGGAAATATGCAGATGATAAAATTTCTAAAGAATTTGTCTTCCCTGATTTCCAAAACATAGTTTCTTTTGTACAGAAACTAACACCCCATTTTCAAAAGATAGACCACCATCCAGATATACATATATATTACACAAGAGCTGTATTTGAATTACAGAGATTTAGTGTAGGACAAGTTACTCCTAGAGATATAGAGGTAGCGAAATATATAGACAGAGAATATGCAGAGATAGGGAAGTAGATATCCCCTATTTTCTATTCACTACAATTTCCGAGACTTCAATATTGTTCGGCATACTAACAAGGTAATAAAGAAGATTTGCTAATTCAATAGGATCAAGATATTTAGAAGTATCTACATCCATACCAGCTTTTTCAAAAATCTTTGTTCTTGTTCCACCTTGATTAAAACTGATAACTCTTACACCTGTCCCCTTGAATTCAACCTTTAGATTCTCGCTTAAGCCTCTCAAAGCCCACTTAGAAGCACCATATGCCGCCTGTTCCTCAATAGCTTTGAAGCTAATTGTAGAACCAATATTAACCACAGTACTATTATTGATTAGTAAATTCTCTTTTAATTTTGAAACCAACAGCATTGGAGCTAAGACATTAACTTTGAATAGAGATTCGGTCTTTGCATAATCAATGTTTTCCAACTTCTCAACATCAAGTAGACCTGCACAATTAACCAATACCTTAAAATCAGAATATTTTTCTTTAATCTCCTCTACTATATTTTTAATATCTTCCTCCTTAGAAAGATCACCCTCAATATATTCCATCTCTATTCCTTCTGCCCTATGTCTAGATATACCAACTACATTCCAACCCTCTTTAAGAAATTTCTTTGCGAATTCTAATCCAAGTCCTTCACTAGCACCAGTTATGATTGCTGTTTGCATATATGAATATATTTACTTTAATTGATAATTATACCATTCTCTTAATAATGTATAATAGGGAATAATATATACCCATATATCAATGAAAGACTCTTTCACAACCTCTAAGACATATTTCCAAAGTCAGAAACATGCCATACATGGTTTAATCTCTATCATTAAGAATGAAAGAAACTTTAGAATACAGTTAGTCGTCGCAGTATTTGTAGTACTACTTGGTATACTCTTGGAAATATCCCATACCGCATGGATAGCGGTAGGATTTTTAATAGCTTTGGTATTGATATCTGAAGCATTTAATAGTGTTATTGAAGCGTTAAGCGATACCATATCCCAGGAATACAGAGTAAATATTAAATATGCAAAAGATGTAAGTGCTGGATGTGTATTAGTCAGTGCTATAGCTTCAGTGGTATTGGGGATAATAATATTTGTACCCTACCTCATTCCTGTTTTAGAAGAACTTCTAACGCGGATATAGTTCTCTTTCATTCCCCATTCAAATCCTCTAAGATATTAATAATAAATATCTTTAATTTTATCTGCTCTTAAAGATGACCTTTTCAAAAAAACATACAATATTGGGAGTTAGTACCATATTACTTGGGCTATGCCTCTTTGCACTCATCGTAGTGTTTGGCATATATACATATACACAGACTCCACAAAACATCCAAGAAATTTCAGAAGCCATTAACTCTGCATATATTTCCGATGAAGCAGGACAACTAGCAGAGAACCCTGTAACAGAGACAATTGTAACAGACAATACAACTCCTCTTCCTAAACAAGGAGAGATCAAAGTGGATGAGAATAGGCAGATATTGAATGTAGGAGAAACACTAACAGAAGCAGAAATAAAGGACATTGAGGAGAAATACAATGTGACCTTCTCAACTGATACACCAGAGAATGGAATATATGTCATAACCACAACAGATCAAAGTAACACAACCACTCTTTCAGATGACCTCGATGCTACATTAGAAACTGATATCCCCGTTAAAATGTCTGCAGATACCGTAGACTGGGGAATCACTAGAATTGGAGCTGAGAAGATATGGGCTGATTCAACAGGATCAAGTATTAAAATTGCCGTCATAGATACAGGAGCAGAACTCACTCACTCAGATCTTTCTGCAAACCTTGTTACTGGATATGATTTTGTTAACAATGATACCAACCCATCAGATGATAACGGGCATGGAACCCATGTATCTGGAATCATAGCAAGTACGCAGAATAGTGCAGGAAATATTGGAGCTGCATACCAAGCGAAGATAATGCCTGTTAAAGTATTAAATAATCAAGGATATGGATATCTCTCTGATGTAGCAAAGGGCATCTACTATGCAGCAGACAATGGAGCACGAATTATCAATATGAGCTTAGGTTCCCCATCTGATTCATTAACTTTAAAAAATGCAGTTGCCTATGCAGCTAACAAAGGAGTACTAATGGTAGCCGCTGCTGGTAATGAAAGTGGATCATCATGCCAATATCCTGCAGCATATAGCTCAGTCATATGCGTAGGAGCTACAGACTCAAGCAACAAATTGGCAAGCTTCAGTAATATGGGTGCAGAACTCTCTGCTCCTGGTGTCTCCAACTATTCCACATACATAGGAAATACATATCAATATATGAGTGGCACAAGTATGGCAACCCCTCACGTAGTAGGTGCTGCTGCTGTTGTAGCATCCTTCTGCACTACATGTACTACTACGGAGATAAGGACAGTGTTGAAAAATACTGCCGTTGATTTAGGAACAACAGGATATGACTCAGTCTTTGGATATGGGTTAGTCGACTTAGTTGCAGCTATAAACTCACTTAGGCCCGTAGAAGAAGTCCCTGTCGAAGAGCCCACAACTGAGACTCCAGTAACCGTAACTCCTACTCCAACAGTACCAGATACTACAAAGAATCAGACTAAACAAAATCAACCTCAAAGTATAAAGATCGTAGAACCAAAAACAGATAATACAAACAAAAGATATATACCTACTGCGGAGGGAGATATCAAAGTAAGCTTTACATTAGATCCAATCTTAGATACCAGCAATTTGGAGAAAATAGTTCTTAGCTTAAACAACAAGACAGTATATGAAACAACAAAACAAACAGATGAATTTACTCTAACTCAAGATACCCTAGATCATTCTCAACACTGGGTAAGAGTAACTGCATACTTTAAAGATGGGCAAAGAGTTACAGAGAATATAATCATAGATCTTACATCTTTAAAGAATAGACGACCTAGATTTTCAACCAAAGATGTCCTTGGGATATCTACATTTTCAGGATTTAGCCGTTTTGTATTTGGAAACTAGATTCAATTAGTTTGTTAAAACAAAAAGGGAGGTACAAGACCTCCCTTTTTTTGAGCTATTCCTTACTCTTACCTGTTACAGTTACCTGTTCCTCTTTGACCATTTCCTTGCCCATTACCTTCTCCATTGCCTAATCCTAATTCAGCTCTAATTGCATTTGCCTCTTCTGTCTTACCCTCGTGGGATAGTACATAAGCATCTGCAAATTTATCAAACTCTTCCTGAGTATCTACTTTGTTTAATACTCCAGGTGTTCTACCATCCTCAGTCATGAGCTCTTTCCAACCTTCATAATCTTTTTCAGTCATAACCTGCTCCATAGCAGCTTCTCTCTCTTCAGTATGGTTAGGACCAACCACAGTAGCATCTCCTCTGTAAGCAAAAGCTTGAGAGACACCAAATATTGATACCAAACCTAATGAAAGGATACCAATGGTTAATAGTTTCTTACTCATTGTTGTAAATATATATAATTTAAAATTGTAGAGTAACCACAACCATATCTCTACCATATGGTTAGTTATACAAGAGGATTGCTCCTCTTCTAATATATATTACGTAAAGTCTAGGAGTTTTCTTGCATCTGTCTTCCATTACCCATCCAAGGACGAATCTCAGAAGCCTCAAATACATTGTCTGGGAGTATCTTTCCAACAATTTTAATCTCTTCACCTAACTCTAATACAACCTTTCCTTTTACGGTTGCATCCTTGTATGGAATATCCCATGTCTTACCCTTCAAATCCTCTATTTTAAGAATCTTTGTGTCGGAGTTAATAGCCACAATAGTTCCCGTAAGATATCCAGATTCAGGTCGCATCCATACCTCAGATCTAAGATCCATTGTATGGTTGTAGAAAGGAATATGATCACTAAATATCGTATTTAACTTTTGAGAAAGTCCCAATCCATTTATGACAACACCTAAGACAATACTGACTACAATATTCATTAGTAATATTTTTACTACAGTAAACCTATATCCCCCACTCGTATGTTTAAAATTGTAATATGCAATGAAGAGGAATAGAGCTGTTAACAAAATCCACGCTACAGGGATAGAGAGGATTATCCACTCCCAAGCGTTAGTTACTAAAGAGGAATCTAATATGACATCATTGTTACCCAATATATACAATGAAATTGCAAAACCAATGGAACCCAGTATTAGGTTAAGAACAAACAATCCCCATACCAACGAATCTTTTAACAAGAACTGCCACTTTGGTATTGGTTTAATATTCTCTTTCTTAATTTTTTGTAATGTGTTTTTAGAAACTTCTTCCATATTATTTTACTAATTTTTTAAACTTATCCTTTGCCCTGTTTATCAAAGAGCCAACAGTACCGCTGGGTATCTGAAGGATGTCTGAGATTTCATTGTAGTCTTTCTCTTCTATATATTTTAACACCAATACTTCTCTGTATTTACTATCTAGTTTAGCAAGTACTTCGTGAACCCTTTTAGAATCCCAATCCTTTATGGCTTCTTTCTCGATATCTATATCTGATGCTATTGTATCAAATATATTGTTTTCAATATCATTTGATATTTCTAACTGTCTTTTTTTGTTTGAACGAAGGAAAGAGATTGCTTCATTGTGTGTAATTCTGTATATCCAACTTGAGAAATTGTACTTGGGGTCATAGCTGTTTAGATTGCGATATGCCTTTATGAATACTTCTTGGAGTATATCCTCGGTATCTTCTTTGTTTACATACAATATTCTTTGTATATATATGGAGAGTTTTTTCTCATACCTTTGTATGAGGTATTTGTAATCATCAACATTCTCTAAGGTTTGGAGCACTATTTCGTAGTCTGTTTTTTGAATCACGGAATCTTTTACCATATGTTCTTACTTTAAACCACTTTGCCTGTTTCTTCAATCCTCAAGAACTTTACTCACTAGCTATACCGTTAATATGCTTTTCCAAGAACATATTTACTAACTTCTTAAACAAATTCTTGTTATTCATATATTGATCAAAGATAATATGATCAATATTAGCATTTTGTGCAAATTGGGAATCAACCTCTGAATCACCAAAATATATAAATTCATCAATACTCTTACCCGATCTCTGTATTAAATCTACTAAACAATATGGATTAGGTTTCTTGTAACCCATATCTACACAAGATATAACCTCATCAAAATATCCTGCAATATTGTTTGTTTTCAAAACATTCATTAGAAGTTTCTTCCTTCTGTTTGTACAGATATATACTTTTTTTCCACTTGATTTAAGAAATTCTAATATCTCAACTACTCCATCAAATAGTTGCATCCTACTCACACTCTCCTGTTGGATCTCAAAATCTCTATTTAATAATCTTTCCATATCTTCGTACTTCATACCCACTTTCTTCATTATTGAGCTATACAAATCTTCTATTGCCATCCCCTTTATAGAATCATGCAACTTACATACCAACTCAAAATCAACAGATGGATCTATTTCGGTTAAGACTCTAGCTATGGTTTCTCCACAGAATTGTCTTCCATCTACAAGGGTATCATCTAAGTCAAAAACAAAGGCATTTTTAAATGACGATGATTTGCTAGTACTTTGATTACTATGTTCGTCCCCATTGAAAAAGTCTTTTGTAGTAGTTCCTAGTATTTTGGATATTTTTTCTAACTGGGGTATAGATATCTGGCTTACACCTAATTCATACCTACTAATCATGATTTCAGTACAGCCGAGCTTCTTTGCAAGAGCTTTTTGAGTTATTCCTTTGGCTGTTCTTAATTCTTTTAATTTTTTACCTATTTCGTTTTCCACGAGGATGAGTATACATCCGAGTACTAGTTGTGTCAACAGGCATACAATTCACTTATAGCTTTAATTCACTAGGTTTCTCACTACAATCCCTATGTTCGAAATCATCTATTAAATACCTCAAATGTTTTTTAATCTTCTGCAATGATTTTATCTTCTCCTCCACCTCTTCCAATCTAGTATTTAAAAATGGTAATAACGATTTATGTTTACATTGATCAGATTTCATATGATCTGCTAAATCCTTAATATCTTTCAAAGAAAATCCAATACTTTGTGCCCCCTTTATAAAACCAATCATCTGAATATCCCCCTCAGAATATTCCTTGTACCCATTACTAGGATTTATCTTAGGTAATAAAAGTCCAAGCCTGTTGTAATATCTCAAGGTATCTCTAGTTATCTTTGATTTTGATATAAATTCTCCTGATTTCATAAATATATAACTTAGGATTAAACACCCATGTATACCTAATTATATATCATCTTAAAAACTATTGGAAATCTGAAAATGAAGTATTCAAGATTGTAAAAAGAAGACAAATAACTTACAATCAGAGCCTATGAAATTAGATCACTATAATAACAAAAATCCAGACGTTAAAAGAGTCTCTACAAGTAATTTTAGTCGTGGTGAACAAACAAAACCCTCCTTCTTATACTCTGCAAGAGATAATACACAGGAAGCAGCAACCCAAACTATTTTGGGAACTATTCGTCTAATCCAAGGCAAAAATGAAGGTAAATGGGATATTCCTGACGAGGATATAAAGAAGGGAATAGAAACCAATGCAGAAAGATTAGGTATGACAGTGAAAGAATATCATGAACAAATTGATGTAATAGCTAATCACGAAATAGACCTAAACCCTTATACAGAATCTGATTCAGATATTTCTACAGAGACAAGCGAACCTCAAATGTAGCTCCCTTTCCATCAACATACTGAATAGATCCATTATGCTTCTCTATGATTTCCTTGGTTATAGATAACCCTAAGCCACTACCCCCTGTTTTTCTCGATCTAGACTTATCCACTCTATAGAACCTATCAAATATCCTCTCCTGTTTCTCCTTCGGCACCCCAATTCCATCATCCTTAAACGTAATCAATATCTCTCTTCTATTTTTCTTCAAATCAATATTTAAATTCTTCCCCTGAGAATACTTAATACTATTCTCTATCAAATTCTGAAATGCTCTCTTTAACAAAACATCATTACCTAAAACCTTAATATCATGACCATCATTAAAGGAAATATTAAACCCTTTCCCATCAACCAACCTTTTTGCATCAGCTACTGCATCATCCAAAAGATTTCTTAAATTCAATTCCTTCTTCTCAAAATCAACATCAACCAAAGAAAGAAGAAGCAAATCCTCAGTAAGCTTGTTCATAAAGATGATGGATTTCTTAGAGTCATCTAACATATTGAACAAATCCTTCTGGGGAATCTTCGAATCCGCAAGAATACTATCAACATTAGCTTGGATAACTGCTAATGGAGTCTTAAGCTCATGGGAAGCATTCTCAACAAACTCCTTTTGAGCTTCAAAAGATCTTCCTAATTGCTCAGACATATCATTAAAACTCTGTATAACCTCAGAGATCTCGTCCCCCTTGTCCTCAAACTCAATCTTCTCACCAAGATTCTTTGTCGATTTCTTCTTCATCTCATCATTCAACTTCTCCAAAGGTTTTAAACTGTTATCTGCAATTAAATATCCTCCACCGAAACTCAATATGACAAATGGAATCATCGCATACATTGAAATCAATCGAATATTTTCCAAATCGTTTTGCCTAGATTCTCTTAACAGTTCCCTCTTCTCCTCATTTAAATTTGCTATGAATCCAACATTATTAAATCCTACTAACCTTGGCGACCCAATATCCTTTTGCATATAGTCAACTACAAAGATATTCATCACCAAGAAGAATCCTACACAAAGAATCAGTAGGATTCCTGAATACAGTAAGGACATTTTAAATTTTAAGGATTTAAAAAACTTTGTCATATCATTATTCATTTTTTATAGCTTCCACAGGACTTACCTTAGAAGCGGATAAAGAAGTTATTATAGATATTATACTTGATATCCCAATTAACAGTGCAGTATATATCCCAATAGACCCAATATTAATACCTGAGAATACACCTGCCTCCACAGTATTAACTACATTAAATGTCTTAGCCACTGTCTCAGTTAAGAAAGTATTAAACCAACCTGATACAAAGTATCCTGTTACAAAGTTCAAAGCTATTCCTAATCCAATACCCGCTGCATATCCAATCAATACATACAGTAGTGATTGAGATATGAACATTGCAAGTACCGAATTCTTTCGCATCCCGATTGCTCTAAATATTCCGATCTCTCTAATACTTTCGGATATGAATTTACTCATCGTGAATGCAACTAATGCACTTACTAATACAATGAAGCTAATCATAAAGACACTCGAAACTGTATTTAACGTACTCTGCAACTTATCAAATACTGCAACATCATCTGTATCTTGATATGCATATCCAGCATCATTGATAGCTTCGATAATGGCAGTACGATTCACAACATTATCTATAACTACGTCTAAGTAATCTCCATATTTTGTAGATGTCGCATACACATTACTATCCGATACCGCACCCGTCACATTGTTACTGCTATCTACTTGAATTACTAATCCAGGGATATAGTAGCCAGTACTACCAAATTCTCCACCAAAGCCTAATCCACCTTCAGTTGGTCTCTCATGTGGTATATTTGTACTTCCACTTGTAGAAGAGCTACTTTCAAATCTTCTAGCCATCTGCCCAATCATCCCGTTGCTACTAGTTTTAACCTCAACACCATCATATGTAACACCTGTGAATGTACTATTTAAAACAGTTGTTGGAATTTCAGTACCATTTCGAGAACTAATCTCATGCGCAACATAGTCTTTAACTAGGGTATCTCCAAAATTCTCAGGAACATATGTAGTATTTGCGGCATTATCATCCACTATTCCCACGACCACAAAAGTATATGTTATTGGAGTAGATACCTGATCATAGTTCCAATATGTAGAAATTGCAGTCTTTCTTTCTTCAACCTTAGTTGCCATCTCCTCATCTGTAAGCTTCTTGATAACCATTGTTCCACTACTCCTATCCATTGTGTAATCCTGAATTGTATCTAGTCCACCAACACTCATTGTGAATGTTGTCCCAATCAAATTCTCTTTGTCATATGTAATAGCTTCTGTCTTTAAGAATGAAAGTCTCTGTGCCATTCCACCCTGTCCTCTGATAATACTTGAAGTATCCATGGTTATTTCCGTTTTGTCTCCCCAATCCTCATATGAATAAGTCAATGCACTAGCATTAAGAATAACCGGGATTGCCTCACCTTCAGTATATGTAAAATCAGCCGTGGTATATATTGCTGCTGCAGTTGTATCTAATGTTGAAAGAGAATTAAAACTTACCGTTTTGTCAGTAAATAGATCAGTTGTTTTAGCATTCTTTACGGGTAACGTAGTCTGTAAACTTACACTCTCTACTCCTTCAATTGTGGCTATTGTAGTTTCATCCAAAACAGAGAATCGATTATCCTCTACACTACTAGTAGCGTTAAATGCTTTGGAAGGATCAAATTCCGTAGTCTCAGTTTGAACCTCAATCAATGTAAATTTCTGGGCAATGGTTCCAAATACACTATTTGTCATTGCTGTTTGAATATTGGCAATCTGACTGGAAAGAATAACACTCAAGGTTATGAGCACAAATATGGGAATTATTAAAAACAAAGCCTTCTTAGTTTTTGTTTTGAGTTTCTTAATATTTATTAAGAGAATATCTTTAAGTTTCATTTTAAAAAGTTAGTAATATATTAATTATTTTTTGACTGAACCATTCTCAAGCTTTATGACTCTAGAGAATCGCTTCGCAATATTCTCATCATGAGTAATCATGATTACACTCATCCCATTATCATGAGAAAGACTTTCAAGAATATCTATCACTAACTTTGAATTTGCTTTGTCTAACTTACCTGTTGGTTCATCTGCAAAAATAATCTTTGGATCATTGGCTAATGCTCTTGCAACTGCTACTCGCTGTTGTTCTCCACCTGACAATTGTTTTGGTAAATGATTAGCCCTTGGTGAGAGCCCTACTTTTTCAAGAAGCTTTAAAGCTTTTTCTTCAGCCTCAGCTCTATCAATTCCTGCGACTAGCATAGGTAACATGACGTTCTCTTTGGCAGTAAAGAAATCATGTAGGTTAATCATTTGAAAAATGAAACCCATGGTTTGATTTCTAAAATCTGAAATTTCTGTATCTGACATATTCTTAATACTTTGACCAGATATGATGACATCTCCTGATGTCATAGTATCTAATCCCCCAGCTAGTTGAAGTAATGTTGTCTTACCCGAACCAGATGGCCCAAGAATAGCTAGATCAAAACCCTCAGGAAGAGAGAAGCTGACATTGTCTAATGCCGTGACTTCAATATCCCCATCTTTGTATTTTTTGGTTAATTTCTTAACCTCTAAAATGTTACCCATGTTATGAGATAGAAACTATAATTTATATAGCAAGCAATTTACGCAAAAAGCAGTGAAACGAATGTGAAGTGGTTAACTATTGATGCAATAGCCTTTGCCCCGAACTGTTTTTATATATTTCTTTGTAGGATCAACCTTCTTTCTTAAAGTCTTAATATGGGTTTTAACAGTCTCTGAGAACATATCAATCTCTCTATCCCAAACATGCTCAAGAAGTACTTCCGAAGAAATGATTTCGCCCTTACTTCTAAGTAAGTATTGTAAAACTCCCATCTCTTTGTTACTTAGTGATATTTCTTTTCCATTTTTATTATCAATTACAAGGTTTCGCTCTGGGAAAACAGTATTATCTCCAAATGTAAGATTCTCCTCCTTGTTTGTGCTACTTCGTTTAATAACTGCATTGATTCTTGCCACTAACTCTTTTAGATCAAATGGTTTAGTAACATAGTCATCTGCCCCTTGGGTAAAACCCTTTAATTTGTCATATACTTGGGATCTAGCAGTAACCATAATTATTGGAACAATATTTTCACTTTCTCGAATCTTCTTCGCAACTTCTATTCCATCAACCTCAGGAAGATTTAAATCCAAAAGAATACAATCGTATTCATTGGTTCCAACCATATCCAAAGCTTCTTGCCCATCGCCCGCTTCATCTACAGTGAAGTTATTTCTTTCTAAAAAGAATTTCACCGGCTTTCTTAAACTTTCTTCGTCTTCAACTAAAAGTAATTTCATAGTAATAGATTATATAACTTATATATACAAAAAAGGGGAAGGCCATTGGCCCTCCCCGAGAACTCACCAATCTGCTCTAAGCTATCAACCTGGACTGTGAACAATTTCAATGACCCATGTTAGATAACCCCATATTTTGTTTTTCATAATAGCTTGTCTTTAGAACTTAGCTTGTACATATACCGATAGAAATAGCTTGTAATTGAGCAGTAATATTTTGAATATTGTTTGAGCTGCTTACATTCAAAGGCTTACATTTCTTTTAGGGATTTTCTCCCATCATTAAAAGTACATGATCATGATATGCCAGGTTAAGTGAAGTCCAGGGAAAGCCTAAAAGATGCTGTATATAGGGCATAATTAAATGATATTTGACTGAACTCCAATATATCTCTACAATGTAATTCCAAGTAGATATACCTAATTTTTACTAAAAATCTATGAATATTACTTGGACTACACTAGCCTCCGGATCAATACAAACCCCATACAAAAACACCCTTTCCAAGTATCAGTTATTCCAAACAAAAATCTTACAAAACACTGTCTCTGTTAATGTACTCCAATCACCTGAAACTAAATCCCTCCTCATTGAACACGATGGCAAACCCGCAAGACTGCATCTTGGAATGCCTAGGTCTGTAGATCTATGTGCAGCTACATACACCATAGCTTCAACAGATGAATTTAAAAAATCCATAAATCACAAATACAATCCAAGTAAAGAAGCCCTAAGTGCAATGCTCATTCGAGAACCAATCACTCAATCCCCATTTGTAAATACATATATGGGAAGTGGCTTCGAATCAAGACTATACGTAATCATGGATGTACACCATGTTAAAGATGAAGAAAATGGTGTTAAAGGAATTGCAGGAAAAGTGTGTAACTACAAAATTGATTTACCTCAAGGACAAGAAACTGAAATTCTCAAAGATATTAAGTTAGCCATCATGTATGACTCCATAGCTGCAGGAAGAAACCTAATTGCAGGAATTGAGGATTTAAAAAAGAAATGTCCCAATTTAGAAAAAGTAGTAACTGTATCCGTCTATGCTACATACACGGGATGTGAGAGATTAGCAAAAGCCTGTCATGATCTTGGCCTCGAAGTAGTTATGTTCTGTATGCATGAGCTTCTCGATGCAAGTGTAATTAATGAATATGATTCCTTCTATCCTGAATGGAATATTTCCAAATCAGATGAAAAGTTAATGCAAAAGTTCTACGGTAAGAACTATCACAAAATCTGTGTAGGAGGAGATTGGTCTGCAAATACCCTGGGAAGTGAACAGGCTTTGGATGTATTCAAACAACAATTAAAAGAGATTGATATAGATCCAAAAATCTTTGAACTAGAGGCCTAAAAAACTCGTCAATTTCATTGACGTATCAAGCTAAAACCCATATCATTAAATTATTATGCCCTTACTGAAACGTCTAATGAAGAAAGCACTAAAGCTGACACTTTTGGTAATAAGATCACTAATCATCTCCACCATAATCGTGGGAACTTTCGCAAAGATACCCGTACCATCAACCTTAGGATGGATGGATCTTGGATGGCAATACAGGAAATCAGTGACAGTAGAAAACACTGGATCTACCTTAACCAATGAAGATGTGTTAGTAACGGTGGATACTCTAGCTCTTGTTAATGAAGGGAAATTACAAGCCGACTGTGATGATATTAGATTTACAGATAATGATGAGAATACCACTTTGTCATACTGGATAGAGAGTGGGTGTAATACTACTTCAACAAAGATATGGACTAGAGTTCCTTCGCTTCCTAATGGTGGGAAATCGATATATATGTATTACGGCAATCCTACTGTAGCTAGCACAGCATTAACATGGAGTGGAAATATCCTTTTGTTTGCAGATACCACATGTCCCGCTGGATGGACTAGAGCAACTGCACTGGATGGGAAATTCCTCTATGGTAGTACCACATATGGATCTACTGGGGGATCTAATTCACATGCCCATTCTGATGCTTCCGCTACTTCTTCTTCCATATCTACTACCAACATAACTGGTTCTACTTCTGCAGGGACAAATGGTACTACCACATCGCATACCCATACTGGACTTCAAGCCTCTGTTAGTTCAAATGCAAATGTACAACCTCCATACAAGGATACTATTCTTTGTTACAGTAATACATTCCTCTTTTCTCAAGGATTGATATCTATGTTTAATGTAGATACCCCTACTGGTTGGACTAGGTTTAGTGCTTTGGATGATGTATTTCCAAAAGCAAATACCACATATGGTACTACAGGAGGAGCAGCTACACATACCCATACGACTACAGCAAGCGTAGTAACTGGAGCAGCTACTGGTACACAGGTAACTTCAAATGCGCCATTAAATTGTACTGGTGGAACAGTAACAACATCTGGCGGAGATACAATTCACACCTTCACATCAAGTAGTACATTCACTTGTAATGTTACCGGTTCTGTAACTGCCTTAGTGATTGGTGGTGGTGGTGGTGGTGGAACAGGGATAAATGGGAATGGAGGTGGAGGAGCTGGTGGTCTACTTTACAACACTTCCACCAGTGTTAACAGTGGAGCAAATTCTGTAACTGTAGGGACTGGTGGAGCTGCAAATACAAATGGAACCAACTCAGTATTTAGTACACTCACAGCAATTGGCGGAGGAGCTGGTGGAGCATCAAATGATGCTGGCTCGACCGGTGGATCAGGTGGTGGTGGTGGATGTAGAACATATTCTGGCGCAGCAGGTACAGCTGGGCAAGGGTATACAGGAGGAAATGGTCTATACGCAGGTGGCGGTGGCGGTGGTGGCGCAGGAGGCGCAGGAACAAATGCATACGGAGGTAGTGAAAACTGGGGTGGAACGGGTGGTGTAGGAGTTGCTAACTCAATAACGGGGACTTCAATATACTACGCAGGTGGTGGTGCTGGCGGTGGTTCTGCGACAGGAGGATGTGGCAGTGCACCTTCTGGTGGAACAGCCTGTGGAACAAATGCAGTTGCAAACAAAGGTGCTGGTGGTGGTGGAAACACCGCAGCCGGTTCGGCTGGATCTGGAGGATCTGGTGTAGTAATAGTCAGATATCCTACCCCTGCAGCATCTAGTGGTACAATCGCTTCAGGTACCCATACCCATACATCTGCAAGTGCTACTGTTTCAACAGATTCAGATTTCCCACCATACCTAGATATGGTCTTTGCCAAAGCAAACACTAATCAATATGTAACTGAAAACAATGTAGTCATAACCTCTGCACTTCCCCCATTAGGATGGAGCAGATTTACACCCTTAGACAGTAAATTTACCAAAGGTGCAGCTACATATGGAACAACAGGAGGAAGTGCAACACATTCACATTCTGTAAATATTACAACAGGAGCACCATCTGCAACACTAAGTGCATATGGTACAGGTGCAAACTTCGCAAACTCTACCCATACACACGCAGCAACAGTAACATCAGATACAGTTTCAAATCTCCCTGCATATACCACAGTAATATATGCTCAAAGAAACATCTCTAAAACAACCACAGTCGGTGCTGAAAGTGTACAAAACTCAGTTCCAGATTCACCATCCACGCTACAAACAGAAGGAAGTACAAACCCGTCTCAAGTATCTGATTTCACTCCTGAATTTTCAGCCATATTTACAGATGTAGATGGAGATAACACTGGAAATTACTACCAAATCCAAGTAAATACATCCTCAGATTTCACAGTCACAACAATGTGGGATTCTACAAAAACCGCAATTATGCCTTCTGTAGCAAATGGTAGTAGATCACAAGACATATCATATGCTGGAACTGCCCTACAAGCCGGAGCTACATATTACTGGAGAATGAAATTCTGGGATAGCAATACATATCAAAACGAAAGCAGTTGGTCTACAACTTCCCAATTTACAATGAACTACACCCCTACTGCCTCAGATACAGATATCACAGGAACAGAGGATATATACGCCGGTCAGCCTTTAACCATTCAAACCAAATATTCGGATACCAACGGGTCTGCAGATTTAGACAAATTGTATCTACAGATTAAGAATCCTGGCGGAACAAACATTGAATATTACATAATTCCAACAGGATCAAATCAAACAGAACAATATCCTACCCCGGTATCAGGATCACAATATGTATCAGGAATTACATATGACACAACAATTGGGTCTCCTACTACAAACGATATTACTGTTACATGGCATATTACTCCTAACTGGAATTGGACCATAGGTACAGATCTACAATATGGTGTAAAAGTCTCTGACAAAGCAACTGCCGAAAGTACATACGACTACACAACTACATACAAGTACGAAAACAGATTAGCCTTCACAGGAACTCTAACCGCAACAGACTCACAGGCCAATCCATTTACCTCAGGAGATTGGATACCTTCAAACCAAATACTCAAATTCTCAGGTGTTAAGGTAATATATTTTGGGACTACAGACATATATCCTTCTGACAGTGACTTTGATGTAAAAATATCAAATGAAGAATCTACTGAATGGTCTGATTTAATATCCTCAGGCGAAAATATATCCATAGAAACAACGACAGCAAGTACAACAAATATTGATGATACCTATACCCTGTATATTACAAATATGCCAACAGGAGGGGTAGATACTTCAGATCTAACCTTCAGTGTTAAAACTGACCAAACTAACCCATCAATATCATCATTAACAAGTGACACTCATCCAAATCAATCAGAATGGTACACCGCTACTACTACAGATATTGACTGGACTATATCGGACTCCGAAAGTGGTATCGAAAGCACATGGTATATATGGGACAAAAATATCTCTACCGACCTCATAACTACGATATCTGATGGAACTCTAATAGCGGGAAATACAATTAACATAGAAGATATTGCAGATGGATCATCATACTTGCATTTGGCAACAAGAGATAATTGTGGGAATACAGCATTCTCAACATATACAGTAAATATTGATACCCAAAACCCAATAATTGAATCCATTTCTAGTACCACCCACTCTAGCCAAACCACATGGTATTCAAATGATTTATCAACAATACTTTGGGAATCATATGATACGGGAAGTGATATCCTAGGTGTTTGGAAACTGTTAGATCAAAATGAAACACGCACTGTAAATCAAGTACTAACCGATGGTACACAAGAATCTGCAAATGATACATTCATCACCACAGCGCTTGCAGATGGGATTTGGTATTTTCATTTAGTAGCACAAGACAATACTGGAAAAACAACATACGCGAAATACACATTAAAGATAGACACTAATGTATTAGATATCGTAGCCATAACGGGAGAGAATAATAACGTTTTGCAAAATATGAATAGTGGACCAGTAATTGCATGGACGGATCCAAACTCCATCTCAGAGGACACGTTCTACATAACTAACGATGGGACAGTTCCAACCAGCACAAACTTTACATACTCCACAATCGAGAATACATATGACTTACCAAATCAAAAAGAAGGAGAGACATTCATAAAAGTAAGGGCTATGAATGCCACTGGAACATACAGTGAGACCAGAACATTTACAATCTTGTACGACTCTGTTGCGCCTACAAACGTAAGTAATTTCATAGCAACTCCAGCACAAAGAGCTGTAAATCTAACATGGCAAAATCCTACAGCCAACGACTTTAACAAAGTAGTCATTGTTAGAAATACCTCCAATGCTCCAGCTTCCCTAGCAGATGGAACAAGAATATATGAAGGAACACTAACCTCATACACAGATATCAACCTAAATGTAAGTACACGCTACTACTACACCATATTTGCACTAGACAATATTGGAAATACATCTTCAGGAACAATAATTCAAGCCACAACCCCAGCTGTACAGGCAGTACCAACCCAGCCAACTACACCAGTAGAACCTGAACCTGTTGTACCTACTCCTGAGCCAGAAGCAAAGGTCATAAAAGTACAAGATCTAAATGAAGAGCAGAAAATAAACATCACAACAGAAGAAAAACAAGTAAATACAACTGAGAACGGTGAAATACATATATTTGTAAAACAGACCTTGGACATTGAAATTCCTGCAGAAGCAATCACTGACAACACAACCGATTTTGAGCAGGTAATTCTCACCGTAAACAATCAAACCTACAATATGACATACCACGCAGGAAGCAATACATACAGAGCAACAATTGATGCGCCAAGTGTAAAAGGAACATATTCAACTACCATACAGGCATTAAAAGGTGACAATACAAGCAATCTGTCCATAACTATGTCCCTCTTGGTAGATCCTTACGGATACATATATTCAAAATCTGGAGTCAATGAAGTAAGAATTCTAAACGCCAAGGTAACCTTGTACACCAAAAAGAATAATCTCGAAGTCATATGGTTAGCTTCAGAAGGAGGAAATAACCCACAATATACTAATGCACAAGGAGAATATCAGTACTTTGTAACACCAGGAGAATACAAATTAGTAGTAGAGGCAGCAGGATACATGCCAACTGAAACAGAATGGTTCACAGTAGAATCAAATATTGTAGAAAAGAATATCGAGATCAAGAAGACACCTTACCTTTGGTTTGGAATAATAGCAGGTGTAGAGATAATCGCAGGAATTGGAATAGCAATATTTGTTAAGAAACGAAAGAAGCATAGTAGAAAAAATGGCTAACCAATATCAAAAAATCATCATCGGTGCAGGACCCGCAGGGCTCTTTACTGCAATATTTGCCAAAAGAAATGGTGAAAAAATCTTACTAATCGAAAAGAACAACAGCATTGGGAAAAAATTGGCCATAACTGGAAAAGGCAGATGTAACATTACCAACAATACGGATGATTTAAAAACCCTAGTTTCAAGTTACAAAAAGAATGGAAAATTCCTCTACCATGCTTTTTCTGAGTTTAGTGTAGAAGATACATTAAAGTTCTTCAATGATGAGCTTGATATAAAGACAAAGGTAGAAAGAGGCAATCGTATATTTCCAGAGAGTGACGATGCATACGAGATCATAGAGAAAATGTACAAACTTGTTAAAGAAGATATCCTCTTTAACTGTGATGTACAAGAAATATTAAATGAGGGAAACCATATTACTGGAATTAAGACCAACAAAGGGATATTTACTGCAGACAAATATGTAATAGCTACCGGTGGGAAGTCATATCCTCTAACAGGATCAAACGGAGATGGATATGAATTAGCCAAGTCACTTGGGCATAAGATCATTGAACCCAAACCCGCACTAGTTCCAATGACAACAAAAGAGACATGGGTTAAAGAACTGGCAGGATTAGGATTAAAAAATATCCGAATGGATATATATCAAAATGGAAAGAAAATATTTTCAAAGTTTGGAGAATTACTCTTTACCCATACAGGAATCAGTGGCCCAATAGTCATAGATTGTGCAAGAGAAATTGGAGATCTTCTAGAAGCTGCTCCTGTTAAAGTCATAATAGATTTAAAACCCGCACTCACCTACCCTACATTAAAAGAAAGAATAAACAAAGATTTATCGATAGCAAAAAACAAAGCAATCAAAAATTCACTAGGAGAGCTACTCCCATCCTCCTTGATTCCAGTCATAATCAAGCTTGCAAAAATCAATCCTGATGAAAAGGCTTCTCAACTTTCTAAAGATTCAAAAAATTCACTCCTCCATATATTAAAGGAATTAACATTAAACATATCTGAAATTGGGGATTGGAATAGTGCAATTGTTACTGACGGAGGAGTAGATATAAAAGAGATTGACCCCAATACAATGAAATCTAAAATCATAGATAACCTCTACTTTGCAGGAGAAATAATCGATGTATACGGCCCAACCGGAGGTTACAACCTTCAGCTATGTTGGAGTACTGGATATCTAGCTGGGGTATCGTAAAAGTAATAAAAATTTTGTATTCTAATATGTATGAAAGAGAACAAATCAACAAGAACAATTCTTTTTAAAAAGACTATGATTGTGCTGAGTGTTCTCTCCGGTATTGAAATTTTAGCTATCATCTTCCTTGGCCTTTACGACACCCTTTTCATCTCAAAAGGACATAACAATTCAAAAGGATTCTCCATTAGTGCGGAGGATATAAAAACGAATCAAGACACAGATATAACTTCCAGTTCAGACCTAGCCAATCTAGAAATACTTCCTTCTGACTATGATACCTTAATAAAAAATTTTGGTGCATTTACACCCCATGAGTTAACTACATACCTCAGATATTCAGAAGTATTAAAAACCAAAGATACAACCAATTTAACTAACGGGTATAAATATCTTCAAGACAGTCAATTAAATATCCTCATTCCTCAATCATATATCAATCAATATATACTCACCGAAGTTCAAAGTATTTCCCAAGCAATGATTAAGGAAAATAAATCGAATGATGACATAGTCCAATATTTAGAAATGGGAAAAGAATCATCCATAGAGAACGAGCTTTCGACTTGTATAACACAAAATCTTGATTCATTCCTAAAGGAAGAAACTTGTACAGATGAACTTTCAAAGATCCATGATGAGTCATTCCTACCTACACTTAACTTCTTAACTGCATCATTAAGATTTAAACCTCTTGAGTCAGAAAATGAATATGATGCATATGTAAATAACCAAATGTATATGTATCAGATAAATAAGACATATACACAAGTTTCCTCTTCCGAAAATTCCTTCTCCTATTCAAACGATATATATCTAGATTTAGACTATTCTCAATTACACAAAATCCAATTAATACTCAATTACCTTAAATCAGTAGATTCTAAGCTAGACAATTTTAGTGATGCCACAGTAAAGAAGATTAGTGACTTAGATACATTGGTTGGATTGCTCTTGGTATATAGATATGGTGAGACAGTTCCAACCGTGATAAAAGATTTGGTGAGTAATCAACTCCTCAATCTTACAACAAGTGATAACACCTATGCTCAAGCCAATACTCAGATCTCTTTCCTCATAAAGTCGTTCAACCTTAATAACGAGATTAAAACCTTCATAGCCCCCATATATACGTTCGAAGGAAAGGATAAAACCGTAATATCTTCACTCGTTTTTGAGATTAATGATAACAATTTTGATGAGCCATATGATGTAACTCCTGCAACACAAAAGAAGGGAACCATTAGAGTTCCAATCTTCATGTATCATCAAATAGCTCCTGTACCTGCTGGTCAAAGTCAGTTTAAATCTGGTTTGTATGTTGATCCATTGGACTTTGAAAAGCAGATGGCATATCTAGTTAAAAAGAATTACAAAACCATATCAGCTCAGGAATATTCAGATATTTTAAAAACTGGTAAAAATCCTACTCAAAAAACAACTATGCTTACATTCGATGATGGTGTTCTTAATCAATATACCACTGGATATCCAATACTTAAGAAATATGGTTTGACTGGAGTATTCTACATCATCTCTCAAAGATCTGGCATTAACCAAGCTCAAACCAAGGAGATGTCTGATAATGGTATGGATATTGGTTCTCATTCTGCTCATCATCCTGATTTAACAAAGGTCACAGATCCTAGTGAGCTTTCTGCAGAGATTGTTTCAAGTAGATATGCATTACAGAATGCTACTGGAAAGCCAGTTACTTCCTTCTGCTATCCTGGGTGTGGGTATAACTCAACAACTTTGTCATATGTTGCTAGTGCTGGGTATACCATAGCTGTTAGTTGTGGTGCTACGATAGATAACTATCCGGGTCATGCACTTACGCTTTCAAGAGTTCATGCATTTGGAAGTATGGACAGCTTTAAGAATTTACTGTCTGGTCAACCTGGGTGGTAACTATTAAGATCCTAGGCAATCATATATAATCAGATATATGAAAACCGATTTCAAAACACTAAAAGAGCTACACGAATATTACGCAGTAAATAACAGATGCGGATTAAGGAAGATAGCTACCCAACCGGTATATGAAATAATACCTCCTACCTCAGGTATTGTGTTCATAGGAGAAGCCCCTGGTAAGAATGAAGATCTACAAGGCAAACCATTTGTAGGAGCAGCAGGTAAATTTCTAAATCAACTTCTTGAAAGTATTGGATTCACTCGTGAAGATGTATATGTTTCTAATACTGTAAAATACAGACCACCTGAAAACAGAGAACCAACCGATGAAGAAAAGAATAGCTGTAGAGTATGGTTGAATGCAGAGTTAATGTTCATAAAGCCAAAGATATTAATACCTCTTGGGAGACATGCATTCGAAAGGTTTGTCCCTGGTGCCAAGATATCTGCTTCCCATGGTCTACCTTTTGAACATCCAAGTGGTATACCCATATTTGCAATGTATCATCCTGCAGTAGCACTCTACAATCCTAATCTCAGAGATGTACTAAAAGAAGATTTTGGAAAATTGAAAAACTACTTAGACAATGGTGGAGAACTGATGAAGAATGAGAAAGCAGATAATTCGGTATTCTCTTCTAAGACTAAGACAGATATTAATGATATCTTGAGTATGTAAATGATGAACAATTTCAATCCTGAGAATTACAAAATTGAATTAGAGAATATATTTTCCTTAATCAAGGTTTCAACCAATTGGAGAACAGATACATTACAAACCATTCTAAAGAAATATCCAAAAGATGGAAATAAACTTTTTAGACATGATGAGTTAGTAAGTGGATATGAATATCTTGGATTAAAGGACAAAACTGTAGAGGAAAGAATTAGATTAAAACCTACTAGAACTAACTCTGGTGTAGCTACAGTTACAGTACTCTCTAAACCCTACCCTTGCCCTGGTAGATGTATATTCTGTCCTAATGACCCAAGTATGCCCAAGAGCTATATCTCCTCCGAACCAGGGGCACAG
>Ga0209373_10000618_pt1 | contig 53423 bp, 41 predicted proteins | sample Higcelweek5metaG_FD_187173 | JGI IMG/M metagenome (GOLD analysis project Ga0209373, IMG submission 187173) | Freshwater pond sediment microbial communities from the University of Edinburgh, under environmental carbon perturbations - High... | ecosystem: Environmental > Aquatic > Freshwater >... | reverse complement strand
AAGTGCTTTACAATCCGAAGACCTTCTTCACACACGCGGCATGGCTGGATCAGGCTTTCGCCCATTGTCCAATATTCCCCACTGCTGCCTCCCGTAGGAGTCTGGACCGTGTCTCAGTTCCAGTGTGGCTGATCATCCTCTCAGACCAGCTACGGATCGTCGCCTTGGTGAGCCTTTACCTCACCAACTAGCTAATCCGACCTAGGCTCATCTATTAGCGCAAGGCCCGAAGGTCCCCTGCTTTCTCCCGTAGGACGTATGCGGTATTAGCGTCCGTTTCCGAACGTTGTCCCCCACTAATAGGCAGATTCCTAGGCATTACTCACCCGTCCGCCGCTCTCGGAAAGTGCAAGCACCTTCCTACCGCTCGACTTGCATGTGTTAGGCCTGCCGCCAGCGTTCAATCTGAGCCATGATCAAACTCTTCAGTTTAAAATCATTTGGATCCTAAGATCCGTATAACTTGGCTCAGCAATCGCAAAAAACTCTCGAATTAACGAGTGTTTACTTGTGTTGCTGATAATCTTGCTGATTTAGCCCGATCATCTCACAAGCACCCACACGAATTGCTTGATTCAGTTGTTAAAGAGCATTTCGACCGAGTCTTTCGTCTCAACCGAGGCCGCGCATTCTACAGCAGCCATTTCGTTTGTCAACCTCTTTTTGAACTTTTCTTTCTGTTCGCGTTTCGGCGAACCATTCAAACCGAGTGAAGACCTTTACAACGGCGACTACAAAACCGGTCAACTTAACAACCGTTTATTGCACTCGCATTTCAATCTACGCTAGAGGCGCTTATAAAGCCAGTGGAGAGAATCTCTCAACACCGCTAGCAACCCCTGAATCGTCTGGCGCATTCTACATCAATTCGCCGCCGGTGCAAGTACTTTCTGAATCTTTTCTCGTCTAACTCGTTGATTCTCAAGGAGTTTTCGGAGACATCTGCACCGGATGTGGGGCGCATTATAGATACTCTTTCAGCCACGTCAAGCTTTTTTCTGTCATATCTTTCATTTTGTCCATTAGACCTGCATTTTCGGCGGCTAGGCGCTGTTTTTCAGCTTCGGCGACTTGGGCGGCCAATTCTTCAGGTGTGGGATCTGGGTAGGCTTCGCCGTTCCAGCCACCGCCCAGTGCAGCGATTAGTTGAACGCTGGCTGTTAGGCGGCTGCTTTGTTGGGAGAGTAGTGAGCGCTCGCTGCTGAGGGCGGAGGTTTGTAGGTTGACGACGCTTAGGTAGTCGATCATCCCTGCTCGGTATTGGTTTTCCATCAGGCGCAGGGATTCTTTGGCGGCATCGGTGGCTTGTGCCTGAAACTCCATTTCCTTCTCTAACACTCTGACTTGGGATAGGTAGTCTTCAACTTCGCGCAGGCTGTCGAGTACGGTTTGTCGGTAGTTGGCGACTTGCTGGTCGTAGCTGGCTTCGGCTCGGCGCAGTTCGGAGCGACGCGCGCCAAAGTCGAGTACGGTTTGGCTGAATTTTGGCCCGATTGACCAGTAGCGATAGGGCACGCTGAAGATGTGGCCCATGCTGTCGTTGGAGAAGCCGCCGTTGGCAGTCAGGCTTAGGTCTGGGAACCATGCGGTTTCGGCCATACCGATGGCAGCGTTGGCTGAGATGACGTTTCTTTCTGCGGAGGCGACATCCGGACGGCGCTCTAGTAGGCGCGAGGGTACGCTGAGGGGGATGTCGGGTACCTTGGGGATGTCGTTGCGTTCAGATAGGCGTAAGTCTGAAGGGGCGATGCCGATCAGTACGGCAATGGCGTGTTCGTATTGGGCGCGCTGCCATTTAAGGTCAACGGCTTGGGCTTCGGTGCTTTTTAGCTGGGACTCGGCTTGGGTGGTGTCTAGCTTGGCAACAATGCCGGCTTCGTATTGGTTTTTGGTCAGGCGCAGGGAGCGGCGGTAAGCCTCTACGGTGCGATCCAACAGGCGTTGTTGTGCATCCAATACTCGAAGCTGTAGGTAGGTTTGTACGAGGGAAGCTTGTTGCGTTAAGCGAACCGCTGCTAGATCCGCAGCGCTGGCTTCTTTTAAGGCTTGTTGCGATTCTTGGTTACGGCGCAGATTGCCCCAGAGGTCGGCGCTCCAGGAGATATTCAGGCCAAAGTCGTAGCGCTCGCGGACATCATTGGTTCGGCTGCTACTGCTACCACCACTGCTGCTCCCTGTGTTGCCGCCACTGAGTCCATTTTGCTGGGCAAAGTATTCGTCGTCCTGATCATAGTCGCCGTCGCCATCGTAATCGTATCCGCCGCCACTGGTGCTGCCTCCACCGCTACCACTGCCGCTACTGGTGGTGCCGCCCGTGCTGCTGACAGAGCGGGTGTACTCGCCGCTGCTGGTGACCGTGGGCATGCGCTGAGCCCAAGCGCCTTTCACTAGTGCATTCGCCTGAAGGTACTGGGCCTCAGCGACCGCGACCGTTTGGTTGGATTGGTTGAGCTGCACGACCAGTTTGTTCAGCAACGGGTCTTCGTAAAGCTCCCACCAAGCGTCCTTGTGGAAGACATCGGCGGGGTTGGCGGGTTTCCAACCTTTGGCTTGCCGATACTCGGCAGACTCAGGCACCGCTGGGCGCTGGTAGTCAGGGCCAAGGTTGCAGGCGCTGAGACTGGCCACGGCCATGAGGATCAGTAGCGGGCGCAGGGGAAAAGGTACAGGCAGACTCATAGCGAATGTTCCAAGGCGGCATCAGTGCGTATACCGCGCCAGCGGTTGAAGCGATGCCTCAAGCGGTCGAAGTACAGGTAAACCACCGGTGTGGTGTAAAGGGTCAGAATTTGGCTCAGCATCAGGCCGCCGACGACGGCTAACCCTAGGGGTTGGCGCACTTCGGAGCCTTCGGAACTTCCTAGCAGCAGCGGCAATGCACCTAATACGGCGGCTAGGGTGGTCATGAGGATGGGGCGAAAACGCAGTAAGCAGGCTTTATGTATAGCTTGTTCGGAACTTAGGCCATCTTGCCGCTCAAGCTGCAGGGCAAGGTCGATCATCAGAATGCCGTTTTTCTTGACGATGCCAATCAGTAAGAACAGGCCCAAAAGTGAGATCAGGCTGAATTGCGCGCCCGTGGCCATGATGGCCAATAAAGCCCCAACGCCCGCAGATGGCAGGGTGGATAGAATCGTCAGGGGGTGGATGTAGCTTTCGTACAGAATGCCCAGCACGATGTAGACCAGCAGTAGCGCGCCGAGAATCATCAAGGGCTGACCCTGCTGAGTCGCCATAAAGGTGCTGCCGGTTCCACCTAGACGCCCTTGCACATCGCTGGGGAGGCCGATGGCCGTTACGGCTCTATTGATGGCAGCTAGGGCAACGTCCAGACTGACGCCGGGTGCTAAGTCGAAGTCGATGTTTTCCACGGCAAACTGGCTGTCGTGGTTGACGCGATCTTCTTCAAGTCCGTATTCGTAGCGGGCGACAGCGGCCAAGGGCACTTTTCGGCCATCGGTGCCGATGATATAGATTTGATCCAATACGTTAGGACTTTGGGCATAGCGGGGATCAATCTCCATCACCACTTTGTATTGGTTCAGGCTTTCATAAATGGTGGATATCTGGCGCTGGCTGAAGGCGTTATTCAGCAGGGTGGTGATGGTGCGCATGTCCAGCCCTAAGCGTTGGGCGGCGTCACGGTCAATCAACAGGCGAACCTGCTGCGCGCCCTCGCCTTCTTTGGCGTCAATGCTGGTCAGCTCTGGCAGGGCTTTCAGAGCACCCACTACTTTGGGTAGCCAAATGCGCAGTTGGCTTAGGTCGGCAGAAATCAGTTTATAGGCGTACTGGGAGCTGGCCTGACGCCCGCCACCAAATTGCAAATCCTGCTCTGGCATCAGGAATAGGCGACCACCGGGCACTTTGGGTTGGGTACGGCGGATACGCTCCACCACCTGTTGCGCGGAGATTTTGCGCTCACTGAGGGGCTTTAGACGCACGATCATAAAGGCGTTGTTGACACCGCTACGGCCACCAACAAAACCGGCCACGCTTTCTACAGCGGGATCGGCCAACACAGCGGCGCGATAGGCTTCAATCTTGGGTTGCATCACCTGAAATGACATACCGTCATCGCCACGGATGGAGCCCATGATCTGCCCCGTATCCTGCTGGGGCATAAAGGTTTTGGGCACCTTGACGTATAGCACTACGTTGAGGGCAATGGTGGCCAACAGGCTGATCAGCATTAGCAAGCGGTGGAGTAGCACCCAAGATAGGCTGCGGTCATACCCACGCACCATCCATTCATGCAGCGCATGGCTACAGTTTTGGAGGCGTCCTTGCGTCTGGGGCTGATGGGGTTGCAACCAACGGGCGCAGAGCATGGGCGTGAGGGTTAGGGAAACAAACAGCGACACCAAAATGGCCGCTGAGAGGGTGACGGCAAACTCGTAGAACAGGCGTTCGACAATCCCGCCCATAAAGAGGATGGACAGGAAGACAGCCACCAAGGACAGGTTCATGGACAGCAGGGTAAAGCCCACTTCCTGACTGCCTTTATAGGCGGCGGCAAGGGGTGACATGCCTTCTTCAATATGACGGGCAATGTTCTCCAACACCACAATGGCATCGTCCACCACCAAACCGGCAGCCAGAATCAAGGCCATCAAGGACAGGGTGTTGAGGGAGAATCCCAACAGGTACATGACGGCGAAAGTACCCACCAAGGAGATGGGCACGGCCAGCGCTGGAATCATGGCGGTGCGCACGCGGCCTAAAAACACCAGCACCAGCACCACCACCAATCCCACCGATAGCAGTAGGGTCAGTTCAGCCTCGTGCAGGGTGGCGCGGATCACCGCTGAGCGCTCCATGGCCACCGTTAGGCTAAGACTGGCCGGTAAGATGGCTTGCAGCAGCGGCAGCTCTGCTTTGACTCGGCCAATGGTTTCTAGAATATTGGCGTCTGGTTGCCGGTATACCATCACCAAGATGGCGGTCTTTTTGTTGAAGTAACCGGCGTTGTAGCGATCCTCCACCGCATCCCGCACTTTGGCCACATCACCTAGACGCAAGCCTGCCGCGTTTTGGTAGCGAATCAACAGGGGCTCATAATCCACGGCTTTGTGCAGTTGATCGTTGGCGGCGATTTGCCAATGCTGATCGCCAAACTCCACCATGCCTTTGGGCTGACGCACGTTAGCCGCCGCGATGGTCTGGCGTACCGAATCCAACGACAGGCCGTACTGTTGTAACTGCTGGGGTTGTAGCTCAATGCGCACCGCTGGCAGGGAGCTTCCACCTACCTGTACTTCGCCCACCCCGGAAACTTGCGACAGCTTTTGTGCCACTAGGGTGGAAGCGGCGTCATACAGTTGCCCTTGGGTCATGTTGTCTGAAGTCAGGGCAATGACCATGATGGGCGCTAAGGCTGGGTTCACCTTGCGGTAGGTGGGCATGCTGCGCATTCCACTGGGTAACATGCTACGCGCGGCATTGATGGCGGCCTGAACGTCTCTGGCCGCGCCGTTAATCTCCCGATCCAACTTGAATTGAATGGTGATTTGGGTTGAGCCCTGACTGCTGCGGCTGGTCATTTGATCCATGCCAGCAATGGTGCCTAGGGCGCGCTCCAAGGGCGTTGCCACAGTAGAAGCCATGACCTCTGGGCTAGCTCCCGCAAGGTTGGCCTGCACGTTAATCACCGGAAAATCCAAGCGCGGCAAAGGCGACACCGGTAACAGCCCAAAGCTGGCTCCACCCAACAATAGGATGGCCACACTCAGCAACATGGTGGCGACGGGGCGTGCAATGAAGGGGGCCGAAAGGTTCATAGGCTAGGTGCACCGCCGCTGACGACAGCATCGCGGTTACTGGAGCCAAAGCGCTGGCCCAGACGATCAAAGAACAGGTAGATCACTGGCGTAGTAAATAACGTCAGCAACTGACTGGCCAGCAGACCACCCACCAATACTAGACCCAGTGGCTGGCGTAACTCAGCACCAGCGCCGGTGGACAGCATCAGCGGAATGGCACCAAATAAGGCCGCCAAGGTGGTCATGAGGATTGGTCTGAAGCGCAGCAGCGCCGCCTGATAGATGGCCTGTTCCGGCGGCAAACCCTGATTGCGTTCTGCATCCAAGGCGAAGTCGATCATCATGATGGCGTTCTTCTTCACGATGCCGATGAGCAAGATGATGCCGATAATGGCAATCAAGCCCAGATCGTCGCCACTGATCAACAAGGCCAGCAGCGCCCCCACTGCCGCTGAAGGCAGGGTGGAAAGAATGGTGATGGGGTGAATGTAGCTCTCGTACAAAATCCCTAGCACGATGTACATGGTGATCACCGCCGCCAGAATCAGCAGCAAGGTACTGGACAGGGAAGTACGGAAGGCCTCCGCAGCGCCCTGAAAACGGCTCTGGATACCCACCGGCAAGCCAATATCGCGCTGTGCTTGCTCGATAATGGTCACAGCCGCGCCCAGTGATACGCCCCGCGCCAAGTTAAAACTCAGCGTCACGGCCGGAAATTGGCTGATATGGCTGATCGACAGGGGTGCTGAACGCTGCTCAATACGCGCCAAATTGGACAGCCGCACGGGCGTGCCGCCTTCCGTAGCCACGAAAATCTGCCCAAGCGCCTGTGGGCCTAGGGTTTTAGCCACGCTGGCTTCCAATACCACTCGATACTGGCTGGCTTGGGTGAAGATGGTGGAGATTTGCCGCTGACCGAAGGCGTCGTAGAGGGCATCCATAATGCTGGAAATTTGCACGCCCAACCGCGAAGCCGCATCTCGATCCACATTTAAAAACAGCTGCAACCCTTGATTTTGCTGATCGCTGGCTACGTCAGCCAATTCGGGGCGCTGGCGTAATGCCTCGATTAGCTTGGGCGTCCAAGTTTCTAGTAGCTTGGCGTCCGGCGACTCTAGGCTGAATTGGTACTGAGTACGGCTGATGCGATCCTCAATACTCAGATCCTGCACCGGCTGCATGTAGAGGCTAATGCCGGATAATTCCGCGACCTGCGGGCGTAAGCGCTCAATCACCTGCGAAGCCGTCACATCACGCTGGGCGTGGGGCTTGAGGTTAATCAGCAAGCGGCCACTGTTCAGGGTGACGTTATCGCCATCGACGCCAATGTAAGAAGACAGGCTTTCTACCGCAGGGTCGGTCAGCACCACACGGGCGACTGCCTGCTGATGCTCACTCATGGCAGCAAAGGAAATATCCTGCGAAGCCTCGGTAATGCCTTGGATTGCGCCAGTGTCCTGAATGGGGAAAAAGCCCTTGGGCACCGCTTGATAGAGCACAACCGTCAGCCCTAGGGTAGCCAGCGCAATCACTAAGGTCAGAGGCTGATGGCGCAGCACCCAACGCAGACAGAGCGCATAGCCTTGGATCAGGCGAGCCACCCAGTCATTGTCATGCTCGTGGGCATCGTGGCGCAGCAGCCGAGCGCACATCATGGGCGTTAGGCTTAGGGACACCACCAAAGAGATCAGGATGGAAACTGCCAAGGTGATGGCAAATTCGCGGAACAGCCGCCCCACCACATCCTGCATAAACAGTAGCGGAATCAGCACCGCAATCAGGGAAAAGGTCAGGGATAGCAGGGTAAAACCGATTTGCTTCGCGCCTTTGAGGGCGGCATTCATCGGCGTTTCACCTTGTTCCAAATGGCGGGCGATGTTCTCCAGCATCACGATGGCGTCATCCACCACAAAGCCGGTGGCGATGGTCAGGGCCATCAGGGTCAGGTTGTTGAGGGAGAACCCGGCCAGATACATCACACCAAAGGTTCCCACCAACGACAGGGGCACAGCGATGGAGGGAATCAGAGTGGCCGACAGGCGCTTGAGGAAGACAAAGGTCACCAATACCACCAGCCCGATGGCCAGTAGCATCTCATGCTGCACATCGGTGATGGCGGCGCGGATGGTTTGGGTGCGATCCGTCAGGATTTTGATGTCCAAGCCGCTGGGCAGACTGGCGGAAATTTCCGGCAGCAGCTTTTGAATGCGCTCCACCACCTCAATGACATTCGCGCCCGGCTGACGTTGAATATTCAACAGTACCGCAGGGGTTTGGTTAGCCCATGCCGCCAAACGCTCGTCCTCTGCACCATCAATGATGGTCGCTACATCTTTAAGGCGCAGGGTAGAACCGTTCTGATAGCTGAGGATTAACTGGGCGTATTCACTCGCAGATTTGAGCTGATCGTTAGCATCCAGCATGGATACCCGTGTTGGGCCGTCAAAGTTACCCTTGGGTTGATTGACGTTGGCCTCGGTGATTCGCGCGCGCACATCGGCCAGCGACAGCTTATAAGCGGCTAAGGCTTCAGGGTTCACCCGCACCCGTACGGCTGGACGCTGACCACCAGCGATGCTGACCATACCCACGCCGCTGATCTGAGCCAGCTTTTGTGCCATGCGCGTATCCACCAGATCGTAAAGACGCGGCAACGACAGGGTGGCTGAGCTGATGGCGAGGGTCATCACTGGCGTATCAGCAGGGTTGACCTTGTTGTAAACCGGGGGCGCGGGCAGATCACCGGGCAGCAGGTTATTGGCGGCATTGATAGCCGCCTGCACGGATTGCTCGGCTACGTCCAAGGCCACCAGCAAGGTGAAGCGCAGGGTAATTACCGAGGCTCCGCCAGAGCTGGTGGAAGACATCTGCTGTAGCCCCGGCATCTGGCCAAATTGCTTTTCCAGCGGCGCGGTCACAGCGCTGGTCATCACCTCAGGACTGGCACCGGGATAGAGGGTCAGCACGCGGATGGTCGGGTAATCTACCTGCGGCAAGGCTGACACCGGCAGCAGTCGGTACGCAATCAGACCGGCTAGAAAGATCGCCACCATGGTTAAGGTGGTGGCCACCGGCCTTAGGATGAAGATCCGCGACAGGTTCATTGAGCGGGCCGCTCAGCAGGACGAGGGGCATTTTCGGCACGAGGGCCAGTAGCAGGGCGCTCTCCTCCTTCCGTTCGAGCTGGGCGCTCGCCGTTGGCTCCGGCAGGGCGGCCACCTTCGGGGCGGGGGCCACGTCGGTTAGCGCCTTCTAATGCGGGATCACCCAGTACCTCTACCTTAGCGCCCTCACGCAGGCGCTCGGTGCCCTCCACCACTACGCGGTCACCGGCTTGTAGGCCTTGCTTAACCACCGTCATCAGCCCATCGCTAGGCCCCAGCTCCAGCACTCGCACAGAGCTTTCGCTTTGATCATTCACCACATATACAAAGTTGCCCTTGGAGCCATATTGCACCGCGGCGGCAGGCACCAGCACTGCATCGGGCAGGGTTTCCACCCGCAGGCGCACATTGACGAACTGATTAGGCAGTAACAGCTCTTCTTCGTTATTGAAGCGCGCTTTCAACTTCAAGGTGCCGGTGGTGGTGTCGATTTGGTTATCCAAACTGTGCAACTCACCTAGGGCTAATTGTTGCTTCTCACCTCGATCCCACGCCTGCACCAGCAGCTTTTCACCCTTGCGAAAGCGCGTGACCACCGGCATCAAATCAGATTCCGGTAGGGTGAATACCACGTTGGTGGGCTGGGTTTGGGTGATGACCACCAATGCCGTGGCATCGTTAGCTGACAGCAAATTACCCACGTCCAACTGCTTTAAGCCCAGCCGACCCTCAACGGGCGCGCGGATTTCGGTGTAAGTCAGGTTCAGACGCGCCTCATCCACCGCTGCCTGATTGCTGGCCAGCATGCCTTGGTACTGATCTACTTCGGCTTGTTGAGTGTCCAAGGTTTGCTTGGCAATGCTGTCTTCATCGTGCAACTTGCGATAGCGTACGACGTTGAGCTGGGCATTTTTCGACAGGGCACGGTTCTGAGCCAAAGTACCTTGGGCCTGACTCAAAGCAATCTGGTAAGGCCGTGGGTCAATCACCGCCAGCAAATCGCCCGCTTTGACCTTCTGCCCTTCGGTGAAGGCGATTTTTACCAGCTCACCGGCCACTCGGCTGCGCACATTGACGGTATTCAGCGGCGTAACGGTGCCCAAGGCTTTGTAGTACACATCAAAGCGCCCTTGCTGAATTTTGCTGACGCGCACCGGGGTCAATCCCGCGCCAGGGCCACCCGGGCCACCAGGCCGACCACCGGGGCCGCCCGGCCCTGCTGGGCCAGCAGCGGGCGCAGCACCCGAACTGGCCGGAGCCTGAGCGCCACCACTTAGAAAAGGGAGTTTTTCAAGCAACTGCGGCCAGAACTGCCAGAGCGATACCCCGCCGCTCAACAGTATGATGAGCATCATCCAGCGCAGGCCGGTACGGGTAGATGAAGCCTTAGATTCAGACATGAGATTCGGCCTTCTAAAAAGAAGTGTGAACCTTAAGCAGTCTCATTTCACTCGCAAAGGGGCTTTACGGCATTTTTACCTTGTCGGCCCCATCTGCCGATCTTTTTTGCGAAATAGGTGCATTAACAAGGCGCTATCCGTTCCCTTCCAGCAAACGTGGTAACTGTTCGGCCAGTTTCTGGATATTCAAGGGAGCGCGGATAAAGCCTTGCAAACGACCGTCCGGGCCAATAATCGCCAGATTGCCGCTGTGATCGACCTTGTAGTGCGGTCGTTGAGTATCGCCCGGAATAAAGGGGATGCCTAAGGTGTTGGATAGGCTCTGGATGTCAGCCAGTGGCCCGGTGAGTCCGATAAAGTCAGGACTAAAATAGCTCAGATAGCTTTTAAGCTGCTCTGGCGTATCTCGGTTAGGGTCAACGCTGACCATGACAATACGCAAGCGCCGACGCGCGGCCTCTGGCAATAAGGCATTCAACTGGCGCAGATCAGCCAAGGTAGTCGGGCAAATATCCGGGCAGAAGGTGTAGCCAAAAAATACCAGACTCCACTGCCCTTTCAGGTCACGCACCTTGAAGGGCTGCTGCAGATGACTGATCAGGCTAAGGTCAGGCAGGTCGCGGCCCTGTGGCAAGCTTACAATACCGGCGGCTGCTTGCGCGGCCTGATCGGGCTTACGCTGATGGTCTAGCGTCTGATAAAGGGTCACGCCGATACCGATCACCAGCAAGGTGGTGACGATGACAAGGCTTTTGTAGGGACTGCTCATGGACAAGCGTATTCCTCTGCTGGCTCAACCGGCCGACGATACTGACTGACTGGCCGGGCCATGAACAGAGGCAAGAGGTAGCAGCCTTTTACTCAGCAGGCTTGGGCGCAACATAGCCTTCCGCTTGGGCGTACTCCTCACCGGAGAAGAATTTATCCATCTCGCCTTGTAGGAATTTGCGATCTTCAATTTGCAGCAGATTCAGACGGCGCTCGTTGATCAGCATGGTTTGGTGTTTTTGCCAGTCGTTCCACGCCTGTTGCGAGATGTGTTGGTAGATGTCTTCACCCTTGGGGCCGGGAAAGGGTGGACGCGCTAAACCCGGCAAATCTTCTTTAAATTTGCGGCAATGGACGGTATGGCTCATGGTCAATCTCCTGCGGGCAACTTTTCAGCGGCACGCGTTAACAGTGTCTTCACTGGGGCAGCAAGCCCCAGACGGGGTGGCTGCTTCAGGTTATACCAAAGCCAGTCTGCTTCGGCCACGTGAGCGGCTTGGGTTTCAACATGGATCAGCCAAGGCTCGATCTGGAGGCGAAAGTGGCTAAAGCTATGGCTGATCCCTGCCAAGGCTGAGGACTTGCCCAGTTGCAGGGCATGGCGGGCGGCTAACGCCGGCAAGGCGGCCATATTCTCCAACTCCGGCAGACTCCACAAGCCGCCCCATAAGCCTGTGGAGGGACGCCGATACAGCAGAATTTGTCCCTCAGCATCAGCCAACAAAGGCATCACCACATGGCGTTCAGGCAGGGTTTTGCGCGGCTTAGGTACGGGAAAATCAGTCTCTCGTCCCAACCAATGGGCCTTGCAGTGAGCCTGTAACGGGCACAGCAAACAGCTAGGCCGGGTGCGCGTACACAGGGTCGCGCCCAGATCCATCATGGCTTGGGTGTAATGCGCAACCCGCTCATGGGGGGTGAGGCGCTCGGCGGCGGCCCAAAGTTGTTGAGCGACCTTAGGCTCACCCGGATAGCCGTCTTGAGCCAGATAGCGCGCCAGCACGCGCTTTACATTGCCATCCAGAATTGGCGCACGCAGTTGCATGGCGATGCTGGCGATGGCTCCAGCAGTGGATCGGCCAATGCCCGGTAACTCGGTTAGTGACGCGACCTCGCGCGGAAAGACGCCGCCATGCTGCTCAACAATTATTTGTGCGGTTTTATGCAGATTGCGCGCACGGCTGTAGTAACCCAAGCCTGTCCACAGGTGCAGCACCTCATCTTCAGAAGCCTTAGCCAGCGCCTGTACATCCGGCAGCGCCGCCATAAAGCGCGCGTAGTAGCCGAGCACCGTGGCCACTTGGGTCTGTTGCAGCATGATTTCCGACACCCAAACCCGATAGGGGTTGATATCTTGCTGCCAAGGCAAATCCTTACGGCCATGCCGATCAAACCAAGTGAGTACTGCATCGGCAAAGGCTTGGGGAGTCATCGGTCAAACAGTCCTTTTAGGATATTTTTAAACTCGGGGCTGAGCTTGTCGCCGGGTTTTTCATCGGGCTTATCGCTGACTTTATAACCAGCTAGCCGACTTAAGCTGTCTTGATCAACACGACAGGCAGCAGCAGCCAAACTCAGGGGGCCACGGCAGTGTAATGGCCAGTCGATGCTCACTAAGCGTCGGTTGACCTGACAGGCTGGATCAGGCATTTCGCGCTTGTCGCCCTCCAGCTGAAGGCCAAGGCGGTAATCCATGCCCAAAACGCGCAGGTCGATATCACCGCTGCCCTTAACCAGCAAGCCGGGAACGCTAATTTTCAGGTCAGGATTAGTCGCTACACCCTGCTTAAACAACAGATTAGCGCGTAGCTCGCGAAAGGCGCTGTCTTTGGCGCGCAACTCCGTGCTCAGTGGTTTGCGATGTACAAGGGCTATGGCGCGGCACAGTTGGGGCTCTAGGCTAGCCTGTAGCAACTGGCCTTTGTCGATACGCAGCTCCAGCGGCCCCGATAAGCCATTGATCCACGCCTGAGGGCTGTTACCGCTGGTGTTCAATTGAGTGGTTAAGCTGAGCAGGCCACTGACTGGCACCAGTGCCTGATGCGCGCCAAACAGTTTCTCTACCGGCACCTCTTTTAGATGACCTTGGATTGCCAATAGCGGTAGCTCAGGACGCAGATCAAGGCTGGCTGTAGCCTCTAGTTGCCCGCCCTCCAGTTGGACATGCAGCTCGTCCAACTTCAGCTGACCCGCCGTTAACTGGGCTTTCAGGCTGAGGTTATCCAGCGGCACACGACCTAGGTTCAACTGGCTAAGGCTCAGTTGTAGCTGTGCATTCCATTGGCGCAAGGGCTGCAGAGGCAGCAGCTCAGCAGTCCCCCAAGGCATGCGCTCCGGGCGTTCAGGCAAGGGGCTGTCGCTGCGGGCGGAGCGGAGCGCCTCCTGTTCGGTCTTGCGCTCGGCACGGCTATCCTGCTCCCGCTGCGACAAGGGCGGTAGGTAGCGATCCAGATCCAGATAGTCGCCCTTGATGTTAAGCTGCGCCAAGCGCTTGCTGAAGCTGTTGATGGCCACGCGGCCTTTTAAATGGCTGCCGTCCAGCCCCAGATCCAAATCATCCAACACCAGATGATCTAAGCCGCCAGACAGCTTGGTCATCAGCTCCACATTGTGCAGGGCGTTACCGTCTGCCATCGCTGGCAAGGGGCGGTCTAGACTGCCCATCAGTTCAACCAGATCAATCCGCGCCACAGACAGGGTGCCGGACAACACCGGTTCTGCGCCTAAATTCTGCAACCTCAGTTCAGCCAAGCCGCGCACTTGGTTGAGATTGACTTTAAGCCCCTTCCATTCGGCGATGCCTTCGGCCAGATCCACCAGCAGCTCACCCTGAAGGTTGGCACTGACGGGAGTGCCCTTCAGCGGCTCGCCGGTAAGCTCGCCATTCAGGCGCAGCCCGTCAAAGCGATAGCGCTTGGCGGCAAGGTCAAAATACAACTGGCCTTGCAGCTCGGTCTGCATGTGCAGCGCCAGCGGACGGCTACTCAAGACTGTTTTGAGGTGCAGCGGAATGGCTACGCCTTCACGAATAGCCCCCAAATTGAAGCTCAGATGCTCGGCACTTAGCTGCTGGCCTGTTCGAGCATCTTGGTAGCTGATTCGAGCATCATTGGCCACCAAGCTGTGGATATCTAACACCAAGGGCGGATGTGCCAAGGGTTGGGGCGCGCTGCTCAATGGGAGCGCCTCCTCTGTGACTTCGGCAGTCTCAGCAGGCGCTAAGCTGTCGTCCATGGGCTCGACCGGCGCTTCAATGGCTGGGACTTTGGGGGGAGTTGCCGCTTTGCCGATGCCTTCCCAGTTGGCCACGCCTTGCTCATCACGCAGCAGGCTAAGCTCCAAGCCATCAAGGCGGATGGCGCGCATCCGTAGCTCCTGATGCAACAGCGGCATCACCTGCACCGACAAATCCAAGCGGCGCAGGCTGGCAAAGGGCTGCTCGGGCGTCCGCACACTGGCCAGACTGGTATCTTGCAGACGCAGGCCCAACCAAGGGAACAGACTCCAGCCAATATCACCGTCGATATTCAGCTCTAGGCCCATTTGCTCGCGGGCCAGTTGGCGAATCTGCTCTTTATAATCGTTGGGATTAAACTGGTAGGTCAGGAAAAACCCCAGCGCAACCAGCGTCAACAGCAGCCCCAGCGCCAGCAAGCCGAGGATTTTTCCGAGTGCCTTCATGCCCAGTCCTTGTGAAAGCGTTTTCAGGAGGGCTCAGTATAGCCCTGACAGATGGCGGTAAAAGATCGAGCCTGTCCCGCCTTGACACAATCGCCCATGAAAAAGCCGCCCGTAGGCGGCCTTTTTACCAAGCGGTGCAGCACGCCCTATTAGAGCTGCGGCCCAGCGTTGCGAATGGCCTCGGAAACCTCGAACTGCTGGAAGTTTTCGATGAATTTACGCGCCAATGCACAGGCAGCTTCATCGTAAGCATTCTTATCTGCCCAAGTATTGCGCGGGTTGAGCAGCTCAGTATCCACACCCGGCACTAACTTTGGCACATCCAAGTTGATGATGGGCAGGTGTTCGGTTTCAGTATCCACCAGCGTACCGTTCTGAATGGCTGCAATCACGGCGCGAGTAGCGGGAATGCTAAAACGCTTGCCGATGCCATAGCTGCCGCCGGTCCAGCCGGTATTCACCAGATACACCCGCGAACCAAAACCGTTGATGCGCTTGATCAGCAACTCGGCGTACTCACCGGCAGGCCGTGGGAAGAAAGGCGCACCAAAGCAAGTGGAGAAGGTAGATTTGATGCCACCGCCGGAGCCCATTTCCGTGGAGCCCACCAGCGCGGTGTAGCCGGACAGGAAGTGATAGGCCGCCTGCTCATTATTGAGGATCGACACCGGCGGCAGTACGCCTGTCAGGTCGCAGGTCAGGAAGATCACCGCATTAGGCTCACCGGCACGGTTGTCCGGCACGCGCTTGGCGATCAGCTCACGCGGATAGGCGGCGCGGCTGTTCTGGGTCAAGCTGGAATCGGCGTAGTCAGGCTGGCGGGTGTTGGGATCGAGCACCACGTTTTCCAGCACTGCACCAAATTGGATGGCTTTCCAGATCACCGGCTCGTTCTTCTCGGACAGGTCGATGCACTTGGCATAGCAACCGCCCTCAATGTTGAAGACTGTGCCTACGCCCCAGCCGTGCTCGTCATCGCCGATCAGGTAGCGGTTTTCATCGGCTGATAGGGTGGTTTTACCCGTACCCGACAGGCCGAAGAACAGGGTCACATCGCCCTCTTCGCCCATGTTGGCTGCACAGTGCATGGGCAGCACGTCCAGTTCTGGCAGCAGGAAGTTCTGCACCGAGAACATGGCTTTTTTCATCTCACCGGCGTAGCGCATCCCGGCCAGCAGCACCTTCTTCTCTTGGAAGTTGATGATCACGCAGCCGTCAGAGTTGGTACCGTCACGCTCAGGTACGCACTCGAAGGAGGGCACGTTGAGGATGCACCATTCACTCTTGTTCGACGGGTTGAACTGCTGGGGATTGATGAACAGGCAACGGCCAAACAGGTTGTGCCAGGCCGTCTCAGTGCTCATCTTGACCGGAAGGTAGTGCTCAGGATCAGCCCCTACATGCACATGGGACACAAAACGTTCACGCTCGGACAGGTATTGTTCAACCCGTGCCCAGAGTGCTGAGAAACGCTCAGCCGGAAAGGGTCGGTTGATCTTGCCCCAAGCGATTTTACGCATGCTGCCGGGCTCTTCAACAATGAAGCGGTCTGCCGGGGAGCGGCCCGTGCGGTGGCCGGTCTTCACGACCAGCGAGCCATTAGCGGCCAGCTCACCCTCACCGCGCCGTACGGCTTCTTCTATTAACTGAGCGGTGCTGATGTCGGTGTACACTGGGTAAGTGGATTGCATCATTATTGAGAGTTCCTGTCGGCTCCTGGCCGCCTTCTCCGGACAGATCGCAGCCGAATGCGCGATATCGCACCCGACTACATCAAAAAAGACGCTGGATTATGCCAGAAAAAACCCATATGTAGGACTAGGCGCGCGGCACAACAAAATGACACAGGCCACCTAACGCGCCAAAAATTCCTCAGTGGCGCGTCTGCGACGGCCTATCGCTGCCGCCACCGGCAAATAGCTGGGTGATGTCGGCTAAATCAAATTCGTAGCGATTATTGCAGAACTGGCAGTCAATGCTGATCTGTCCGCCCTGCTCATCCAGTAGGTTGAAGGCGTCAACTTGGCCTAAGCTCGACAAGGCATTGGCTGAGCGATGACGCGAGCAAGTGCAGAGAAAACGCAGGCTCTGTCCGGGAAACAACCGTACCGGCTCCTGATGGTAGAGCCGATGCAGCAGGGTTTCTGGATTGAGGCTGAGCAGTTCTTCCGGGGTCAGGGTATCGGCCAAAATGCTCAGGTGCTGCCAACTGGCTTCGCGGGCTTCGGCTTCAGTGATTTGCTGCGCCGGGAGTTGTTGCAGCAGAAAACCACGGGCGCGCCGTCCGTCGGCTGCCAGCCAAAAACGCGTGGGCAGTTGCTCGGAGCTGGCGAAATACCCCGACAGACAATCGGCCAGAGTGCTGCGATCCAAAGCCACTATGCCTTGATAGCGTTGGCCGCCCACTGGGTCTAGTGTGATGGCAAGCACGCCTTCTGGCATCAGTTCTAGCAGTTCGGCAGTCTCGCTAATCGGTTCGGCTTGGTAGCGGGCAATGCCGCGCACATCGCGCTGGCTGCTGCACTCCACCATCAATAGGGGCACTGGGCCATTGGAGCGTGCCTGCAGGGTCAGGGTGCCTTCAAACTTGAGCGTGCCCGCCAGTAAGGCGGCGGCAGCCAGCAGTTCGCCTAGCAACTTGGCGACCGGCTCCGGGTAGGGGTGGCGAGCGAGTACAGCGCTGTAGCTGTGCTCAAGGTCGGCCCATTCGCCACGGACATCGGTGTCTTCGAACAGAAAACGCTGGGTGTAGTCGGCAGTGAGCATGGGAATGGCCCTGAATAGTTGGACGGTCAATCAGAAGAAACGGAGGCTGCCGACCGCGTTGCGGCTCAAGCAGGCCCGGTATTCTAAGGAGAAAGCCTCAGCAGTCCAAGGCAAGCGATACCGCTCATTGGCTATCTTGCTGAAAACGCTGCAAATCGCGACGCTGTTTCTTGCTGGGCCGCCCCTCAGTGGTCACGCCCAGAGCGCCCGCTTTGCGTTGCTCGCTGGCGCGCTCGCGGCGCTCACGGCTTTCTTGGGTTTCTTCATACAGCGCTTGGGCCTCTGTGGCGCCGCGTCGTACCCCGGATAATCCCCGGACAATAAGGGTGCGCTCATCAAAGCCGGTGCGGATTAACAGCTCATCGCCCAGATGGGGCTCCTTGGATGCTTTGCAGCGTTCGCCTCGGCAATGCACTTTACCGCCTTCAATGGCCGCTTTAGCCAAGGCGCGGGTTTTGTAAAAGCGCGCGGCCCACAGCCATTTATCCAGACGTACCCGCTCGTTGCGCTCGGCATGCTCGCTCATCAGCCCCTCCGGCATGGCGTAAGTCGGCATAGATTAGCACTGCACCCAGCCCAACCCAGCACTGAACACGGGCCTTTGGGCCTTTTTAGCCGCGCCCTTCTGTTAGGATGGGCCGCTTTACATTGACCCTTAGGGCATCAAAACAGGGCGTAGGACAGAGAGGCCAAGCTATGCGGATTGTGCTGACCGGCGTCAGCGGTTTTGTCGGGCAAGGGCTGCTAAAGCCGCTATTGCAGGCTCAGCATCAGGTCACGGCGGTGGTGCGGCAGCCTTGCCTGATTCCCGGCGTACAACGAGTCGCGCTGGCAGAGCTGAGTGCCAATCAGGATTGGCGCAGCATCCTTGCCGAGCAGGATTGTTTGATCCACTGCGCGGCGCGCGTCCATGTGATGCGCGAATCAGCCACCGATGCCTTGGCTGAATACCGCAAGGTTAATGTTGAGGGCACTCTGCATTTAGCGCGGCAAGCGGCAGCGGCAGGGCTGAAGCGCTTTATCTTCCTAAGCTCCATCAAGGTAAACGGTGAAGCCAGCCGTCCCGGACAGCCTTACAGGGCTGAAGACCCTGCCGCACCGCTGGATGCCTACGGCCAATCCAAGTATGAAGCGGAGTTGGGCTTACAAGCCCTCGCTGCAGAGACCGGCATGCAGGTGGTGATCATCCGCCCGGTGCTGATCTACGGGCCGGGAGTAAAGGCCAACCTGCAACGCCTGATGGAATGGATCAACCGAGGCATTCCGCTGCCATTAGCCGCCCTCGATAATAGGCGCAGTTTGCTGGCGCTGGATAATCTGGCCGATCTGGTTCTGACCTGCATCCAGCATCCGGCAGCGGCCAATCAGGTGTTTTTAGCCAGCGATGGCGAGGATCTGTCCACTCCAGCGTTAATCCGCCAACTGGCTGAAGGTTTAGGCAAGCCTGCCCGCTTGCTGCCGGTGCCACTGAGCTGGCTGCACTGCGCCGCGCGGCTGCCTAAACTCGGTGCGCCCATGCAGCGGCTGTGCGGCTCTTTGCAGGTGGACATTGAGAAAACCCGCCAGCTATTGAACTGGACGCCCCCTGTGCGAATCCATAGCGCGTTGCGCCAAACGGCGCGGGCCTTTTTGGGACATTCCGACGTATGACTTTCTGTTGGTTACTGCTGGCAACCGCCAGCCTTTCCCTCGTACTGACCGGCTTATTGCGCCATTACGCGCTGGCTGCCCAGCAACTGATGGACATTCCCAACGCACGCAGCGCCCACGTGCAGCCCACCCCGCGCGGCGGTGGTGCGGCCATCGCCCTGAGCTTTTTGTTAGCCCTGTTGCCGCTGTACTGGCTGGAGCATCTGCCACTCAATCTGGTGCTGGCATTGTTGGGTGCAGGCAGCGGTATCGCCCTGCTGGGGCTGCTGGACGATCGCGGACATATCCCGGCGCGCTGGCGTCTGCTTGGGCACTTTGCCGGGGCGATTTGGGTGCTGTATTGGCTGGGCGGCATACCGCCGCTGCACATCCTTGGCCTTACTCTACAACCCAACTGGCTTGGCCAAGGGCTGCTGGCCATCGGACTGGTGTGGCTGCTCAATCTGTATAATTTTATGGATGGATTAGACGGCCTAGCCAGCCTTGAGGCCATCTTTGTCTGCCTTGGCGGGGCGCTGTTGTATCTGTTAGCCGGGGCCAGCGCTCAGGCCTTACCGGCTCTGCTGCTGGCGTGCGCGGTAGCAGGATTTTTAGTCTGGAACTTCCCGCCAGCCCGCATCTTTATGGGCGATGCGGGAAGTGGCTTTCTCGGCATCAGCCTAGGTACGCTCATGTTACAGGCCGCTTGGACGGCCCCTAGCCTGCTGTGGGGCTGGCTGATTTTGCTCGGTGTGTTCATTGTCGATGCGACCGTTACTCTGCTGCATCGGCTAGTGCGGGGTGAAAAAATATACGAAGCACACCGTAGCCATGCTTACCAGTACGCGGCCCGCCAGTACAATGGACATCGTCCTGTCACATTGAGCGTGCTGGCCATCAACCTTGGCTGGCTGCTGCCGGTGGCGGTATGGGTGGTCTGGGGCGGGCTGGATGGTCTGAGCGGTATGCTCTTGGCCTACGCGCCCTTGCTACTGTTGGCCCTGCGCTTTCAGGCTGGTCGTCCTGAACGCTCTGCTGCACCCACTCAGGATTAACGCGTGCGCCCGCATGACACCTCCACGCCTTCAGCCTTGCCTGAAGGCAGCTCCACCGTTCAGGAATGCCGCTGATGATGCGTGAAACCCTGCTGGGCTTGCCTCGGCAATATAAGCGGCTGTTACAGGTGATGACGGACGTACTCTTGGTATGGCTGGCCCTGTGGCTGTCTTTTTATATCCGGCTAGGCTCCGTAGAACGCATTGAGCCCTTTAGTGGCCATGCTTGGCTGTTTATCACGGCGCCCATTCTATCCATTCCGCTGTTTATCCGGCTGGGCTTATACCGAGCGGTGCTGCGCTATCTGGGCAACGATGCGCTGATGGTGATGGCTAAGGCCGTCACCCTGTCTTCTCTGCTGCTGGCATTGGCCGTGTATTGGTATCGGGATGCACCGGCGCTGGTGCCGCGCTCCATGATCTTCAACTACTGGTGGCTGAGCCTGATGCTGATCGGCGGCCTGCGGCTGCTGATGCGCCAGTATTTTTTAGGTGATTGGTACAGCGTAGGGCTGAGCATTCCCTTCATTAACCGCACCGACAGCTTACCGCGCGTGGCAGTGTATGGCGCAGGATCGGCAGGCAATCAGTTGGTGGTGGCGCTGCGCATGGGCCTGTCCATGCGTCCGGTGGCCTTTATTGATGATGATGAACTGCTGAGCAACCGTATGATTTCCGGGTTGCGCGTCTATCGACCTCAGCACATTCAGCAGCTCATCGACGAAACCGGGGTCAGTGAAATCCTGCTGGCCTTGCCCTCAGTGACCCACATTCGGCGACGGGAAATCCTCGCCTCCCTCGAATGCTACCCACTGCGGGTGCGCTCGGTGCCCAACCTATCCGAATTAGCCAGTGGCCGGGTCAGCGTGCACGACTTACAGGAAGTGGACATTCCCGACCTGCTGGGCCGCGATGCCGTAGAACCGCGCATTGATCTATTTGAACGCTGCATTCGCCAGCGCATCGTCATGGTGACGGGCGCAGGCGGCTCCATTGGCTCAGAACTGTGCCGCCAGATTGCTACCCAGCATCCCAAGGTGCTGATTCTGTTTGAGCACAGCGAATTCAACCTCTACAGCATTCACCGTGAGCTGGAACAGCTACTCCAGCAACAGCCCTGCCCCTTTCAACTGATCCCGATTCTCGGCTCAATCCGTGACCCTGCGCGGCTGCTTGATGTGATGCGCACCTGGAATGTCGAGACCCTCTACCACGCCGCCGCCTACAAGCATGTGCCCATGGTTGAGCACAATGTCACCGAGGGCGTACTGAACAATGTGTTCGGTACCCTGCACAGCGCACAGGCGGCAATTCAGGCCCACGTCCGCGACTTTGTGCTGATATCCACTGACAAAGCCGTGCGCCCCACCAACGTCATGGGCTGCACCAAACGGCTGGCAGAAATGCTATTGCAAGCCCTGAGCCGGGAGTCCGCCCCGCGCTTTTTGGATGAGCACAGCGTGCATCAGGTCAACCGTACTCGCTTCACCATCGTGCGCTTTGGCAATGTGCTGGGCTCGTCTGGTTCGGTGATTCCGCTGTTCCGTGAGCAGATTCGGCGCGGAGGGCCGGTCACTGTGACCCATCCTGATATCACCCGTTACTTCATGACCATCCCGGAAGCCGCGCAACTGGTGATTCAAGCCGGGGCCTTAGGACAGGGCGGTGAAGTCTTCGTCCTCAACATGGGCGAGCCGGTGCGTATTGCTGAGCTGGCGACCAAGATGATTCGGCTGTCCGGTTTTACCCTGCGCGATGCTCAGAATCCCGAAGGTGATATCCCCATTCAGTTCACCGGCCTGCGCCCCGGCGAAAAGCTCTATGAAGAGCTGCTGATCGGCGACAACGTCACGCCCACCGAACATCCGATGATTCTGTGTGCTGACGAGGAACACCTGATCTGGGAGCATTTTCGCCTCGTGCTGCAAGAGCTGCGCCGCGCAGTGACTGAAGATGACTTCCCGCGCACCCGACAAATTCTGCAAAACACTGTCAGCGGCTACCAACCGGACAGTGAAATCGTCGATCTGATCCATCAGCAGCGCCAGCAGAGCCTCCGCCCACAAAAGCTGTCAGAGGCCACCCTAGGCAGTCCGGCAGGCTTTACACAAACTTGACAATTCTTCTCATTAAGGCCGGTACACTGAGTCCGCCCGACGACAACGCCGGGCTTCCGTATAGAGGAGTCAATCGATGCGTACATCCCTGCTTGCCTTGGTACTCGCTGCCGCTCTACCGACTGTTGCTCTGGCTGGCGGTCACGGTGATGACAGCTGCCCACATCACGGCTACGGACAAAAAGACCGCACTGAAGTCCCCCACGGCCTGAAAGAGCTGGACCTGACCAAAGACCAACTCAAAGTGGTTGCTGAAGTCTCCGAAGACCAGAAGCAAACCCAAAAGGACATCACTGAGCGCTATCTGGGCAAACTCTCGGCTGAAGACAAAGCCGCCCTGCAAAAAGATATGGACGCCAACCGTGATGCGCGCGAGAAAGCCATCCGCCAGATCCTCACCCCTGAGCAGCTGAAGGCCTACGACGAAAAGAAAGCCGCCTCCAAAGCCATGCATGCTGAGTGGGAAGAATTCCAGAAGTGGAAGGCCAGCAAAGCCGCTGAAGCAGCCAAGCCCGCCGCTCCTGCTGCCCCTGAGAAGAAATAATCCCATAGGGATATGTTCGGTCTGTATGAAAACCGGAGCCCATGGGCTCCGGTTTTTTATGGGTGCGCCAAAACGGCAGCCATCAGCATTCGGCACCCGCAATGCCTGCGCGAATCTCCGCTTCAGGCAGCTGATCGCCGATGAACACCAACAGGCTTTCTCGCACACCCTCAGCCGGCCACTCAGTGCCCCAATCGAAGGCATAGAGGCGCAGCACGCCCTGAAACACCAAGCGTCTTGGATCATCCGCGACGTTTAACACGCCCTTGTAGCGCAGCAGAGAATTGCCGTATTGCTCCAGCAAGCCTTCCATAAAGCGGCTCAAACGCGCCGGATCAAGGGTTCGCTCACTGCGTACCACTAGGGTACTGATGCGGTCTTGAATGGGCATCTCGGCACGCACAGGGCGCAGGGCAATAATCGGCTCCATCTGCTCGGTGAGGTTAAAGCCGCGCACGTCCAGCAGCTCGGCTAGGTCAATGCAGCCATGCTCCACCACACGAATGGGCGCGCGCCGGTTGATGCGCTGTAAACGCTGGGTGAGCGCCTCAAAGGCCGCGTCATCCACCAAATCGCGCTTACTGACCAGCAACCGATCGGCAAAGCCTACCTGTGCCTGTGCGACGCTTTCTTGCAGATGGCGCTCGGCGTTGGCCGCATCTACTAGGGTGATGATGCCGTCTAGCACATAGCGGTCGCAGAGTTCTTCATCAGCAAAGAAGGTCTGCGCCACGGGAGCCGGATCAGCCAGCCCTGTGCATTCAATCACCAGCCGATCAAAGGCCAGCTCGCCGCTGTCTAGTTTGTCGATGAGCAAGAACAGCGCCTTCTCTAACTCCACATGAATGGAGCAACACACGCAGCCATTGGCGAGGGTCATCACCTCCACCGGCTCAGTGCCCAGCAATTGGCTGTCGATGGGCGTATCGCTGTATTCGTTTTCAATGACGGCGATTTTTAAGCCGTGCTCGGTTTTCAGCAGATGGCGCAACAGGGTGGTTTTACCTGCGCCCAAAAAGCCGGTCAGCACGGTGACAGGAATGGGAGTATGCGACATGGGAAATCCTCAAAAAACCTGCTCCCCGCGAGAGGCAGCCAGCAACAAAAACGCCACGACAAGCGTGGCGCAAGAAGGAAGCAGCTAAGTTAGCAACAGCGGATCGGTCGACCCTTGCCGCCACCATAACGGGCGTCTTGACGCTCGCGGAAGAAGTCCTCGTAGCTCATCGGCGACTGCTCAGGGTGAGTGTTGCGCATGTGCTCGACATAGGTGTCATAGTCCGGCATGCCCACCAGCATTCGAGCGGCTTGCCCCAAATACTTACCCATACGGCTGAGGTCATTGAACACGAGGCATCTCCTTGGCGTAGAAAGGCCAGGCCAAACGACCCGGCGTCACAGGGATCAGCCCTGAACCGGAATGGACTCGAAAGGGGTTTCCTTATCCGAACGCTCCGGTTTGATCCAAGCAGCACGTCCCACCTTAATGGCATAGAACAGGATACTAAACACCACCACCAAGAACAGCACACTGAGGCCCGCATTGGTGTAAGCGTTCATGATCACGTTCTGCATCTGGCCCAGATCTTTGGCCGGAGCCAACACCTGACCGGCTTCCAGCGCCTTTTGGTACTTATCAGCCAGCGCCAAGAAGCCCAGAGCCGGGTTTGGATCGAACAGTTTGATCAGGCTAGCTGTAGTGGTGCAGATCAGCAGCCATACAGCAGGCAGCAGCGTGACCCAGATATACTGCTGACGCTTCATCTTGACCAGTACTACGGTGCAGAGCATCAGGGCGATACCGGCCAGCATCTGGTTAGAGATACCGAACAGCGGCCACAGGGTATTGATGCCACCCAGCGGATCAATCACGCCCTGATAGAGCAAGTAGCCCCAGAGTGCCACACAACCAGCCGTAGCAATCACGTTAGCAAACCAAGACTCGGTACGGCGCATGGCTGGAACAAAGCTACCCAGCAAATCTTGCAGCATGAAGCGTCCGGCACGGGTTCCCGCATCCACAGCCGTGAGGATAAACAGCGCCTCAAACAGAATGGCGAAGTGATACCAGAAAGCCATGGTGTTCTGACCCGGCAACACCTGATGCAGAATCTGCGCGATGCCCACTGCTAAGGTCGGCGCACCTCCGGCACGGGCCAGAATGGTGGTTTCACCGATGTCTTTGGCTACGGTTTCCAGCATTTCTGGGGTAATCATAAAGCCCCAACTGCTGACGGCCGCCGCCACGCTCGCCGTGGTCGTACCCACCAGCGCGGGCGGGCTGTTCATGGCGAAGTACACGCCGGGCTCAATCACGGCCGCTGCAACCATGGCCATAATAGCCACCATGGATTCCATAAGCATGCCGCCGTAACCGATGTAACGGGCGTGGTCTTCACTGGCTAACAGCTTAGGCGTAGTCCCTGAAGAGATCAGCGCATGGAAACCCGACACCGCGCCACAGGCGATGGTGATGAACAGGAAGGGGAACAGCGCGCCTTTCCACACCGGGCCACTGCCGTCGATGAACTGGGTCAGGGCGGGCATTTTCAGATCAGGGTTGAGAATCAGAATACCGATGGCCAACGCCACAATGGTACCGATCTTCAAGAAGGTCGATAGGTAGTCGCGCGGGGCCAGAATCAGCCACACCGGCAACACCGCCGCCACAAAGCCATAGCCCACCAGCATCCAAGTGATTTGCACGCCGGTGAAGGTGAACATGGCGCTCCACTCAGGATCAGCGCCTACCAAGCCGCCCAACCAGATAGACAGCAGCAGCAGCACCACACCGATGATGGAAATCTCACCAATCCGTCCCGGCCGCAGGTAGCGCATGTACAGGCCCATGAACATGGCAATCGGGATAGTGGCGATAACGGTGAACATCCCCCAAGGGCTGTGCGCGAGGGCTTTCACCACAATCAGCGCCAACACCGCAAGGATGATGATCATGATTAAGAAGCAACCAAACAGCGCAATGGTGCCGGGAATGCGGCCCATCTCCTCACGCACCATATCGCCCAGCGAACGCGCGTTGCGGCGAGTGGACAGGCACAGCACCATAAAGTCTTGCACCGCACCGGCCAACACCACCCCGGCGATCAGCCACAGGGTACCGGGCAGATAGCCCATTTGCGCCGCCAACACCGGGCCAACCAACGGCCCTGCACCAGCAATGGCCGCAAAGTGATGGCCAAACAGTACGTGTTTATTGGTGGGGACAAAGTCCAGACCGTCGTTGTTGCGCACCGCAGGTGTGGCGCGTAGCGGATCAAGCTGCATCACCTTGGTGGCGATAAACAGGCTGTAGTAACGGTAAGCCACTAGATAGATGGCGGCCGCTGCCACGATGATCCACAAGGCATTGATGGGTTCGCCGCGCTGCAAGGCCACAACGCCTAGCGCAGCAGCGCCTAGCACCGCTAAGGCAACCCAAGCGAGATGACTGACCAATCGGGTCATGGGAGTTCTCCTGCCGTCGGCCTGTCGGCCTCGGCGTCATTGTTATTGATTGTTGTCTGCGCTCCCAGAAGGAGCCTTGCTACTATCCCTGCATCAAAGCCTAGCCGGTATTCGCAGAGCTACTTAAGAACCCCTACGTAAAACTACGCAGTCGAGGTGGTGGCCCGCTCTACAGTAACCCAATCCACGCAGGAGCCGCACATGGCGCTCAAGCATAAAATCGTAGCCCTGAGTATTCTGCCGCTGCTGCTGGCGGTGGCAGTCATCGGTTTATTGGTGATCGAACAGAATCGCGCCTTGGGTGAGCAGCAAGCGCGGCTCATCGAAAATGCCATCCTCGCCAGTAAGCGCGCGGAACTGAAAAACTATGTGGCCATGGGCCTCAGTGTCATTGCGCCCATCCAGCACAGCGCTCAAAGCGATGCCCAGCGCCAGCAGCGCGCTTTGGATGCCTTAGCGCACATCAGCTTTGGGCAGGATGGCTACTTCTTCGTCTACGATCGCCAAGGCCGTAACCTGATGCACCCACGCCAAGCCGAACTGGTGGGCAAAGACCTGTGGAATCTCATCGACCCTCACGGCCTGCTGGCGGTGCAAGCCTTGCTAAACAGCGCCATCAAGGGTGACGGCTTTCAGCGCTATGCTTGGCAAAAGCCTTCTAGCGGGCAAATTACCGATAAACTGGCCCATGTAGTGATGCTAGAGCCTTGGGGCTGGATGCTCGGCACCGGCATTTATCTGGAAGATATGGAGCAGGCCACCCAGCAAGTGCATCAGGAAGTAGCCAGCGGCATTCGCACCACGCTGCAAGCCATGACCGGCGTGGCGCTGATTGCCATTCTGTTGGTATTCGGCTGCGGGCTGACCCTGAGCGTGCGTGAACATCGCTTGGCTGATCGGCAATTGCAGCACCTCAACCAGCGCATTTTATCCCTGCAAGAGGAGGAGCGCTGCCGGGTCTCCCGCGAACTACACGACGGCATCAGCCAGCTCTTGGTGTCCATCAAATTTCAATTTGAGCTGGCCTGCCACCAGTTTGAAGCGGGACAGGCACAGGGCTTAGACAGCCTGAAAAAAGCCATTGAACGCCTCGGCAGTGCCATTGGTGAGGTACGGCAGATTTCCCATGATTTGCGCCCCGCCCTGCTGGATACCCTCGGTCTGCCCGCCGCCCTTGAGCAACTGGCCACCGAATTCGGCCAGCGCTGCGGCTTGTCCGTTCACTGCCTGTACCACCTGCACGACCCACACCTGCCCGCGCCCTTGAGCGTGGCGCTGTTTCGCATCGTGCAGGAAGCCCTGACCAACATTGAGCGCCATGCTCAAGCCCAGCATGTGCAAATCGCCTTGGAGTGCGGCGGCCACAACCTGCATTTGTTAGTGGAAGATGATGGCATCGGCTTTGATCCACGGCGACTGGAAGAGCTACCTTTGGGCATAGGCCTGCGTAATATCCGCGAGCGCGCGGAGCATCTGGGCGGACAGCTCAGCCTATCGTCCAGCATGGGCCAGACGCAGATCAGTGTAGTATTGCCCCATCAATGCTCCGCCCCTGAGCACAATCAGCCGAAGACTCCAACATGACCCAAGGCCCGCCGATCCGCATTGCACTGGTAGACGACCATGCACTGGTACGCGATGGCATTCGCGCCCTGCTGGCCCTGATGCCACAGATGCAGGTGGTAGGGGAAGCCGATAGCGCAGAAGCGGCACTGACACTCCTAAGCCAAACCCCCATAGATCTACTGCTGCTAGATATCGGTCTTAAGGGCACCAACGGCCTAGAGCTGACCCGTACCCTCAGCCAGCAATACCCGGAGCTGCGGGTGTTGATTCTCAGCATGTACGACAATGGCGAGTACGTGCGTAGCTCCCTGCGGGCGGGTGCGCGCGGCTATGTGCTGAAAGATGCCTCATCCCGCGAGATCATCGCCGCCATTGAAGCCATTGCCGCTGGAGGCAGCTTCTACAGCCCGGCCATCGCCCGTAAATTGGTGGAACAACAGCCCGCTGAATCCAGCAGCCTAACGCCTCGTGAGTGCCAGATCCTGCAAATGCTCGCCCAAGGACTGGACAGCAAAGCCATGGCCCGCGAGTTGGATATCAGCGTGCGTACCGTGGAAACCCACCGTTTAAGCATCCGCCGCAAACTGAATATCGACGGCTCCGCCGCGCTGATTAAGTACGCCTTGACCTCTTACTTGCCCTGATGAGCGCTTGGCTCACAAGGCAATGGCCTCGCCGTAATGCCGTGGTTCAGAGCCCAATACCATCACATCCAATACCGCACGGCCTTTGGAAAAAATCTCACGCACACGGGTTTTGAAGGCCTGATAAGCCTCCACATCCTGCGCGTTAAAGCCACTGAGTTGCAGCGCATGATGTTGGGCGATGTAAATGGCCCGCGCGTTATGGAATTCCTGCGAAATCACAATCCCTGACGACTGACCAAAGATGTGCTTAAAGCGCAGCACCGAGTCGAGGGTTCGAGAGCCTGCGTAATCACAGGCGATGGCCGCCGCTGGAACGCCTTTCTCCATCAGACTGCGCTTCATCTCCTCCGGCTCGTTGTAGCTGGCGGTGGGATTAGCCCCAGAGACCACAATCTTCTGGCACTTACCGGCTAGGTACACCTTAGCCGCCGCCTCCATGCGGTACTGGTAAAACAGATTGTGCCGCCCATCAGACAGGCTTTTATTGGTGCCCAAGACTAAACAAGCATGGGCTGAGGGCAGGCTATCCAGCGCCTGAGTGGTCTGCGCGCCATAGCGGGTCACCGCGATATTCGAGGCCAGCAAAAAGGCCGCGCTCAGCAGCGCCACAGCCGCAATAGTCCATTTCAACGTATTCATCGAGTAACTCCGTCGCCCCTCTGCCTGCTCGCGGGCCTTTGCCATGGCATCTTAGCCAATCCCAGCCTTGGCCTGCGCGCAAAATTGATGACGCGGGATAGCCTGCAACCGCTAGAATCGCGCTTTTGCTTCCGGGTCGGCCGGGATGCAGGATTTAGCGGGAGAGACGCGCTATGGGTGCTCAGTGGAAAGCCAGACCTAAAGAAATCGCCGCCAACGCCAAAGGTAAAATCTTCGGCAAACTGGTGAAGGAAATCATGATCGCCGCACGTAATGGCGCTGATCCAGAAATGAACCCCAAGCTGCGGCTGGCGGTGCATCAAGCCAAAAAAGCCTCCATGCCCAAAGACACACTGGAGCGCGCCATCAAGAAAGGCGCAGGGCTGACCGGCGAATCCGTACACTATGAGCGCACCCTATATGAGGGTTTTGCGCCCCACCAAGTCCCAGTGATCGTCGAGTGCCTGACCGACAACCTGAACCGCACCGTCGCGGAAATTCGCGTGCTGTTCCGTAAGGGCCAACTGGGCACCTCTGGTTCAGTCAGCTGGGATTTTGAGCATCTGGGCATGATTGAAGCCACCCCAGACGGCAATGCCGACCCCGAACTGGCCGCCATCGAAGCCGGAGCCCAAGACTTTGAACCGGCAGAAGAAGGCGCTACGCTGTTTTTCACCGATATCACCGATCTGGATGCCGTATGCCGCGCGCTGCCAGAACAGGGCTTTACCGTGCAATCCGCGCAGCTAGGCTATCGGCCTAAAAACCCCGTCACCAGCCTTTCAGCGGCGGAGCGGGAAGAAGTCGAAGCCTTCCTTGAAGCCATCGACAGCCACGATGACGTACAGAACGTCTATGTGGGCTTGGGCGGCTAATTAAGCCGCAAAAGGCTTGAGGCGAGCATCGGCTTAGTGAGCTGCCGATGCTCATAAGCAACCATGCCTTAATAGGCCTTGGTAGGCTAATTAACCTCCCAGTGCCGCTGCATTTCGCAATACAAAAAGGAGGCTGTCCAAGTAATCAGCACCAAGCCGGTCAAAGCTTCAATACCGGTTAAATACCGCAAATCCCCTACGGGCTGAATATCACCAAAGCCTAGGGTGGTAAATACGGTAAATGAAAAGTATCCGCAATCCAATAAGCTGCCGTTGGTGCTGCCCTCTAGATGCCCCCAACCCTCCAGTTGATTTAAAACATAATAGGCTGCTGCAAATACCCAGATTTCAAAGGCATGGGCAACCAAAGAACCTATAACACCAAATACTATTCGGTATCGGTGGTTTATTCTCATTTTCGGAATATATAAGGTCAAACGATATAGAAACTCATAGTGAGCAATCACCGAAACAATTACCATCAAACTATTGATCAAAAGCACATATAGCATATTGATACTCTGGGGGTGGTTTGAATGTCTATGGCCTTTAGCAGCGGTCAATTGACAGCCATTGTTTAGTATAAAGCTCACTGAAGTAGGCTTATCTTGCACCCCGTCAATAATAAATAGGGATAAGAATAAAGCCTTGCTGACTTATGTGGTTTCAGTAGCTCTTTTCATGCTTCCCCAGTTAGGATGCGATACTTAATGCCTCATTCGTTTAGGAAACCACATGGATCACGCGCGCAATCTGCTGGAAAGGATCCAAAGTCGTCTAGCAGAGCTTAATAAAGCCGAGCGCAAAGTCGCTGAAGTCATCTTGCAAGCCCCGCAACAAGCCACTCGCTACAGCATCGCCCTGCTCGCTCAAACGGCGCAGGTGAGTGAGCCGACGGTCAATCGCTTCTGTCGCTCCTTTGGCATCAAGGGGTATCCGGAGCTTAAGTTGCAGCTTGCCCAGAGTCTGGCCAGCGGTGCGGCCTACGTCAGCCGCGCGGTGGAAGCCACGGATAGCCCTGAAGCCTATACCCAGAAAATATTCGGCAGCACCATGGCCGCCTTGGACAGCGCCAGTCAAGCGCTTGATCTTCAGGCCATTGAGCGGGCGGTGGACATGCTGATTCAAGCGCGGCAGATACACTTTTTCGGCCTTGGTGCCTCTGCTTCAGTCGCTCAGGATGCCCAGCACAAGTTCTTTCGCTTCAACCTCGTGGTGTCGGCACAGAGCGATATTCTGATGCAACGCATGCTGGCTTCCGTGGCGCGCACCGGCGATCTATTTGTGATGATTTCCTACACAGGCCGCACCCGTGAGTTGGTTGAAGCCGCGCAATTGGCCCGCGCCAACGGAGCCTCTGTGCTGGGCTTAACCGCTGCTGACTCGCCGCTGGCCAAGGCCTGCACCCTGAGCCTAGATATCCCACTGCCAGAAGACACCGACATCTACATGCCCATGACCTCGCGCATTATTCAGCTCACGGTGCTTGATGTGCTGGTGACTGGCATGACCTTACGCCGGGGCATAGATTTTCAGCCACACCTGCGCAAGGTTAAGGAGAGCCTTAACTACACCCGCTATCCCTATGAAGACGAGCTGGCCTGACCCCTGACAGTATCGGGCCGCTTAGGTGGTCTCACGCATAATCAGCTCGAAACCCACGTCCTGCACGGGCTCTGTGATGGGCTGCCCAGCCATCAGGCTAAGCAGCAGCTCGGCGGCTCGGCGGCCAATCGCCTCGCGCGGGGTACGGATGCTGCTCAGCCTTGGTACGGTAAAGGATGAGGCGGGCAGATCGTTAAAACCGAGCACCGCGATTTGCTCCGGCACGCTAATGCCACGGCGCAGCGCTTCCAGCAATGCGCCATGGGCCAGATCATCATTACCAAAGAAGATTGCATCAATCCTCGGCTGACTGGTCACTAGCTGCGCGAACAGCTCACAACCCAGCCCGATGGAAGATGAGCGCGGCGTCAGTAGTTCCAAGGCAGGGTCATACAGACCGGCCTTTTGCAGCGCCCGCCGAAAGCCTTCGGCACGCAGCAAGGTGCGCTGATCAAGCTGCGCCCCGACAAAGGCCATACGCCGCCGCCCCCGCGCAATCAAGTGCTCCGCTGCCGCCGCCCCGGCCCGCAACTGGGAAAAGCCCACGCAGTGCAGACCTGCGCCGGAATCCAAGTCCATCATATACACACAGGGAATGCCGCTGGCATCCAACATACGCCGGGCGCTTTCAGTGCGCTCAAAGCCGGTCAACAACAGGCCACGCGGTTGGCAGGCCAGATAATTGCGGATCAGATCCTCTTCTTCATCCCGCGAGTAATGGGAGTTGCCAATCAGCACCTCCAAACCCCGTGGGTGTATCACCGCATGCACGGCATCCAGCACCTCAACAAACAGTTGATTGCCCAGCGAAGGCACTATCACCGCTACGCTCTGGCTCTGTGCTGAGGCTAAAGCCCGCGCTGCCGGATTGACGACGTAGCCCAACTGACGCGCCGCCTCATGCACCCGCAGCGCCAATGCCTCGGCCACACTGGGAATACCGCGCAGGGCCCGTGAAGCAGTAATAGGGCTTACGCCAGCCACCCGCGCTACCTCGCTTAGGGTCGGGCGTCCGGTGGTACGAGAATTTTTATCGTTTTTGGAGGGGCTCATCGAGGGGTCACACCATGGCTAGGATCGTAATTTGAGCAGTCTACAGCCTGAGTATTTTCACCTTGCCGGAGTCCTGTCGTCTTCCTTTCTCTGTTCACTGGCTTGCCAAATACAAAAGCGCATTTTAGGATAGCGCTGTCTCAGGATTAACTGAGCCGAGTAAAGCCCTTCTCAGATACCGGTTCATTGGGCTTAGCTCGCGTAATACCCAAGACTATTAGGATAACAAACACAATATCAGCGATAGCCGTCTTGCAAGCGTTAAGGCTACGCTAAAGATAGCGCTATCCAAGCCTGAGGTGTCATATGCATCCCCCCATTCCTGCCGTTGTCGTCATGGGCGTTGCCGGGTGCGGCAAGTCCAGCGTCAGCCAAGCACTCTGCCAACTCAGCGGAGCCTTCGCCATTGAGGGCGATGCCTTTCATCCCCCTGAAAACATTCGCAAAATGAGTGCCGGTATTCCGCTGACCGATGCCGACCGCAGCGGCTGGCTGGATATCCTCTGCCATGAGCTGCAAGCGGCCATCAAGGCAGGGCAACAGCCGGTATTGTCTTGCTCCGCCTTAAAGCGCCGCTACCGCGAACGCCTGCGGCAAGCAGTGCCCGGACTTGGCTTTGTCTATCTTGAACTAAGCCCCGCTGTCGCGGCGCAGCGCGTGGCCGAGCGGCCCGGCCACTTCATGCCTGCCAGTATGATCGACAGCCAGTTTGCCGCCCTAGAATCACCCCAGAACGAACCCCTGACTCTGACGCTAGATGCCACATGCAGGGCGGTAGCTGAGTTGGCCACGGCAGCCCATCAATGGTGGCAGGCTCACAAAGGCGCTCACCCTGAGTTTATTTCCAACTCAAAAGATAGCGCTATCTAAGTAGATTCTAGCGAATAGAGCGCCGCAGGATTGTTGCGAATGCCCGTGTAGCACGGCTAACGGCTGCAGAACTATCTCATTTTAACCGCATTTTATGGAGGTCTCGTATGATACGACCTAGTTGATGCTGGTAGTTTCACACTCAAAGATAGCGCTACCCAAAACTCCCGCGCAATAATAATGACAATAGGAGCTTCCCCCATGTTGGGCTTATCCCATCAAAGCTTTTTGCTGCTCGACGCCGCGATTGCCATCATCGGCTTAATCCTGCTGATCACTCGCTTCAAGTTGCACCCCTTTATCGCCTTGATCATTTCCGCCTTATTCCTTGGCTTGACCTCCGGTATGCCGGTGGAAAAGGTGGTTAAATCCTTCCAAGAAGGCTTCGGCAGTGTGCTGGGCTTTGTCGGGATTATCTTGGCGCTAGGCACCATGCTAGGCAAGATGATGGCCGAATCCGGTGGCGCTGATCAGATCGCCCGCACCCTGATTGCCGCCTTCGGCAAAGAGCGCGTGCAATGGTCGATGATGTTTGCGGCTTTTTTAGTCGGCATTCCGCTGTTTTTTGAGATCGGCTTCGTGCTGCTGATCCCACTGGTGTTCATCGTAGCGCGCCGCACCGGTGTATCACTGATCAAGATTGGCATTCCCCTGCTGGCCGGTCTTTCCGTGGTACATGGCTTGGTTCCACCGCACCCCGGCCCCCTGCTGGCCATCGGTATTTTTGGCGCTGATATTGGCAAGACCATTCTCTACGGGTTGATTGTGGCACTGCCTACGGCAATAGTCGCCGGGCCGCTCTTTGCCTCCTTCATCTCACGCTATGTTCCCGGTAAAGCCTCGCCCGAACTGATGGAGCAGCTCGCCCACGAGCCGGAAGCCAGCAACCTGCCCAGCTTTGCAGTGACGCTGATGACCGTGCTGCTGCCAGTGTTTCTGATGCTGCTAAAGACCTTTGCCGATGTGGCCTTAGCCGAGGGACATATCCTGCGAATCTGGATGGATATGATTGGCCACCCCATCAGCGCACTGTTGCTGGCTCTGCTGCTGTCGCTGTACACCTTCGGCTATGCGCGGGGTTTTGAGTCCAAGCGCATCCTACGCCTTGTTGAGGAGAGTCTGGCTCCCACAGCGGCCATCGTCATGATCATTGGTGCAGGCGGCGGTTTTAAACAGATGCTGGTGGCCAGCGGTGTGGGTAATGTGATTGGCGAGATGGCCGTCAGCGCGCAGCTTTCGCCCATTCTACTGGCTTGGCTGGTGGCCGCCGTGATTCGCATTGCTACAGGCTCGGCTACCGTGGCCACCATTACCGGCGCAGGCATTGTCGCCCCGGTGATTGACCTGATTCCCGGCGTCAATCGGGAACTGCTGGTGCTGGCTACGGGCGCTGGCTCCTTAATCCTCTCCCACGTCAATGACGCCGGTTTCTGGATGGTTAAGCAGTACTTCAACATGACGGTTAGCGAAACCTTCAAGACTTGGACAGCCATGGAAACCCTGCTGTCGGTGGTCGGTTTAGCCTTAACCCTGCTGCTGTCGCTGACGCTCTAGTTACAGCAGCTTCAAGGGTGTCTGAGCGGTCATTGGCCTGCCAAACGCTAAGGCTCAGACACCCTGCACCTACCTAGACCCCTTTTACCTGAACAGAGTATCAGCGGAACGCTGCCCCACCAGGCAGCGGGACTGGAGTTTTGCCATGCATAATAAAAACAAGAACCCTCGCAACACACTGAATATCGCCGCTTTACTGGGCATAGCCATGGGCTTAACCAGTAGCGGCGCACAGGCTGAGTTTTTTAATGATGCCAAAGCCACCCTTACTTTGCGCAACTTCTTCATCAATCGCGACTTTAAAGGCGATAACGCCAATCGCAGTAAAGCCGAAGAATGGACACAGAACTTCATCCTCGACTTCAAATCCGGTTATACCGAAGGGCCATTAGGCTTTGGGGTTGATATTCTGGGCCTACAATCCTACAAACTAGACGGAGGCAAAGGCACTGGTGGCACTCAACTGCTACCGGTGGGTAAGGATAATAAGCCAGTGGATCACTTTGGGCGTATTGCTGTAGCCGGAAAACTTAAGTTTTCTAAAACCGAATTAAAAAGTGGTGAATGGGCGATGATCTATCCGATTCTACGCTCTGACGATGGCCGTTCACTGCCGCAAACCTTCCGGGGCACAGTGCTCACCAGCAAGGAAATCAATGGCGTAACAGGATATGCAGGCCATATCACCGGCAATAGCCCTCGTGATGATGCCGGTATGGAAGATATGGCCATTGCCGGAACTAACCCAAAAACGAGCAAGGCCAAATCAGATGATTTTGATTTCGCGGCAGTTGAATACAACTTCAATAACAAACTGACTACTTTGGGCGTTTGGTATGCGCGTTTAGAGGATATTTATAAGCAGCGCTATTTTCAACTTCAGCACAAGCAACCCCTAAGCGAAGGGCTGTCGCTGAACGCCAATATCGGCTATTTCGATGGTGAAGAAGACGGCAAAGCGCTGGCTGGTCAACTGGATAACAAGGTGTTCTCCGGGCTGTTTTGGCTAACAGCGGGCAACCAGAAATTTTACCTCGGTTTGCAGCGGGTCAGCGGCGACACAAAATGGCTACGGGTAAATGGCAGCAGTGGCGGCACCTTGGCCAACGATGGCTACAACTCCAGCCATGACAATGCCCGTGAGCGTTCTTGGCAACTGCGCTATGACTACGATTTTGTCGGCCTTGGCGTACCGGGCCTGACCTTTATGACGCGCTACCTGCAAGGCCATAACATACACGCAGGCAATCGCAGCGATGGTAAAGAGTGGAACCGCGAAAGCGAAATTGCCTATGTGGTACAAAGCGGGATGATGAAAGATATGGCATTTCGCTGGCGAAACACGACTATTCATCGCAACTGGGGCACCAATAACCAATACGATGAACAGCGGGTTATAGTCAGTTATCCTCTGTCGCTGTTCTAAACGGAGCAGGCTGGAAGATCCGCTAAGTGATTTTCCAGCCTGACAAATAGGTTAATTAGCTATTACTGACGTACACAGCTTGCTACCGCACGCCATAAACCATCACCGGCACTCGGCGTAGTGCCCCAAGTACCCTCAAAGCGGTTAATGGTTTTATTGTTGCCATTGGCTTGGTCGCTGTAGTTACCCTTCCAGAAGTACTCTTTACCCTTTAGCTCACCACTGTGATAAACCTGACTCAGTTTGCAATAGCGATCGTTGCAGCTGCCGCTGAGTAGGGATTTTCCGTACTCATCCGTATAAGCGCCGTTAATATCCCAGCCGCCTCGGGCATTGCCTTCCCACACCACATTCCAACTAAAGACGCCTTTATCACTGCTGTTTAGGGTTGACCAGTGGCCGTCGTAGTCACATAGCCAGATTTCAGCCTGTGCGGGTAACGCGAGACCGGCTGACAGCAGTAAAGCGGCAATGTATTTGTGCATGCCTATGCTCCTTTGCATTATTTTGCCCACCTTAGCATGCTAACCTACTCGCTACTTCTCCGGCATACCAGAGGAATGATGGCTTGTAATCAGCCAATTTGAACCGTTCCAGGCATAGGTATAAGAATAGCGGGCGCTCACAACAGCCCCTGTTTTACTAAAGGTGAAGGTGTATAACCCAGCATCCACAGCATGATTGCAGCCGATCTGAATATGGCGCATATCAATTTTGCCAGCAGGGCCTTTTTCGAGGAAGTGATGGAAGTAGTCTTCCTTCTCGGCTGCCGTTAAGCGCGGCTTATTGGAAACCGTCGGCAGTAATATGGAACCCTCGGCATAATTATCAGCAACTACTTTATGCGGATTTCCAGCTTTAAGGCTGTTATTCCAGCGATCAAAGAGGGCGGCGATTTCTTCTTTTGAGGCAACCTTGCATTGTTCATAGACTTCATAGCGCATGCCTGAAGAAACAATGATGGGTTTTGGCTCTGAGGCACAGCCTACTAAGCTGGCCAATAATACAACGCTAACAGCTATTGTTATTTTCATATCTATCCCCTGACTCAGACTTTGGCCACTTATGTGCCTACAATCGACTGGGGAATTTTATCATGCTGTTGGTCAAGCCAAATTAAGTCCAAGGGCTTATTAAAGCCTATTTCAAGCTTTGCAGGCATTACTTTGATTGAAAAATGTAACAAATTTTATGCAAAAGTAACTAGATATTTCAAATCGGTCCTATCATAAGCGGCTATCCATCAGGCAAGATGCAAAACCTATAGCTAAACCACTCTATAAATCAGCAAGCCTGTTACTTATAAGAAGATGCCAAAATTTTGGCCAGTGAATCTGAAAATGAATAAGAGGGCGAGGTATTCTGCTTATTATAGTAAGACACCTCGGCTCCCAAAGCCTTTACAAGGAAATCTACACGCTCTTGGGCCGTATTGTATTTACTAGCCTGTGCTGAAATATCCGAATACTTGTTCGGCAACATCATTACACCTGTTTTCCACACAGTAGCAACCGTCTCTCCATTTACTTTAACTTCAGCATATAGATTTTCAGGAGAGTTAGCGGCTTTCTGCACCGCTCTTTCAGCTTCAGTCACATAAAACTCCTCGGGAGAGAACTTAGGCAGCTCAGGCAGCTCAGAGGCCGGTACCACTGGCAGTATATCTTTTGCAAGCCTTGGTTTTAAAAGCGTTGGATCATAGGATGCGTATGGATTGATGTTCATGGCAAAACCTCCTGTTTTGGTGATAAATAGCTCAGCTATTTTTGAGTAACGGCTAGAGCTATTTATTTTTAACACGCATAATAGAAGCTTCCTAAACTGTTATTAGGAGGCTTCTAATTTTAATGCAGTAAGCTACGACAATAAGCCCGTCAGATCATACACATAGTTATCCGCCGTCCCAAGAAGCTCAATAACGTTATTACCACCCAAGAAGAAGTCTTGAATCATAACACCATCATTTATAACTCCGTCTGAAAAGTCGGCAACACTTGACACCACCAAACTATTTCCTATTTGTGCCAGAGCAAGATTTGCTGAGGTTATTGAGGTGAGATATAAAGTATCCGTTCCACCTCCAAACCCCGGATTTCCTGCGGGGCTAAAATCATCATTGATGATATCAAAGCCTTCATTTAACCCATGGTAATAGGTATCATTACCTGTTCCGCCAAATAAGTTGTCATTGCCTGCCCCCCCTAGCAGACTATCGCTTCCTGCCCCACCAGAAAGCAGGTCATTGCCACTCTCACCAAATAGAATGTCATTACCGTTCTCACCAATAAGGCCATCATCTCCATATCGGCCATAAAGGAGATCATTACCCTCACCGCCCTCTATAATATCGTTATAGGATCTGCCATAAACAGTATCATTACCGCCAAAAACACGTACCATATGCCCTGTCTCATATGGCCCCAGCGCAGCACTGCTAATATCAACAGAGTTATTTAAATTATCATACTCAAAAACAGCCATGCCTAATCTCCTCCATCAACTACTTAGAAGATGCCAAAATTTTGGCCAAAGAATCTGAGAACGAATAAGAAGGTGAGGCATTCTGCTTGTTATAGTAAGACACCTCAGCTCCCAAAGCCTTTACAAGAAAATCTACACGCTCTTGAGCTGTCTGATACTTACTCGCTTGCCCCGAAATGCTCGCATATTTATTCGGCATCATCATCCCACTTTTCCATACGGTAGCCACAGTTTCTCCGTTTAACTTGAGTTCTGCGTATAGGTTTTCAGGGGAGTTATCTGCTTTCTGCCTCGCTGCTTGGGCAGTTATTTGCTCCTCAGTTAAAGAAATATCCTTGGGAAAGTCAGGCATCTCAGATGCAGGTCTTGGCTTTAAAAGCGCCGGATCGTAGAACTTGTACTGATTGATATTCATGGCAAAACCTCCTGTTTTGGTAATAGCCAGCCTAGCCTTCTCCTAGCAAATTTCCAGCGCTATATGTTTCAAAATATACATTCATCGAACTCAAATTCAGTCCTCAAACAGTGCATCCAACGCCTGTTCCAAGCGCGTTACCGCCACCACGGTCAAACCGGCAGGCGGCTCTTTTGGCGCATTGGCTTTAGGGATAATGGCGCGTTTAAAACCGTGTTTGGCGGCTTCTTTTAGGCGTTCTTGGCCGCTGGGCACCGGGCGCACTTCGCCAGACAACCCCACCTCACCAAACACCAGCAGGTCATGGGCGAGGGCGCGGTTGCGTAGGCTGGAAATCACTGCCGCCATCAGCGCCAGATCCGAGGCGGTTTCCAAGACCTTAACCCCGCCCACCACGTTGAGGAATACATCCTGATCGTAGGTGGGAATGCCGCCGTGCCGGTGCAACACTGCCAGCAGCATGGCCAGCCGGTTTTGATCCAAGCCCAGTGTCACTCGGCGCGGATTGGCCATGTGGCTGGTATCCACCAGTGCTTGGACTTCCACCAGCATGGGCCGCGAGCCTTCCCAAGTAGCCATCACCACACTGCCCGGCACTTCCTCTTGGCTACGGGTCAGGAAGATGGCCGAGGGGTTGGAGACTTCCTTCAGCCCCTTGTCGGTCATGCCGAACACGCCCAGTTCGTTAATGGCCCCGAAGCGGTTTTTCACCGCGCGCAGCATACGCAGCCGTCCGTCCGGATCGCCTTCAAAGTAGAGCACGGTATCCACCATGTGCTCTAAGACGCGCGGCCCAGCTAGTGCGCCCTCTTTGGTGACGTGGCCGACCAGAAAAATCGCCGTGCCGCTTTGTTTGGCAAAGCGCACCAGCAAGGCTGCGCTCTCGCGCACTTGGGCCACGCCGCCGGGGGCCGATTGCAGTTGTTCGGTATAGATAGTCTGAATGGAGTCGATGACCATCACCTTGGGTTTTTCATGGCGCGCGGTGGCGATGATGGATTCAATGCAGGTTTCGGTCATCACCTTGAGGCGGTCTTGCGGCAACTCCAAGCGGCGCGCGCGCATGGCTACTTGCTGTTGGGATTCCTCGCCGGTCACGTAGAGCGCCGGGAAGCGCTGGGCGATGTTGCACAGGGTTTGCAGCAAAATGGTGGATTTACCGATGCCGGGATCACCACCGATCAGCACCACTGAGCCATCCACCAAGCCGCCACCTAGTACGCGATCCAGCTCCCCAGATGCAGTGGAGAAGCGCGGTACTTCCTCGACACTGACTTCCGCTAGGGTGCGGATGTTGCTTTGTTCCCCCGCCCAACTGGCGCGCCCACTGGATAGGCTCGGTGTGGCGATGTCGATGCGGCTTTCCACCAGCGTATTCCAAGCGCCGCATTCGCTGCACTGGCCCGCCCATTTGGGAAAGGTCGCGCCGCACTCCGTGCAACCGTACAGACGTTTGGCTTTGGCCACCGAAACTTCTCCATCAAGGGCAAAGCAGGCATCTTAATCAGCTTTGGCCAACAGCAGGCCATAAAAAACCCCGCACAGGGCGGGGTAAAGGGAACAAACAACTCAAGGGAGCCATTCGAGCATCAAACAGGAGTTCTCTTAGACTAGCTGCAAAGCTGAGTGGCTGCCATTGATTTTCGTCAGACTTGTCAGCGGTTACTCTGGTTTTGGTGTGGAAGCAGTGCTGGCAGGCAGTACCGGATAGGCCACTTGTGGCTGATCCCCAGTCAAAGTCTGCAGGAAAGCGGTGATGCTGCGAGCATCCTCCGCGCTCAACTGACGGCCCAACTGGGTTTCCGCCATAATGCTCACGGCTTTTTCCAACTCCCACACTTTACCGCTGTGGAAGTAAGGCGCAGTCAGTGCGACGTTACGCAAGGAAGGCGTGCGGAACGCGAAATCTTCCGCCGCATTATTGGTGACCACGGAGCGGCCCTTGTCGCCTTCTGGACGAACCTCAATGTCCGGTTGTTTCACCAATCCGAATTTGAAGAAGCTCTGCCCGCCCAAGTTGACGCCGTTGTGGCAGGCGATGCAGCCATTGCTGATGAACAGGGATAGCCCTTTTTTCTGTGCCTCATTCAGGGCTGCATCATCGCCTTTCAGGTAGCGGTCAAAGAGCGCGTTGGGGGTGATTAGGTTGGCTTCGAAGGCTTCTAGCGCATAAGCCATGTTGTCGAAGCTCACCGCCTCTGCGCTGCCGGGGAAGGCTTTTTTAAACTCGGCCACGTATTCGGGGATGCTGTTCAGGGTGGCCACCAGACGCTCGGGGCTGTTGTTCATCTCTACGCCGGCCTGTACTGGGCCTTTGGCTTGCTCTTGCAGGTCTTTGGCGCGGCCATCCCAGAATTGCGTGCTGTTGAACACTGAGTTCAACACCGTGGGCGAGTTACGCGGCCCGTGCTGCCAACCGTGACCAATGGAGGTGGTGACGTTATCGCTGCCGCCCGTGCCCAAGTTGTGGCAGGAGTTACAACTGATGATCTGACTGCGCGACAGACGCGGATCAAACCAGAGTTTATGGCCCAAACTGGCTTGGGCTTCGCTGATAGGTTGGCCACGCAGTTCGGTGAGGCTTTCCGGTACGGGCTTGAACAATGCGGTGGCTTGGTCACGCAGGGCATCCGCCTGAGCGCTGAGGCTGGCCAACAGCAAGCTACTGAGTGCAATGGACATCCGTTTTTTCATGAATAGATCCTCATCAGGGTAGATAACGGTATTAGATCGCCCTAGGGCGGTATCAGTGGCCTCTCGAATGCAGGCCTCTTAATGCTAGCCCTTTGATCATACCCAGATTGACGCTCCTTGCAGGAGCCTCCGGGCAGCGCCAGAATGGTTGCCAATACTGCCCTGATGCCCCCTCTTGCAAGGATTCCCGATGCCCGAACACACTGCCGCCAGCTTACGTCTGGCGCCTGAGGCGCTGACGCGCCCCTTCGACAGCAGCCAATTTTCCTTCGCCACCACTGAAGAGCTAGAACCCTTTCTCGGTGTACTGGGTCAGGAGCGGGCTGTAGAAGCCCTACAGTTCGGGGTAGCGATGCCGCGCCATGGCTATAACGTCTATGTCATGGGCGAACCGGGCACTGGGCGCTTCTCCTTTGTTAAGCGTTACCTAAAGGCTGAGGCGAAGCGTTTAACGACTCCGGCGGATTGGGTCTACCTGAATAACTTCATCGAATCCCGCGAGCCCTTGGCTCTGGAATTACCACCGGGTACGGCAGGGGCCTTTGTCACCGACATCGCGCAACTGATCGACAACCTGTTGGCCACCTTCCCGGCGGTGTTTGAGCACCCCAGCTATCAGCAGAAGAAAAGCGCCATCGACCGCGCCTTTAACCAGCGCTACGACAAAGCCCTCGACATCATCGAAAAGCTGGCGCTAGAAAAGGAAATCGCCCTGTACCGCGATGCCACCAACATCGCCTTCACGCCGATGAAGCAAGGCAAGTCCATGGACGAGACGGAGTTCGCCCAACTGCCTGAGGCAGAGCGCGAACGCTATCACGCCGATATTTCCGAGCTGGAGGAGCGCCTGAACGAGGAGCTGTCCAGCCTGCCGCAATGGAAGCGCGAAACCAGCAACCAACTGCGTCAGCTCAACGAAGAAACCATCAGCCAAGCCCTGCAGCCCCTGCTGGAGCCGCTGTTGCAGCAGTATCAGGACAACCTAGGTGTCTGTGCCTACCTTAAGGCCATGCACACCGACTTGCTGCGCACCATCATCGAGAATCTGGCCGATGAGCCGCGCAGCGAAGCCCAAGCCCGCGTGCTGTTGGAAGAACAATACAGCCCCTGTTTAGTGGTTGGGCATCCCCATCAAGGCGGCGCGCCGGTGGTCTTTGAATCCCACCCCACCTACGACAACCTGTTCGGGCGCATCGAATACAACACCGATCAAGGCGCGCTCTACACCAGCTATCGGCAACTGCGCCCCGGTGCGCTGCACCGGGCCAATGGCGGCTTTTTGGTGGTGGAAGCGGAAAAGCTGCTCAACGAACCCTTTGTCTGGGAAGCCCTCAAGCGGGCGCTGCGCTCCAATCAGTTGAAGATGGAGTCGCCCATCAACGAGCTAGGCCGCATCGCCACGGTAAGCCTAACTCCAGCGGTGATTCCCCTGCGCCTTAAGGTGATCATCATCGGCTCACGGCATCTCTACTACAGCTTGCAAGAGCTTGACCCGGACTTTCAGGAGATGTTCCGGGTGCTGGTGGACTTTGACGAAGACATTCCACTTTCAGAAGACGGCCTTGAGCAGTTCGCCCAACTGCTGAAAACCCGCACCTCTGAAGAAAAAATGGCCCCACTGACCGCCGCTGCCGTGGCGCGTTTGGCCACCTACAGCGCACGGCTGGCCGAGCATCAGGGCCGTTTGTCGGCGCGGATTGGCGACCTGTTCCAACTGCTCAGTGAGGCCGACTTTATCCGGCAACTGGCGCAGGATGCGGTCACCGATGCCGGGCATATCGAGCGCGCCCTCAAAGCCAAGGCCACCCGCACCGGGCGCGTGTCGGCGCGGATTCTCGACGATATGCTGGCCGGGGTGATCCTGATTGATACCGAAGGTGCAGCCATCGGCAAGTGCAACGGCCTGACCGTGTTGGAGGTAGGCGATTCGGCCTTTGGTGTCCCGGCGCGGATTTCCGCCACCGTGTATCCCGGTAACTCCGGCATTGTGGACATTGAGCGTGAAGTCAGCCTCGGTCAGCCGATTCACTCCAAAGGGGTGATGATTCTGACCGGCTATCTGGGCAGCCGTTACGCTCAAGCCTTCCCGCTGGCCATTTCCGCCAGCATCGCGCTGGAGCAATCCTACGGCTATGTGGACGGTGACAGCGCGTCCTTAGGTGAAGTTTGCACGCTAATTTCCGCCCTCTCGCGCACCCCTCTCAAGCAATGCTTTGCCATCACCGGCTCCATCAACCAATTCGGCGAAGTACAAGCGGTAGGCGGCGTCAACGAGAAGATTGAAGGCTTCTTCCGACTCTGTGAGGCGCGTGGTTTGACCGGCGAACAGGGGGTGATCATTCCCTTTGCCAACGTCAGCACCCTGATGTTGGATGAGCGAGTGTTAGATGCGGTGCGGCAAGGCAGCTTCCATGTCTACGCGGTGCGCCATGTGGATGACGCTCTGTCGCTGCTGGTGGGTGAGCCGGTGGGCGCTGCCGATGAACAGGGTAACTTCCCCGATAACACCGTGAACGCGCGCGTCGTGGAGCGGCTACAAGAAATCGACGAGATGGATCTGGACGAGGAAGAAAGCTCAGAACATCCCAACGAAGCCAGCGCTAAAAAAACCAGCGCCAGCGCATCCGCCCGCAGGATTGCGCAGCGCCGTCGCTAATCCAATCACGCTCACAAACAAAACAGCCACCCCAAGGGTGGCTGGTGCTCAGAGCGGCCGCTACCTGTAAAGCAGGTAGCCATCAGGCCGAGCAGGGGAGAAACTCAACAAAGGGTGCGCTCATCAATTCTGGGTTAGGGTGCTGCTGGGATCACCCACCCGGCTGTGGATTTCGGTGAACTCCATGAGCGTCTTGGGCTTTCTGGGGTCGCCGATCAGCACCGGGTGCGGTTTGAACTCCCGGCTGACCAAACTCTTGCTCAGGTCTAACTCATCAAAGCTCAAGCCGGCTAAATCCGCCAAGGTGTGGATGAAATTTGAGCTGCTGTACAGTCGATGTAGCTCATTTTTAAATGTTCTTGGGTGATTGGCCTGCCACTGAGGGGAACGCCACAGTACAAAGGGCACGGTGTACATAGGCGCGGTGGGGCTGGCCTCGTTACGGCCGGGGATGTGCTGTTCCGGCGCATCAAAGACCCCCTCACCATGGTCAGACAGGTAGACCAAGAAGCCGTTAGGATCAGTGGCAGAGAAGCTTTTGATCAAGCTAGACACCACGTGATCATTGAACAGCACCGCATTGTCGTACTCGTTGTACATATCCAGCGCCTTACCCTCCACCCAATCCGGTACGCCCTCTGTGCCGCTAAAACGCTCGAAACTCTCTGGATAGCGGTAGCGATAGCCCATATGTGTGCCCAGCAAGTGCACCACGATGAATTTACGCGGAGCCGGGTCTTTGAGCATCTCAGCAAAGGGCGCGAGCACATCATCATCGTACTGGCGCGCGTTCTGGTTACGGTTATGGTTGAGGTATACCTGCTGATCCGCCTGTTCCGAGAACACGGTGAGCATGGTGTTGCGCCGGGTCATGGTCTGCTGGTTAGTCACCCAGAAGGTCTTATAACCGGCTTGGTGCATCATGTTGACCACCGATGGCGTGGTCAGGTACAGATCAGGGTTAGTCTGATCGGCAAAGGTCAGCACCTGTTCCAAGGCTTCGATGGTGTAGGGACGGGGCGTCACCACGTTTTCAAACACATCCAGTTGACCGCGCAGCGCGTCTAGCTTGGGCGTGGTGGGGCGCTCGTAGCCGTAGAGGCTCATGCGTTCGCGGTTGGTAGACTCGCCAATCACCAAAACCACAGTGGACGGCTTTTCAGCTTGGCTGTCTTTCAGGTGCTTAAGCGGCGCAACGGCGGCATTGGTGGCCAACAACTGCTGCATGTTCTCCAATTGCCGTTGGTATTTGCTGTAACCGAACAGCAACTGCCAAGGCACCGCCGGTTCCATACGGTTAACCAGATGATCCGCCGCCCAACGCCAGTCCTGCGTGTTGTAGTAGGCCGAAGCCACTGGATAGCCAATCAGGGCCGCAAAAAGGCTGGCAGCAAGGCTCATCCGCCATACCCTAGGCAGGCTGATGGGACGAATCTTCTGCCAAAGTAGCCAGCCACCCAAGCTGTAACCGATGAACACCAACGGCATCCACCAGACAAAGTAGTGTTCTAGGTATTCGCTACCCTCGGCTATGTTGGATTCAAACAGGATGAAGATGACGCTTTGGGAGAACTCCTGCCCATAAATGCAAAAGTAGCCCAAGCCCACCAAGGAAGTAGCCCAGAGCAGCAGACCCACCGCTCCAGCCATCCAGCGGCTATGGCGCGGGAACAACAGCAGCGGCACCAGCCACAGAAAGCTCATCAACATGGCTTGGCGAAAGCCTACAAAGCCTGCCGCATCGGCCAGTTGAATCAGTAAATGGGTAAAACCGGCGAAGTACCAAAAGAACAGGTAGGCCCAGCCTAATCCCGCCCAATCAAAACGCGCAGGCTCGCGAAGCGTCGCATTGTGCTGTGCCATGGGCCACACCCAAGAAGAGTTCGTATGCCTCGCATCCTGAGCAGCCCGCCGTGAAGGGGGCGTCAAGCCTGCGTCAAAACTAGCGAACTGCGCCTTTGGTCGTGAGCTCCCTCTATTGTCATAAACAGCCAGTTGCTCTCAGCAACCCGACGGCGGAAATATAGTGTAAATACTATACAAGTACCAAAATACTTCCATATAAGCATGGCGATGGTATATAAATGCCGCGTGACAGATGACGGCTGAAAAACGCCGCAGGCAATGCACGCCTACACAACAACAACAAATGACATGTGGAGTTCACGATGAGTAGCAACGGCACTCAACACGCTCAGGGTTATCAACACATCCGCAGCAATCCCAAATTCCAACAACTGATTAAGGAGCGCGCGCGCTTGGCCTGGTCACTGACCGCCTTGGTGCTGGGCCTGTACTTTTTGTACATGGTGGTGGTGGCCGCCGCACCCGGCCTGCTGCATACCCCGCTGCAAGACGGCAGCAAACTGACCATGGGCATCCCCGTAGGAGCCACCATCATCATCTTCTCTTGGTTGATGACCGGCCTTTATGTGCGCACTGCCAACACCCGTTTTGACGATCTGAGCAAAGCCGTTGTCGAGGAGAGCCAAGCATGAAACACCGCTATGCACTCCTAGCCCTCAGCGCTCTCAGTCCTCTGACCGCTCTGGCGGGCCCCATCACTGAAGCAGAAAAACAACCGCTTAACCTGCACGCCATCGGCATGTTTTTCGTGTTCGTGCTGGGTACCTTGATGATTACTTGGTGGGCAGCCCGCCAAACCCGCTCCACCTCGGATTTTTACACCGCAGGCGGCGGCATCAGCGGCTTCCAAAACGGGCTGGCTATTGCCGGTGACTATATGTCCGCCGCCACCCTGCTCGGCCTGTCGAGCTTGGTGTTTGCCAAAGGCTACGATGGCTTTGTCTATACCATCGGCTTCTTTGTTGGCTGGCCAGTGATTACCTTTTTGATGGCTGAGCGGCTGCGTAACTTGGGCCGTTTCACCTTTGCTGACATCGTGTCCTATCGCCTTGATCAGACCAAAATCCGCACCTTTGCCGCCTTTGGTTCTCTCACCGTGGTCTGCTGCTACTTGATTGTGCAGATGGTCGGCGCAGGCCAATTGATCAAGCTGCTGTTCGGCTTGGATTACCAGATTGCCGTGGTAGTGGTCGGTATCCTGATGCTGGTGTATGTGATTTTCGGCGGGATGATTGCCACCACTTGGGTGCAAATCATCAAGGCCGTGTTGCTGCTGGCCGGTGGTACTACCTTGGCGCTGATGGCGATGTCGCAGTTCGGCTTCAGCCTAGAAACCTTGGCCGCCAAAGCCGTGGAAGTACATCGCTCCGGTTGGAATATCATGGGGCCGGGCTCCATGCTGGCCGATCCGATTAACGCCGCCTCGCTGTCCTTGGGCCTGCTGTTTGGCATCGCTGGTTTGCCGCACATTTTGATGCGCTTTTTCACCGTGCCTAACGCGAAGGAAGCCCGCAAATCGGTGTTCTACGCCACCGGCTTCATTGGCTTTTTCTTCTTGGTGGTGATGGTGCTGGGCTATAGCGCCATTGTCATCGTCGGCACCGATCCGCAGTTCTTTGTCGGCGGCGATATTAAGGGCGCGCTGATCGGCGGCGGCAACATGGTGGCCATGCACTTGGCTAAAGCCGTGGGCGGCAACCTGTTCCTTGGTTTCCTCTCCGCCGTAGCCTTTGCCACCATTCTGGCGGTGGTGTCAGGCTTGGCGCTGGCTGGGGCTTCAGCTATCTCCCACGACCTGTACGCCACGGTGATCAAAAAAGGCCAAGCCACCGAGCAGCAGGAAATGCGCGTTACCCGTATCGCTACAGTGGGTTTGGGCATTATCGCCATCTGCTTGGGCATTTTGTTCGAGAAGCAAAACGTGGCCTTCCTAGTCGGCCTGACCTTCGGCGTGGCCGCTTCCACCAACTTCCCAGTGCTGATTTTGGCCATGTACTGGAAGGGTCTGACCACCCGTGGCGCGCTCTATGGCGGCTTCTCCGGGCTGATCTGTGCCCTGACGCTGGTAATTTTGTCGCCGGCGGTCTGGGTCACCGTACTGGGTCACGAAAAAGCCATCTTCCCCTACGATCACCCGGCGCTGTTCTCCATGCCACTGGCCTTTTTGGTGATAATGCTGGTATCCCATCTGGATCGCAGCCCTCGCGCTACCCTTGAGCGCGCCGCCTATGAGGATCAGTTCGTCCGGGCACAAACCGGCCTAGGAGCCGCAGCCGCTTCCAGCCATTAAGCCGCATTGATAGCAGCAGTTCCCAGCAAATAACCTCCCGGTGAGGTTGGCTCAGCCCTCGGCCAGTGATGACCGAGGGCTTTTTTATGCAGGCTCATACAGAGCTATCCAGCGGATTTTAAACCGATTTTTTCAACACTTTGCTATTCTTGGCCGCTGTTTTGCTTGGTGTTCCCCCTGCACAGGCTTGAGCGGGCACCCCTGACCGCACCGCTTAGCCCCTCCGTCATAACCTACTGTGCGGTTTACGCAACCTGGCTTCTATTCTTAAGTACAGAATGAATCGCCCGGTTTTATTCAGGTTCAGCCGGAATCGCCCTTATGCCGACCTTACTTCACCTGTTGTCTTCCGTAGCGCTGCTGATTTGGGGCGTGCATATCGTGCGTACCGGCATCATGCGCGTGTATGGCTCGCAACTGCGCCGCCTGCTCGGACAGGGCATGACCAGTGCACCATTGGCTTTCGCGGCAGGCATTGGCGTCACCGCACTGGTGCAAAGCAGTAACGCCACGGCGCTGCTGGTGATCTCCTTTATCGGCCAAGAATTGATGACCCTGCCCACCGCGCTGGCGGTAATGCTCGGCGCAGACGTTGGCACCGCCTTGATGGCACGGGTACTGACTCTGGATTTGTCTTGGATGTCGCCGGTGCTGATTTTAGTCGGCGTTAGCCTGTTTCTGTCGCGCCGCCAATCCCGCGCCGGTCAATCGGGCCGCGTACTGATCGGGCTGGGCTTGGTGATTTTAGCGCTGCAACTCATAGTCGCGGCAGCCGCTCCCATCACCGCCGCACGGGGTATGGAGGTGCTGTTCTCTTCTTTGGCAGGCGATACCCTACTCGCCTCATTGGTCGGGGCGCTGTTTGCCTTTATCAGCTACTCCAGCTTGGCGGCGGTGCTGCTTACCGCCACCCTAACCGGCGCGGGTTTGATCGGCCTGCCCGTGGCGTTAGGCGTGGTGATTGGCGCGACCATCGGCAGCGGCTTTTTAGCTTGGATCAACGCCAGCAGCCAATCTACGCCCGCCCGCCAACTGGCTTTGGGCAATCTGCTGTTCAAAATGGCCGGTTTACTGCTGCTGCCGGTAGTGGATGGACTGGTCAGCTTGATCAGCCTAGTGCCCATGTCGCCAGCAACCTTGGTGATTGGCTTTCATTTTGGCTACAACACGCTGCGCTGCCTGCTGCAATTACCCCTTGTCGGCCCCATGGCTTGGCTGTGCAAACGCCTGCTGCCGGAGCGCGATCAGCAAAGTGGTATCGCGCGGCCTCGCCACCTTGATCCCGGCGCACTGGCTACCCCCGGTCTAGCGCTGGCCAATGCAGTGCGCGAAACCCTGCGCATCGGTGACTTAGTGGACACTATGCTGTCTCGGCTCCTTGAAGCCCTCAGCAGCGATCGTCCCGGATTAGATGAAGAAATCCGCCGCCTTGATGATGACGTAGACGCCCTGTACTGCGCGGTAAAGCTCTACCTAGCGCAAATGCACCGCGAAGACCTCAGCGAAGAGGAAAGCCGCCGCTGGGCGCAAATCATCGAGCTATCCGTGAACTTGGAGCTGGCTGGAGATTTGATCGAGCGCATGCTGGCTAAGCTGCATAAGTCGAAAACCCTCAGCCGCCGCGCCTTCTCCCATGAAGACTTAGATGAACTGAGCGGCCTGCTACAGCGGCTGGCCGATAACCTGCGGCTGGGGCTCTCGGTGTTTCTCTGTGGTGATGAACAGAGCGCGCGGCAACTGGTGCTGCAAAAGCACGAGTTTCGCCACCACGAGCGCAAACTGGCCCACGCCCATGTGGATCGCCTGCATGAGCGGGTGCTAGACAGCTTGGAAAGCAGCTCAGTGCATCTGGAGCTAATCGCCGATATGCGCCGCTTGAACTCCCTGTTTTGCAGCACTGCCTACGCCATATTGGAGCGCGTACAGCCCTCCATTGAAAGCCTGCTACTAGGGAGAGAGAGCAGCTTACAAGGCCTGCCCTCACCTCAAAAACGCTCACCAGACCTCCAAGAGCGCTAGCTTACCTTGGACAAAAAACGCTCCAAACCGATGAGCAAGCGCGCCAAAGCGCCCTGATTGGCCGTCAGTACATTTAATCCCGCCTGCCCCATGTGCTGACGGCGCTCTGGAGCTTGGAAAAGCCGCGATACTCGATTAAACAGCATCTCAGCATCCTCAACTTGATCCAGCGCCCCCGCCTGATGCAACTGACGGGCAATCTCCAGAAAGTTGAACAGGTGAGGGCCGGTGAGAATGGGCAACTTCAGGGCGGCTGGCTCCAGCAGGTTATGCCCACCGTGGGGCACCAAACTGCCACCGACGAAGGCCACATCAGACATGGCATAGAAGAAGGTCAGCTCACCCATGCTATCGCCCAGCAACACCTGATGTTGCGCCATCACCGGCAACCCTGAGGAGCGGCGCACCGTGCTAAAGCCCTGCTCCACACAAAGCTCATGCACGCGCTCAAAGCGTTCGGGGTGACGTGGCACTAAAATCAACAAAGCGTCCGGGCGCTCGCTCAGCAGACGGCGATGGACTTTTAGCACCAGCTCATCTTCACCAGCATGGGTACTGGCGGCAACCCACACCGGGCGATTGCTGGCATGCCAGTCGGCTCGCCGCTCACGGGCCAAGGGCGGCAAGGCTGGATCAATCCGCAGATCAAACTTGATGGAGCCGGTCACCGTCACCTGTTCAGGATCTGCGCCCAAAAAACGAAAGCGCCGTGCTTCAGCTTCCGTTTGCACCGCGTACCAATTCACGGCGGCAAACATGGGCCGACTCAGCTCAGCAAAGCGCGCATAGCCTCGCGCTGAACGCGCTGAGAGCCGCGCATTGGCCAACACCGTGGGGATCTTTAAGCGCTGACACTGGTGAATGTGATTCGGCCACAACTCGGTTTCCATGATGATGGCCAAACGCGGGTGCACGCGCTTTAAAAAACGCGCCGCCGCACAGGGCAGATCATAGGGCAGATAGCAGTGCTGAACCTGTGCCCCAAAGAGCGCGCGTATCCGCTCCGAGCCGGTGGGTGTCATGCTGGTGATGGTGATGGGCAACTCTGGGTGACGCTCCAACAGGGCACGCACCAAGGGTGCAGCGGCAATGGTTTCCCCTACTGACACCGCGTGAATCCAGATACCTCCCGGACGCAGCGGCGGAAAATGCAGGCCCAAGCGTTCAGGGATGCGCTGCCGGTAAGCCGGAGTGCGGCGCGAACGCCAGAGTAAACGGCTGACAATCAGTGGCAGGGCCAGATGCAACAACAGGGTATAGAGTGTCCGGTTCATGAAAAGGCGTGGCTCTAGCAAAAGTCAGCAAACAGGGCCGGGACTCAATCCAATAGCCCCAGCCCATTCGATAGTCTCCCACAGCACTGGCTGCGGCGGATCCGCGCAGGCTATCCGACAAGCCTTCGGCTGTCGCCAAAGTGTCACGGCGGCTGACTAGTCTCGCCTGTCACTGCTGCCATCACAATGAGAACCTTTGTCAGACACTTTGCGCCCTATCAGCGCAGCCCTTTGGGCAGCTGTTTATACTGCGCCCTTTGTTCGTTGTTGACAGCTCCCCTCCCTGAAGGAAGGGGATTCCCAATTCACCGAGAACAGGACAGCGGTACTTGACCGATGCCACTGACATTCTCTCCAAGGGCTAACACCGCCAGCCCGGCGGCTTTAATGTTGATTGCGGCATTGACGTCGCGGTCGTGTTCGGTTTCGCATTCCGGGCAGACCCACGAGCGCACATCCAGCGACAGGCGCTCAAGCCTGTGTCCGCAGCACGAGCAACGCTTAGAGCTCGGATACCAGCGGTCGATCTGTACGACCTGCCGTCCTGCCCAATCAGCCTTGTACTGGATTTGGCGCATCAACTCGCCCCAGCCAGCATCGGCAATGGCTTTGCTCAGTCTTGGGTTACGGATCAGGTTCTTCACCGCAAGCGTTTCGGCACAGACTACTTGGTTCTCGTTAATCAGTCTGCGGGACAGCTTATGCAAGCCATCCATTCGGCAATCGGAGATTTTGGCGTGAATACGGGCCACCTTCAGCCTTGCCTTGGCACGGTTGGTCGAGCCGAGTGTCTTTCTGCTCAGCCTGCGTTGTGCTTTGGCCAGCCGGGCCGCGTATTTAGCCGCATGGCGGGGATTGCCGATCCGTTCGCCTTCGCTGGTAACGAACAGGTCTTTCAGGCCCAGATCAATACCGATCATCTTTGGCGTGATGGGCAAAGCTTCCGCCTCAAACTCACACAAGCAGGATACGAAGTATCGCCCTGCGCAGTCCTTCGAAATCGTGACAGTAGAGGGATTGCACGGAAGCGGACGACTCCAGCGAATGTTCAGCGGAATATTCGACTTGGCCATGAACAGTTGGCCATCGCGGTAGATGAAAGCCGACCGAGTGAACTCAGCCGACTGCCGATGTTTCTTGCTTTTGAACACCGGGTACTTCGTGCGGCCTGCAAAGAAGTTCTTGAAGGCGGCCTGCTGGTG
>Ga0209373_10000616_pt1 | contig 53692 bp, 49 predicted proteins | sample Higcelweek5metaG_FD_187173 | JGI IMG/M metagenome (GOLD analysis project Ga0209373, IMG submission 187173) | Freshwater pond sediment microbial communities from the University of Edinburgh, under environmental carbon perturbations - High... | ecosystem: Environmental > Aquatic > Freshwater >... | reverse complement strand
ATTCAACTACTACGTTACTTGGTGCTCCAAAACAAGCTCCTTGTCCTATTGGTACATATGATTCTAGAACAGCAATAGGAGCAGCTTATACAAATCCTTCTGTGTTTTGTGTTTATCCTGATGCAGGTTATAATACTGGTTCTTCTATTGGATCATATGTGCAAAAAAAATGTTCTGCTGGTACGTACGATATAAGAAGCGGACTAGCTGATTCTAAATATTCAGCTTGTGAATCTTGTCCAATTGGAAATTATTGTCCAGATCAAGGTATGACTACTTATACTCCTTGTTCTTCAGGTACTTATAGTAATAATTTAGGGGCTTCTAGTTGTAAAACTTGTCCTGCTGGGTATGAAGCAGACATTAATTATGTTACTACTATGATTGGTGCTTCTCAGTGTTTGTATTGTGCTGCTGGAAGTTATGATTCTGATTCTAATTCTGCTACTGCTTGTTTAACTTGTCCTGCTGGGAATTACTGTACTGGTGGCACTAATGTAACAAGTTGTCCTGCTGGTAAATATAATCCTTATACTGGAAGAACTAATTCGGACAGTTGTTATACTTGCCCAGCTGGTAATTATTGTCCGGATAATGGGATGAGTTATAGTATTACTTGTCCAGGAAATAACCAGTATTGTCCTTCTGGTTCTGTTAATCCATCCACTTGCCCTAATGGGCAGTACCAGGATTCTACTGGAGCTTCTGGATGTAAAGGTTGTAATTATTATGGTTGGGGTAATGTAGATTGTCAGTCAAATGGTCTTTGGTACGCAACTAGATCTTCTGATGGTGCTGGATTTCCAGCTACATGTGGTGACACAGTAACTTATAATAATGGTGGGTGTGGGTATTGTTCAGGGACTTGTGATAGCACATATGCAATCGGTACTTTTAGGTGTGAAGATTCTGTTCCTGGTGGTGGTTGGTGGACTGGAAACTATTATTATCAAGGGTGTGGTTTTCTTTGCTCCCAAACGGTTTGTACTTATAGAAAGAATTGTAATTCTAATCATACATGTCCATTTTAATAAAAATTTATGTTAAAAAATAAAACAATAATAATTGCTTCTATAATTGCTTCTATAATATTAATTATTTTGGTTGTATTTAGAGGATATATTAGTAGTGTAACAAAAAATAGCAATAACATGATTATAAATGCTATTTTTAAAAGTAATAATCCTGTAGTTAATAAAAATGTTTCGATTGATGTAGCTTATAAATACAATTTGGAAGATAAATATATAGAAAAAACAATTGATGGGCATATAGTTTGTAGAACTGATTTAAATTGTTTATCAAAATATTATATTGAATGTAAAAATTCTGACGCTGTTTTCTTTGATAAAGAAGTTGATGCTGGTTTCGCTTTTGTTGTTAGAGGTGTTGTTGATAATAAATGTAATGTTGATATTTTTTCAGAAAAGGATGATGTGGATATTAAGAGCACTTGTAATATTCCCTTAGATAAATTATCAAAAGATAGTTTTAATAATCTTTTAACAAAAACAACTAGAAATTCTTATGAATATTGTAAATAAATTATAAATAGAATGAGTATCTTTACTAATTTATTTTAAATGGCTACTATATAAAACATAATTCTTTAAACTTATAATATGTCAGGACATTCAAAATGGGCTACTACTCATAGACAAAAAGAGGTGGCTGATGCTAAACGTTCATCTGCTTTTACAAAATTATCTAGACTTATAACTGTTGCTGCTAAAGAAAAAGGTGGTGATATGAATACTAATTTTTCTCTTCGTATGCTTGTAGATAAAGCTCGTGATGCTTCTATGCCTAAAGATAATATAGAGAAGGCTATTAAAAAAGGAACTGGAGAGTTAGAAGGTGATGCTTTTGAGGAACTTATATATGAAGCTATTGGACCATTTAATACACAATTTATTGTTAAGTGTTTAACTGATAATAGGAATAGAACCGCTGGTGATATAAGACATTTATTTTCTAAAGCAGGCGGAGCAATATCTTCTGTTAGTTGGAACTTCGAACAAAAAGGTGTTGTAGAAATTAAAGATAATAATGATAAAATAAGAGAGTTAGAGTTGGATTTAATTGATATGGGCGTAGAAGATGTTTCTTATGAAGATGATAACGCTATTTTATATTGTAATCAATCTGATTTACAAAAGATAAAAATATTTTTTGATGAAAAAAATATCAAAACAGAATCTGCTGAAGTTAAATATGTTGCTAAGGATATTTTAGAATTAAATGATGAACAAACTACATCTATTGAAAATCTTGTTGACGAGATTGATTCTAATGATGATGTTGTTGATTGGTGGGGGAATTTTTAAAAACAAAAAATCTGGAAATAATTCCGGATTTTTTATTTTAGTTTTTTGTGGATAAAAATTTTCACATATATCGTGAAACTGTTAATTCGCTAGTTTTTGATAAAAAATATTGGCGAATATAAAACAAAAATCAAAAACTAAAAATCAAAAACTAAAATAATTATCTAATATTAGATAATTATATGTTAATTAAGTATTAATAAGTTTTTTAAAAAATGTGGATAAGGTGTTATAATTTTGTATACAAGAGTTTGAGATCTTGTTTATAATTTTTAAATTTCAAAGTATGTCTGTTTCAAAAATTCAAAAAAGAAATGGGGCAATTGTTGATTTCGACATTTCTAAAATTGAGGAGGCTATTTTTTCTGCTGCGAAAGCTATAGGAGGGGAAGATTTGAGTTTAGCTAAAAAGATTGCTAACGATGTTTTTGTAAAAATTTCCAATGAATTTGAAGACATTGTTCCAACTGTTGAGCAAGTTCAAGATTTTGTTGAAAAGGAATTAATTGAACAAGGACATGCTTCTACTGCTAAAGCTTATATCCTTTATAGACAACAAAGATCAACTCAAAGACAAGATAAGAATGTTGTTGTTGAAGTTCAAAACACAATGAATGAATATCTTGAAAAGTTAGATTGGAGAATTAATGCAAATTCTAATCAAGGGTATTCTTTGGGTGGAATGATTTTAAATACTTCTGGAAAAGTAACTGCTAATTATTGGTTGTCTTATATTTATTCTAAAGAAATTGGTGATGCTCATAGAAATGCTGATTATCATATTCATGATCTTGATATGTTCTCTGGATATTGCGCGGGCTGGAGTTTAAGAGCTTTGCTTGAGGAGGGTTTTAATGGTGTTGATAATAAAATTGAATCTAATGCTCCAAAACATTTATCTTCAGCTGTGGCTCAAATGATTAATTTTTTAGGTACACTACAAAACGAGTGGGCTGGCGCACAAGCTTTTTCTAGTTTTGATACTTATTTATCTCCATTTGTGAAAAAATATGAAGAAGAAACAAGAAAAGAATTAGAAGATACTGGTGTTTCTTTTCCTTCAGAAGAAGTAAAAGAAAAATATATAGCTAGTAAAGTTTATAAAACTGTTTATCAAGCTATTCAATCATTTGTTTTTAATTCAAATATTCCTTCTCGTTGGGGAACTCAAACTCCTTTTACAAATATTACAATGGATTGGAAATGTCCAGATGATTTAAAATCAAAAAGATTAAAACTTGGTGGAGAGTATTACAAATATACTTTTGGAGAATTACAACATGAAATGGATCTTATAAATTTAGCATTTATTGAAATTATGACCAAAGGTGATGCTAAAGGTAGAACTTTCACTTTCCCAATTCCAACTTATAATATTACAAAAGACTTTGATTGGAGTGATCCTAAAACTTTGCCATTGTTTGAAATGACGGCTAAATATGGAGTTCCATATTTTCAAAACTTTATTAATTCTGATTTGAACCCAGGAGATGTTAGATCTATGTGTTGTAGATTACAACTTGATTTAAAGGAATTAAGAAAAAGAGGAGGCGGACTTTTTGGTTCTGCTGAAATGACTGGTTCTATAGGTGTTGTTACTATTAATATAGCAAGATTAGGATATCTTTATAAAGGTGATAAAGAGGGTTATTTAAAGAGATTAGATCATTTAATGGAACTTGCTAAAATGTCTCTTGAAATTAAGAGAAAAGAAATTCAAAAATGGATAGATAGAGGTTTGTTTCCATTTACAAAAAGATGGCTTGGTAAATTAAATAATCATTTTTCTACTATTGGTCTTAATGGTTTAAATGAATCAATAAGAAATTTTACAAATGATAAAGATAACATAACTAGTGAATTTGGTTTAAATTTTGCTAAAGAAGTCCTTGATCATATGAGAGAAAAACTTGTTGCATATCAAGAAGAAACTGGAAATTTATATAATCTTGAAGCTACACCGGCTGAGGGAACTACATATAGATTTGCAAAAGAAGATAAGAAAAAATTCCCAGATATTTTACAAGCTGGAACCGTTGAAGCTCCATATTATACAAATTCATCTCAACTTCCTGTTGGATATACAGATGATTTGTTTGAAGCATTAAAACATCAAAATCAATTACAGACTAAGTATACTGGTGGTACTGTATTCCATTGCTATATGAGCGAAAGAATTTCTACTCCAGAAGTTTGCCGTGACTTAGTAAAAAAAGCTTTAACTCAATTCAGAATTCCTTATATAACAATTACTCCAACATTCTCTATTTGTCCTAAACATGGATATTTAGCAGGTGAGTATGATTACTGTCCTAAATGTGATGAAGAAATGGGATATAATGATTGTTGTAGGTTTGATGAGACATTCAGAGAAAAACATAGAAGTTTAAATCCTGAAAGATAGTTTAAAAATGGCAACGTTAGTTTCACAATTTTAGATAAAACATCAACTGATTAATATTAGCCAAAAAAAATGTTTGTTTTTTTGCTAACATTTCATGTGCATAAATTATATTTTAATCTAATTTTGGCATAAAATATCGTAATAAAAATTGTGAATAAAATGTTAATATCGTGTTATAATATTGTTAAGTTTTAGGAGGTTTGGGGGATTAATTAAAAATTAATTTTAAAAAAATGGGAGAACAAAATATTCAAAGACAAAAATGTGAAATTTGGACAAGAGTAATGGGATACCACAGACCAATGTCACACTTTAATATTGGAAAAAAATCGGAATTTATTTCAAGAACTGCTTTTACTGAATCTGTTTCTACTTCTAATTCTTGTTTCTGTGAAGAATACAATAGATAAATTTATAAAAAACGGTGCAATTTAGCTTTTGCTTATTGCGCCGTTTTGGTTTAAAATTATTTTTAATTTTTAATTTTTGAATTAATTTTATGTACTACATTTTATTTACCACAACTACTTGTATAAAATGCCCATCATTTAAAAATACTGTTTTTGAAAACATTAAATTTAGTGGAAATATTTTAAACGAAACTTCTCCTGATTTTATGGAGTTTGCGGGCCGTTTTAATGTTGCTTCTGCGCCTACTATAATTATTTTTGAAGATGAAAGTTTAGATAAGGAATTGTTTAGAACTAGTGAGGAGTATGAGCTTGCGGATTTTATAAAAACGCTTTAATTTAAAAACTGAAAAACTGAAAAATTCAAAACAAATCTAAATTTTAAATATCAAATTTTAAAATAAGAAATATTTGTGTTTTGTTTTAAAATTTTTTAGTTTTAAAATTGTTTTTAAATTTGAATTTTTTAGTTTTAAAATTTATTTATTATGTTGATTTCTGGCGTTCAAAAATTTACTATTCTTGATTATCCAGGCAAGGTTGCTTGTATGATTTTTGCCCCATATTGCAATTTTCGTTGTCCGTATTGCCACAATAGCGAAGATGTTTTACCAGAAAGAATAGAAAAAATAAAAAGTAGCTTTATTCCTGAAGAAATATTTTTTAATTTTCTTAAAACTAGAGTTGGTTTTATTGACGGCGTTGTTATTACTGGTGGTGAACCTACACTACAACAAGATTTAAAAGAGTTTATTATAAAAATAAAAAAGCTTGGTTTTATTGTAAAGCTTGATACAAATGGTACAAATCCGAAAATTGTTAATAATTTAATTGATGAAAATTTATTGGATTTTATAGCTATGGATGTTAAATCCGATTTTGGTCATTACAAATCTTTATCTGGTTTTATTGGTGAGGAACCTAATCTAATAAACTCCATAAAAGAGTCTATTAATATTATAATGAATTCTGGTGTTGATTATGAATTTCGTACTACTATTGCTAAAAGCTTTATTAGCAAAGAAAGTATTTTTAATATTGGTAAAATGATTTCCGGTTGTAAAAAATACGCATTACAAAATTTTAGAAAAGGGGAGACTGTGTTGGATCAAAGTTTTAATAATTCTATAATATATGGACCACAAGAGCTTGAAGATATATCTAATGTTTTAAAAAATGATTTTAATATAAAACTTATTGAACTAAGAAGGTAACATTTGATTAAATATAAAATTTTGCTATAATTCTTTTATCACTTTTTGGCGATTTGGCCGAGTGGTTAGGCAGCGGTCTGCAAAACCGCGTACGCCGGTTCAATTCCGACAGTCGCCTCCGTGTAAGATAGACCTTTATTGGTCTATTTTTGTTTGCGTATATTTTTATGCATTCTATAATATTGATTATAAACAAAAATATTTTTTTTCGTATTAATATTTGTATAATTATTTAAAATTAAAATGCTTAAAAAATCTAAAATATTATTAGGTCTTACAACCACAACTGGTTCTGATTGGAATAAAAAACTATCTGACATTGATAGACTTGATTTAAAAGAGATGTCTTTATTTTTAACGGGAGTTAATTATACTGAAAGGTCTTATATTTATGATAAATTAGAAAGTACTTCTTTAAAAAATATTCCACATGTCCATTTAAGAAGCGATATGACAGAAGATGAGATAGAATATTTATTGAAAAAGTTCAATGTTAAATATTTTAATATTCATTCAAATAATACAAAATATCCTTTTGATAGAAAAATTATAGATAAATTTAAAGATCAAATTTACATAGAAAATAATGATGTATTAACTAATAATAATATTGATGAAATAAATTCTATTGCTGGTTTATGTCTTGATGTTTCTCATTTTGAAAATTATTGTTTATATAATGGAAAAGATAATGATTTTCATGAGTTTGAGAATATGTTAAATTCTAATAAAATAGGTTGTTCTCATATTTCTTCAATAAGAGAAAATTCGCCCAAAGTAAAAGAAGATGGCAAAATTAGTTATTCTTATCATGTGTTTAATAATTTGTCTGATTTTGATTATTTAAAAAAATATGAAAAATATTTTTCTGAATTTCTGAGTTTAGAATTAGAAAATGATTTTAATGAACAAATAAAAGCAAGGGGATATATAGAAAATTTATTTTAATTTAGTACATTTTTGCTTTATTTGTTATGAGTGATGTTTTTTGATATAATTCCCATTAACTTAAGTATTGTGTTAAGTTTTTAAATTAATTAACTTTTTAACCAAAATAAAATATGTCTGAACAAGAGGTTACACAAAATGGTGAACCAAAAAAGGTAAATAAGTTTGGAATAGATAAGATTATTCTTATTGTTTCTTTACTTGGTTTCGTTATAGTTTCTGTTTTATGGGCAAAGGATAAAGGTGCTTTTGATAAAATATTTTCATCAAAAGGAACTTCTGTTACTAAAGGTGCTGTAAAAGTTGATCTTTATGTAATGAGTAAATGTCCATATGGTGTTCAAGCTGAAAATTCTTTAGAAGGTGTTGTTAATAAATTAGGCAAAGCTATTGACCTTAATATTAATTATATTGCTGACGAAGATGGAAAGGGTGGTTTTTCTTCTTTACATGGAGAGACAGAAGTTGCTGGCGATATAGCTCAACTTTGTGCTAAGAAATATGATGCAAACAAATATTTTAATATGATTCTTTGTCAAAATAAAGACTCTGCAAATATTGGTACTAATTGGGAAACTTGCGCTAAAGAGGTTAAACTTTCAAACATAAACAAAGTAAAGGCTTGTGCTAGTGGCGCTGAAGGTAAAGCTCTTCTTACTGAAAATATTAAATTAGCTAAAGCTGCTTCTGTTTCTGGAAGTCCTACTTATTTTATTAATGGTACACAATATCAAGGTAGTAGAGATGAAGGTTCTATTGTTAAAGCTGTTTGCGATATTAATCCAAAACTTAGTGCTTGTAAAAATTTACCAGTTTGTTTCTCTGATACTGATTGTTCTGATAATGTTGCAAAAATTGGTAAATGTACAAATGCTGGAGAAAAAACAGCTAAATGTGAATATTCTGATCCTAAAATCGTTAACGTTACTGTGTTGAATGATCAAAGATGTACAGATTGTACTGCAATTGAACCACAAATTACAGATAGTTTAAAACAAATATTCAAAGGATTACAAGTTAAAGCTCTTGATTATTCTTCTGAAGAAGGAAAAAAGATTGCTTCTAGTATTCCTGGTATAAAGCTTCCAGCTTATTTGTTTGGTGCTAACGTTAAAGATGGAGAAGGATATTCTAATGTTCAACCATATTTATCTGAACAAGCTGGTTATCAACTTCTTGCTGTAGGTAGTGAATTTGATCCTACAAAAGAAATTTGTGACAACAAGGTTGATGATAACGGAAATAAAAAAATAGATTGCGCTGATTCTGAATGTTCTAATGCTACTGTTTGTAGAAAAGAGCTTTCAAAGAGATTAGATGTGTTTGTAATGGCTGATTGTCCTTATGGTAATATGGCTGAAAAAGCTGTAGCTGAAGTTGTTAATAATTTTGGAAAAAATATTGATTTCCATATTAACTATATAGCTTCTAAAAATGATGATGGATCATTCTCTTCTTTACATGGTGATTATGAAGTTAAAGAAGATAAAGTTGAACTTTGTGTAAATAAATATTATCCATTAAAGACTTTAGAGTTTGCAAATTGTATGAATGACAAAACTATAAAGACTGCTGATTGGAAAGAATGTGCTACAACTTTTGGATTTAATACTGCTAAAATTTCAACTTGTGCTGATGGATCTGAAGGGTCTAATTTACTTGCACAAAATATGAAAGTTGCTGAAGGTTTAGGTGTTAGTGCTAGTCCTACTTGGCTTGTAAACAATAAATACCAAGGTTCAGCTCTTGATGCAGAATCTATAAAGAAATTATTCTGCCAATACAATACTGGTCTTGCTGGATGTGAAAAAACATTAACATCTGATTCAAATGCTTCTGCTGCTGCTAGCGCTGGTGCTGGATGTGGTGCTGCTAATTAATACGATGTTATTTTAAAAAAGACGAATTATTTCGTCTTTTTTATTATTGATAAAACATAATTTAAATGATAAAGTTTTTATATGACTGTTTTATTTTTTTAATTGTTTTGTATGGAAAAATTTTATCTTACTACTACTTTACCTTATGTTAATGCTGAGCCTCATATTGGACACACATTAGAATACATTCAAGCTGATATTATTGTTCGTTATATGAGAAAAAAAATTGGTAATGACAATGTGTTTTTTAATGTTGGTGCTGATGAGAATGGTTCTAAAATTTATAATAAATCTAAAGAAGTTGGACAAACTCCAAGAGAATTTGTTGATTTTTATTCTGGGAAATTAAAAGAATTTTGTAATTTATTTAATATATCTTATGATAATTTTTATAGAACCAGTAATGAAAGTCATGTAAAAGTTGTCCAAGAATTTTGGAAAAAAAGTTTTGAAAATGGCGATATTTATAAGAAAAAATATGAAGGTTTGTATTGTGTGGGTTGTGAAGCTTTTAAAGTTGAAAAAGATTTAATTGATGGTAAATGTCCTGATCATGGTAAGGAACCTGTTTTTTATTCTGAAGAAAATTATTTTTTTAGATTGTCTAAATACAGAGATGATCTTTTGAAATATATAGATAACAATAGAGAATTTATAGTTCCAGCGACAAAAGTTGATGAACTTAAAAATTTTGTTAAAGATATGGATGATATTTCTATATCAAGATTAAAAGAAAATTTACCATGGGGAATAGACGTATTAAACGATCCTTCTCAGGTTGTTTATGTTTGGTTTGATGCTTTATCAAATTATATTGGTGCTATTGGTTTCCCCGATAAATTAAATAAAGAATATGCTGATAATATGTATCAGATTTGTGGACCTGATAATCTTAGATTTCAAGGTGGTATATGGCAGGGAATGTTAATGTCTGCTGGTTTTAATAATTCAAAAAAAATTATTGTTCATGGTACGGTTTTGGGAGCGGATGGTATAAAAATGTCAAAGACTTTGGGTAATGTTGTTTCTCCATTTGATCAACTTAGCAAATATGGTTATGAGGCTGTAAGATTTTATATAGCATCAAGTTTTGGTTTTTTAAACTCTCCATATAAAGAGGATGATTTAATAAACCTTTATAATTCTTTACTTGCTGATAATTTTGGAAATTTATTAAATAGAGTTATTCATTTATCTAATGCCAAAAATGTTAAGATTAATGATTTTAATAAAGTAACGGTTGATTTTAAAAATATTGTTGATAATTTGAAACAATCTGCAAATGAATATTTTGAAAAGTTTGAAATAAATGAAGCAGTAAAAAAGATTTCAGAAATTTCTTCTTTTGGTAACGATTATATACAAAGAGAAGAGCCATGGGGTAAGGAAAAAGATATAAATAACGTAGAAGTTGTTTTAAATAATTTAAGTTATTTACTTTCTGTGGTTATTGATTTATATAGTATAATTATTCCTGAATCTTGTGAAAAGGCTATGAATGCTTTAAGTAATAGAGAAAAAATTATTTTGTTTGAAAAGAAAGTATTTTTAGAAAATATTGTAAACAACATGGAAAGCGGTTTAAATAAAGGTAATAGTATTAGAATTTATAAAAAAACTAATTAGTTTTTAGTGTTTAGTATTAATAATTTATCTAATAAATTATGAAAAATAACGCTACAATCATTGGTATTATTGCTAATCAGTCTAATGATTATTCATACAATGTGACATCTTCAATTCTAAAGGCTGCATCTAATTATTCAAATGTTAGGATTATTTGTTTTTTTTATGAATTAAATGAATATGATTTAAAAGATAATGGTGATTTTGGTGTCTCTAAAAATGTAGATAAATTTATTAATGAAAATAATTTAGATGGTGTAATTATACTTTCTGGAACAATTCTTCAGCTTATTTTTAAAGATAATATGGATGAATTTTTACAGAGAATTAAGATACCTGTTGTATCTGTTGGAAAAAAAATAGAAAATTATAATACCGTTTTGGTTGATAATCTAAATTCTGTAAAAAAAGCTATTACAAAATTAATTAAACTTGATAAGTCCAGAAAATTTATAATGATAAAAGGCCCAGAAAGTTCTATAGAAGCTAAAGAGAGGTTGGATGGGTTTTTAAGTGCAATGAAATCTGCTGGTATATCTAAAGAAAATATCGTTTTGTTTGATGGTGATTTTAATGCTGATTCTGTTGAAAATGTGTTTCCTAAAATTAAAAGAATTATAAATAGTAAAATAAAAGTTTCTGTTTTTGCTTGTAATGATGAAATGGCTATTCGTCTTTGTAAACTATCTATTGAAAATGGAATTAAGATACCAGACCAAATGTTTATTTTAGGATTTGATGGATTACAAAGATGTTTAGAGTATTCTATCAGTACAATACAACAGCCATTTGATTTGATAGGAAAAACTATTTTAAATAATATTTTAAATATTATAAATAAAAAAAACGTAAAGGATTCCATATTGCCGTTAAATGTTATTAATAGAAAATCTACTGGCAATATTAATAATCGTGTGGAATGTTTTCATGGACAAGATTTTAGATATGAATATCTTTCAATTGAACGTAATTTTTTTAATTTATTAAATAGCTATATTAGAGGACCTAAACCAAACGCAGCTACACTTTGGAGGATATTTGCTGATGGATTATTAAATATAGGTATTAAAGAATGTTATCTTTTTTTGAAAAAAAATATAGTTTTTGCTCATTCTGATGAAGATTTAAACGTTATGGTTGTTGGATATAATCCATTAAAAAATTATATTGATGCAAATGGTTGGATAGAATTTAGTGATGATCTTGCTTTGCATGATAATGGAATAATTGTAAGAAGAAAGGTTAATTTTCTTGTTTACCCTTTGTTTTCTAAAGAACATAATTATGGAACTATAGCTTTTACTGTTAATGATGAATTTGATTATTGTTTTTATGAATTAATAGTTGCAAGGCTTATTTCTTTTCTTGAGGTGTTTATGACCATGGTGCAGAAAAATAAAGAATTAGCTTTAAAGAAAAAAGAAGCTGACGAAAATTTAAAAGATGGATTGACTGGTTTGTATACTAAGAAATGGCTTGTGTCTAATTTTGATCATATTTTTGCTGATATAAAAAGAAAGAACCTTTCTGTTTATGTTTTTTATTTTGATGTTGATGATTTCAAAAAAATAAATGATACGCATGGACATCGCGAAGGTGATGTTGCCTTAACTTACGTTGCTAAAATGTTGCAAAATATTTTTAGAAAAAATGATTATATTGTTAGAGATGGTGGTGATGAATTTTTAGTTATGACTTGTTTGCCGTCTGCAAATAATAATTATAAAAAGAATATTAAAGCTAGATTATTAAAAGAACAGAAAAAGATTAATGATGAAATTGCAAACAAATTCGCTAATAGTAAATTAGGTTCTTATTCTATTTCTTTGTCTATGGGCATATCTCATTGTTCTGGTCGTTCTTGTGTTGATAAAGACATGTTTAAATTTTTAAGAGATGAAGCTGATAAAAAAATGTATAGCGAAAAAAATAAGAAAAAAATCATAAATAATGAAAATGGGTTTTAATTATACCCATTTTTAATTTTTAATTTTTAATATATAATTTAAAAATAAACAAAGATTAAAACTATTATGATTGCTTATTTAAAAGGAACAATTAAATTTATATTTAAAGATTATATTATTCTTGATGTTAGAGATGTTGGATATAAGGTTTTTGCTGGTTATTCTTTACTTGCAAAGAATATTGGTTCTGAAATAGAAGTTTTTACTTATCACAATCTTAGAGAGGATGCTGATGATTTGTTTGGTTTTGTGGATGTTAATGAAATTGAATTTTTTGAAAAATTAATTTCTGTTAAAGGTATTGGTCCTAAAACTGCTATGAATATTCTTTCTTCTGCTAGTGATGTTAATTTGCTTAAACAAGGAATATTGTCTGGCGATGTTGCTTTTGTTTCAAAAGTTAAAGGCGTTGGTAAGAAAACTGCTGAAAGAATAATTTTAGAACTTGCTGGTAAACTTAATATTGGTGATATTATTGCTGAGAATGTTTATTCTGGTGATTCTGATGAAGCTGTTTCTGCTCTTGTTTCTCTTGGATATTCTGAAAAAGATGCTAAAATTATGCTTAAGGATGTTGATAAAGAATTAGACTTGCAAGATAGATTAAAAGGGGCACTTAAAAGAAAAAACTAAAAACGACAAAACTAAAACCTAAATTATGTCTAAAATTGTTTATAAAATTAAATCTTTTATTAAAAAACTTACTCCTAAATTTCTTTTTAGATTTTATCATCTTACGTTAGCTTTGCTTGCTAATGTTGTTTATGGTTTTCCATCTAAAAAGATGATTGTTATTGGTGTTACTGGTACTAATGGTAAAACTACTAGCTGTAATATGCTTGCTAAAATTTTAGAAGAAAATGGTAAAGAAGTTGGTATGATGACTACTATTAATTTTAAAATTGGTGGAGAAGAGTGGGTTAATACTACTAAACAAGGAATGCAGGGACGTTTTAGATTACAAAAATATTTAAAACGTATGTTGGATGCTAAGTGTGAATACGTTATTGTTGAGTCTACTTCTCAAGGAATTGAGCAGTTTAGATCTTTTGGTATAGATTATGATGTTTGTGTTTTTACAAACATAACACCTGAACATATTGAGGCTCATGGTGGTTTTGATAATTATAAAAATGCTAAATTAAAATTATTTAAACAATTAGAATCTAGAAAAGAAAAAATAATTAATGGAAAAAAAATAGAAAAGGTAATTGTTGCAAATTTTGATGATAATCATGTTTTGGAATTTATTAATTTTAATGTTGATAAGATTTTTGGCTTTGGTGTTCGTGATCAAATTGCTGATGTTAATGAATATAATAATGTTAAGAATTTTATTAATGATCCTAGATATTCATTTTTAATTGCTAAAAATGTAAATTTAGGTTTGGGTAATATTAGTTTTGATGTTGATTTGAAAAGTAAAGCTACTGATGTTTCTTATGATTATAATTACAAATTAAATCTCACTGGTTTGTTTAATGTTTATAATGCTCTTGCCGCAACTTCTATTGCTTTCTCTCTTGGTTTTAGTTTGGATTCTATTAGAAATGCTTTGAATAAGATTGAACAGGTTAAAGGAAGAATGCAATTCATAAAAGGAAAAAATGACATATATGGTGTTGTTGATTATGCTCATGATCCTAATAGTGTTGCTGGTGTTTATAATAATTTATTAAAAGTTAAAAATCTTGAAAATAAATTAATAGCTGTTGTTGGTTCTTGTGGTGGTGGTAGAGATAAAGTTGTTAGATTTGATAAGGGTAATGCGGCTGGTGCTTTATGTGATTATGTAATCGTCACTAATGAAGATCCTTATGATGATGATCCTTTAAAGATAATTGATGATGTTTTTGCTGGTGTTATTAATGATATTGAAGATAAAAATAGTGACAGAGTTGTGAATAAAATTATTAGAAATATTAATAATAAAAAAGAAGAAAATATAAATGCTTTTAAAATTATTGATAGAAAAGAGGCTATACTTAAAGCTGTAAGTATAGCTCAACCTGGAGATATTGTTGTGTGTACTGGAAAGGGCGCAGAGAAGGGAATTGCTGTAAGGAATGGAGAGATATTGTATTGGGATGAAATAGAAGAATTAACTAATGCAATTAATAATAAATAAAAAAATACGTGAGTTATTCACGTGTTTTTTATTTAAATAAATAATGATATAATTATGTTTGATTAGGTATCGCATGTATGCGACACGTACTTACAATGTATGTGCCATTAATTAAACTATTTATTATGAAAAAGGTTTTCGCTATATTTTTAATATGTTTGTCTTTTACTTTTTTTTCTGGTTTTGGTTGCAAAAATGATAAAAAAGTTGAAAAAATAAAAGCTTCTTTGCCACAAATTACTTTGAATTATTGGAGAATTACTGATGATGGTGCTGATTTTTCTGATTTAATAAATCAGTATAACAAAGATCATCCTTATGTTACTATAAATTATAAAAAATTAAGACTTGATGAATACAAACAAGAACTTATAAATGCTTGGTCTGAAGATAAGGGTCCAGATATTTTTTCTATTCCTGCTACTTGGGTTGGAGAATATATATCAAAAGGTAGATTATCTACTATGCCAGCATCTACTCAAATGACTTATGAGATTGTTGTTGATGCTAAAAAAGATACTAAAGATTATGTTAAGAAAACTAATGTATCACCAACATTAAAAGACATTAAAACTAAATTTGTTTCTGTTATATATGATGATGTTGTAAAGAATAATGCTATTTATGGATTGCCTTTATCTGTTGATACTTTGTCTTTGTATTATAATAGAGAATTACTTGATAATGCTAGAATATCAGAACCTGCTTTAACATGGTCTCAATTTAAAGAAGATGTTAAACAACTTACTTTGGCTGATAAAAAAGGGAATATAATACAATCTGGTGCTGCTCTTGGTTTGGTTGATAATGTTAATAGATCATTTGATATTGTTTCTTTGTTGATGATGCAAAATGGATCTTCTATGTCATGTGGAGAATCCTTCTGCGTTGGTGGTAGTAAGGATGGATATAATCCTGGTATGGAAGCAGTTTCTTTTTATACTGATTTTGCTAATCCAAATAAAGATGTTTATTCTTGGAATGCTTCAATGCCAAATTCTATAGATGCTTTTGCCGATGGTAAAGTTGCTTATATGTTTGGATATGCTTATAACAATGAACAAATTAAAGCCAAAAATCCTAGTTTAAATTATTATGTTAGTCCGGTTCCTCAAATAGATGGATCTTCTAAAGAGGTTAATTATGCAAATTATTTTGTTGAAGTTGTTCCAAAAAAGAGTTTGCATCAAAATGAAGCTTGGGATTTCTTAAAGTATATTACTGATGCAAGTAATGTAACAAAATATCTTACAGCATCTCAAAATCCTTCTGCTATTAGATCTATCTTGGGTACTCAACAAAGTGATCCAAATATTGGAGTGTTTGCTAAACAAGCATTTACAGCTAAGGATTGGTATCATGGTAAGGATTATGCTACTGCTGAGGCTACTTTAAATAAATTAGCATTGGATGTTCTAAATAAATCAGAAGAACAAAGTTTAACTGATTTAGAGAAAAATGCTAATGACGAGCTTAATATGACATGGTAAGGAAAAACTAAAAAAAGAACAAAACTATCCCATTCTGGGATAAGATAAATATACTCACTTTGTTCGTTATTTATCTAAAAAACTAAAATTAAAAATGAAAACAATAAAATTCAAATTTAAAAACTTTATTTTTTTAGCTTTTGTAGCTTTTATTTTTAGTGTTACTTTTAATTTTGTTTTAGCAGAAGATACAAACTGTACTTGTCAAAACTCTAAACCAGTATGTTCTAATATAAACTACAAGGTTAGTACTAATAAATGTACTAGTGATACTACATGTATTTGTAAAGCTAGAGAAAATACTGGTGGTCTAGTTCCTTGTGTTAATGATTGTACTGCTGAAGATTTATTTGGTAATGCAAATGATTATGCTAATAAACCACCTATATGGACTACATTAATAAGAACAGCTTTAGGTATTTCTGGTATTTTTATATTATTAATGTTTGTTTATGGTGGTATAAGAATTATGGTTTCTGGTGGTGATAAATCTAAAGTTAAGGCTGCTACAGATATAATGAAAAGCAGTGTAGTTGGATTATTAATTGTTATTTTTGCTTATACTGTTGTTAAGTTTATTGTTATGGCTTTAGTCCAAGATAAATGGAGAATATTCTTTGGTGGATAATAATTGATTAAAAAATAAAATGAAAATGAAAATGAAATTAAAATACTTGCTAGCATTGTTTATATTTTTTATTTTTTCATTTCCTTATGCTTTTGCTGCTGTAAATTGTGAATTATATAAAGCGGAGGGTACTTGTAATGGTACTGTTGGTTGTTCATGGAATACTAATAAAAATAGTTGTGTAAATAATAATTGTACTACCCGTATTGGTATTACTAATATTGGTATAGATTTATTATCTGACCCAACAGGAAGAACTTGTCCAAATTTAGGGGATGGTAGTAGTTCTGATGGTTTAGCTGATAGTTTGGGTAAAAAAGTAAGCGTTATAGTAAAAGTTATTTTGGGATTTTCTGCTACAATTGGTTTGGTAGCTTTTGTTTATGCTGGTGTAATGATATTAACTTCTAAGGGTGATCCAAAGTCTTTTCAGAGTGGTGTTAATGTTGTTAAGTATACTTTTATTGGTATTATTATAATAATATTTAGCTATGCTATTGTGAACTTTCTTACAAGCACAATTCCTTCTGTTACTGGAGGCACTGGTGGTGTTAGTGTGGTTACTTGCTCTACGCAGACTGCTTGTTCAAGTGTTGCAGATACTTATTGTTGTTTAAAAACGTCTGGTTTTACTGATTGTGTAGATAAAACTTGTACATTAATTAAGCCTGGTGATAGTTGTGGTAAGCTTGGTGGTAAGTGCTATAAAACAAACGATACGGCAAATACATTAAATAAAATTCCTACTGGTGATGGTTTTTGTAGTAGTATAAATGGTTGGGATTGTTATAAAAATAAATAATTACTTTAAGTTTTTTGTATCTTTGCTATAATGTAATAAATAATAATTTAAATTTAATTCTATAAACATGAAAAAGGCTATTTATTCAATGTTCTTTGCTCTAGTATTTATTTTTGGATCATTATCATTTAATAATGTTAATGCTTTAAGTTGTGGTTCTGATGGTAAATGTCCTACAGGATATTCAGCTCAAACTGATTCAACTACAAGTGCTTGTACTTGTGTTAATATATTTGGTGGTGACGATGTTGATACAGTTGGTGAAAACATAGGCTTGAAAGGTACAAGTATGCCACAAATAATTGGTAATATAGTAAAGGTTATTTTAGGGTTGTTTGGTGTTGTTGCTACTGTTATTATAGTTACTGGTGGTGTTAAATGGATGCTTTCTCAAGGTGATACACAAAAAATTGATTCTGCTAAAAAGATTATGATTGCTGGAGCTATTGGTATGGTGCTTATCGTTTCTGGATATGCTATTACAGCTTTCTTAATAAGCGGTTTAATGAAAACTGTTGGTGCTTAAAAATATTAAAAATACGAATTAATTTTCGTATTTTTTTATTTATTAAAATATGATAGAATTGTTATGTGATTGATTTAAAATAATAGATTTTATTTTTAAGTTTTTAAATTTAAGTTTTTATTTATGAAAAAAATATTTACTGGTTTATGTTTATTTATTAGTTTCTTTGTATTTAATATTGGTGTAAATAGCGTAATGGCTTATAATTATGGATTAGATCGTGTTGAATCTAGTTATTTTGGTAAAGCCGATATTCCAACGGTTATTGCTAATATTATACAGATCATAATGGGACTATCTGCGACTATTATGTTGGTTATGATTTTATATGCTGGTTTTTCTTATCTTCTTTCTCGTGGAGATCCTGCTAAAACAAAAAAAGCATTAGGACTTATTAAAACATCTGTCGTTGGTATTATAATAATAGTTACTGCTTACTCTTTGTCTCAATTTATTATCAATAATATTAAATTTATTGCTAAATAAAAAGTATAGGTGTTATGCCTATACTTTTTATTTTCCATTTAACAAAGAAAATGATGAATTTCCGCATGTTATAGCTATTGCTAATGCATCAGCGGCGTCGTCTGGTTTTGGTATTTGTTTTAGGTTTAATATTATTTTTACCATTTGTTGTATTTGATTTTTGTCTGCTCTTCCGTATCCTGTCATAGCTTGCTTTATCTGTAGTGGGGTATATTCGGATATTTTTAATTTATTTTGCAATGCTGTTAATATTATTACTCCTCTTGATTGAGCTACGTTTATAGCTGTTTTGGTATTTTTTGCAAAAAACAATTCTTCTATTCCAAACATTTCTGGTTTGTATTGTTTAATTATTTTATCTAATTCTTCGTGTGTTATTTTTAATCTTTCTTGAAAATCTAACTTAGAGTCCGTTGTAATGGCTCCATGTGTTATGTATTTATATTTACTTCCAGTTTTTTCTATTACACCATATCCTGTTATTGCGTAGCCAGGATCTATTCCTAATATAATCATTATATTCAAATTAATTTTAAAACTGAAAAACCAAAATTTTAAATTTCTAAACAAAATGTAAATATTATAGTTTTAAAATTTAGATTTGTTTTGAATTTTGAATTTTTTAGTTTTTGATTTTTATTGATATTATATTCCTTTTATTCTATTATATATTAAGTATTTTAATAAGTATAATTTCTTTTATTTTATGTCAAAACAAGTTAAAGTTGAAGTTACTGCTCGTCATGTTCATCTTTCTAGAAAAGATCTTGATGCTTTGTTTGGTGTTGGTTTTGAGTTAACTTTTTTTAAAGATTTATCACAACCTGGTCAATTTGCATCTAATGAAAAAGTTGATATTGTTACAGAAAATGGTAGATTTGATAATGTAAGAATTCTTGGTCCTGTTCGCCCAGAATCTCAGATTGAAATTTCACAGACAGAAGCTAGAGCTTTAAAAATTTCTGCTCCTTTAAGATTGTCTGGTGAACTAGATGGTTCCGCTCCTATTAAATTAATTGGTCCTAAAGGTGAGATTGATTTGGCAAGAGGTGTAATTATTTCTAAAAGACATTTTCACTGCACTCCAGAAACATCTAAAGAATGGAATTTAAAAAGTGGTGATATTATTAAGGTTAAGGTTGGAGAAGATGGTGCTAGGGGATTAATTTTTGATAATATTGAAGTTAGGGTTTCTGATCAATTTAGCGATGCCGTACATATTGATACAGATGAAGGTAATGCTTGTTCGATGGGAGGTATATGTGCTATTGGAGAGATAATAAACTAAAAATTAAAATTAAAAACTGAAAAACAAAAAATATGGAAATATTTTTAATTATTTTGATAATTATTTTAGTAATAACTTTGGGTGTTATGTTTTTTGTTTTTTTAAAAAAAATAGAAGAACTTAAAAAACCTGATGATAAAAATAATGATGTTTTTTTAATGCTTCAAAATCAATTAAACGAATCTTCTAAATTAACCAGAGATCAAATTGAAAGCGCAAATAAATTAAGTAGAGAACAAATAGAACTTTTAAGAAAAACTTTTGATGAAAAACTTGATAATTCTAATAAAACTGTTCATGGTCATTTAGAGCAATCCATTAAGACAATTAAAGAAGTAACAGAGCAACTTGAAAGCTTAAAAGGTACAAACAAGCAGATCCTTGATTTGTCTGGGCAAATTAAAGGACTTGAAGATGTTTTAAAAAATCCTAAACAACGTGGTATTCTTGGTGAATATTTTCTTGAAAGTTTGCTTAAAAATTTATTTTCTCCAGATCAATATCAAATGCAATATAAAATTGGTCATGATGAAAAAACTGATCAAGATTTAATTGTAGATGCTGCTATATTTGTTGGTAAATTAATAATTCCTGTTGATTCTAAATTTTCTCTTGAAAATTATAACAAACTTATTGAGGCTAAAGATCCTGTATTAATTAATGAATTAGAAAAAAAATTAAAAACGGATTTACAGCTTAGAATTGATGAAACTAGTAAATATATAAGACCAGAATTAAACACTACGGATTTTGCTTTTATGTTTATTTCTGCTGAAGGTATCTATCATGATTTATTAATTAATAAAGTTGGAGTATTAAATGTTAATTCTGTTAATTTAATAGAATATGCTTTTAAGAAAAAGGTTATGATTGTTTCTCCGACTTCATTTTTTGCTTATTTACAAACAGTATTACAAGGTCTTCGTGCCTTAAAAATGGAAGAGAGTGTTGGTAAGGTTATAAAAAATGTTGAACAACTTGGTAAACACATTGTTTCTTATGATGAATATATGAAAAAATTAGGGAACAATCTTAACACGACCGTTAATAGTTATAATGGTGCTTATAAAGAATTTAAAAAAGTTGATAAGGATGTTTTAAAAATTACTGGTGATGGTGGGGATATAGAGATTTTAGATGTTGACAAAACTAGTGTTGATGATTGATTTTAAAGAGTTCTGGTTTGTCAGAACTTTTTAAAATTATTGAAACGATTTGGTTTTTTTGTTATTATTATTTTGTTTTTATAAATTAATCTTAAACATAATTCTATGATATTAGTTTTAAATTGTGGATCTTCTTCTTTAAAATTTTGTTTATTTGATAATGATTTTAACGAGGGAATAAAAGGTAACTTTGAGAGAATTGGTGTTGCCGGATCTTTTGTTTCTGTAAATAATAATGGTATTAAAGATAAATACGAACAAGAGTTTAAAACTCATAAAGATTGTATAGTATTTTTATTCGATAAATTTTCTACCGTATACGGAATTGATGTTAATGCTATTAAGATTATTGGTCATAGAGTTGTTCATGGTGGAAGTTTTCCTGGTGCTGTTTTGGTTGATGATGAAATTTTAACTCAAATGGATAAAATTAGTGAACTTGCTCCTTTACATAATCCTTCTCAAATGGTTGTTGTAAGGGCTTGTCGTGAATTATTTCCAAATATAAAAAATTCTTTAAGCTTTGATACTGCTTATCATTCAACGATTCCAGATTATGCCTATACTTATGGTTTGCCAATTGAATTAATAGAAAAGCATAAAATTAGAAGATATGGTTTTCATGGTTTATCTCATGAGTTTGTTATGAAGGAATTTGCTGATAAAAATCATAAGAAGGAAGAAGATGTAAATATTATTACTTGTCATCTTGGTTCTGGATGTAGCGTTTGTGCTATTAAGAACGGTAAATCTATTGATACATCTATGGGCTTTACTCCTCTTGAAGGATTGGTAATGGGTACTAGAACTGGAGATATGGATCCATCTATTGTGTCTTTTATTTCTGAAAAAGAAGGATTAACTCCAAAAGAAGTTGATAATTTAATAAATAAAAAATCAGGACTTGTTGGGTTAACTGGTCTTTCTAATGTTGATATGAGAGAGGTTTTATATTTGGGTGGATATCCTGTTTCTGATTTTGATGGTTCATATTTGAAAGATAAGTTTTCAACTGAAGAATTAGAGACATTAAGAAAGAGATGTAAATTAGCTATTGGTGTGTTTACTTATAGGGTAAAAAAATATATTGGTTCTTATTTTGCTATATTAGATGGTAAAATTGATGCCATTGTGTTTATGGCTGGTGTTGGTGAAAGAAGTGCTGTTATACGTGATTTAATTACACAAGATCTAGAAATTTTAAAAAATATTCCTATTGAAGTTATTCCTACAAATGAGGAAAAAATGATTGCCGAGGAAGCTTCCCAATTTATTAAATAAAAAATATTTATGAATTTAGCTATTCTTTTATATGTGAATATAGTATTAATCTTTCTAGTTTTGCTTGGAATAGTTTTTAATTTTAATATGGCCACTTTTATTGTTATTTTTGCCATAATGTCAGTGATTACGTTGTTATTGTTTGTTTATATTTTTTATTTTATTTATTCATTAATAAAAGAAAATAAAAACTTTGTTCCATATGTTCCTACTCCTATGAAAATTGCAAATGAAATGATACAAATGGCTGGAGTTAAAGAGGGTGATAATGTTTATGATATGGGTTGTGGGGATGGTAGATTGGTTTCTAAGGCTTCATTAATTAAGAATACAAAATGTATCGGAGTTGAATGGAAAATGGATGTTTTTATTACTGCTAAAATCAGGAATTTTTTTAGAAGAGGTAAAGCCATAATTAAACAAGGTGATATGTTTAAGGAGGATATATCTGATGCAGATGTCATATTTACGTATTTATTGCCTCGTGCTATGGATAGACTTGAAAGTAAAATTTTAAAAGAATGTAAAGATTCTGTTGTTATTGTTTCGCATGGGTTTATTTTTAAAAATTTGAAATTGCAAGAAGAGAAACATATTGGTAAAATTACTATTAGAAAGTATTATAAAGTTTAAAAACGAAATAATGATTCTTGATATTATTAAAATTGGAGATGATAGGCTTAGAAAAAAGTCTGAAGAAGTTCATGATGTTGATGAATCTGTTTTAAAATTGATTAAAAACATGAAGGAAACTTTAAAAAAATCTAAAGGCGTTGGTCTTGCTGCTCCTCAGGTTGGCGTTAATAAACGTATAATAGTTGTTAAACCCCAAAAGGAAATGTATGTTTTTATTAATCCTGTTTTTACTTACAAAAGTAATGACACTGAGTGTGATACAGAGGGATGTCTCTCTGTACCAGGGGAGTGGATAGATGTTAAAAGAAGTAAGGAAGTTGAAATTGAGTTTGTTGGCGAGGATGGTGGTGATTATAAAGTTAGAGCAAAAGATTTTTTTGCTAGAGTTATTCAACATGAATCAGATCATTTAGATGGTATTTTGATAGTAGATAAGAAAAATATTTAGCAAGAAGGACGCGATAAATCGCGTCTATATTTTTAATTCAATAAATTATGTCTGCAAGATATATTAAAATTAATTCTATTAATCCTGAAACAAATTTAATAAAACAATGTTCTGATGTTATAAATTCTGGTGGATCGGTTGTTTATCCTACGGAGACTCTCTACGGATTGGGCGTCGATGTTTTTAATAATGACGCTTGTTCTAAAGTTTTTTCTATAAAAGGGAGAGATTTAAATAAACCACTTATAGTTCATATAGCAAATATTGATGATGTTTTTATGGTTGCTGATAATATTTCTGATGATGCTTTAAGATTAATGAAACAATATTGGCCTGGTCCTCTTACTATTGTTCTTAAAAAAAGTAAAAATATATCTGATATTGTAAGTAAAAGTAATACTGTTGGTGTTAGAATGCCAGACAATAATATTGAACTTGAAATTATAAAATCTGCAAACGTGCCTATTACTGGCACTTCAGCAAATTTATCTGGCAATAATGGTATTGTTGATCCATTAATTGCGTTAAAAGAAATGGGGGATAGGGTTGATATTATTATTGATGGTGGTGTTTGTAAAATCGGAAAACCGTCTACTATAGTTGATTTAAGTGGTAGTGAAATAAAGTTATTGCGTGAAGGTGCTATACTGTATAGTGATATTTTGAATTTTTTAAATAAACATGAAAATTAAAGATCTATTAAAAACATACTCTAATATTTTGTCTGAAAATGGATTTGAATCACCATATCTTGATGTTGAGCTTTTATTGTCTAATGTGTCTGGTTTGAGCAGAATTGATTTTATTTCTAAATCTGACGATGAAATTAGTAATGTTGTTTTAAAGAAATTTGAAAAACTATTTAAAAGAAGATTAAAACATGAGCCGATTGCTTATATTTTGGGTTATAAAAATTTCTGTGGCTTTGATTTTAAAGTAAATAAAGATGTTTTAATTCCTAGACCATTAACAGAAAGTTTGGTTGATTTTATTTTTACTGAAATTGATTGTCAAAAATCTAATCTTAAAAATCAAAATAATAAAATTAATTTTATAGAAATAGGCACTGGTTCTGGATGTATTGTTATTTCTATATTAAAAAAAATATTAAACTCTTGTACTGAATGTAATTTTAATTTTTTTGCTTCGGACATATCTAGGAAGGCTTTAAAAGTTGCCCGTAATAATGCTAAATATTTTTGTGTGGATAATAAAATTAATTTTTTAAAAGGGGATTTAAGATTTCCAAATATAAAATTTGATATTATTGTTGCAAATTTACCATATGTAGATTTTAATACTGTTGATTTTAATAATGATAATCAGAAGGATCTAGCTTTTGAGCCTAAAATGGCTTTATTTCATAAAGATAAAGGTTTTTATTTAGTTAGAAAATTATTAAAAAAAATTATTAAAAAAAATCTTTTAAATATTAATGGTGTTGTGTTTTTAGAGATAGAAAAAGGACAATCACAAAGAATAAAATATGAATTTGGAAATTATTTTAATGTAGAAGAATTTTTTGATGGGAGAATTGTTAAATTAATAAGACAAGACAAAAACAAATAATAATGAAGATGATTGTTTTCATTGACTAAAATTGACATTTTTATTTTATTTTGATATGATTCTTCTGATGTTGATTTATGCATCTTTTTATTTTTTGTCTAAAAATATTTGATGTTAAAAGAACATTTATGCTTTTAAATTAAGTCCGCCTTTGGCGAGACGGAGCATAAAAAATCTAATAAATTAAGAACTTAATATGTCTTATAAAATCCCTTCTACGGAAGAAATGTTAGAGGCTGGAGTACATTTTGGTCATCCTGTTTCTAAATGGCACCCTAAAGCAGAATCTTATATATATACTGCTAAAAATGGTGTTCATATAATTAACTTAGCTAAAACTACAGAAGCTTTAGAGAAAATTTTAAAGAAAGTTTCTGAGGTCATTGCTAATGGTGATGAAATTATGTTTGTTAGTACAAAAAAACAATCTAAAGCAATCACAAAAAATGCTGCTGAAAGATGTGGTATGCCATATGTTACAGAAAGATGGCTTGGTGGTACATTCACAAACTTTGGTACATTATTAAAATCAATCAAAAAATTAAACAAATTAGAAGCTGATAAAGAAAGCGGAGAATTTGCTAAATATACAAAGAAAGAAGTTGTTGTATTAAATAGACTTATAGAAAAATTAAATAGAAACTTAAGTGGTATTAAAAATATAAAAAAGTTACCTGCTATGGTTTTTATTACAGATTTAAAGATGCAAGAAACAACAATTTTAGAGGCTAAAACTAAGAGAATTCCTATTATTGGAATTTGTGATACTAATGTTAATCCAGAATTAGTTGATTACGTTATTCCAGCTAATGATGATGCTATCAAATCTCTTGATATGATTATCAATGTTGTTGCTGATGCTATAATAGATGGTAAAGGTAAAGCTAAAAAAATATAAATGTAAATTGTAAGTGCAAGGCGTGCCTCGCACTTACTTATTATAAAAAGGTATTATTTAATTATTAATTGTAAAAATATGTCTTTGGAACTTGTAAAAAAACTTAGAGATATGTCTGGTATGGGTATTGTTGATTGTCAAAAAGCTTTAAAAGAGGCTAATGATGATTTTGACAAAGCTGTTGAATTAATAAGAAAAAGAGGTCAACAAATTGTAAATAAAACTGCTGATAGAGTTGCAAAAGAAGGTGTTATAGTTTTTGCATCATCTAGTGATAATAAAGTTGGAGCTATTATGGAAATGGCTTGTGAAACTGATTTCGTTGCTAGAAATGAAGACTTCGTTAAATATGCAAATGCTGCTGTTAAAGCTGCAGTTGTTAATGATGTTGCTGATATAGAGTCTCTTATGAATTCTTCTGTTGATGGTAGAACTGTTAAAGAATTGCAAGATGAAGTTATTTCTAAGATTAAAGAAAAAATAGAAGTAAAAAGATTTACAAGAATGTCTTCTAGTTCTGGTGTAGTATCTGCTTATGTTCATTTTGATGGTAAGAGCGGTGCTATGATGTCTATTTCTAATACTTCTACTTCTGAGAAAGTGATTGCTGCGATTAAAGATCTTGGAATGCATGCTGTTGCTTTAAAACCACAATACTTAAATGTTACAGATATTCCTGCTGATGTTGTTGCAAAAGAAAAAGAAATTCTTATGGCTCAACCAGATATGAAATCTAAACCAGCTGAAATAGCTGAAAAAATTGTTGCTGGTAGAGTAAATAAGTTCTATTCTGAAAATTGTTTTGTTGAACAATTATTTGTTAAAGATGATAGTATGACAGTAAAACAAGTAGCTGCATCTCTTGGTGATGGTTCAGAAATTAAAGAATTTGTATTATATGAATTAACAGCAACTCCTGAAGCTTGCTAAAACAATAAATAAAATACCGAGTTTACTTTTGTAAGCTCGGTTTTTTTGATAAGAATTATTTTATTTACCATAATCCTCATCATCGTCCTCGGGGCTATATAACGGTATATTTGGCGCGTCAAATTCATCGTCATTGTATTGATCATAGCCGGGTTCTTCTAAAAAGTCTTCTTCCATATCTATTACATCATCAAAATCGGTTAGATCATCAAATTCTTCATCTTCCATATCTATTACATCATCAAAATCGGTTAGATCATCAAATTCTTCATCTTCTTCTGTGTTATTATCTTGGTTGGTTGTGCTGTTAAAGTCTATTGTGTCATCAAATTCATCAAATTCATCAATTTCTTTTTCTGGGTCATTTCTCACTAATGGCCTCCTTTATGTTTTATTTAAAGTAACAATTTTTGTTTATATTGTCAAATGTAAAATATTATTGTTTGTTTTTTACTATTACTGTATAATTATTAGTGATTATACATTAACAAAAAGGTAAAATGAAATTTAGATCTATTGATGATTTAAAAAATTTAAAAAATAAAACAGTTTTGTTTTATTGTGATTTTGATATTCCTGTTGATGGTGAGAAGGTTATGGATGATAGAAAGATTAGAGAAATTATAGATAGTTTAGAATATTTATCTTTTTCTGGTGCTAAGGTTTTGTTATTTTCTGAAGAAAATAATACAAAAAAAATAGAAACTATATTAAATATTTTGAATAAGTTTTTAAAATTAAATTATGATTTTAAAAGTAAGATAGTTTATTATAATAATTCTGAAATAAATAGATTAGAAGATGTATTAAAACTTGTTAATTTTGGGGATATCGTTGCTGTTAATAGTTTTAGTTATTATGTAGACAAATTAAATCAAGTAAAATCTTCTCATGATATCTTAAAGAGAATCTCTACTAGATGCGATTATTTTGTTTTTGAAAATTTTAATAATTTATATACAAACAATTATTTTGTTGTTAATCTTTCTAAAAAGATAAAAACATTTTTTGGATATTCATTTTTAAATAAACTTGATAATTATACTCGTATTCAAGTTGAAAAAAACAATTCTGTTGCTGTTGTTGGAGGTGAATATAATAATGCTAAATTTGATTTTGTTGAGAATCTTTTAAATAAAGGTTTTTATGTATTGTTGGGTGGTGAAATTTCCTCAGTGTTTGTATTTGTTTATAAAAACAGATTATTAAATAAAATAAAAAACGTAAATAAAAAATCTAGTGATAGAGTTTTGAGCTTAATTAAAAAGTTTAAAAACAATATTATATTGCCAGTTGATTTTATGATTTCAGAAAATAAAGACAAAGATGTTTCTATTTATAGAAAAGATATTTCTGAACTTGGTAAATATGATAATATTTATGATGTTGGTCCAGAAACTATTAAATCTTATATTCCTTATATTAAAAGAGCTAAATGTCTTATTTGGAGTGGTCTATTGGGTTTTGTTGAAGAGAAGAAATTTTCTCATGGTAGTGCTTTAATATCGCAATTGTTTTGCAATAGATCTAAGGGGCCATCTTTTGGTGTTGTTGTTGGTAATAGAACTTGTGAATTTTTGAATGCTACAAAATATGGTGAAGATGTTGATTTCTTGTTTTATGAAAAGGATACTTTCTATAGATTATTTAATGAAGAGGAGACAAACATTAAGATATAAGAACTAACTGTGTGTTAAATATAATGACACGCAGTTTTTTTTATGATAAAATTTATTTAATTTTAAAACTGAAAAAATCAAATTTAAAAACAAGTTTCAAATTTTAAAATTTGAATTTTATATGTTTTAAAATTGTTTTGGTTTTTGGTTTTTTGGTTTTAAAATTGCTCTTTAATATCTGAAGTATATTTTTAATTTGTACTATTTTTAAAAGTATACTTTAAATATTAATTTAATTTTTAATGAAATTTAATTGGAAAATTGCTGAAAAAATCGGTAATGGTTTTGGTGTTAATTGTGGTGTTAATTTAAATTCCAATATTCTTCAATTGATTGCTAATAGGGGAATTGATGATTTTGAAATAGGATCGTTTATTGATCCTGATTATAATAAACTTTATGATCCATTTCTTTTTAAAGATATGGATAAGGCTATTGATAGGGTTTATTTTGCTTTGTCTAATAATCAAAAAATATGTATTTATGGTGATTATGATGCTGATGGTGTTTGTTCGTCTGCTTTGCTATTTTTATTTCTAAAAAAACTTAATGCTGATGTTTTTTGTTATATTCCTGATAGAAAAAGTGAAGGTAATGGTATAAATTTAAATGCAGTTGAATATATAAATTCTTGCAATACGGATTTAATAATATCTGTTGATACTGGAATAGTGGCTTTCGATGAAGTTGATAAGATTAATAGTCTTGGAATGGATGTTATTATTACTGATCATCACAGTCCTATTCCAGAAAAATTTCCTAATGCTTTGTCTATTATTAACCCAAAGGTGAATGATTGTGGCTATTTATTTAATGATTTAGCTGGTGTTGGTGTTGCTTTTAAGTTTTGTGTTGGATTGGCTTTAAAAAATAAAGATAAAGATGATTTGCTAAATTTTTTAAAATGGAATCTTGATATTGTTGCTATTGCTACTGTTGCTGATATGGTCTCTCTTGTTTCTGAAAACAGAACTATTGTTAAATATGGTTTGATTGTTATTAATAAAACTAAAAATATTGGACTACAAGAGTTGTTTAAAGTTTGTTTTGACAATAAAATTCCTGATGAAATTAATGTTTCTGATATTGGTTTTAGAATTGGACCTAGGATAAATGCTGCTGGTCGTATGGACAAAGCAATGATTGCTTTTGATTTATTAACAACTGATGATCCTATTAAAGCCAGAAGAATTGCCTTAGAGCTTGATACTAAAAACACTGAAAGACAAAATATCGTTTCTTCTGCGGTAAAAAGTTTTATAAAAGACAATAGTGGTGCTGCTAATGATAAAATAATTATTGCTCATCATGATAAATGGCCAGTTGGTGTTGTTGGACTTATTGCTACCAAAATAAGAGATCATTTTAATTTGCCTGCATTTGCTATGACTACTGAAAATAACTGTATCGTTGGTTCTGGTAGGAGTCTTAATGGTTTTGATATTACCAAAGCAATGCAAGATAACGCCGATTTGTTTGTTAAATTTGGTGGTCATGAACTTGCTTGTGGTTGCAGTGTTTCTTTTGAAAAATATAATGAATTTGTAAAAACCATAAAGGATTACGCTAAAAGCAAATTGGATAATGTCGTGTTTGTAAATGATTTGAATATTGATATGGATATTTGTTTTAATGATATTAATTTTGATTTTTATAATGATTTATTAAAGTTAGAGCCTTATGGTAAAGGTAATGATGAGCCTGTCTTTGTTTCTTCTAATGTTGAAGTAATTGATTTTTCTGTTTTTGGTAAAAATTCTGAACATTTTAAGATGAACTTAAAACAGAATGGATCTATTTTTTCTTGTTTTGCTTTTGGTGCGGCTGCTGAGCTATTTTCTAAGTTTAAGGTGGGTGATAGAATTGATATTGTTTATAAAATTGTGTTAAATGAATGGAATGGAAATAGAGAGTTGAGGTTGAATTTTGTGGACTATAAAAATGTCTAACTAATTAGATAGTTTAATTTTAAAACTGAAAAACTGAAAATTTATATGTTTTAAAATTGTTTTGAATTTTTAAATTTTAAATTTGAATTTATGACTTATATAATTCATACTGATGGTGGCTCTCGTGGCAATCCTGGTCCTGCAGCTATTGGTGTTGTTATTGATGAAAAGCTTGATGGTGGTGATGTTGTAAATATTAAAAAATATAATGAATTTATTGGTGAGAACACTAATAATCGTGCGGAATATATGGCTATTTTATGGGCTTTAAATTTTTGTAAAACCAATAAATTCAGTGATATTGAATGTTATCTTGATTCTGAACTTGTCGTTAAACAACTAAATAAAGAATATAAAATTAAAGATGTTGGTTTGGCAAAAATTGCTTCTATTATTTTTGGTATTAAAGAATCTTTTAATAAATGTATATTTATTCATGTTAGAAGGGAATTTAATAAGGAAGCGGATTTATTGGTAAATCAATGTTTAGATAGTAATATGTAAGTATATAATTAGCACTCTTGATTTTTGAGTGCTAATAGAATAAAATATTATTGTTAATTTTTAACTCCTGTTTATGGTTAAGGTTTTTAATGGTAAATTTAGCTTAAATTTTCTTAAGGTATGTGCTTTAGCACATGAGATAGCTAAAGATGAGTATTTACAAAATAATAATTTGTTAGTTGAAAATGTTGATTTTAGTGTATTAGCTTCTATTTTGGTTTCACCAAAACATTTATTTTTAGCATTATCTATTTATCCTGATTGTTTGGCTTTTTCTATTCTTACTAAATTTAAAAAAATTAATAAAGTTTTTGATGCTAACTTGGATGCTAGGATTAACGATGCTTTAAAGTCTGTTGATAATGATTTCTCTTTAATAAAAGCAAAATTTGATAATGGCGCTAGAAGAATTGTTGAGAATGCTTTAATGGTTGCTGCTTCTTATGATCATTTTTATATTGGAACAGAACATTTACTTTATTCTTTATTAAAGAGTGACGACAATGGTTTAAAGCTTATTATCTCTAGCAGTGGGCTTAATGTTTCTGAAGTTGCTGCTTCTGTTTTAGGTATATTAAAAAGTATATCTAATTTTTCTGATATCTCTGATTATGTTGGTTTAAATGTTGGTGGTTTTAATAAAAAAACTCCTGCTTTAGATTATTTTTCTACCGAATTAACTAATTTTGAAAATCAAAAAAATATTGATCCAGTTATTTTAAGAGAAAAAGAGATAGATAGATTGGTTTATATTTTATCTAGAAGATATAAAAACAATCCTATATTGCTTGGAAATGCTGGTGTTGGTAAAACTGCTATTGTTGAAGGGTTAGCTAAAAGAATCGCAAACAATGAAGTTCCTGATGTTTTGGTTGGAAAAAGAATTTTTAATTTAGATTTAAATTCTGTTATTGCGGGTGCTTCTTATAGAGGTGAATTTGAAGTTAGATTGAAAGATATTATAGAGGAAGTTAATTCTGATCCGAATATTATTCTTTTTATTGATGAAATTCATTCTATTGTTGGTGCTGGTTCTAATACTGGTACTGGTGATGCCGCCAATATATTAAAACCTGCTTTAGCTAAATCTAAAGTAAGAGTTATTGGTGCTACAACATTTGAAGAATACAAACAATACATCGAAAAGGATCCTGCTCTTGAAAGAAGATTTCAACCGGTTTATGTTAGTGAACCTTCTGTTGATGAAACAGTTGAGCTTTTGCGTGGTATTAAGATTAATTATGAGAAATTTCATAATGTAAAAATAGAAGATGAAGCTCTTATTGGTGCTGCTAATTTTTCAAAGAGATATATAACAGATAAATTTTTACCAGATAAGGCAATAGATTTGATAGATGAAGCTTGTGCTCGTATAAAAGTTAAAAATACTAATAATACTTTATTAAAAGATATTATTAAAATTGAAAAATCTATAGAAAAACTTGAAGACGAAAAGGACTTTCTTATTGATAAAGAAGATTTTGAAGGTGTTATTGAAATTAAAAATAAACAATCTGTTTTGGTTAAAAAACTCGAAGATCTTAAGATTTTAAGTGAATCAAAATTAAAGAAAAAGCTTGGAGTAGTTACAATTAATGATATAGCAAGTATAGTTTCTGATGTTTCGTCTGTTCCTGTTGATAATATATTACATAATAATATTAGTTTGAAATTAAAAGGTTTGGATAGTGGTTTGCGTTCAAGTATTATTGGCCAGGATGATGTTATTTCATCGATAGTTTCTTATATTAAAAGAGGTATTTTTGAATCTAATTTTAAAGATAAACCTTTAGCTAGTTTTTTATTTGTTGGTAAATCTGGTACTGGTAAAACTGAAATTGCTAAAAATATAGCTAAAAATTTCTTTGATAATGAAGAAAATTTTATTAGATTTGACATGAGTGAATATTCTGAAAATATAGGAATTACTTCGCTTATTGGTGCTCCTGCTGGATATGTTGGTTATAGAGAGGGTGGCGTATTAACTGATGCTGTTAAAAGAAAGCCATATAGTGTTGTTCTTTTTGATGATGCTGATAAGGCTCATCCTAAAGTTCTAAGTCTTATTTTAGAAATACTAGATTCTGGACACATTACTGATGCTACTGGTAAAAAAATTAGTTTTAAAAATACTGTAGTTATTGTTTCTACAAATCTTGGTGATGATGAAATATCTGATAAAGATTTAGGGTTTAACTCTCTAGATGAAGACAAACATGAAGTTGAAAAGAATAAAAACAATAAAGAAAACTTAAATGATTTGGTGAAAGAATATTTTACAACTGAATTTGTTGCTAAAATTGATAAAGTTTTAGCGTTTAATGATTTAACAAAGGGTAATTTAAAAGATATAGCTAAAATTAAAGTTAATGCTTTATCTAAATTTTTACCTAAAGATTGTAAAATTAGTGTTTCTGATAAAACTTTGGATTATATTGCTGAGTCTGCGCTTAAAAAGAATATTGGCGCTAGAGGGGTTGAATCTGTTATATTTGATGAGATTGAAAATAAATTAATTGATGTTTTTATTGATAATGAAAACTCTAATAATTTAAATGAGGTTAATATTGATTATAATAAAAAGATTTTACTTAAGATTAAATAATGCTAGAAATAGCATTATTTTTTTATTTATTAATTGAATATTAATTAATTATCTTTTATGAACAAATTTTGTAAATTTATTTTAGATCTTATTTTTCCTATTTATTGTGTTAATTGTAAAAAGGAAGGTGAGTGGATTTGTGATGTGTGTAAGAACAAATTAATTGGGCCATTAGAGAAGTTTAATAATATTAATATTTTTGTTAAAAAAAATATAAACAATCTCACTTTTGTTGATGAAATTTTTTATTTTTATGATTTTAATAATAAAATCATTTCTAATTTAATTCATATTTTAAAATATAAATATGCTTATGATGCTGCTAGATGTATTTCAGATTGTGTTATTTCTAATTTTGTGATGTTCTTAAGATATTTGAAAAATGAATACGGGAAATTTATTTTTGTTCCAGTGCCTTTAAATAAAAAAAGATTTAACGAAAGAGGATTTAATCAAAGTGAAATTATATTAAGAAAACTATTCACCTCCGTACGTAGTGCTTCCGTGGATAAGAAAATTGAATTTGAAATTGTTGATTTATTAAAAAGAGTTAGAAATACTGAACATCAAGCCAGTCTTTCTGGTGAGGAGAGAAATGATAATTTAAAAGGAGCCTTTATTTTAAATGATAAAATAAATATAAATAATTATAGTGGTTTTAATATTGTTATTTTTGATGATGTTGTTACTACTGGAAATACAATAGATAAATGTGCTAAGGTATTAAAAGACAATCATTTTAATGGTAAAATTATTGGTTTAACTATTGCGGGACAGAATTAAAAAGAGAGAAAAACTAAAAACCAAAAAGAGAGCACCACTAAAGAGTATAAGGATAATTATATTCGTTTCACTCATTAATTACCTAAAAAAACTAAAATATGAATATTAAATTTTTTAAAATTAGATATTTGTTTGTGGGGCTATTTTTTATAGTATCTTATTTTATTTTTTATTTATTTCTTGAATGGAAATCTGTTTCTGGATATATGTTTAATGATATTAATCTTGTTGATAAGCGTGAATATGCTATTGTTTTTGGTGCGAGCGTTAAAAATGATATGCCTAGTAATATATTGGCTGATAGAATGAGAACTGCTTATGAATTGTATAAGTCTGATAAAATAAAAAAGGTATTGTTGTCTGGCTATGGTACTGAAAAATATTATAACGAGATAAAAGTTATGAAAAATTATGCATTAATTTTAGGATTTCACGAAGAGGATATAGAGACGGATGCTTATGGAATAAACACTTATAATACTTGTTTTAGGGCTCATAAATTTTATAATATAAATTCGGCCATTCTTGTTACACAAAATTATCACATGAATAGAGCTTTATATAATTGTATCGCTGTTGGCATTGATAGTATTGGGTTATCGTCTGATTTAAATAATTACCAAGATATAGTAAAATTTAAGATAAGAGAAATACCAGCATTTTTTACAAACTGGATTAAATTGGTGTTATTTAAAATAAAAAATAATGTCTAGAAGAAAAAAAGGAAAAGCAAATAAGAGAAAGTTTATGATAATACTTTTTGGGTTTTTAATATTGTCTTTATGGGCTTTGTATTTTGCTTTTGTTTTAATTAATAATAGTCTTTAATATTGCTATATGCTTTACTAATTGTGTTTTATTGGTTACTATTAGATAAATTAATTAATATTCAAAATGTTTTTAAAGTTATTAAATTTATTATTGCCGGTTTCTAATGTTATATATTTATATTATATAAATTTAGAGCCTAGTAAATTTGGCTTATTTACTATTATTTTTATTTCAATAAATTTATTTTTTACTTTGTTATTTTTATTTTCTCAAAAACCAAGTCCGAAAGCCACGACTAATCTTTTTTCGTATTTTTTGTTTGTAATATCACTTGTTTCATGTTTTATTTTTATAAAAAATGACGTATTGAAGGTAATTACTTATTTTATTGGTTTTTTAATGAGCTTTTTAAGTCTTATGCATGTGAGATATTTAATAGTTCACAATAGGGAAAACTATTTCCTTAATGATGTTGATTATTATATTTTTTTATTTTCCTCATTCTTAGCTACTAGTTCATTGTTTGCCTTTAATATATTTTTAGGTTTAAATAAGTTTTTATTGACAATATTAGCTTTTATATATTTCTTTATTTTTTATTTTTGTATTTATTATTATCATACAAAAAACCTAAAAGATGTTTATAAGCATATTTTTGCTTCATCTATCATATCTTCTGAGGTGTTTGTTGTTTCTTCTTTTTTGCCATATAGTTTTTATGTTGATGCTATTATTGTACTATTGTTTAATTTTGTATTATCGTCTACCATAAAGGATTATTTGCTTAATAAGTTTAATTCAAGTCAGTTTAAGAAAATTTGTATATTACTTTTGTTTTTACTTATGATAGTTTTAATAACAGCTAAGAGAACTTAATATAATTTTATGAACAAAATACTTAAATTCTTTTTATTATTTTTATTAATATCAATACTTGCTTTTGTTGCTGGATTTTCTGGTAGTGTTGTTTTTTTAACTTCTAAAAAAATAAATATTCCATTTTTAAATTCTTTTGATATTGAAAAAATGATTCCACAAAAGAATGTTATTATAGAAAAAACAGAACAGGTTTATGTTAATAACGACAATAGATTACAGGATGTTTATAAGAACACAAAAGACAGTATGGTTTATTTAGCCGTAAAAAATAACACAGGTGTTTATTCTAAATCTGATATAATAAATGTTGGCTTTGTATTTACTTCTGATGGTTGGATTTTTACAAATAATCAAACGATTTTTGATAAAACAAAAAAATATGTGGTTATTTTAGATGATGGTAAATATTATGATGTTAAGAGCGTTGTATTTGATAAATATGACTTTGTTTTGTTAAAAATTGAAAACCAAAAAATGTTAGTTTCTTCGTTTGGTTCTTATAATGATGTAAATATTGGTTCTTTGGTTTTCGCGAATAATGGTTATGATGGACTTAGTATTGATTATATAAAAAACAAAATTAACGGAACAGTTGAACTTCTAAATAACAATATTAATAATGTTTGCATCTTTGATTTATCTGGAAAAATTATAGGTGTTTATGGTGCTACTTATAAGGATGGTGTTAAAAATAAATATGGTAAATCTGAATTAGTTAAGACTGAGGTTATTTATTCTACAGAATACTTAAAAAATGTTATTTATTCTATAAACACAAAAAGTGATTATATAATAAGACCTAATTTATCTGGTATAACTTTTTCAGAATTTGGTGATACTCTTGGTTCTGATGAAAAGATAGAAAAGGGTGTTTATGTTAAGACTTTGGATGCAAAGAAAAATTATGGTTTTATGATAGGAGATTTAATAACGGATGTTAATAATTATTCTGTTAATGAGAATTTAGATTTTATTCTTCAAAATTATAAAGTTGGAGATAAGATTAAATTTATATTAATTAGAAACGGAAAAGAAATAATAAACAATGTTGTTTTAGAGTAGAAATAAATAAAAAAGTAGGTGTTCTATTATGTGACACCTACTTTTTATATTTGTCTGCCTTCGCTAAAGCTATGGCTGACGATGGTAGCAGGAGTTGGATTCGAACCAACGACCTTCAGGTTATGGGCCTGACGAGCTGCCAACTGCTCTATCCTGCGATGTTTTAGCGTTCTTAATTCTATATTAATTTACCTTTTTTGTCAAATCAGTGCTTATAAAACGTGATTTATCCACATATTGTTTTTTACTGTAAATGGTATAATTATAGTATATATTATAAGAATTAAATAATTCTATATGAACTCTTTATTTAGGAAGGCTGATCTCAAAAATATACTTGGTTTATTATGTATATCTTTTGGAACAATATCAACAATAGTTTTAGCAAATAGTAATCCAGATTTTAAATTAACAGTAACACCTGGTACTTTGGGCGTTGATATTGTAAATGTTAATAGTAATTATCATTCAATCTCAGATCCAATTTTTATATTTAATCCAATACAAGCTTCTACTGAATGTAAGTCTGGTGCTAATTCCGCAGGCATGGTTTTAGGTAGTGATTTTCATGATTTAAAGTTAGAATCATATGGTGGTAACATATATATTTCTAATCCAGATGCTGCTGATGATGGGTTTACTGTTAGTATAGCTGCTACTGATGGTGATAGATCTACATGGTATGATTCTGTAGGTAATAATGTTTTGGATTTTAATGCCAATGATTGTTCTAGTGTTAATAAGCCTCTTACTATTGAAGGTGTGACTAATTTAGGTGGACGTATGTATGTTAATCCTTCTGTTGCGATTTTATCAACTGGTAAATGTGGGACTAGTTGCACAACTAACGGTTTATCTTTAGGATCTGCTAATCATTTTGAATATAATAATATTGGTTCTATTACCTTATTACAAGCGGATGCATCTGCGGATAATGTAGCTGATTATGTTATTAATGGTATAAATGTTTCTCAAACTATTCCTGCAATGGTTTCTGCTGGTAATTATTCTCTTGGTATGACTATGTCTGTTATTAGTAATGGTGGTACGGTTATTTCTGGTCCTGTAATAACATATAGTAGTCAAAATGTTTCTAATGGAGACATTTATACTAGCACTGGTGGATTTACTTTAGACTTATCATCAAGCGATCCTTTAACTACTTGGTCAACAAATTATTCTGGTGGAGATAGAAGTATGTCAACTCAGACAGGCCCAGAGGTTCATATTAATTCAATGCCTACACCTTACGTTAGTCCAGAAAATGTGATTTATACTGCTACAGGTTCTAATGGTGGTGTTACTAATGTTACTGTTCATTTTGGAACTGGTAAATATTGTGGCGGTAATGTATGGGTAAGTAATAGTGCTACTTGTCCTAGTCCTAAAATAACATACAATGGAACAGATGTGTCTAATGGTGATGTTTATGTTGATCGTTGCGATTTTTCAACTGCTATAACTTTAACATCAGCTAGTGGTTCTTTATTAAATTGGAGTTATGAAGGTGATTATGGTGCGTACTCTATTTCAAATAGTGATCTTTCTTCTTCTGCTAAATTTTATAGCATGGGAGATATTAACTACATAGAAGCAAAAGATGTTGTAGTTAGAGCAACTAATCCTGATGATAATACTTATTCTCTTGTTAATATTCATTTTGGAACTGGTCAATATTGTCCAAATACAAATGAATGGATTAGTAATAGTGCTACTTGTTCTATATAAATTTAAAAAAGACGAATTTGATTCGTCTTTTTATTTTGATCTAATACTTTTTAAATTAAAATAATTTGCATAGCAAGCATTTTTCCAATCTTTTGGGTTTTTATCTATATCTCTAAAATATATACTTTTTGGAGTATTAGATAATACTTTAACTATCAATTCTTGGTTTACTTTATTTTGCAATATGATGTTATATCTATCTTTTAATTCTATATTATATTTATAAGCTGTTCCTGATAATATGTCTTTGTATACTAAATTTGCGTTATTTTGTGTTATTAATATTGATGATAAAACTAATAAAATTAAACTAAATTTTATATTATTTGAAATATTTATTTCATTTAATAGAGTTAATAATTTGTTTTGAGGATCATTTTTTATATAATTTGTTAAATTATAAATGTTAAATAATACCTCTAATAAAAATATGAAATAAATAATGTTTAATGTTCTATTTGGTATTGAAGGCCACTGTACTATAAAAAATCCAGAAAATAGTATAAAAATGCTTATAAATAAAAGAATTATTGGGTTTATATATTTTTGTTTTATATTTTTATTTCTAATTAATAATATAAAAAATATTGAATAAATTAATACTATAGGAAAGGTAGTCCAACTAACAAAGTATTTTCTTATTGCTGACTGTGAAAAGTATAGTTTATGTATAATTTGGTTTTTAAAACTCTCATTTGATGCTAGAGATTGTCTGATAAAGTTTCCCGGTGCTGTTAAACTGAAAGATGAAAATATAAAAAACAATATAAAAAAGTAAAAAAACATCCATTTTTTCTTATCGTTTTTTATAAAAAAGTATAAGAAAATAAAAAATAAAATTGGTAGTATTGTAAATATGAAAACTTCATTAATTCCTGCTAACGCTATTAATATTGTTGATGATAAAATTATGTCTAATGTTTTATAATTATTTTTAAAAAATTTAGTAATAAATCCAGCTAAAAACAATGTTAATATAACTCCCGTTTGATAAATAGCAAAAGACCCAGAAAACCAATATAGTCCTTCTGCTATTGATGGCATGAACAATAAATAAGTACTAAAGAATGTAAGTGAAATAGTTAATGTTTTTGTTTTATTAAAATTGAATAAATTTTTTATAAGAAAATAAAAAGCATATATTAATATTATTAAAAATATAGGAGTTATTATTTTATATAAGCTGATATTGTTTGAATATATCATTGGATTTAGATAATGTAATATTCCTTCTGAATATCTAAAGCTCCAATTATTGTAATAACTAGTTTCTATGTTAATTATATTTTTGGTTTTTCTATCAAATGCAAAACAAAAATCATCTGCTGCTGATGGTTGATTAAAGAGACATAGTGTAAAAAATGGGAATATTATGGAAAATAATATTCCAAAAATAAATAATTTTGATATTTTATTAATAATATTTGGGATTGTAATAATTCCAAATATTCCTAACTTTAACATTTTAAATATATTGTATTTTGTTTTTCCCTTGAATCTATTTGGTCTATCAAAGTCAATAAAAGTATGATTAAAATTAAGAAAAGCTACAAAACCTCTTAGATATAGGTTTGTTTTTTTTGATTTTTTTATTTCTTCTAATACCTTTTTGTTTATTAATTTAAAATCTCCAACATCTTTTTGAATTTTATTATCGCTTAATTTATAAATCAAATTATAATAAATATTTGCTGTTGTTTTTTTAAAAAATCCATCATGTCTGTTTATTTTTCTTGCGTATACTATATCTATATTTTCTGTAATTTTTTCAAGCATTTCTGGTATTAATTCTGGTGGATCTTGCAGGTCTGAATCCATTGTAATTACATAATCTCCATTTGCATTGTCATATCCCGTTTTAAAAGCTATTTGTTGCCCGAAATTTTTAAAGAAATCTATTATTTTTATATTATTGTATTTTGCGTTATATTCTTCTAATTTTAATAATGAATTGTCTGTACTTCCGTCATTAATAAAAATGTATTCAAAATCATAATTATTGCAAAGTTGATTTTCTATTTTTTTTAATCTAAAAATTAATTCGTCTATATTATCGAATTCATTATATATTGGTAATATTATTGAAATTAATTTTCGCATATTTCTGTGTTATTGGTTCAATACTAGCAATAGTTAAAAAAAAATAAAATAGGTGGAAAAAATAAAAGTTAAAAAATTGTTTTGTATTGAAAAAAGCTAATAAAACTGATAAAGTTGATAATATTGATGTTGTTTAGCTCTGTTAAATAGTTTGTTAAATTTAAAAACTAATTAACGGCTTAACTAATAAACTAATTAATTGTTTTATGTTTAATATTGCTGAAAACGAAAAGAATGTATTGGATTTTTGGAAAAGACAAAATATTTTTAAAAAATCTATAAAAAAAGATGCTCCAAAAGGGGATTACTCTTTTTATGATGGGCCTCCTTTTGCTACGGGTTTACCTCATTATGGTCATATTGTTGCTTCTGCTATTAAAGATATGATTCCTAGATATATGACAATGAAAGGTTATAGCGTTGAAAGACGTTGGGGCTGGGATTGTCATGGTCTTCCTGTTGAAAATTTAATTGAAAAAGAATTAGGTTTTAAATCTAAAAAAGATATTGAAGATTTTGGTGTTGATAAATTTAATGAGGCTTGTAGAGCTTCTGTTTTGAGATATGCAAATGATTGGAAAGAGTTTATCCCTAAGGTTGGTAGATGGGTTGATATGGATAATGATTATAGAACAATGAATCCTGAGTTTATGCAATCTACGTGGTGGGTTTTTAAATCTCTTTGGGATAAAGGTTTTATTTACGAGGGACATAAGGCTATGCATATTTGTCCTAGATGTGAGACTACGTTAGCAAATTTTGAAGTTACTCAAGGATATAAAGATATTACTGATTTAACTGCTACTGTTAAGTTTGAATTGGTTGATGAGCCAAATACTTTTATATTAGCGTGGACAACTACTCCATGGACTTTGCCTGGTAACGTGGCTTTAGCTGTTGGAGAAAATATAAAATACGAAAAACTAAAAACTAAAAACCAAAAAGAGGAAATTGAATTTGTTATTCTTGCTAAAGATAGAATAGAGACTGTTATGAAAGACAAAGAATTTGAAATAGTTTCTGAATTTATTGGAGAAGAATTGGTTGGTAAATCTTACAAGCCTGTTTTTGATTATTTTGTTAATGATGAAAAAATAAAAAATAAAGAAAATGGTTGGAAAATTTATGCTGGTGATTTTGTTACAACAGAAGAAGGAACTGGTATAGTTCATATTGCTCCTGCTTTTGGTGAGGATGATATGAGACTTGGTAAGGAATATAATTTACCATTTGTTCAACATGTTAAAATGAGTGGTGTTTTTATTGATGTTGTCGCTAAAGATTTTGGAAATGGGCAAGTTAAACCAAAAGAAGATTCTAGTTTAATGGATTTAGAAATTGTTAAATGGTTAATTACAAATAATAAATTATTTTCTAAAGAAAAACATAAACATTCTTATCCTCATTGTTGGAGATGTGATACGCCTTTATTGAATTATGCTACTAGTTCGTGGTTTGTTGATATTAATCAATTTAGTTCTAAATTAATTAATAATAATCAAAAAGTTCATTGGGTGCCAGATCATATTAAAGATGGAAGATTTGGTAAATGGATTGCTAATAGTGTTGATTGGGCTATTTCTCGTTCAAGATTTTGGGGATCTCCACTTCCTGTTTGGAGATGTACTAATGATGATTGTAAGCATGTAGAAGTTATTGGTGGTGTAGAAGATTTACAAAATAAATTAAATAATGATGGTAATGACAGAATTACTAAAATTGTTGTTTCTAGACATGGTCAAAGTGAAAAGAATATTAAAGGAATAGAATGGTCTAAAAATGATGGCTATCCATTAACAGAAAAAGGTATAAATGATATAGAAAAGTTTTCTGAAGAAGTAAATGGTGATTTTGATGTTGTTTTATGTTCTCCTGTCTTAAGAACTAGACAAACTGCAGAAATATTTAACAAGAAAGCTAATAAAGAGATTATTGTTGTTGAAGAGTTAAGAGAGATGAATAAAGGTGATTGGGAAGGTGAAAATGTTTCTGATGATATTAAAAAAGAAATTGAAAATTATAGAAAATTATCTAGCGAAGAAAGATATAATTATAAAAAAGGAAATAGTGGAGAATCTTTTGCTGATCTTGAAATAAGAGTTAGAAAATTTATTAATTCTTTAGAACAATATAAGGGTAAAAAAATTCTTATAGTTACTCATGATGGTTTAAAGAATATGATTGAAGGTATTTTAAGAGGATGGAATACTGAAAAGTTTATCTATATGGTTGATAGGGATTATTTTGGATATTCAACTATTTTTATTGATAATATTACTAGTAAAGAGTTTGATCTTCATAAACATATTGTTGATGAAATAACGTTTACTTGTCCAAAATGTGGTAAGCAAACTAAAAGAATTTCAGAAGTTTTTGATTGTTGGTTTGAGAGTGGTTCTATGCCTTATGCTCAATTAGGTTATCCATTTAGTAATAAAACAAAATTTGAAAATATGTTCCCAGCTGAATTTATTGCTGAAGGACAAGATCAAACTAGAGGATGGTTCTATACTTTAATGGTTCTAGGTACTGCTTTGTTTGATAAACCAGCTTTCCAAAATGTTGTTGTTAATGGAATTGTTCTTGCTGAAGATGGACAAAAAATGAGTAAAAAACTTAAAAATTATCCTGATCCAAATATTGTTTTAAATAAATATGGGGCTGATGCTTTAAGATATTACTTATTATCTTCTCCTGTTGTGTCTTGTCAGGATTTGAATTTCTCTGAGAAAGGAGTTGAAGATGTTGTAAAGAAAGTTATTTTAAAAATAACAAATGTTTTGGATTTTTATAAAATGACAGACCCAGCTTTCGCTAAAGCTTCAGCGGGTGAAAGTTTAGTTTTTGAAAACATGGAAAATAATTCTGATAAATGGATTATCGCTAGATTAAATGAATTGATAAAGGGAACTTCTTTAAATTGGAATGAATACTATTTAGCGGAAGGAACTAGATTGATTGAAGATTTTATTGATGATTTATCTAATTGGTATGTAAGAATTAATAGATCTAGATTTAAAACTGGTGACGATAGAGAGATTGCATTGTCTGTATTAAGATATGTTTTATCTTGTTTATCTAAAGTTATGGCTCCGGTTATGCCTTTTATTTCTGAATATTTATATAAAGAAATAGATGGTAATTTGGAATCAGTTCATCTTGAATCTTTCCCTGAATATAATGAAATATTAATTGATAAGAAATTTTTATCTGAAATTTCATTTGTTCGTAATGTTGTTAGCTTAGGGCTTTCTATTAGAAAACAAAAAAATATTGCTGCTCGTCAACCTTTAAATAATATTACTGTTGTTGCTAATGATATTCAAAAGAATATTATTTTAGAAAATAAAGACGTTATTTTGTCTGAGTTGAATATTAGAGAAATTGAATTTGTGACAAAGACAGAAGATATAGCTCAGATGCAATTAAAGCCTAATGCAAGAGTTTTAGGGCCTAAATTTGGTAAAGAGGTACAAGACGTTATTAATAAGGCAAAGGCTGGCATTTTTGAGGTTAAGGATGAAAAAGTTTTAGTTGATTCAAAATGGGAGATTGATTTAGCTGATTGTGAGGTTGTATTTATTGGTAAAGAGGGAATTGATGTTGCTTCTGATCATGGTGTGGTTGTTGCTTTAAATACTGAAATTACTGAATCATTAAAACTTGAAGGTATTGCTAGAGAAATAATTTCTGCTATTAATGATCTTAGGGCTGATAGGAATTTAACACTTTCTGATAAGGTTAATATTGAATATTATTCTGAAGTGGAAGATATAAAGAAGGCTGTAAATGATAATGAAAAATTGATTTTAAATAATGTAGCGGCTGATAGTATTGTCTTAGTCTCTAACGATGGAAAAGAATTTGATATTAATGAAAGCAAGGTTTCTATAAAAATTAAATAATAATAAAGACCGCCTATTAAGGTGGTTTTTATTATTAATGTATATTATAATGGTTGTAATTTTATTATACTTATTATGTTTGATTTAAGAACTAATTTATTTATTATTAAACAGCAGGATTCTGGTGATCTTGATAGAATTATTACTGTGTTTACTGAAGATTATGGTAAAAAAATTATTAAACTTAAAAGTTGTTATAAATTTTTATCAAAATTAAATTCTAATCTTCAATTTTTTTCTATTGCTAATTGTGATATTGTTGTTGGAAAGAATTTTGATAAAATCTGTAATGCTAGTGTTGAAAAGACTTATGACAATATGTTTCTTGATCTAAGAAAAAATATTGCGTATATGTTTGTTTGTGAAATTGTTCAAAAACAAATGGATTTTCATTTTTCTGATAAAAGGGTTTATAATTTATGTATTGGTTATTTCGATTTTATAAATAATATGAAATTAAAAGATTGTCAGATTGTTAGCTCTATTGATTTTATTAGAGATAGGGATTTAATTAAAATATTATATGGTTTTGTGGTTAATTTTTTGAAGATAAATGGTGTTGGCGTTGTATTCCCAAATAATAAAATATTAAATAAAGAAGATTTCTTTAAATTTGTGTATAATAATATAGAAAGAGATCTTGAAATAGAGAAGTTTTTTAACTAAGAAAACTAAGTGACTAAAATTATGCTTGAAGAAAAAGAAGACAAAAATAATAATGAAGAACTTTTGAATGATATTCTTAAGACTGATCATAGAAAGGTTGTTGAAGATATTTTTCATTCAGATAAAGAAAAAATTGTAAGTTTAAAAAAACCTAGCCTACTAAAAAGAATTATAGTTTTGCTTGTTGCTTTTTTATTGTTAGCTATTGGTGTTATGTGTGTCGTTTTCCTCAAATTTAATAGCACTATTGATACAAAAATTGTTCCAGCAGACTATTCTAATAAGATTATTTTAAATATTGATAGCCCACTTGGTGTTAATAATGATGGTCAAATAGAATATTCTCTATTGTTTAAAAATACAGAACAATATGCAATGAAAGATATTGAACTATCTGTTAGATTTCCAACGGAATTCACTTATATTTCTTCAGACACTGAGACATCTCTTATTAATGATGAATATATAAAGTGGAAATTTGATACAGTTAATCCTGGTGAAGAAAAGAAGGTTACTATTAAAGGTACTTTATTTGGTGCTGTTGGTGTAGAAAGTGTGTTGATAGCTTCTATGAATTATAAATTTGATTCTATTTCTTCTACTTTCTCTAGTAATAGTTCTTATAAAACCGTTATTAATAAATCTATTTTTGACATAGTTGTTGATAGAAATGATGTTTTTTATAAAGATAAAGAAATAACTTACAAAATAAAAATTAAAAATAATAGTCAAAAAGCTTTAAAAAATATTAAATTAGCTTTTAAATATCCAGAATATTTTAAAATTAATAAATATAGTGAAGATCCTGCTAAAATATATAAAAATGAACAAGTATATTGGATATTTGATTTAAACAAAAAACAAGATGATAAAACCGATGCAACACTTGATGATTATTACGAAAAAATAATAACCGTAACTGGTGTTGTTGATTCTGATAATATTAGTGAAATAAACTTTAATATTTCTGCTGGAATTGTTGTTGATATGGGAAATGTTGATGATTCTGATTATACTGTTTCTAAAGATGATTCAATAAGAACATCTATGTCTGGTTTGAATTTTGTTGTAAATACGGCTTCTGAAATTTATGATAATAACGGAAGAATTGCTGTCGCTAATGTTGATAATCCTTATAAGATTTCATTTAAATATAGTAAAACAAACGCTGATTTATCGTTTAAAGACTTGAGATTAGTTGTTGAATTCTTGGGTGACGATATTATTAATCCAAAAATTAATTTTAGTTCTGTTCCTAAATTTACTAATACTAGTAGTGGTGATTTATCTAATTATGTTATTGAATGGGATAAAACTAATAATTCTGGATTTAAAGATGTTTCATCAACTGAAAAAGAATTAAGCATGACATTGTCATTTAAAAAAGACATATTAACAAAATATAAAGATGGTGGATATTACTCTAATGTAAAAATTACTTTATTTGGTAAAAATAATTCAGATAAAGAAATTACTTTAGTTGATAATAAAACTTTTAAGCTAGTTTTAGATAGTGATTTAAATGTTAAAACTTCTTCTGTAAAAGTTAATTTAAAAAACGGAGTTAAATCTAACCCTCTAGAGGTAAGTGTTAGTTTGTTAAATTATTATAATAATTTAACTGGTGCGGCTGTATATTTTACATTGCCTGATGGTGTTGAGTATTCGTCAGATTCTATACTTTCTAAGTCTGCAAAATTTGATTATGATGTTTCTACAAAAAAAATTAGTTGGGTAATAGGTGATATTGGTGCATTTGAAAATGAAATTATTGGCAAGTTTTATTTAGACGTTACACCTAATAGCAAGCTTGTTGGAAAAACTATGGAATTAACTTCTAAGATTAATGTAGTATATAAAGATACTACTATAAATAAAGATTTTTCTGTTGATATAAATCCGATAGTTAGCGTTGGTAAGGTTTCTAAATAAATAAAAATAAGAGTGTTAAGCTCTTATTTTTTTATTATTCTATTCTTGTTATATCTGCACCGATTTTCTTTAATCTTTCTTCTATTTTTTCATAACCTCTATCTATAATTTCCGCATCATTAATAATACTTTGTCCTTCTGCTAATAACGATGCAATTATTAAAGCCGCTCCAGCTCTTAAGTCTAAGGATCTTACTTCTGTTCCATATAATGGAGTTGGTCCAGATATAATAGCTCTGTGTGGATCTGCAATGATTGCATTGGCGCCCATTTTAATTAATTCATTTAAATATCCCATTCTACCTTCAAACATTGGGTCTTGTATAAGTGTTGTTCCTTGGCATTGTGTAGCTAAAACTCCAAACACTGATTGTAAATCAGTTGGGAATCCTGGATATGGTAATGTTTGTAATTTAAATGATTTTAAATTTGATGTTGGTAATACAAGTAGGGAATTATCGCCAACTTCAATATCTACACCTATTTCTTTTAGTTTTAATAATATAATTTCTAAATGATCTGGGATTACATTATTAATTTTTAATTGTCCATGTGTTGCTGCGGCTAAAACAATAAATGTTCCTATTTCTATTTGATCTGGAATTATTGAATATTCTCCACCTTTTAATTCTTTTACACCTTCTATTGTTATTTCATGAGTTCCTATTCCTGTTATGTTTGCTCCTATTTTATTTAAAAAATTACATAAATCTTGTACATGTGGTTCACAAGCAGCTAATTTAATTGTTGTTTTTCCTTCTGCTAAAACAGCTGCCATTACTAAGTTTTCTGTTGCTGTTACAGAAAATTCTGGTAATACTATTTTATTTCCAATTAATTTTTGAACTTTTAATTTATAAGATCTATTGCCTTTTTCTATACTTGCGCCTAATTGTTCAAAACCTGATATATGACTATCTAATGAACGATTGCCAATAATACATCCTCCTGGCTCTGGAAGATCTATTTCATGAAATCTTGCAAGTAATGGACCCATAAATAATACAGATGATCTCATACGTCTTACTGCTTTTTCATCTAATTGCTTTGGGTTTATTTCTGCGTTTGATATTTTTAAAGTATGCTCATCTAAATATTCTATTTGGCTTCCAAGATTTTTCATTATTTCAACTACTGCTCTTACATCTGAAATATTTGGGATATTTTTTATAATACAAGTTTCTTTTGTAAGTAGGGTAGAGGCTAATATTGGTGTTGCTGCGTTTTTCATTCCTGAAACTTCAATCTCTCCGTTTATTTTATGTTTTCCATTAATAATAAATTTAGACATATATATTTTTTATTTTTTAGATTATTTCTATTTCTTTTTCTAATGATATATTTAATTTTTCTAATACTTCTTTTTCTATTTTTGAAATTAAATTAATTATGTTATCAGAGGTTGCATTATTTATATTAACTATGAAATTCGCGTGTTTATTTGATATTTGCGCATCGCCAGAATTCATTCCTTTTAAACCAAGTTTGTCTATTATAAATGCTGTTGCTATTGTGTTATCTTTTATTGGATAATTATTATCTAATATTAATTTTTCTAATATTTTATTATTTTTATTAAATATTATATTTTTAAATATGCATCCTGCTGATTTTTCATTTACGGGTTGTGTATTTATTTTCTTAGTAATATTTTCTTTAAAAATATTTTTAGCATTTTCTAGTTCGTTTTTACTGACTTTGTCTAGTTTTAATGTAGTTTCTATTATTATATATTTATTTGGATTTATTTTAAAAATTGAATTTCTATAACTAAAGTTACATTCTTTATTTGAGAGTATTTCTATTTCTCTAGTGTGAGTATTGAATACTTTTACATTATTTATTATTGAACACATATCTCCATTAAATGAACCAGAATTTCCAAAAATTGCACCTCCTATGGTTCCTGGTATTCCTGCAGCCCACTCTAGTCCTGTTAAATTATTTTTAAAAGATTCTTGAATAAGGTATTGTAGGTTTACACTAGATCCAACTATTACAGTATTATTATTAATTATTATATTTTTAATTTCTGGTTTTATAATTGCTAAATTGTTTGTATTTTCTGTAAAGAGAATATTACTTCCTCCTCCGAGGATAAAATATTTGAGATTTTTTTGTGATATAAAATCTAGAGAAGCCTTTATATCTTCGATGTTATAGACGTTTAAAAAATATTTACATTCGGATTTTATTCCAAAGGTATTGTGCTCTAAAAGACTGTAGTTTTCTTTTATTAGCATAATAATTATGTCTATGATTATTTAATGTTTCAATTATATAAAATAGGCGTGCTATTTGCAAATATCCTTTGTCTTTTTAATTTTACTTTTTTGTGATATTTTATCTGTATTAATTATTGTTGTAATTTATTGTAATGAAAAATTTTGAACTTATTAAAAAGAATGGTAATGCGCGTCTTGGAAAATTGATAACTTCTCATGGTGTTGTTAATACTCCTTGTTTTATTCCAGATGCTACATTAGCTGCTGTTAAAACTCTTTCTATTCCTGATCTTCATGATATTGATATGGAAATTATTTTAGGTAATACCTATCATCTTATGATTAGACCTGGTATGGATATTATTGATCAAGCTGGTGGTCTTCATAAATTTATGAATTGGAATGGTCCGATATTAACTGATAGTGGTGGTTTTCAGGTTTTTTCTCTTGGTAAAATTAGAAAAATTACTGAAGAAGGTGCTACTTTTCGTGATCATTTGAGTGGTAATAAAATTACTCTTACTCCAGAAAAGTCTATTCAAATTCAAAAAATATTGGGTTCTGATATTATGATGACTCTTGATGAATGTGTTGACGCTAATCGTGATTATAAATATTTTAAAAAATCTGTTGATATGACATTGAGATGGGAGGAGAGATCTCTTAAGGAAGCTAGAAATGGTAAGATTGGTAACAATCCTGAACAACAAATTTTTGGTATTATTCAAGGTGGAAAATTTGAAGATCTTAGAAGATATTCTTTAGAAAAAACTACTCAAATGGATTTTGATGGATTTGCTATTGGTGGTGTTTCTGTTGGTGAAAGTAGGGAAGATAAATATAATGTATTAAGTTGGATTGCACCATTAATGCCAGAAAATAAACCTAGATATTTAATGGGACTTGGTTATCCAGAGGAAATTATTGAAGGTGTTAAACGTGGTATAGATATTTTTGATTGTGTTATTCCTACTCGTAATGCTAGACATGGACAATTATTTATTAATCTTCAAGTAAATTCTTTAGATGATTATAAATATGATGTTTTAAAGCTTAGAAATAGTCAGTATAAAAATGATTTTTCTCCTATTGATGAAACTTGTGATTGTTATACTTGTAAAAATCATACAAAAGCTTATGTTCATCATTTACTTAATGTGAATGAGATACTTGGTATGAGACTTATGACTCTTCATAATTTAAGATTTTATATGAGGCTTATGGAAAAATGTAGAGCTGCTATTTAATTTGTGTTTTATTGATTTTTGTGGTATTTTATTGAATAAATTAACCTTTAAGGAGAATTTTATGAGCATGAATCCAATTAATCAACCTAGGGTTACTCCTGTTGATTCTACAAGAAAGCCTTCTAATTCTGGTATCGATAGAGGTGGACAGGATGATAAAGCCTTTGAGGATTTATTAAAAAAGGCAATAGCGAGTGGTCCTACAAATACTGATAATATTGGCATGGATCCTGATACTATGTCTGCTATTATTGAATCTACTAAAACAATTTCATCTACAATTAAGGGATCTTCTAAAGAAGATGAAGTTAAAGAAAAAGAAAAAACAGAACCAAAATTAAATTATGATGTTGCTTCTTTTGTTGCTGCGTCTAATTTTGTGTCAAAGAAAGAAAATGATAGTGATTTTGAAAGAAGAAAAGCATCAAATGCTTATAATAAATAAAACCGAGATTTTCTCTCGGTTTTTTATATTAAGTCCATTTCTTTAACATAATCCCATAATACAATACTTGCTGCTGTTGATACATTTAATGATTTTAGTACTCCTTTTTGTGGTATGGATACTACTATTCCTAAATTTCTGTTTCTTGCTTCTTCTAAAATTTCTTCACTTACACCTCTGTTCTCATTTCCAAATATAAATATTGGTGTTGAATTTTTTGGAATTTCATTTTTCCATTTAATTTCTTTTAAATTTTTACCGCCTATTTCTATAAATACAGGGAAGTATGATTTATTTTTATCTAATATTTTAAAGAATTCATCTTTATTGATTGTTAAATCTGGATTTAATGCGTCGTATTTTTCTACGTTTTGATAATGCTCTGCTCCTACTGTTGTTCTTTCATCTATTTTTCTTCTTCCTAATATTATTATATTTTTAGCGCCTAATAAGTGCCCTAATCTTATAAGCATTCCAGAATTTATATCTCCTGTAATATTCAAAAGCATTATTTCAAAATTAGACCTATCTTGTTGGGCTAGTTTTTGTAGTTCTTCTAATGTTTTATTTTTTATTTCTGGTCTTACATTAAAATTATTTAAATTTTTTTCTTCATAATCTTTTTTTATTAATTCTGAGAAATCTTCTTTTTTCATGTTGTTTTTAATTATTAATAAAAAATATAACAAAATAGTTTGTTTATTGGAAGAGGGAAATAAAAAAAGTGAATCTATTATTGATTCACTCAGGTTCTTTTATGCTGCGTTTTCTTGAGATTTCATAATCTCACAGCATTTGTTTGTTTCAAATGATTTTACAAGATATGCAATTCCTTCTTGTGTTTTGTAAAAATATATTAATAGTGTGCCGTGATAATAATACATTAAAGACACTATGTGTCTGTATTCATCATTTAACATTTTTGTTTCCAATAATTTTTTATCAGTACTTTCGATGTGTTCAACTATTAACTGACTGATAGCAATAGCTACGTCATTATTTTTGATATCGTATGCTTTGAAAAAACTATTTGATAGTTCTTTCATAAATTCAATGCTTAAGGTAAAACCTTCCTGAATTTCATTCAATTGATTTTGCATATTGTCTCCTTTTGATGGACTTGTATTATAATATAAACAATACAAAATGTAAAGTTTGTATCTATAAATATTGACAAAATATTATTAATTTTGTAAAACTATGAATAAATAAACTACTTAAGGAGGTAGCTTGATGCCATATGTTGGAGATCAGGAAGCTGAGGTAAAATGCCCTTTGTGTGGAAAGATGCTTTGGGTGTTTGATTCTGGCTCAGCAAGTCTTACTATGGGACAGCACATTAATCCCAAAACCGGGGAAGAGTGTGAGAGGTCTCATACTATTGCGCCTAAGACTGGAAAAACTAAGCCTTATCGTCCTAACGAAAAAAAATGAACGGCAAAGTTTCTCATAACGCGTCATCAATGATGACGCTTTTTTAATTATTATATTTTGTTATATACATTTTTAAAAACTATCTATTAGTTCTAAAGCACGATCTTTTGTTGATATTTTTTCTTTCTTTTTTAATATTGTTTCTGATATTTTTTTATCGTTTGTAGTATAAGGATATTTTAAAAGATCCAAAAACATTGAACTAACTACGGCTTTTGGTTCGTTATTATTTTTCAATCTGATTTTGGCTATTCTTTTACAATATTCAACATATCCAGATAGAAACTCTGTTTTTACTGTTTCTAACGTGTTTTGTTGAGAATTTGCATTATCTTCCATTTGACTAAACCCCTCCAATATTAATTTGTGTTCAAAAGTATAGCATAGGGTGTAATAAAAAATTGTGAATTTAGAAATGAAAAATTAATGAATTTTTTTGTGCAATATAAGGTAATAAATATTTATAAAATAAATAATAAAATAGAGGCATATTTCAGCCTCTAAACAAAAATGTTTTATTTTTGTTGCAAGTAATCTTATCAATAAAGGGAAAAGTTACAACTTAGTTTCTTGAAAATCAATAATTCTTGTATTGTATTCACCACCAAGAGAAATATCTTCCCAAAGAAATTCCTGTACAACATTTCTTTCAAGATTTATTGTACCAAGAATTAATTTGGTTTGGGTCTTGCCATTATAATCACGTTGCAAAATTATTTGGCCGAA
>Ga0209373_10000614_pt1 | contig 53884 bp, 45 predicted proteins | sample Higcelweek5metaG_FD_187173 | JGI IMG/M metagenome (GOLD analysis project Ga0209373, IMG submission 187173) | Freshwater pond sediment microbial communities from the University of Edinburgh, under environmental carbon perturbations - High... | ecosystem: Environmental > Aquatic > Freshwater >... | reverse complement strand
AGCCGGTAAAGAAATTCCAATCCGATTTAACCCTCAGTTATTCAGATTTTTACCAGATCGACCAACCTGTTTGTGAGTTCAGGTACCTGATTATCAGAAGCAAAAACACCTATCAGTTGACGTCGAAGCTGTTTGTGAGAGGCATTTTGGAGTACAATTCATTCGAGAAGGATCTGTCAACCGACTTTTTGGTCTCGTTTACCTATATCCCGGGAACCGTGGTTCATGTGGGATACGGATCGCTGTATCAGAAACAGAAATGGAACGGTCATGAATATCAGCCGGGCACCGACTATCTCGAAACGATCAGGGGATTTTTCTTTAAGGCCAGTTATCTCTGGAGAAACTGATGTCCTGAAAACAAGAAAGCCGGGTAAACCGGCTTTTCTTGTTCCATTGCATGCTCTATCTAACTGGTTTGTTTCTTCAGAATGCTGATCAGATCGATCGGCTTTTCCTTCAAAACATTATTATCCGGTGAATACTCGAGCAAATCGGCAGGTTGGCAACGTAACGTCTCGCACAAAGCCTCCAGCGTTGAAAACCTGATTGCTCTCGCCTTCCCTCTTTTCAGATTGGAAAGGTTCGCCTGAGTAATATTCACCTTGCCAGACAGCTCATTCAGGCTGATTCGGCGTATGGCCATAATAATCTCCAATTTAGATTGAATTGGCATAGGTTCAAAAAATCGCGGACATCTCCGCGGTATAATAGAAAGGTTAAAGTCTCAAAGTACAATCAGAATCTATTCTATTCAGATTCCGATTCAAATATATAATCTATTTATCGTTTATCAAAATTATTTTATCGTTTTTCGATATTTTTAGGTAAATAATTCTTGACTACTTTTATCCGCATGAATAAAGTTGCCCGATATACCCGATTATATCAGCAGATCTCCGGACTGATGCATAAATGTGATGACCGGCAAGCCAGGATGGCTACCGTTTGTGCCGTTTTACACCATAAGATGCAGGATTTTTTCTGGACAGGTTTTTATTTACTACAGAACGAACGGCTGATTGTTTCCACCTATCAGGGACCGGCAGCCTGCATGGAACTTACCAAAGATCAGGGAGTTTGCTGGGCCGGCATCAGATCAGGTCAACCGGTTATCGTACCGGATGTTCACCAGTTCGAAGGACATATTGCCTGCGATTCGCGTTCAAAATCAGAAATTGTTGTTCCTTTCAAGGATGAAGAAGGAGTGATTATTGGGGTATTAGACATTGACAGTAAAAGTCTTAACTCCTTTGATGAAACGGATTCAGAATGGCTCGGAAAAATTATCAGTCTGATAATCAACAGCTAACAAAACCAATTTGGTTTTAATGGATTTTAGTAATTTCGTCTCTTAAACTGAAGGGAATATCAATATGGGATCACATCTTACTTCTGAAGACAAAGAGCAGATTACTGCCAGAGGCATGAAAACCGCTGATGTTGAGAAACAAATACATAATTTTCAAACCGGATTTCCACCCATTTCACTAATTGCTCCGGCAACTGTAAAACATGGCATTCACCAGGTTGGGCAGAAAAGGATTGAAGAACTTGTGGAATTGTACCGGTTGTATGCTCAGAGCCATCAGGTCGTTAAGTTTGTCCCGGCCTCCGGTGCTGCTTCACGCATGTTTAAGAATTTATATGAATTCCGTACCTCTTACCGTGGAACCAGTGAAGATCAGCTGGAGATTTTAAAGGATCGCAGTCCTGATTCGGTCTATTACTTTTTTGAGCATATTCAGGAGTTCTCTTTTTTCCCAACGCTGCTCGATGCACTTGAAAACAGAGGACTCAACTTTGATACGATCATGCAGGAGAGCCGTTATGAAAAAATCCTGAACACAATGCTGACCGATCGCGGACTGGAATTTGGAAATCTTCCCAAGGCGCTCATTCCTTTCCATTCATATAGTGAGGAGTTTAGAACCGCTTTCGCCGAACATCTTGCAGAAGGAGCCGTTTATGCAGCATCCTCAGGCAACGATTGTCACATTCATTTCACCGCGCTTCCGCAACATGTGGATCTTATGGAAGCCCATTTTCAGGAAATCAGGGAAGAATACGAGGAAAGATACGGTGTAAAATATCATATCACTTACAGCATTCAACACCCTTCTACGGATATGATTGCTGTGGATATGGACAATAATCCGGTCAGGGATGAAAATGGCAAGCTTGTATTCCGTCCGGGCGGTCATGGTTCCCTGTTGCAGAATCTCGGCAAGATCGAGGCAGATCTGATCATCATCAAAAACATCGATAATGTTTGTCATGATCATTTTAAACAAGACACCTACTTATACAAGAAAGTTTTATCAGGCTACCTGATTGCCTTGCAGGATCAGATGTTTGCATTCATGAACGGGCTCGAAAACCCGACTCAGTCATCGATGAAGGTGATCGACAGCATGTGGTCGTTTGTTGAAAACAAACTGAACATTACCCCCCCGGCCGAAAGTGAAAAATGGAAGAAGGAGGAGAAAGTTGAATATCTGAAAAAGAAACTCAACCGGCCGATCCGTGTTTGCGGCATGGTTGAGAATGAAGGGGAACCCGGAGGAGGTCCATTCTGGGTTAAAAACAGCGACGGATCAACCAGCCTGCAGATTGTTGAGGCTTCACAGATCAATCGCAAAAATCCGGAGCAGGAGACTATCCTTCAAAACTCAACCCATTTCAATCCTGTCGATCTGGTTTGCTCCACACGAAACTACCTTGGAAAAGCATTCAACCTGCCCGATTTTGTGGATCCGGCAACGGGTTTCATCTCTGAAAAATCCCTGGATGGCAAAGCTATTAAAGCGCAGGAACTTCCGGGATTGTGGAATGGATCCATGTCAGACTGGAATACGGTTTTTGTTGAGGTACCACTCACTACATTTAATCCAGTTAAGATCATAAACGATCTGCTTCGCCCGGAACACCGGGAGTTCCAATAGATTATGTTAATCCAAAAGAAGTTCGGGTTAATTGGTTACCCTCTCGGACATTCCTATTCGAAAGGTCATTTTGCCCGCAAATTCGAGCGGGAAGGACTCACCACATGCAGTTACGAGAACTTTGCTATTCCTTCGGTAGACCTCGTAAAAGAGGTGATCAGTGAAAACACGGATCTACTCGGGCTGAACGTCACCATTCCATATAAGCAAGCCGTTATGGGTTTTCTCGATGACCTTGACCCGATTGCCAGGGAAATAGGGGCCGTTAATACGATAAAAATCACCCATACCGGAGATCATTGTATCTTGAAGGGTTACAATACTGATGTTATCGGATTCAGCAGAAGTTTTGGCCGCTGGCCGGTCAACAAAAACATGAAGGCGTTGGTTTTAGGTTCAGGCGGAGCTTCGCTGGCTATCAGATATTCACTCAAACAAATGGGCATCGGCTTTTTAAACGTCGCCCGAAAGGCATCCAACGACAGTATTACTTATGAGGAGATTACCGAACAGATTGCGGCTGATTACCTGATCTGGATCAATTGCACTCCTGTCGGGATGTTCCCCCACATCAGCGAAATACTTCCCCTTCCCTACGATTTATTGACGCCGGAACATTTCCTGTATGATCTGGTTTACAATCCGGAGATTACAGGTTTTATCAAACAGGGTATGAATGCCGGAGCCGCTGTCATGAATGGCAGTGCGATGTTATATGAGCAGGCCGAAGCTTCATGGGAAATCTGGACGCGCAAAACCGATTAACCAGCCCTGAACCAATCAGAAAAAGGATACCTGGGCTCACTCCTGAAAAGTTCATCAGGATACTCCACCTTCGTCAAGTACAAACCTTTTGCAGGCACTGACATCCCTGCCTTTGAACGGTCCATTTCTCTCAGTATACGATCAACATCTGAAACAGTGATCTTACCTTTGCCAACTTCAACCAGGGTACCCACGATGGCCCTCACCATATTTCTGAGAAAACGGTCAGACCGTATCCTGAAAACCAGACAACCCGACTGATTTATCCAGCCAGCTTCGTAAACCTCACAAATGTTGGTCTTTACATCAGTATGAAGTTTGCTGAAGCTGGTAAAATCCTGTTTTCCGATCAGTAAACGGCAGGCTGCATTCATGGCATCGATATCCAGCGGCAACGGCAGAACCCATGCGAAATCATTCATGAACGGAGCCTTACCCTCAGAGATCAGATAATGATATGTTCTGGATACTGCCTGAAACCTGGCATGAGTCTCAACGGTAACCGGAACAACACGATCGATCCGGATTGGCATATTAATAAACCGGTTTAGCTTATAAACCAGTTGATCACAATCCGATATAGGATTGATCACCTCAAAATGAGCTACAAAATGGGAAGCATGAACCCCGGCATCTGTTCGTCCGCACCCGACCAAATTGACTGGTTCAGAGAGCAGAGTGCTTACGGCATGATTGATGGTTTCCTGTACCGTAACGGCGCCGGGCTGAATCTGCCATCCATGAAATGCAGTACCATTGAAAGCCAGTTCAATGAAATACCTGAAGCCATTGGTTTTGGTGCTTAACATACGTTAACAAAAATATCAAAAAATTAATAGTGCTTTCTGCTATTTTCGACCCGTTAATAATTAGCCAAACTTATGAATTCAATTGACATCCGGTTGATTAACGAAAAAATCCAGCAAGAAAGCGGATTTGTTGAAATGATCACGCTCGAAATGAACAAAGTGATCGTTGGCCAAAAGCACTTGATTGACAGTCTGTTAATCGGGTTGCTATCTAATGGACATCTTCTTCTCGAAGGAGTGCCCGGACTAGCCAAAACGCTGGCTATCCGCACACTGGCAAGCACCATTGAGGCCGACTTTTCAAGAATTCAGTTCACCCCGGATCTTTTGCCGGCCGATCTGATTGGTACATTGATTTACAGTCAGAAAAACGAAGACTTCATCGTCAGTAAAGGTCCTATATTCAGCAACTTTATATTAGCTGATGAGATCAACCGGGCTCCGGCAAAGGTGCAGAGTGCACTTCTTGAAGCCATGCAGGAGCGTCAGGTGACTATTGGAACTCATAGTTACACATTGCCTGAGCCGTTTCTTGTATTGGCTACTCAGAACCCGATTGAACAGGAAGGCACCTACCCTCTTCCTGAAGCACAGGTTGACCGTTTCATGCTGAAAGTGGTTATCGGGTATCCGAGCAAAGAAGAAGAAACGATCATCATGAGGCAGAACCTGGCCAAGGATTTTCCGCTGGCCAACAAGGTATTGTCACCGGCCGCCATTCTGCGGGCACGCGAAGTGGTGAAAGAGGTTTACATGGACGAGAAAATCGAAAAATACATTATCGACATTGTGTTCGCCACTCGTGAACCTGCCAGCTATAATCTGCCTGACTATAAACGTTACATCTCGTTCGGTGGCAGTCCAAGAGCCAGTATTTCGCTTGCTCACGCGGCAAAAGCTTACGCCTTTATCAAACGTAGAGGCTATGTGGTTCCTGAGGACGTCAGGGCCGTATGCCATGATGTATTACGTCATCGCATCGGTCTCACCTATGAAGCTGAAGCTGACGACATTAACTCAGATACCATCATCACCGGAATTCTGAACCAGGTTGAAGTACCTTGATTAAAAGGCAGTGGTAACCGATGATTGCATCAGAACTCATAAGTAAAGTCAGAAGGATCGAGATAAAGACACGCGGACTTTCGCAGCAGATATTTGCCGGTCAGTACCACAGCGCCTTTAAGGGTCAGGGTATGACTTTCAGCGAAGTCAGAGAGTATCAGTATGGCGATCCTATCCGGAATATCGACTGGAACGTAACTGCCAGATTCAACAAGCCGTACATTAAGGTCTTTGACGAAGAGCGGGAGCTGACCGTTATGCTTCTGGTGGACGTTTCAGGATCGAATGAATTTGGCACCCGGAACCGGTTAAAACGGGAGCTGATGACAGAGCTCGCGGCAGTATTGGCATTTTCGGCCATCGAGAATAATGACAAGATCGGTGTCATCTTTTTCTCGGACCGCGTCGAGAAATTTATCCCTCCGAAAAAAGGTAAAACGCACATTCTCCGGATTATTCTCGAGCTTCTGGAATTCAAACCCGTCAGTCGGGGCACCAACATTACCGAAGCACTCCGCTTTTTAACGCATGCGATAAAAAAGAAATCCACGGTATTTGTGATTTCCGATTTCATGCTCCAATCGCCGGTTGAACTCGGTCCGCTGAAAGACGGACTGCGGATAGCCAACAGGAAGCATGACCTGATCGTTTTACAGACTACGGATCCGGGCGAACGTGAGCTTCCCGACATCGGCCTTGTTAAGGTGCTGGATCCCGAAACCGGAAAATCGGATTGGATCGATACTTCCAGTAAAAATATCCGTGACCATTATAATAACTGGTGGAAGAAAATTCAGTCAGATCTCGAATCGGTGTTCCGTTCAAGTGGCATCGATTACCTCAGTCTTCTCACTACCCAGGATTATGTAAATCCATTAATCAAACTGTTTAAAATGAGGGGCAGGAGATGAAAAACAGACTAAACATCAGCCTTCTGATTCTATCCTGTACGGGGCTGCTTTCGCTGTTTCCGGTATCCTTACAGGGCCAGCAGATAAAGGTCAATGCGAAGCTTGACACCACCCAGATGCTTATCGGCGATCAGGTCAACCTTTGGCTGCAACTTGAGCATCCTGCAGGTCTGAAAGTCGATTTTCCGGTAACCGGTGATTCCATTTCAGGCAAGCTTGAGGTATTGTCGGCATCAAAGCCCGATACCCTCAGCAAGCTAAACCAGACCTGGAAAATTCAGCAGAGGATCGTGGTAACCTCTTTTGACACCGGATTATTTGTCATTCCCAGATTTACTTTCCGGTTCAATGACAATCGCGATAGTATCCAGACACAGGTGCTTCCACTACAGGTAATGGCGATGCCTGTTGATACGACCAAAGGTATTACTGACATCAAGCTTCCTTACGAGATGAAAGTTACTGTTGCTGAGATACTTCCATTTGTTTTAGCCGGCTTGTTGCTGATTGCCATCATTCTTTTGTACCTCAGATATCTGAAGAAGAAAAAACAAAGACCCGATGTTATCGAGAAACCATCGGCACCGGTGATCCCGGCACATTTGCTGGCTCTCGAACAGCTTGATGAGCTGATGAAGGAAAAACTCTGGCAGCAAGGAAAAATCAAGTTGTATTACAGTCGTTTAACCGATATTCTTCGTGAGTATATTGAACGGCGATTCGATGTGCCCGCCATGGAGCAAACCACCGAGGATATTATGCGTGATTTTTATAGAAATGGCTATACCAATGAAGGAATACGCAAAGAACTTAAAGCATTGCTTGAGCTGGCAGACTTGGTAAAATTTGCTAAATGGTATCCGGTTGCCGAGGAACATGAAGCCAGTCAACAATCAGCTTACGACTTCATTATCAGGACAAAGCCCGTTGTTAACCTCAGAAAACCGGTTGAAGAAACGGAACCAGGATCGGTTATGGAGGATGAAAAATGAACGGCATTCAATTTGCACACCCGCAGGCTTTATATATAGCCTTACTCATTCCGGTGATGATCGGATGGTATATTTTTCATCAGCAGCGGAAGACTCCGACCATACAGTTATCTGGCATGCAGCCGTTTTCAGGAAGTCCGGTTTCCTGGAAGTATTATCTGAGGCACTTGCCGTTTGCACTCCGGCAGTTGGTGTTTGGATTGCTGATTATCGTCGTTGCCAGACCGCAGTCATCCAATTCGTGGGAAAATGTCACTACTGAAGGTATCGACATCATCATTTCGATGGATATTTCCGGCAGTATGTTGGCTGAAGACTTCAAGCCCAACCGGCTTGAAGCCTCGAAAACCGTGGCCTCTGAGTTTATAGCAGGCAGACCGGATGACCGCATGGGGCTGGTGGTCTTCAGCGGGGAATCATTTACGCAGTGCCCGCTGACTACTGATCATGCTGTTCTGATGAACCTTTTTCAGGGAATTCAAAGCGGTATCATTGAAGACGGTACGGCCATCGGGTTAGGACTGGCCACATCGGTAAGCCGTTTGAAGGATTCCGATGCCAAAAGCAAGGTGATCATACTCCTGACCGACGGGATGAACAACCGGGGTGAAATTGCACCAGTTACGGCTGCCGAGATCGCAAAAACATTCGGTATCCGGGTATATACGGTAGGAGTAGGAACCTTGGGAACAGCCCCCTATCCTTTCCGTACTCCATTCGGTATTCAATACCAAAATGTAAAGGTTGAGATTGATGAAGGTGTTCTGCAGGAAATAGCCAACATGACCGGAGGTAAATATTTCAGGGCCACCAACAACCAAAAGCTTAAGGAGATATATCAGGAGATCGATAAAATGGAAAAATCGAGGATCGACGTTAAGGAAATCAATATGAAAACCGAAGAGTTCCAGCGTTATTTGGTTTTTGCTCTTATCCTGCTGCTGATTGAGATGGCACTGAGGTTAACGGTTTTTAAGCAAAACTCCTGATTCACAATTAACTATCTGATAAAAAGTAATGAATAGCGCATTCAGGTTCGAAGATGAAAAAGCACTGATTGGTCTGGTGATCATTCCGGTACTTTTCGTATTGTATCTGATTACCAGGAAATATCAGCAGAAACAGCTGCTTAAATGGAGTGATCAGACTATGCTTGGCCGCCTGATGCCTGATTTTTCATCGGCCCGTGTGTTGATCAAGTTTTTTATTTGTTTGGCTGCTCTCGGGATCATGATACTGGCTGTTGCCCGTCCTCAGTTCGGAACGAAAATGTCGGAAGTGAAACGTAAGGGAATCGAGATGATAATTGCGCTTGATGTATCGAATTCAATGATGGCGGAAGACATTCAGCCCAACCGTCTTGAAAATGCAAAAATGGCCATTAGCAGGTTGATTGACAAACTTGAAAATGATAAAATCGGATTGATCGTGTTTGCCGGGGATGCTTATATTCAGATGCCCGTAACCACTGATTTCATGGCTGCCAAACTGTTTCTCAATTCGATTAATACTCAGATCGTTCCTAAACAAGGCACTGCCATCGAGAGCGCCATACATCTGGCTATGAGGTCATTTACCCCGAATTCCGAAAAAAGCCGGACCATTGTAATCATTACAGATGGTGAGAACCACGAAGAAGGCGCGGTAGAGGCTGCTAAAGAAGCCACAGAAGCGGGCATTATCATCCATACTATCGGTATCGGTTCGGTCCAGGGAGTTCCTATTCCGGTAACCAAAGATGGCGGACAAAAGGATTACCGGACCGACAATGAAGGGAATGTGATTATCAGCAAGTTGAATGAAGAGCTGCTAAAACAGATCGCTTCGGCAGGCAGTGGATCATACGTGCGCGCAACTGCCTCACGTACCGGACTTAACACCATCCTCGATGAAATGAACAAAATGGAAAAACAGGAAATCCAGATGAAGGTCTTTTCGGAATATGATGAGCAGTTTGTATATTACGTTGGATTTGCCCTTTTCCTTCTATTTATTGATTTCATTATGGTTACCAGAAAAAATAAATGGTTGCGTAATCTTCAGTTATTTGGTAAACGGGAAGTAAAATGAAAAAACTGATTGGTTGCCTCATCTTTTTATGTGCAGCGTTACAACTGAATGCCCAGTCGGGACGGGGAGAAATCCGTCAGGGCAACAGACACTTTAAAAATGAGAAATATGAAAACTCAGAAAAGGCCTATCGTAAGGCTGCTGAAGATAAAAAGATTGATCGGATAGCAGAGTTTAACCTGGGGGACGCGCTATACCGACAAAAGAAATTTGAAGAAGCCGGACACCAGTTTGAAGCAGCCGCTGCGAGCGATGCCGTTAAATCAAATTCGGCAAAAGCATATCATAACCTGGGCAACTCTCTTTTGCAGGCGGGTAAAATTGAGGAAAGCATTGAAGCCTATAAAAATGCGTTGCGCCGTAATCCGGCAGATCTCGATACCAAATACAACCTGTCGTATGCCCAAATGATGAAAAAGAAGCAGGATCAGCAGAAACAGAAACAGGACGACAATAAGAATCAGGATAACAAAGATCAGAACAAGGATCAGCAAAATAAAGATCAACAGAATAAGGACCAAAAGAATAAAGATCAGCAGAATAAGGATCAACAGAATAAGGATCAGCAACAGAAACCTCAGGATCAGAAAGAGCAAAAGGCCGATCAGCAGCAGAACAAGGATCAGTCGATGAAAATGTCGAAAGAAGATGCTTAAAAGGTTGCTGAAGCCCTGGCTAATGATGAGAAGAAGGTTCAGGATAAGGTTAAGAAGGAAAAGGCGAATGCCAGTAAGGTTAGAACCATAAAGGATTGGTAATGAAAAGAGAACACATGTCAATAAAAGCATTATCGCTGCTTATCCTGTCAGGTTTGTGGTTGTCAGGCACCTGCCTGGCTCAGGATGGAATTCAGTTGACTGCAGAGGGCCCCAAGGTCATGGCTGTAGGCGAAGTTTCGAGATTATCCTATACAGTAAATGCCAAAGCCGACGGATTTAACGGCCCCAAGCTGGATGGATTTCTGTTTTCAGGTCCCATGTTATCAACGAGCATGAGTACCCAGATCATCAATGGCCAGGTTAGCCAATCATCCTCCTATACCTATAATTACAACATTCAGGCTACTCAAGAGGGCGTTTTCACCATACCAACAGCCAGTGTGGTTGTTAAGGGAAAAACCTATACCAGTTCCACTGTAAAAATCGAGGTAGTCAAAGGAGGTCAGGATAAACAGGGCGGTCAGGGCGGACAAGGTGCCCAGAGTGCAGGGAGTTCTGAAGGGGTTGACAATGAAGATCTTTTTGTTAAAGTGGAAGTCGATCGGACAAACGTATATAAGGGAGAACAACTTTTTGCAACGATAAAAATCTATACCCGTGTGGCACTCAGCCGTTTTGGGGAAATCAAGATGCCTGATTTCAGCGGATTCTGGAACCAGGAAATTCCTACCTCCGAACAGGTCAGCCTTGAGCGGGTCAATTACAATGGACGTGTTTACAATATGGGGATCATGAGAAAGTCGGTGCTCGTACCACAAAAAACCGGCAAGATCACGATCGATCCGTTTGAAATAGAATGCTTTGTGAATGTTCAGCGAAAAGGGCAACGCAACCCATTCGATGATTTCTTTGGAGGCAGTTACGAGACGGTCTCAAAAAAAGTAAAAAGCCGGCCGGTTGACATCAATGTCAAGCCTTTCCCTGAAAATCAGCCCGCCGGGTTCAATGGTGCGGTCGGCAAATTTACCGTCACGGCAAACATTGATAAAAACGAGGTAAAAACCAATGAAGCCATTACCCTGAAAGTAAATGTCCAGGGCAATGGAAATCTCAAACTCATTGAATTGCCCTCTTTCCACTTCCCTGCTGATCTGGAAGTATATGACCCCAAAATCACCGATAATATTGATGCCGGAAACAATGGCATTACAGGGTCGAAAACATTTGAATACCTGATTATTCCCAGGCATGCAGGTGCATTTGAAATCCCTGCGTGGAGTTTCAGCTATTTTGATCCGTCTGCCGGAATTTTTAAAACTTTCACCAGCGATATCATGAGAATTAATGTAACCAAAGGTGAAGGTGATACGGAAACAACGGTAATCAGTACACCAGGCAAAGAAGATCTCAGGGTTCTCGGGCAGGACATCCGTTTCATCAAAACCGGTAAAACCAGTTTTCTGACTCGAGGACATCACTTCTTTGCATCGACAGGTTACCTGTTTGCATTTATTTTTCTCATCCTTGTCTTTGCGGGAGTGATCGTTTACTTCAGATCACGGTTCAAAGATCAGGCCGATGTTGAGGGCAGCCGGTTCAGAAAAGCCAATACCATCAGTCGAAAACGACTAGCCCTGGCCCGTAAATTCCTGGAATCCTCACACCGCGATGAATTCCTTGAAGCTTTAACCAAAGCGCTATGGGGGTATGTGAGCGACAAACTTAACATTGATCCTTCGAACCTCAACCGCGACAATATCCGTGATCTGTTGATCGCCCGCGGAGTTGAAGAAAGCACGATCAATGATTTTATCGAAACCATCGACCATGCTGAATTCCTTCGCTTTGCACCCGGGTTGGGTGAAGGAGATCTGAACCAATTGCTGATGCATTCAGAACAAGTTATCATAAGTATTGAAAAAACCTATCGGAGGTAATCATGATTAAGAAAGTACTGACCAGTCTGGTATTCTCTTTATTCGTCCTGCTTCCAGTAGCCGGGCAATCCAAAGTTGAACAGGTAGTTTTTGATAAAGCCAACCAGTTATACCTGAACGGTGATTATTCTTCTGCCAGGGAGGAATATCAGAAAATTATCAACTCCGGATTTGAATCCGTGGAATTATATTACAATCTCGGAAACACCTTTTATAAGCTGGGGCAGATCCCTTCAGCCATTCTTTATTACGAGAAGGCGCTGATTCTGGATCCAAAAGATGTGGATATTAAATTCAATCTTGAGCTCGCCAACCAGCTAGTGGTTGACAAGATAAATCCGGTTAACGAATTCTTCATAAAAAAATGGTTTCACTCATTTGCCGGTATCCTGAAAGCAGATGTATGGGGTTATTTGAGCCTTATTTCACTCAGCCTGTTTCTGGCCGCCGTGGTATATCTGTACATAACAAGGGGGTTCAGATACCGGAAGTTGATTGTTTCCGAAGGAGCCATCATGGTTCTCTTCTTTTTCTTTTCGATTGTGCTGGGAAGCATCCAGTACAAGCAAACGGCTCATCCCGATTCTGCGATTGTTTTCGCATCCTCGCTGACGGCAAAAAGCTCACCTGATCAGGGAGGGACCGATTTGTTTGTCGTTCATGAAGGGGTGAAAGTCAGGATTACGGATCAGGTGGGTACCTGGATACGGATCAGGCTGGCTGATGGCAACGAAGCATGGATACCCGAAAACAGCGTCGAGAAAATTTAAGCTAAATCAGTTTCCTTTGCGCGGCTTCAAAGACAATTGAATTGGCAATCAGCTCATCAGAGGTGTATGCGCAATTGTAAATAATATCAAAAATCTCGGGTTGTAGTTTCTGCCCCAGATAGTATTCCAGAAACCTCTTGCGATTGGCATCTTTTGTGGTAATCATCTCCAGCGCTTTTTCCTTCGTCAGTTGCTGAATCTTCATCACCTGGCTGACTCTCCATTCCAGTGGTGCCATCAGTCGGATATGCAAAGATTTAGGGATATCCCGGTTGAGAACGACACCGGCTCTGCCCACAATCACCACATGGCCCATTTCACCCATTTCGTGAATCACCTTACCGATGGCTTTTTTGATGGTGTGATCAGGTTTGTAATTGCCATCCTTGCGGGTAGCAGCCAGAATATCATCAATCATCGATCTTTCCTGGTAATCAAAAACATGGTTGATGGCAGCAGGATCAACCTTCAGATCCCTGGCCGCTTCTTCGAGCAGTTCCCGGCCTATCCACCTCCAATGGTAAGGATGGGAAGCCGTTTCAGGATCTGCTGCCTGTAACTTCTCAATCAGCATTCCAGCTAATTTCTTGGCCGGGCATCCATATTCTCTGGAAATGGTAATTACCGGACCCGGTTCTCTTTTTTCCGTTTCATTCTTGAGACGGGCTTCTAAATACTTCATTAACAAGTTTTCCATGTTGTCAGAAATTTAGGGTATGGGGTTATTACGTTAATTTAGTTAGTTTTGTACCCCGAAACATTATCAGGTTTCGGATAATTCTATTACGGAAGTTTTCAGTAAAATGTTCCATAACCAAGCTCAGTAGATGCGTTCATTTCAATCGATCATTCTTCTTATACCCGTTCTTCTGCTGATTGACTTATATGCATTCAAAGGCATTACCACGCTGATTAAACCCAAATCGCGGATATTTCGCAGAAACGTCTCAATCCTATATCTGGCTTTTTCTGTTTTCGTGATAACCTCTTTCATCATCCTCTACCTGAGTTATCAGAATTCATCAGAGGATATGTTAAGGTTACAACGAATTCTCTGGTACGATGCAGTATTAGTCGCCATTTACACATCCAAAATTGTATTTATTGTCTTTGAAAGTTTTGATGACATTATAAAGGGGTTGAAGAAGCTGACGCACAAAAGAAATTACAAGGAACCTCCGCCTCCAACCAATACAGCAGTCAGTCGTCGTGATTTTATACTGAAAGCAGGAATTATCGGAGCTGCATTCCCTTTTCTGGGAGTACTTGACGGAATGGGCCGCGGCCGTTTTCGTTTCACGGTGCATCACTCTGAAATCAAATTTCATAATCTGCCGCAAGCTTTTGACGGATTGAGGATTGTGCAGCTTTCCGATGCACATCTCGGAAGTTTATACGGAAATGCTGATAAATTTGAAGAGGTGATCAGGCTTATCAGCGAAATCAAGCCTGATATTCTGGTGTTTACCGGTGATATGGTCAACAATTTTGCCTCTGAAATGGCCGGATGGAACTCTGTTTGGACAAGGATGAAGGCACCGATGGGAAAATTTGCCGTGCTTGGGAATCATGACTATGGCGACTACTCAGCCTGGCCTACTCCTGCCGTAAAAAAGGCCAACCATGATGCACTGATCAAACAGGAAGAAGAAATGGGTTTTCGCGTTCTGCTTAATGAAAATGTACCAATTGAACGAAATGGCGAAAAAATCTACCTGGCTGGCATCGAAAACTGGGGTCTCCCACCCTTCAAGCAATATGGCGACCTCGCTAAAACTATATCAGGGATTCCTGATGACGGCTTTACCATTCTTCTGTCACATAATCCCGATCACTGGGTGAAACAGGTAAACGAGAAAACTAATATTCCTTTGACCTTAGCCGGGCATACTCACGGATTTCAATTCGGACTTGAAGTTGGCCACATCAAACTCAGTCCGGTTCGCTTTGTTTACAAGTACTGGGCAGGTCTGTACAAATCCGCTGATCAGTATCTTTACGTAAACAGAGGGCTGGGTTACCTGTCGTTTTCGGCCCGGGTCGGGATCTGGCCGGAAATAACTGTTCTGGATCTGAAAAAATCCTGATCAGTTCACTGAAAATCCCCATAAGAATTCTGCGCCAAATTTCCCAGTATTCGGGAAATACATCATCCTGATACCGGATTCCAGTTCGATACCGATCCGTATAATATGATAATCTATGGTAAGATCAGCACCTGTCGTCATGAACCATTTTTTTTCATGTATTCCGGTTCCTGCATCATAAAACAGGTTAGCCTTGATTCTTTTTACATAGATCAGCCAACTCAGGTGATAATCAGGATAAGATATCGGGAATGCATAATCAACCTTCAGATTAAACCGGTCACTGGCTTCATAAACATATTGACCCCTTGGATAATCCTGTGTGGAATTCAGGAACTGATTAAAAGTCAACCAGGATATAGAATTCAGCACTCTCAGGCTGCTGTTTGGCAGTAATCCTGGCAGATAAACCAGCAACCTGGCTTTCTTATTGTTCCCCAATCTTGTATCACTGTAAGCCTGAAAATAACTCAGGTTTGCTTTTACTCCCCACTTTGGGAACAAATCGCGGTAGCTTAATTTTCGCGTCAGGCTGGTCGACAATGATATTCCTGACATCCACGCCGATGCATTCAGCTCAGATTTATGTCCGAACCAATCTCGTGCATACTCGAAAAACAGAGCGGGTTCAACTCTCCGGTACCAGGCGCCGGAAGAGAAATCGAGCGGTACGCCCGACTCAACTTTGAAAAACTCAGAATAGGATCCCGGAAAATGGTAGGACCTTCTGACTACCGATGGATCATCGGTATCAGGTGTACGGTATTTTCGGCTATAATCAAATTTCAAAGAAGGGAATAATCCGGTATAGGTCATGGAGGCCAGAAAATTGTGAGAACGATCTGTTTTATCACGTTGGTAACCGGTCCAGGCGGTCAGGGTGCTCAGATCATTCTGCGACATCAAAACAATACCCGGGCTCACCTGATAGGAATCAGGATTCACAAAAACCGACGACCAGGAGTGAAGCTTGAATAAATGGCTGATTTTCCGGTACTTACTGGTTTTTAAATTCATTACGGTATCGGAAATCGTTACAGGGAATTCTCCTTGCGCCCGTTGAATAATCTCGGTGACCGGCTCAGTGAGCGGTTCGATTGCATCAATAATTCTTCCGCTTAAACGATCAATACTCACCTTAACCGGCCTGTAACCACTTGTTGTATAGGCTGATAAAAACAGTTCCCCGTTTTGGGCTGTGAGATAATTGATCCCTTCGGGATGTTGGAATACCAATTCCAGCACCCGGTCAATTCTGTTCATTCTGTATAAACCCTGAGTGGCTCCGGCCGGACCGGTGAAATAGATCCAGTCGCCATGCATTGCAGGGCACTTGATATCGGTAAAACCAGGAGCCAGAATAACTTCAGGTGAGGTCTCCCCGACATTGATTTTAACCAGTTTTCGGCCCTTTTCACCAGTAGTAATGGCAAACAGTTCATCCTGATCTTTTCCGTAGCACAAATAACTATAATGCTCCCCGGGAGGAGCGTCCGCTGTATGGAGGACACTTCCATCTTTTGCGCGGATAATCCTGATGAATGAAGAACCATCTGCCTGTTCATCAATAACCGAGATATTTTCTCCATCTGAACTGAAAACAGGTGAAAAGTACCTTTGGCTGCTAGTCAACCGGGTAGTTTGATCATTTTCAAAATCGTATATAAAAAGATCAGACCACGACCTGTTTTCCCATCGGATATCCTGGATCAGTTCCGACCAGACCAGCTTTCCATTATTATAAGAGAAGCCCGCATCTTCCATGGTTCCCGGTCTGGCGATAATCCGTTCATGTCCCGAGGTATCCAGTATCACAAAAGCCGGAATATCCCCCATCGACTTTTTCAGGCAGATGACTTCATGGTCGCTGAATTGCTGGGGACGATAATAATTCATATAGGCTTCAGAATCTGCAGCAAAAGCAAAGAGTGCGGCAGGAGCTTTTACAGCAAGTGATGGATCGGTCCAGTAATCCCGCAGCCAGTTGAGGGTTTCCACGTAAAGTTTCGAGAATGTGAAACCCGTTTTTGGCCGTGTGAGACCTGCTATGCCCTTAATCATGAATGGATTGCTACCGATTTGCCCCAGGGCATCCGACCAGAGAAGTGGATCTGCAAGCATACGGCCACGGGCTGTCAGAAAGTATCCAATGAGATAATCGTCAGGCAGAGATTCAATATATGAACCAAACAGTACCCTGTCATAAGCCAAATCCTTGTCGTTCACAAGTCGTGACCGTAATGGCTGAATAAAACCGGCTATCCTGCCACGTCCGGCATTGCTAAGCAGAGTTTCCGTCAGCACCGCATCACCTTCGAGCAGCCAATTCGGAACATGCAAACCCAGAACGATTGATTGAGCCTGCTCCCCCATCAGATATCCTGCTATCCGGGTAACCCCGTCATTCAGTCGCTCCATCTGGGCAAAATGCCGGGCTTCATGAATGACCAGCTGCGGTGCAAAGTCATTAGTTTCCAATGCCAGTGGCTGTTTCGGGAATAATTCCATTCGGCGTGGCGCCAGTATGGAAGATCCGTTTGAAAAAGATACATAAGGATGGATGATAACCGGGATATTTCTGATTTCCGCCTGCATGGATGCAGTTACCGGAAGTGCGATATCCGAAAGTATTTGACGGTATCGGGCAGCAAGCCCCTGCTCTTTTGCAGGATAAAGGAGATTGAATTCAAGAACCCGGGTTTGGTTCCATTTTACAGATGCAGGATCAGCACCGATTGAATAATACTGAGCTTGCCCCTGAACCGAAAGGAACAGAAGCAACAAAAGGGATAACCGGTGGAATTTTCCCACTGCATTTCTTTTCACACAACAAAAATAGAAGATTGTACGGATCTACTCTTTGTCGTCCGCTTTTTCAAGGTTTTTCATTCCATTGATATTCATGCCCTGCGCAATTTTTGCTACCGACTTCATATCAATCTTACCCGTAATCCAGATCATGGTACTCTCTTCCTTACCGTTGCTGATCATGATTAGTTCCCTGATTACCCCATCCTGCTCAAGTGTCAGAAACTTGATATTGCTTCCTGACTCCTTGATCGTCATTAACTCTTTATAGTCCTTTTCGGGAATGGCAGGTTGTACTTCATTATAAAATGCTTTTCCTTCCATTTCACCTTTAACAGACAGTATCTTAATGAATTCCAGATTTTTAACTGTTTTCAGGAAGTCATCATTTTCCTGGCTCTCCACATTTGCAAACAGCTGAAACATGTTTTTCGTAATAACGACAGAGGTGTATCCATCGCGTTCGGAGTACTTTTTAAACAACTGATCTATAGCTTTATTCTGTGCTGAAAGATTTACCGTCAGACAGAACAATATGAAGATTATGGTGTATTTTTTCATAGCCTGAAATTTACTTCACGTTTTGCGATTTTCCCACATTCGATAAGGTTTTTATCGTCTTATCCAAAGTATTTAACTGTCCAAGAGGTTCAATGGCCTTGTCGAGCTTGCTCAATCCCGCAAGCTGTGAGGTACCCTCATTAAAATATCTCGATACCATTTCAAGCGCCTGGCGTGACTCGGCATACGCAAGCTGCGGGTCATTGATCGTTTTTGTTTGATCCAGTTTGATGAATGACAAATATGTCGAAACCATCAACAGCAATGCAGCAGCCACACTCATCGATACCATATAGAATTTCCTGTTGGTCCGAAACCGGCTTTTCTGAATTTTTTCAAGGGTGTTTAATACTGCTGTTTCCAAATCATCCGGCACTGGAATTTCCTCATCCCTCATAGCGGCAACAGCCAGAAAATGAAGCCGGTCAGCCTCAAATTCCTCGTCCACCTGTTCACTTAGCAAATACTTTTCAAGATCTGATTCTTCATTGGGTGAAGTCAGTCCATCATAGTATTTCGCTAATAACGTTTTTACTTCGTTCGTTTTCATATCCATACATTTTAGCCAGGATCTGCCTGATTTTAAACCTTCCGCGTGACAGAATCACACGGACCGTTCCATCGGCAATACCCAAAGCTTCTGCAATTTCCTCATTCGTATAGCCCTCCAGATCCCTCATCCGGATAACAGAACGCTGGGGCTCCTGCATTTCTGTTATGGCATTCCGGACAATTTCAACCGAATTTTTCATCTCGAGGTGACGGTCAGGAGTCGGTTCAGTTCCAGGTCGGTTGCTGAAGTATTCCTGAACGTCGAGGCTAACTGTTTTATTCATTTTGATCTTGTCGAGACAATAATTCCGCATCACACGTATTGAAAAAGCCTCGATACTATTAATCGTGACCAGTTCAAACCTCAAATTCCACAATTTCACAAAAACATCCTGAACAGCATCTTTTGAATCCTCCTGGTTACCCAGATAACGGAAAGCATACCGGTAAAGCTGCCGGTTCAATGGAACTACTTTCTCGTTGAATTCAATGACTGTCATTATCGGGTAGACGAATCTGCCGGGCTCTTGTTACAGGGGCCCCGCCTTTTTGCTGATATTTATCCAAGCCTGTCTTAATAACCAAAAAACTGGTGGTTGAAGATCCGGCAAAGATACCATAACCGTCTGTTACGTTGGTAAATACCTGAACCGGCTCAGCAAAGGGATTTCCGCGTGAATCCTGATAAGCAATATAGCTCTTTATATAACGGAAGTAGGATGGATCGATTTGATTTATCCTGATATTCAGCCAGACCGTATCAGAGTAAAAATAATTATAGCCAGACGTGACGAAATTCACAGTCTTTGTCAACCCGTCAAACAACAAGTCTTCAAAAAACAATCTGCCCTCAAAACTAACCGATTCGCTTTTAATGAAATCGTCGGAATCATCCGTATTCAGATAAGCAGCTGATGTCACTAAATTGCCGGTATACTCCATGGTACTGTAATCGATCTCTTTATAGGTAATATCGATTCCAAATGAATAATAATTGCGCACAGCCGGCGGGTCGTTGAATTTTACAGCAACCTGGAATTCCTCGGCACCAACTCCATAAGATTGAGTGATTGTTGCCGTATCCAATGAAACAATCTGAACCATCTGGGGAACTGTAGCCAAAGCTTCTACCGCATCCAGTTCTTCACCAGACACCTTCAAATAATAGGTCTGTCCGGTTTGGGGCTTGAAATCAGGTAAAGAATAGTCTCCATCCACTCCTTCCAGAAGTTTCCCGATCAGATCAGTTCCCTGAAATAAGCTTACATCAGCTCCGTGTAGGGGAATTACGTTGTCATCTTCAAGCACTGACAGACTTTTACTGATATTAACCGATACCACATCTTCCTGGCTGATAAGCCCGTTAACCACAATCTTGCGCTTTTGATCCGGAATACTTATGTCGATAATCTTTTCACAGGCGAATAATCCCACAAAAACCGGCAACGCAGCAAACAGGATCGGGTATCTTATTTTTCGGTTTGTCATAATCACTTAAACTTAAAACTGTAACTGATTGAAGGGATTATCGGAAACAATGAGTATTGTTTCAGAACCTTCTGCGGTTCTTCATTCACCTCATAATCGGTTGCAAACGCGAGGTAGAATGCATTTTTGCGGTTATAGGCATTGTAGGCTCCAAACGACCATACCCGCTCCCCCCACTTTTTCGTCTTTCTGAAATTGATCCCGACATCCAGCCGGTGGTATGCCGGCATCCGGTAAGAGTTCCGATGGTCAAACGCCTCGATCCCGTTAAAATAGGAGTAATAGGTGTTAGCCCACATCGATGATAATGAAGTGTATTTTTCAAGCGGAAGGGTAACCGCGTTACCGGTACTATATACCCAGGTAACTCCGAAATCAATCCTATCAGTGAGCTGCTGATTGACCACTACGGAGATATCGTGACGGCGGTCGTATCGGTAAGGAAACCATTCCCCGAAACTGATATTGTCGAATTTCCGTTCACTCCACGACAGGGTATATCCAATCCATCCTGATGTTTTACCCAATTGTTTCCGGGCAAGCACTTCAAAACCATAGGCACGTCCTTTACCTGTTTCAATTTTATCCTGCCAGTCATCCGAAAAGGAGAAGAAGCTTGCACCCTCTTTATATTCGATCAGATTTGACATCTCCTTATAGTAGCCTTCAACACTGATTTCTATTTCATCATTGAGTTCGTAGACCAATCCCAAAGCATACTGGACGGCTCTTTCCGGTTTGATTTTCTGGGTCGAAGGGAGCCACAGATCTGTTGGCAAACCAATGGTTGAATTCGTCAGCAGATGGATATACTGGCTCATTGTGCTGTAAGCGGCCTTAAGCGACATCTTCTCATTAATAAGATATCTGAGTGATACCCTTGGCTGCAAGGAGGTATAGATGGAATCCTGCACCATGAAACCTGAAAAATGCAGACCGATATTGGCTTTCAGGCGGGATGAAATGGTCCAGTCATCTTCCGCGAAAATTGCGGCCTCATGTGCATTGATGTTCTTGTTTCCAAACGTCGTATCTATTTCAAAATTTTCAGAATCCTGTATGGAGAACACATTAACGCCGGGTTTAAACGTATGATAAATCTGATTGTATCCGAAGCGAATGGTATGATTGGGGTCAGGCAGATATTCAAAATCGATTTTACCGGCCCAGTCGTTGATTCCTGATATATATTCATAATCAAACTTACTGGTCACATGATCATTGGTTTCTTCCTGTTCAAGGGCAGAGGTAATAAAATTGTATCTGCTATACGTAATAGTGGTATTACTGAACAGTTTAGGTGTTATGATGTAATTCCAACGCAAAGCAGCCGTCAGGTTACCCCAACCCAAACCGGCATCAGCTTTCCATTGATAACGCTCTGTATCCGATCCCCCTTTATCCGTAGTGTGCATATAAGCTTTATCACGACCTGAATAAGCGCTCAGGAAAAGCCGGCTTTTATCTGAGAATTTGTGGTTAATCTTGGTATTCAGATCATAGAAGTAATAACCCGCATTAATCTTTTCAGAGCTATTTAAAGTAGCAAGCCTGATAATCGGCTGAGCAAGCAGATCGATGTACGTTCGGCGGGCCGAAACAATAAATGAAGTATTCTCATTAACTATCGGACCCTCGAGCGTAAGCTTGCTCGAGATGATTCCGACACTGCCTTCGGCACTGAATTTCTTATTGTTTCCATCGCGCATACGGATATCCAGCACCGATGAAAGTCTCCCTCCATACCGGGCCGGGAATCCGCCGGTGATCAATTTCACGCTCTGTATGGCATCTGGATTGAATACTGAAAAGAAACCGAACAGGTGATTGGCATTATAAACAGGGACCCCATCGAGGAGGATCAGATTTTGGTCGGGGCCCCCACCCCTTACATATATTCCGCTTGTTCCCTCGTTTCCACCCTTCACTCCTGGCAATAGCTGCAGTGCCTTTAACACATCTACTTCACCAAGCATCATCGGAAGATTTTTGATTGCCTTTGCGCTCAGTTCTGTCATGCTCATCTGGGTGCTTCTGACTGCCTTTTTTGTCACATTAGCGGTAATGACCACCTCATTCAGACTGATCACCGGAGTAAGCCGGAAATCCAATAATGTATCTTTTTGCAGGTTAACATCCAGGTTGATAGTCTTATATCCGATGTATGACACAGCCAACCTGACACGGCCAGCTGGGAGGGTTACACTGTAAAATCCATAAACATTGGTTGATATTCCCTTTACGGTAAGTAAATCATATACGTTTGCACTGATCAGCTTTTCGCCTGTCAGGCTGTCTTCAACAGTTCCGCTGATCGTAAAGCGCTGTGCCTGAAGTGATAACCCAAACAATACTAACAAACAGACAATAGCGATCTTTTTCATGGGTCAGGGATTGGTGAATAACAAATTAAGTCACTGAAAAATAAGGTTTTAGAGCATAAAGCAGGTTACCCGGAGGACGAACCGGTTTTCTGCTCACTGAGTCGGTAAAAACCAGCTGCACCTCAGCTTCGTTGATCAGCTCTCCGTTCTCATTAAGAATCTCATAGAAAAAAGTGATTCTGGCAGTCGGCATGGAGCGTAATTGGGTACGGATCGTTATAATCTCATCATAGGCCGCCGGCTTGTGGTACTTCACAGCCATTTTGATCACCGGCAACATGATCCCATTCGACTCAAGATTTCGGTAAGTGATTCCCATCTGCCTGATCAGTTCAGTTCTTCCGATTTCATAGAATTCTGCATACCGCCCATAGTAAACGTATCCCATCTGGTCGGTTTCACCATAACGAATGCGTTGCGTGATCTCGCATGTATACATGAAAAAAACTTTAAGTGGCTGTTAAGTTAGGATAAGATTTCCGAAAAGATCATAATCATCAGCTTTTGTGATCATGACCTGATGAAACTCACCCGGTTTTGCTGTGCCGGAAGATACCGGGATCAGTATCTCCTGATCTACTTCAGGAGAATCATAGCGCGACCGGCCAACATAAAACTCCCCGTCAATACGGTCGATAATTACTTCAAAAGATTGCCCCACGCGCGACTGATTCAGTTCTGCGGATATTTCCTGCTGCAGTTTCATGATCCGGTCATAGCGATCCTGCTTGACCTCTTCCGGAACATCATCCTCGAGCACATCGCCCGACCGGGTACCCTCTTCGGGGGAATAGGTAAACACCCCGAGCCGTTCAAACCGGGCTTCCCGAACAAAATCCATCAGTTCCTCAAAATCTTTTTCCGTTTCGCCGGGATGCCCTACAAGCAGAGTGGTGCGAATGGAAGAATCGGGTAATTGCTCACGGATCCCGCGGATCAATTGATAAGTATCATCTTTGCTGTATCCCCTTTGCATCATCTTCAGCATATTATTGCTGATATGCTGAAACGGAATATCCAGATAGTTGCAGATTTTCGGGTTCGATTTCATCAGTTCCAGGAGTCCATCCGGAAAGCTTTCGGGGTAAGCATAGTGAAGGCGTATCCAGGAGATACCATTGATCTCCGATAAGCGTGTCAGCAAAGGTACCAGCATGCTTTTCCGGTACAAATCACGTCCATAAAAGGAGAGATCCTGAGCAATCAGGAGAAGTTCTTTCACCCCTTTTCCGGCCAGATAAGCAGCTTCTTCGGCGATGTCGTCAATCGTTCTGGAGATATAGTTTCCACGGATATTAGGGATAGCGCAGAAAGAGCACCGCCGGTTGCAGCCTTCCGATACTTTCAGATAGGCATAATGCGGAGGGGTTGAATATACCCGTTGATTCAGTATTTCGGGATTAAAGACCAGATTCAGGGAAGCTATGATGTCAGGGATTTGTTCAACACCAAACCAGGCATCGACTTCCGGCATTTCAGGCACCAGTTCGTTGCGATAACGCTGGATGAGGCATCCCATGGCATAAATCCGGGAGATCTGACCGTTATTTTTGGCATCGATGGCTTCGAGAATGGTATTAATGGATTCCTCTTTCGCATCCAGAATGAATCCGCAGGTATTGATGATCAGTACATCGGCATTTACCTTGACGGGATCAAGCCTTGTTTTGATACCCTGGGCACGCAGCTGGCTCATCAATTTCTCAGAATCGACCAGGTTTTTCGAGCAACCAAGATTAATGATATCTACACGCACGGGATGATTGAATTAGGAAGCATCAGATCCGAAAAGGGAATCGATGAAAGCCGTTTTGTTGAAAATCTGAAGATCTTCAATTTTTTCTCCGATACCGATATACCTCACCGGAATTTTAAACTGATCGCTTATGCCAATGACCACGCCACCTTTTGCAGTTCCGTCGAGTTTTGTCAGGGCCAGCGCAGTAACCGTTGTGGCAGCGGTAAACTGTTTTGCCTGCTCAAAGGCATTCTGTCCGGTTGATCCGTCGAGTACCAGAAGGACTTCGTGCGGAGCGCCCGGGATAACCTTTGACATGACGTTTCTGATTTTGGTAAGCTCATTCATCAGGTTTATCTTGTTGTGAAGCCTTCCGGCCGTATCGATGATTACGACTTCTGATTTCTGGGCCACTGCTGATCGTAAGGTATCGAAAGCAACCGAAGCCGGATCAGATCCCATCTTCTGTTTGACGATCGGTACACCGGCGCGCTGAGCCCAAACTTCAAGCTGTTCAATGGCAGCGGCTCTGAAAGTATCGGCAGCTCCGAGTATCACACTCCTGCCTTTGGATTTGTACTGGTGGGCAAGTTTGCCGATGGTTGTGGTTTTGCCCACTCCATTGACTCCGACGACCATGATTACGTAAGGTCCGCCAGTTTCAGGAAAGGGAAGATCATCCTGATCTTCAGAATTATTCTCCGACAGCAGGTTTCCAATCTCTTCCTTGAGAATCCGGTTCAGTTCATCCGTGCCCATATATTTGTCACGTGCGGCACGTTGTTGAATGCGTTCGATGATTCTAACGGTAGTGGTTACCCCTACATCAGACGAAATCAGAACTTCTTCGAGATTATCCAACACCTCGTCATCGACTCTGCTCTTACCGGCGATCACGCGGGTCAGCTTCTTCAGAACGCTCTCCTTGGTTTGGGCCAGGCCCTCATCAAGGTTCTTTTTCTTATCTGCCGAAAACCATTTGAATAATCCCATAGTGAATGATATATAATAAAAAGGAAAGAGCTTTCTCCACTTTTAGTGATGAAAGCCCCTTCTTATCAGTTAAACAACTACGAATTACTTCGAGTTGAGAAATTCTTTTACATCATCATTATGAACCATTTCTTCCTTAAAAGTATAGGCTCCGGATTTCGGTGACTTCACCATTTTGATAACCTTGGCATAGTGTCTTCCTTTGCCGGTTTGGATTGTAGCAATTACTTTCTTTGCCATAGTCTGAATTATTTAATTTCGCGGTGAACGGTTACTTTCTTCAGAATCGGATTGTACTTCTTGAATTCCATCCGGTCCGGAGTGTTTTTCCGGTTTTTGGTGGTTATGTAACGTGAAGTACCTGGTTGCCCTGACGCTTTGTGCTCTGTGCACTCAAGGATCACCTGAATTCGATTGCCTTTAGCTTTTTTTCCCATTTTTTACGTCTCCTCTTAATATTTGGTGATCAAACCTTCGTCTTTGGCCTTTTTGAGACAAGATGCCAAACCGTTTTTGGTTATGGTACGAATACCATTTGCTGATACTTTCAGCGTAACCCAACGGTTTTCCTCTGCCAACCAGAATTTACGGGTAAACAGGTTCGGATAAAAACGCCTTTTCACTCTCCGGTTCGAGTGGGACACGTGGTTACCCACCATCATTTTTTTACCGGTAATCTGACATATCTTGGACATGCTCTTTGAATTTTGGATCGCAAATTACGGGATTTTTATTCAAATATTCAAGCAAATAAGTAAAAAAAGTCAACGGATCTTATGAACTGCCTGATGTTTATAGAAGATCTACTCAGATGTTGTTTGTTTCAAAAGCTCAACACGAAGCAGGTTTAAAGCAGCGGATGTCGACCTAACTATATTACGCTCACGATGTTCCCCAAGATGCAAACATTGTGAAACCACTCCATTCTGGCTGGCAACAGCGATCCATATAGTGCCTACGGGCTTGTCAGGAGTGCCTCCGTCAGGACCGGCAATACCGGATGTGGCAATCGAAAAATCGGTTCCCATACCTAATCTGCAGCTTTCTGCCATCTGCTCAACCACCGGTTTGCTCACGGCGCCATATTGGTCAAGCATCGTTTCAGGCACCCCAAGGAATTTTGTTTTGATATCATTTGCGTAGGCAACCAGGCTCCCTCTGAAATAACCTGAACTTCCCGGGATACGGGTAATCAATCTGGCAATGTTTCCGCCCGTACAACTTTCGGCAGTTGAAACGGTCAGATGTCGGTCTGACAGCATCGTGCCAACAACCTCTTCCAGCGTGATATCATCGAATCCAAAAAAACAATTCTTCACAACCGATACAAGGGTTTCAGTAAGTTCGGCCATTCTTTGCCGAAGCGTTGCCGCATCGTCGCCGGTACCTGATATTCTCAGTTTAACCGTACCGGGTGAAGGGAGATAAGCCAGTGAAAAATTTTCGGGGATCGACTTTTCCCAATCTACCAACAAATCAGCCAGCCTGGATTCAGCCACACCAGTGGTCATGATGGTTTTATGGAGAATTGCCGGAGTTTTAAAGTGGTCTGCCAGCATCGACAAGGCGGATGTTTCCATAATAGAAATCATTTCATACGGTACTCCCGGCATCGAAATCACCACCTTGCCTTCTTTTTCAAACCACATTCCCGGAGCAGACCCCTGTGGATTGGTAATAACCCGGCAATTATCAGGAACCAGGGCCTGGGCTCTGTTGATGGCAGAAAGCGTTACTCCCCTGATGGAATACAACTGGCATATATGGTCGAGCACCGATTGATCCTCAACGAGAACCGAATTAAAATATCCGGCCAAAGTCTGTTTGGTTTTATCATCGTTCGTGGGTCCTAGTCCCCCTGTAATCAACACAACATCAGCCCGCACCAGCGATTCAGTCAGCGCAGCACGTATTTCATCCGGATCATCAGATATCGAGATAATTCTCTTCACCGGAATGCCGATCATCGACATTCGCTCCCCAATCCAGGCCGAATTGGTATCGACGGTCTGCCCGATTAAAAGTTCATCACCGATGGTGATAATCTCAGTTATTGGATTCATTATTAATTAATTGATTTACAGTCTATTTCATCTGTTCATCAAGCTTGACTGTCTCAGCTTTTCTCCTATTCAAAGCCGTTCTGTACACTGAAATGTAGTATAAATTCATTCCCAGTATTTCCGATTGGCGTATCCATTCGAGCGCAGTAGGAATATTATTGGCCATTTCGCAGGTCAGAGCCATGTTGAAACAGGCTTTTGCGGCAATTCTTTTTTTAGAAGATTCAGTATATGGGCGCCAGTATTCCGCGGCTTCCTGCCATTGACCGTTCTGAAGCATTACCTGAGATTTATTGCCCTCAAAACTGCTCAATGGGAAATAGTAGCGATCGAAACTCGTCCACCAGGGAGCCAGGCGCCTGGCAGTCCGGGTACCTGATTCATACATGGCTTCCCTGATCATGTCCAACCGTTTTCCGGGATCCGAGATAAACTCCAGCGGGGCTTCAATGTCAAAAGTAATGGTATCGGAATAGGTGAACAAGTTGGATTGAAAATCATTCAATCGGTATAAGCGCCAGTATGATTTTGTAAAAACCGTGTATTGGTAAGAATTCAGCCAACCGCCAAGAACTGCATGTGTCAGAGTATCTTCCACAACGGCTTTCTCCAGCAGGAGAACACCATCTTTCGGGGGGTCGCCGGCCAGAGCCGCAATTTTATCCCATGGAATCTTTGTGGAGGGATCGGTAAAATCGCCAATCAGGTCACGGCGGAGAACCGGGTAAAAAAGTTCGAACCTCGGACTTTCAACCAAAGCATCCGAACAGCCGAGCACCATCTGTTTTGACATGGCGCTGTCGCGATTGTAGCCCGATAATCGGTTGAGTTCTTTCGCTGTAATCCTGGCCGTGCTATCCAGATCGAATCTGGCAACAACAGTCAAGGAATGAACGGTAGCAGGAACCACCACTTCGGCAGGCTGAAGCCCGTCAAACTCAATAAAGGAGGCAGAATAGCAGCCTGACAACAGTATGGGAAGAATACCAATCAGTATCCGGTTGAACCTTTTCATTGTGCTACCACTTCTTAATAATTATCTTTTGCCTGATCAGATTATTGTACTCCAATATCTTCCTGTCCAGGAGATCGACATATTTCACGGTCTTTTTGTCAGGATTAAGCCGTTGAGATCGTTTCGCAAAACCAGCCGCCTGATGCGTCCTCCCGTCGCGTTCACATGCCAGCGCCATATTAAAGGAGGCTTTAGCCTGTATCACCGTATCTTTGCTGTTGTACGCAAGCCATTTCCACTTTCCTTCTGCCCTGCCCCACTTACCTTCTCCAATGGCTTTTGAAGCAACCAGCATCAGACTGTCTCCCTTATGATAAAAGTATCTTTTTGCAGGAACTTCTCCCGGTTTGATCATTAAATAATAGGATTCGGCAGCCCTGGAGCAAGCCTGAAACCTGGCACTCAAATCGTCAGGAAGTTGCTTTTCAGCCTCTTGTTCATTCGCCCCAACACCCTGAAATTCGGTTATGAAAGAATATACTGAATCATCAACAATTCTCTGTATGTCAGCTTCATAAATTCTTACTGCGATCTTTACATCCATCGAATATTGAGCTGTTACGGCTCCATTTCTTGTTGTAAAACCGACCGGAGATTTTGTCAGGTCGAACCCTTCGATGATCAAAAGACCCTGCACAAGCTCCTTTTTCGACAATGTTACCAATCCTTCCCAGGGCAGAGGCTCTGGCAGTTGGGCGGTGTTGTTTCTCAGCATACGTGGAAAATGAACGGCTTTTACCATAAAAAAATTGTCGGCAGCCATCCTTTTTGCCAATGTATCAACTATTGATTCAGAAAGTTTCCATTTCAGACTATCGACAGATTCATAAGCACCCCATTGCAAATCCTCGTATGGTCCGGTTGCCGGTACATATCTGGATGTGATCAGCAGCGCATTGACCTCCGGAGGTAAAACCAACTTAGGAGGCGTATAAACATTCACGGTGATCTTTTGCATCTGGCAGTTGCACACAACCGGCAACATCAAAAACAATAAAAGTGTCAGTCTCTTCATATCATCAATTCATTATCGGATACCATACCATCTTCTCAAAAACCATTCCATCGAAAGTAATACAATCAGAAAACCTAGCAACCACTTAAAATTGATCAGGTCATACCATCTGAATTCTTTGCGGGCAGTTAATTCTGATGGGTTCAGGCTTTTCATATAAGTGATCATCTGGTCCTCCTCACCGGGTTTAAAAAACCGTCCATCGGTGCCTGAGGCGATCGACCGAAGTGATGCGAAGTCGGCTACCGGCTGGATTTGCTCGATAGGCCTGACCAACATGGTCATCATTCCTTCACTTTTTAAGGTTTCGTTTCCAAGCTTTGTTTCTGCCGAATACCGATAAGTTCCCGGTGCAAATCCATTGATATTGAGCTCATAATAATCATTCACCCGTCCCATCTGATATTCGGTTTTCTGTCCGATGGAATCAATTACGGTAAAAAGCATTTCCGGATCATTAACCGTTTCCAGTGAGCTGTTTAGCAAACGACCGTTAACCCGCACCGATGAATAGGCAAACAGATCATCCGGAACAATAATTTTCAGCCTGTCCCTGGTTTCGTCCACCATCAGATATTGAATAGACCGCGAAAACCAGTCATCGAAATAATCATGATTTTTTTGTTCAAGATATTCATGCATTCTCCATAGCCAGATACCTTCACCGCAAATCAAACCATATTTGTTGCCCTGGGTATTTGAAAAGGCCATCAACGGATCATTCATTTCAATTCCCATAATTTTCTGTTTCATACAGATTTGCAACCCAGGGTCAGCAGCATAGGTATCAAAACCAAGAATCAGTGGAGGCCATCCGATCAGATGATTATTAAAATCAGGTTCGAGTGTGAAAAGTGAAAACAAAGGATTCAGCGATCCCTGCGCAGCTTCGCCCGACTGACGGCGATTGCCGAGCGTTATTCCGGCATTCAGCCGGTTAAACAAGGCCGCGTCGGTGCTGACACCGATCAAAAACAGTATGGGTATCCGTTTATCTGATGAACTTTTCAAAAGTTCTGCCACCGGATGTTTCACAGATGGCAATCCATGTAAAATCAATAAATCATAATTCAGATCAGTTCCACTGAAATCATTGATATCCATCTGTGTAACATTCAATGACTCTGTCCCTTTCAGAGCCTGAACCATGGCATCAATATCAGGATGAGCTGCTTCATAAAGACATAATATATTACCCTCTTGTTCGATCACCTTTACGGAAAACCGTTTTGTATTGTTATCCTGATTTTTATCGGCCTGATCCGGAACTATCGTTACAGATAGCTGCATACTGCCTTTGTCAGGAGCCTGCACCAGGAATTCTTCAAATGGAGCTGAATGTGTTGCGGTTTGAATCTCTTTTTCAGCAATCATTTGTTTGTGATCTGACAATTGCAGCTTAACCTTTTTCCCGCTGTAATCGCCGGTATTGTAGTAAACCCTTATCGGGAATGTGCTGTTTTTACGGACCCGATCGTTGCAAACCACATCCTGTATGCGCACATCAGGAAACCTGGTGGAATCTCCGGAAGCTAAAATGGTTACCAGGAAAGGGAAATTCCTGCCTGCTTCAGAAAATCCCGGCCCCTGGGTTGCAACCCCATCAGAGGTGATGAGCACGCCACCCAGATCATGGGTTTGAGCAAACACTCTCAGGTAGTTAAACAATTCTCCCGCATGGGTGACCGGTTCAGTGAATGTACAATTCGAGCCATCAGCAGTTTGTGACCCGAAAAGCACCTGTTTCACCTCGTAGCGGTCATCCAGACTTTTCACGGCACGATTAACCAGCTCAGCTCTTTTCGCCAGATAACCGGCCGGATCGGCGGTTGGTGTTATCGAAACACTATTGTCCTGAGCTATAATAAAGTAAGGCTTATTCTTACGGCTGACAGTAGTCCTGATCCAGGGAGAAATAATGAGCAACCCGACAATGAATATCACCAGAAACCGCGAAATACCCAACAAAGTTCGAATCGGTTTAGGCAGTACCGGCTCATCCTGTTTTTTCAGGTAGATGATCCATACCACGAAAACGGCAAGTGCTACCAAAGGCAGCACAAGCCAGAGCGGTAATGAGGATTCGATATGCATAGGTTTCGCGGTGAGGAACGGGTTCCGGCTTTCGCCGGGATGACAAGGCTCCGGGGTTGATTATTACTAAGTTAACATGGCACCACAAACGTGAATAACCTGCCCGCTCACATACGAAGAGAGGTCTGAGGCCAGGAAAAGCGCCACTTTAGCCACTTCGTCAGTAGTTCCGCCGCGTTTAAGCGGGATATTTTTCAACCAGGCTTCTTTCTCTTTTTCAGGCAGTTGACCCGTCATTTCGGTGATGATGAATCCGGGGGCCAATGCATTAACCCGGATATTTCGGGTACCGAACTCTTTGGCACAAGATTTTGTTACCCCAATGATACCCGCTTTCGAGGCCGAATAGTTCACCTGATTGGCATTTCCGGATACGCCAACTACGGAGCTCAGATTAATGATACTTCCGCCATTTTGTTTCCACATGACCGGCTGTACGGCTTTAGTGAAGTTGAAAACTGATTTCAGATTAACCGAGATCACCAGATCCCATTGCTCTTCGCTCATTCTTTTCATGGCTCCGTCTTTGGTTATTCCGGCATTGTTAACCAGAATATCGATAGTACCAAAATCGCTGGCAATGGTTTCAACAATTGACTGAGTCTCTTCAAACTTAGCAGCATTTGAGGCATACCCTTTTGCTTTTACTCCCAATGCAGCAATCTGTGCTTCAGTAGCTTTCAGATTTTCATCGGCAAACAAATCCGTAAAAGCGATGTTACAACCTTCGTTAGCAAATCTCAATGCGATAGCCTTTCCAATCCCTCGCGATGCTCCGGTAATCAAGGCTGTTTTTCCTTCTAATAGTTTCATATCTAAAATTTAAAATTCATTTGCTTTACTATCCACCGGAACGGGTTTCTATCGATATTTTTCCAGTGCCTCTTTCATGGTCGATCCGATATGAGCGGGTGACTCAACCACAAAAATACCACACTCACGCAGGATATCCATCTTGGCGGCTGCCGTGTCCTCGGCTCCACCGATAATGGCTCCCGCATGGCCCATCCGGCGGCCTTTAGGTGCTGTTTGGCCGGCAATAAACCCCACCACGGGTTTGTTTCCCTGTTCTTTATACCATCGCGCAGCATCCGCTTCCATCGAACCGCCGATCTCTCCGATCACCACAACCCCATGCGTTTCAGGGTCTTTCATAAACAGCTGCAAGGCATCAAGAATAGATGTTCCGATAATCGGATCACCGCCTATACCCATTCCGGTTGATTGCCCGATGCCCAGCCTGGTAAGCTGATCAACTGCTTCATAGGCAAGCGTGCCTGATCGCGATATAACCCCGATATGCCCCTTGGTATGGATGAAATTGGGCATAATACCCACCTTACATTCATCAACCGAGATAATTCCGGGTGAATTCGGACCGATGAGCCGGGTTGGCCGGCCCGAAAGATAATACTGTACCTTCACCATATCCGCGGTAGGAATGCCTTCAGTGATGCAGACAACCAGTCCGATTCCGGCGTCGGCCGCCTCCATGATCGCATCTGCCGCCGCAGCAGGAGGTACAAAAAGGATACTCACATTGGCACCAGTAGCCTTAACACCTTCTGAAACCGAATCGAAGACCGGGCGGTCGAGATGCCGGCTTCCACCCTTTCCGGGCGATACACCACCGACTATCTGAGTGCCATATTCAATCATCTGGGCGGCATGAAAGGATCCTTCCTTGCCGGTAAAGCCTTGAACCAGAATCCGGGATTGCTTATTAACCAGAATCGACATGTGAAATATTATTAAGCACTGTTAGAGAATGCGAAGATAGGAAACAAATTTAAGGCGATAGAAATTTGCAACCCGGATATAAGATTGCAAACATTGAATTCAGTGATTGTCAAATAATTGTTAATTTTCGCCCCTCAATCAAACAGATAAAAATCAACCCATGAACGATACAATTGCCGCCATTTCAACCGCTTCCGGTCAGGGTGCCATCGCAATCATTCGTTTAAGCGGACCTGATTCCTTTAAAATCGTTCAATCCATTTTCCTGACACCCCATAAAAGCAAAACCATATCTTTTACCGGCACACGGGGATTGCATCACGGCTGGATACAATCGGGGGAGCAACTGGTGGATGAAGTTGTCGTCAGTCATTTTACCAGTCCGAACACCTACACCGGCGAAGATCTGATCGAAATCAGCTGCCACGGCTCAACCTATATCCAGCAGATAATTCTCAGAATATTAATCGATAGAGGTGCCCGGATGGCCAATCCCGGCGAATTCACCCAGCGGGCATTCCTGAATGGCAAGATGGATCTCACACAGGCTGAAGCTGTTGCCGACCTGATCGCTTCTTCGGGAGCCGCTTCACATCGCCTGGCTGTCGATCAGATCCGGGGAGGTTTCTCCAGCGAGCTTGCCCTGATCAGGAATCAGTTGCTCGACTTTGTTTCACTGATCGAGCTCGAACTGGACTTTTCAGAAGAGGATGTCGAATTTGCCGATCGAACCCATCTGAAAACACTGGTGAACACAATTATTGACCGGATATCCTCACTGGTATCGTCATTTGAACTTGGAAACGCAATAAAATCGGGCGTACCGGTTGCCATTGCCGGCGAAACCAATGTCGGGAAATCAACTTTGCTGAATGCTCTGCTGAAAGAAGATAAAGCCATCGTTTCAGAGATCGCCGGAACTACCCGTGACAGCATCGAGGATTGCATTCATCTGGGTGGAATCGAATTCCGGTTCATTGATACGGCCGGTATCCGCGCAACCACCGACCGTATTGAAACCATCGGCATCGACCGCACCTACCAGCAGATCGCAAAAGCCCGGATCGTCCTGCTGGTTGCCGATGCCACAGCTGCAGCTGAATCCGGACTACCCTGGATACAGGAGATTTTGTTGAAAATCCGTAAAGATCAGGATGTGATACTGCTGGTCAATAAGGCGGATGTGGATGCAGAGTCAGCGGCGCTGTTTCAGCAGAAGATAGAAGGGGGGATCGGGGATTACGTTACGCGTAACGCGTCACGCGTAACGGGTAACGGGTCACGCGTTACGGTTCACGCGTTACGTGTTTCGGCAAAAACAGGCCTCGGACTGGATGCGCTGGAAGAAGAGCTCCTCCGTTTAGTCAACTACAAATCACTGGAAAACTCCGATGTGGTCGTTACCAATGCCCGTCATTATGAAGCGCTGACCAAAGCCCAATCGGCCCTGTACCGGACCCTGAACGGGTTGGACATGGGTATTTCGGGGGATTTTCTTTCACAGGACATCCGCGAAGCCATGCATTATCTGGGTGAAATTACCGGCCAGATCTCAACAGATGAGGTACTGGGTAACATTTTCCAGCATTTCTGCATCGGAAAGTAACTGAAAAACACCCAGTAGTGGGGGCAATGGGACAGTACCCGAAGGCGGCCAGATTAACACAGATAAACTGACTAATGATATTACTTTTCAAAGATATCATGTAATCTAAACCAACTATCAATGATTTCATTGCCGCAGAAACAAGGTAAAATTAGTTTTTGCACTATAATTGTGCATTTTTCATCATATTTTGCACTCTTATTGTGCAATTAGCTATCTTTGAAGAAAGATAAGTGGCCATGAACAAATTAACCGAACAGTTTTTAAAACTTCTGAAAGAGACTGATACCGGCTTCTTCCGGTACATTTATGATGAGGTAAATTGGGAAAGCCGGATGATTGGACTTACCGGACCTCGCGGAGTTGGAAAGACTACTTTGGTTTTGCAACATATCAAAAAGAACTTAAATCCTGCTGAGACACTCTATGTAACGACTGAAGACTTTTATTTTTCCGATAACAAGCTGATCGATTTGGCTGATGTATTTGTAAAACGCAACGGGAAATACCTGTTTGTTGATGAAATACACAAATACAAAGACTGGGCTAAAGAGCTGAAACTGATCTACGATTACCATCCCGAACTGCATGTGGTATTTACCGGTTCTTCAGTGTTGGACATTAAAAAAGGAGCTTCGGATTTAAGTCGCAGGGCTGTCATGTACCATATTCAAGGTTTGTCTTTCAGGGAATATTTGCAATTGTTTCATCAGATAACTGTCCCAACATATTCTTTAGAGGATATTCTGGCTCACAAAGCAGAGCTCCCAGAAATTAAGCATCCGTTGCCATTTTTTGAAGATTACCTGACAAGAGGCTATTATCCGTTCGCTCTCGAAGAAGATTTTGACTTAAAGTTGCAACAAATTGTAAATCAAACCTTAGAAACAGATATTCCGTTGTATGCAGGGATGAATGCGTCAACCGGTAGAAAACTCAGGCAATTGTTGGCCATTATTGCTAAAAGCGTTCCATTTAAACCCAATATGACCAGTATTGCCACTGTACTATCGGTCAGCCGGAACAGTATTGCCGATTATTGCCTGTTTATTGAAGAAGCCGGAATGGTTATCCAGCTCAGAGATGCGACCGGAGGGCTTAGGGGATTAGGTAAAGTAGATAAAATTTATTTAGACAACACCAATCTGATTTACAATCTGGCCCATGACAAGTCAAATTCCGGAAACATAAGGGAAACGTTTTTCATAAACCAACTCCGGATAAAATATGACGTGATCGTTTCACCAGTTGCTGATTTCAGAATAGGCGATTACACCTTTGAAGTTGGAGGAAAAAACAAGGGGCTGAAGCAAATTCAGGGTATGGATAAAGCTTTTATGGTAAAAGACGATATTGAACAAGGGTATTTGAACACGATACCCCTTTGGCAGTTTGGGTTGACCTACTAAAATTTCCCCGGAATTGATATTTTTGACAGATGGCTCACACAACACGGAGACGTAAACATGACCAAAACTAAAGGCCCCATAAAAGTTCGTAAAAACACCGGTGAACTGGTCACCTTCGATGCCAATAAACTGGCCGAAGCCCTGCGTCGTTCCGGTGCCGGTGAAGAGGACATCGAAAAAGTAATGCAGCAGGTTAAGTCTTCAATTTATGAGGGCATCACAACCAAAAAGATTTATCAACTCGCTTATAGTCAGCTCCGTAAATTTTCGAACCGTAGTGCCGGTCGTTACAAGCTTAAAAAGGCCTTGCTCGAAATGGGGCCAACCGGTTTTCCTTTCGAACTGTTTGTAGGCAAGCTGATCGAAACTGAAGGTTTTTCGGTTAAAACCGGGCAACTGATCCGTGGCAGGTGCGTTCAGCACGAAGTAGATGTGGTGGGAATCAAACCAGGGGAAATCCTGATGGCCGAATGTAAATTTCACCAGTCTGAAGGTGTTAAGAGTGATGTGAAAATCAGTTTATACGTGCACTCCCGCTTCGATGACATTAAATTAAGGTATGAGGATGAGCATCTGAACCAGCAGAGCCGCTTCATACCCATGCTGGTGACCAATACCCGTTTTACCGAAGACGCACGGCAGTACGGGGAATGCGCCGGGCTCAGACTGATGTCGTGGGACTACCCTGCCGGTCACAGTTTAAAAGACCTGATCGATCGCACAGGGCTATACCCGGTTACCGTTCTCAAATCACTCAATAAACAGGAAGCCGTCGCATTGATGGAAAAAGGGATCGTTCTTTGCAAAGAAATCGTTGACCAGCCTGAGATGCTGAATATGCTCAGGTTGCCCTATCGCCGGTTTAACAATATCGTTCAGGAAGCTCAGGCTTTAATCAGATAATCAGAAAAAAATGACGTTTAATACCATTAGCAAAAGCCTTCAGCAGCGAATATCAGTTCAAACTGTCATCATTGATATACTGGCATTGGGAGTCATTCTTCTGGTGCCAACCCTGTCGCATCTGACCGGATTTCCATTATATTTTGTTGAACCCATGCGGATTATTCTGGTGCTGGCATTACTTTTTTCTAGCCGGTTCAATGCTTTTGCGTTAGCCATAATGCTGCCCCTGTTTTCTTTTCTGGTATCGGGTTATCCCGCTCCCGTAAAGATGGCAATCATCATGGTTGAGCTTTCGCTGAATGCCTGGATATACCTTGCGATGGTCAGGTTTACCGGAAAACCGTTCATCTCCATGTTCAGCGCTATCTTATTGAGTAAGTTTTTCTGTTATTATATGTATTGGATGGTGTTTTCCTGGGCATTTGTCATCCAGGAGGCCCAACCGGTTTTCCTGATCTCACAAACTACTGTAACACTGATTTTAAGCGCTGTTTCTGCCGTCATCCTATCCCGAAAACAAGTTGACAGCTCTCAAAAACTATAACCAACTTTCAGCATAATGGCTCTTTGCGGTTGCCTGTAACGGCCGACAAATCGGTTTGACGGATGGTAGTATTCCTGATTGAGCATATTATTGACTTTAAACTGCAAATCAAATCCCTTCAGATTCAGATACGAGATGCATCCGTGCAGGAGAAAGGCATCTTCAATAACATCATTGCCCGTACCCGGAATGATAGCCGGGTTTTTCCGGGCTCCGATGTAATTGGCCCGGAGGTTTACCCTGAAATGCGAATTGTATGCCCAGGTGCCCCCGGCATTGGCAGTGTGCATCGAAATTTCAGGGATACAAACATCATTCTGATCGTATGTATCAGTGTATGTGTAATTTGCATAGAACTCAAATAACTTGATGGAATAGTTGCCACAAACCTCGAGTCCGAAAGTATTTAACTCGCTTTTATTGATCCATCGGTCAGAATTGGAAGTGATATCTTTAATCAGTTTATCCTTGATACGGTTTTTATACAGGGATGCACTCACCGATAAATGATCCCTAATCAGATAAGAACCAAATAGTTCAACGGATTGCATCTTTTCCGGTTTCAGATCAGGATTGCCTGTACCGTAAGTATAATCCCAGGGTTTTGGCGCTCTGAAAGCACTGTTATACAAAACCTTGGCAGTCATCCTATCCAGATTGAATATGATTCCGGTGCGCGGAGTAAAGACCTGCCCGTAGTAGCTCGAAATATCATGGTGCAAACCACCGGTAAAAGCAAGCTGATCCAGCAGTTTAACATCAACCTGTGCATAATAGCTGAAAAGATAGTTGGTCAGCATATCCGGGTCAGATGGTGCCGGAGGTTTAATAAACTCAGAGGTACTGTTTGAAATGGAAAACCCATCGGAGAGCTGTTCGATTTCACCGATGAATCCACCAATCAGCGTGATCCTGTCGATGGGTTTAAAGTGGATCTGGTTCTCTGTTCCAATCAGTTGATTTGGCCTGTAATATCCCACCTGCTTTCCGGAAGTAGTATCGGTGGCTTTCTCGATATAGTTAATGGTATTGGGTTTTACGGTTGCATTCCGGCAATAAAGGGTCGAATTGAACGAGTATTTCTTGTTCTGTTCGTAGTTATACTTCACATAGCTGTTGAAAAAACCGATATCCCACAAAGTGTTTTTATCCAGATATTTTTCGCCCGTTGATTTAAAATTAGTAGTCATAGATGACCGCTTTTCCTGATATACTGCGCCAACCGTGAACTGTTTCAACTTTAGCCGGGCCGACAGGGACAGGTCATTTTCGAAATTTTCCATGTCATCAGTCCAGTTGTAATCCCCGACTTCCCCACCCAATTCAGCTTTTTCGGATGTCTTGTACATCCCTGAAACATAAAAACCAAAATCCTTATTCGCATTATAGCTTTGCAAACTGAAATCGCCCATCCCGGTTTTAAAATTACCTCCCAGCAGACTGGCACTACCCGAAAGTTTTCCGGCCGGAGCTTTCGTAATGATGTTGATCACCCCTGAAACCGCATTGGTTCCGTAAAGCGCGGATGCCGGCCCATATACAACCTCTATCCTATCGATATCCGACAAATTGAACTGCCCTCCGGCGTAAAACCCACCGGAATTCAGCTCATTGATCTGTATGCCATCCACCAGTAGCAGTACCAGGTTGTTCTGGCCCGGCACCCCTCTCATAAACATGTAACTGTTAAAGCCGTTAATATTTCTGAATTGAAATCCGGGCAGGTCCGACAATGCCTCTTCGATCGTGAAATATCCGCGGGCTTTAATTTGTTCAGCTGTGATAACCTGAACGGTAGCTGACACATCCCTGATCGACTGTTTGATTTTTGAGGCACTGACTACCTGTACCTCCATCAGTTCGGTAAACGACATTTTAAAAAAGTCATTGGCCCTGGTAGTATCGACCTCCTGCGCCTGCAATGGTAACCAAGCCCATAATCCGGTTAAAAGAAGGACGAGTAATCTTCTCATAATTTAAGATTTATGACCAATGAGATCTCTTTTCTCATAATCAGCTAATCAGATGTTGGATCCATAACCTGACCGACAAACAATATTAAGCCTGTATTGCGCTCGGCAATGACATAGGTAAACGGGTGATCAAAAAACAGACCTGAAGGACTACCCGTCATGGCCCAGGCAGAGGTTACACCAGCAGCTTCGGTGCCATCTTCATTCACGTCGATATAAGTTTTATGAATTATTGTACTTATAAAACAAGGCTCATTCATCATCCGGCTGAAATTTGCACCTGGTTCGAAAACGCGGTTTATCCCCAGCATCGGCAAAAGCGTTTCCAATTTGAAATCGTTTTCAATTTTGAATTCCGGGAAATACACTAAAATAGGTTTATCCGGTTTGAACTGTGTTCGAATTTGATTCCAGTTACCAATTAACCAATTTGTTAATTTATCCAGGCACACCTTTTGATGGGGCATAAATGCATACATCGCCCACGTCCCGTCCCCATAAGGCATCTCCAGCCCGAACCAGGACGGGTGCTCATAATACCGGTAGGCTTGGTTATTCCTCATTGCGGTCATCAATACTTGGGTTCGGTCAATTTTATCGAAATACCAGGGTTTTGTCTGTTTCCGGTCAAATTTGTAGGTCCATTCCCCGTTGAAATAAATCGCGTTAGTCAGGTTCATAACCGTATTGGGCGGAATTACCTTGATGATCTCTTTGATTTTGCCATGTGTTTTATCAGAAACCCAATTGTTCATCAGGGTTAAGGTTGAGGGCGACGAAAAATCAACCGGAAAAACCTCGGCATGATAATAATCGTTCAAATCATTCCGGAACAAAGTTTTTATCTTAATTCCATTCTGATACCAGAAAGAGTTTGCTGTTTCAAAGGTAATTTTCGGATCAGCCTGGATTAAATAGTTTGAAAGGTTCAGATATTCCTCATTAAGCGTCAGAAGATCATTATCAGACAGATCCAGAGCCCGGAGAATTTCTTTCTGGTCTTCACCCGCTGTACCGTTGGCTACCAGTGATAAAGCTGTTCGAATACTGAACGGGGAGACACAAATATTTTTTTCAGCATTCTTTTGTTGAATAACACCATACATTTTAAGCCCGAACTGATTACTAACCGTGAAACCGAGATCGGGAAAGAGTGCAGGAGGCGCCTGTCGGGGCCTTTCTTCGTTAACAGACACTTCTTTGGAGCAGGAAAGGGAAAGACAACAGATAATCAGGGCAGCAAATAGGTTTAGTTTTTTCATACCTGAGCATCGTATTTACCCTAAAGTTACTCAATTTATAATGTTAACTTCGCATCAGATAAGTAATAAATTTATGAGATTCCCATCACCGCTCCGATTGGTCCTGTATATGTCGGCAGTTATTTTGCTGATTGTTTCAGGAACGTACATTATTCTGTCAGCTGCAGGATTGAATGTCATTAACTGGAAGTTTTTACTTTGGTTTATTCCGATCATCTTTTTCCTGATGTTTTTGTTTATCAGAACGGTGATGCGCAATTATCTGTCTGACAAGATCAAACTCATTTATAAAACCATTCAGCATCTTAAACTCAGTAAAGAAGAGAAACGAAACAAGCAGATCGATCTCTCGACTGATGTATTGACGTCTGTTGAACAGGAAGTTCAGGATTGGGCGGACAGTAAGCGGTCAGAGATTGAGCAGCTCAGAAAGCTGGAGACTTATCGCCGGGAGTTTCTTGAAAATGTAACGCATGAGCTCAGGACCCCGCTATTTAATATACAAGGCTATATTTCATCATTGCTGGAAGGCGGTTTGGAAGATGCAACTGTCAACCGTGAATATCTTGTAAAAGCAGAGTCCAATGTTGACCGCATGGTTGAGATGATTGAGGATCTCAGGATCATTTCGAAGCTGGAGAGTGGTGAAATGCAGCTGGATGAATCCAATTTCGATCTGTTCTCCCTTTGCAAGGAGGTTTATCTTCAGCTGGAGGATCAAGCAAAATCCAAAGGTATTTCCCTCGTTTTCGGGGCTGAAACCAAAGTTGGGTTCTTCGTTTATGCCGACCGTGAAAAGATCAGGCAAGTTTTGGTTAACCTGGTAACCAACTCCATCAAATATGGAATTGAAAATGGCCGGACAAAGATTTCGATCTATGATATGGAGGATAATTTCCTGGTTGAAGTTGCTGATAATGGTATCGGAATTGAAGAAAAACATCTTCAACGGGTTTTCGAAAGATTCTACCGCGTTGATAAAAGCCGTACCCGGGCTGAAGGTGGAACCGGTCTGGGGCTGGCCATTGTCAAGCATATCGTTGAGGCTCACGAGCAAACAGTCAATGTAAGAAGTACTGAGGGATTGGGTTCTACGTTCTCTTTTACGATAAAAAAATCGTAATGCCATAGTTTTTCGTACCTTTGCGCCCTAAAATTTTTTTACATGCCTTTAAATAAGCTAAGAAACATCGGTATCGCCGCTCATATCGATGCCGGAAAAACCACTGTCAGTGAACGAATTCTCTTCTATACGGGTATAAACCGTAAGTTGGGTGAGGTGCATGATGGCCAGGCTACAATGGACTTTATGAAGCAGGAGCAGGAAAGAGGAATCACTATTGCTTCAGCAGCTATTACTGCTTTTTGGAAAGAACATCAGATCAACTTGATAGACACCCCCGGACACGTAGATTTCACAGTTGAAGTAGAACGATCGCTCCGGGTTATCGACGGTATGATCGCCGTGTTTTGCGCCGTCGGAGGAGTTCAGCCACAAAGTGAAACTGTATGGCATCAGGCTGACCGGTATAAAGTACCCCGTATTGGTTATATCAATAAACTAGACCGCACCGGTGGTGATTTCATGGAGGTTGTGGCTCAGATGAATGCCAATCTCGATGCAAATGCCATCGCGTTTCAGTTGCCCATCGGTGTTGAAGAAGATTTCCAGGGTATTATCGATATCATTGAACGGAAGGCTTATGCTTTCACCGATCATGACAGGATCGAAATGGCCATTCCTGAAGAATATCTTCCCCGTGTGGATGAGGCCAGAGCCTACTTAATTGAGAAACTGTCGGATTACAATGATGAAATCATGAATCTGTTTCTTGAAGATCAGGATGTTAGTTCTGATTTAATTAAGAAAGCTGCCCGCGAAGCCACCATAAAACTGTTGATTACTCCTGTTTTTTGTGGTTCCGCCTATAAAAATAAAGGTATTCAGTTACTGCTGGATGCCGTGATCGATTACCTGCCTTCACCGGTTGACAAAGGCGCAGTTGTTGGAACGGATATTAACGATCCTGAAAAATCACACATTCGCTGTCCCTCTTCAAAAGAGCCTTTTTCCGCACTGGCATTTAAATTGATTACCGATCCGTTTGTCGGACAACAGACTTTTGTCAGAATTTACTCCGGAAAACTGACTAATGGTATGCCTATTCTCAATTCCACCAAAGGCAAAACCGAAAGGATCGGCCGAATCATGAGGATCCATGCCAAAGACCGGGAAGAAATCCATGAAGCTGGTCCGGGCGAGATTGTTGCACTCATCGGAATGAAAATCACAAAAACCGGTGACACCCTATGCGATCCGGAACATCCGATCTGTCTCGAAAATATCACCATTCCGCCGGCAGTTATCGAGCTTAAAATTACTCCGCCTACCCAGAAGGAACAGCAGAAGATGGGAGAAGCTCTCAGAAAACTCTCCAATGAAGATCCTTCGTTTACGGTACGGGTTGACGAAGAAACCAATGAGACTATCATAGCCGGTATGGGTGAACTTCATCTCGAAATCATTGTTGACCGCATGAAACAGGAATTCGGTGTGGAAGCCATTGTCGGAGAACCTGCTGTAGCTTTCCGTGAAACTCTTCAGGACGAGGTGGAGTGCAATTACAAACATTCCAAACAAACTGGTGGAAAAGGACAGTTTGCACATGTCGTTATGCGCATTGAACCGAATCCCGGCAAAGGATTTGAATTCATTGACAAGGTTAAGGGTGGTTCAATTCCTGCCGAGTATATCCCGTCAGTCGAAAAAGGTATCCTTAAAACCCTCGAACTCGGTATTCTGGCCGGATCCCCTGTTGTTGACGTTAAAGTTGTTCTTCTCGACGGAGGTTTTCACCCGGTTGATTCCAGCGACTTTGCTTTCCAAACCTGTGCATCGATCTGTTTCAAACAAGGTTTTATGAAGGCTCGTCCGGTTCTGTTGGAACCCGTGATGAAAATTGAAGTAAATACTCCTGATGATTATATCGGTGAAATCGTTGGAAACCTTAACCGTCGCCGCGGTAAGATTGAAGCCATGAGGCGTCATCGTAAGGGATCGCAGAAAATTGACGGATTTGTTCCGCTTCAGGAAATGTTCGGCTATTCAACTGCTCTACGAAACCTTTCGAGCGGCCGTGCTAATTATTCCATGGAGTTCTTCCAGTATATGCCGGTTCCACCGTCGATGCAGGTTGAACAATTGGAAAAGATCCGTAAGGCTAAGGAAAACAAGTAGCTACTGATATCGTTCAGTATTACGCTCAGGTTTGGCGCGATATACCCATGAATACGGGAATATCGCGCCAAATCGTTTTAATAAGTTTTGCTTTCTGACTGCTGGAGTTAATTTGTTTTTGTATTTTGTTAATTGTAATTCAACACAATTATGAAATTCAAAGCATTAATTCTGATTATCATAGCCGGTATTGCTTTTTCATGCAAGCCTGCTCATCATGATATCAGGATATCCCAATTCCTCATTGATTCCATAAAAAGCCAGGAAATCCCCGACAGCCGTGTTGAAGTCTTTTTAATTAAAGCTTCCTATATTGGCAACGACCTCCTTTTGACAGGAAGAACCACCAAGCCGGAGGCTGTAGCCAAACTCGAAGCCCGGTTGAGGCAGCAGCAGGTCAGTTTCACCGACAGCATCGTCAGGCTGCCGGATCCGGCTCTGGGAGATAAAACCTGGGCATTGGTCAATCTCACGGTGGCCAATCTCAGAACAGAACCGGCACATGCTGCTGAAATGGCAACACAGGCGCTGATCGGAACCCCATTGAAGGTTCTGCAAAAAGAGAAAACCTGGTATCTGGTTCAGACTCCTGATCAATACATCGCCTGGATCGACTCGGTTGAAATCATATCGCTTACCGCATCTGAAATCAAAGCCTGGAAAAATTCAGACAGACTCATCTACCTGAAAGACAACGGCATAATTCTGAACAGCACGGAGCGAAATGCGCGTCCGGTATCCGATATGGTGATGGGTGGAATTGTGACGATTGATAAAAACGGCAAACAAAAGGGTTCCAGCATTCCCGTTGAACTACCCGATGGTCGCAAAGGATTCGTGAACAGCAAGGATTGCCGGAATTTCAATGAATGGAGTGCTGAGGTCAGGCCCGATACGGTAGCTATGCTCAACTGCGCTTTCAATCTGTTCGGAAGGCCCTATCTTTGGGGCGGAACTTCCTCGAAAGCAACGGATTGCAGCGGCTTTACCAAGAATCTCTATATGATGTCAGGGCTCATTCTTTCGCGTGATGCTTCGCAACAGGTTGCCCAGGGTACCGAAATTGCCAAGGAAGCGATCTGGAAAGGGCTGAAAGCCGGGGACCTTCTGTTTTTCGGCCGCACCGCCACCAAAGAGAAACCTGAAAGAGTCACTCATGTGGGAATGTATATCGGAGATTCAGAGTTCATTCATAATTCTGCCTGGATCAAAACCAATAGTCTCGATTCGAGCAGAACCAATTTCAAACCATATTATCACACAAACCTGCTTCATGTAAGAAGGATTATCGGCTCCTCAAATCAACCCGTATCCTTTAAAGCACATCCCTGGTATAACTAATGAAAACCACCAGACGCAATTTTCTGTTCTGTTCAGGCATCGCTGCAGCGGGTTTATCTCCGATATCCCGATCAGTTGCCGGCACTGTTCTGCCAAAACATTCGTCAAAAGGCAAAATCAAACTCTCTTTTGAACCCTACAACCTTGCCTTAAAGCATGTTTTTACGCTTGCAAACTCATCGAGGACCAGTACGCCGGTCATGCTTACTAGAGTCGAATTTGATGGCGTAACCGGATATGGCGAGGCCTCTATGCCGCCTTACCTCGGCGAATCCCAGGAAACAGCGGCAAAATTCCTATCAAAAGTGGATTTATCCGGATTTTCGGATCCCTTTCAGATGGAAGACATTCTTGATTATGTAGATCAGATTGAAGAAGGAAACCGTGCTGCAAAAGCGTCAGTGGATATTGCCCTTCACGACCTCGTAGGAAAGCTTTTAAAACAGCCGTGGCATCGTTTATGGGGATTAAATCCGCTGCTTACCCCGAATACAACATTCACCATTGGTATTGATACTGAGGAGGTTGTTAAACAGAAAGTCAGGGAAGCCGCTGAATTTAAAATACTGAAAGTCAAACTCGGCCGCGAAAATGATCGTGAAATGGTCAGTACCATCCGGTCAGTAACCGATGTTCCCCTTGCCGTGGATGTCAATCAGGGCTGGAAAGACAAAGAGAAAGCTCTCGAGATGATTTATTGGCTTAAGGAAATGGGCATTGTGATGGTTGAGCAGCCCATGCCGAAGGAGCAGGTTGACGATATGGCCTGGCTGACCGAAAGATCGCCGCTCACCATATTCGGGGATGAATCCGTACAACGTTTGCCCGATGTGGTAAAAGCGGCAGGCGTTTACCATGGCATCAATATCAAGTTGATGAAGTGCACGGGTATGCGCGAGGCCTTTATCATGGCAAAAACTGCTAAAGCCCTGGGAATGAAAATCATGATCGGATGTATGACCGAAACTTCATGCGCGGTATCAGCGGCAGCACAACTGGCACCTTTGGCCGAGTTTGCAGATCTCGATGGCAATCTGTTGATTACCAATGATCTCTATACCGGCATGCGGGTTATCGACGGCAAAGTCACCCTGAGCAATTTGCCGGGCATCGGAATTCGCAAAATCTGAATAAAGAAGGATTATTCTTCCTTGTAAACCATATTGTGGAAGACGTTGGTGATATCATCATCGTCTTCGAACCTCGCCAAAGTTTTTTCGACTTCGGCAGCTTGTTCGGCTGTTAATTCTTTGGTTTGACTGGCAATTCTCTCAAATTCCGCACTGATCAGTTCAAACGAATTATCCTCGATATACTTCTGGATCGTCCCAAAATCCTCGAAATCGCCTGAAATAATGATGTTGTCATCTTCAGCAAACACTTCCTGAGCACCGGCATCAATCATGGATAATTCCAGTTCATCGATATCAATTTCAGGAGATTTCTTTATTTTGAATATGCATTTATGCTCGAACATAAAGCTCACACTGCCGGTTGTGCCCAACTGGCCGCCAGTACGGTTAAAATAGCTCCTGACGTTCGCAACGGTACGGGTGAGGTTATCTGAAGAGGCCTCAACCAGAACAGCTATACCGTGAGGGGCATATCCTTCATATACAAATTCCTTGATATCAGCGGCATCTTTGCCCATCGCTTTTTTAATCGACCCCATCACCGTGTCTTTCGGCATGTTGGCAGCCTTGGCATTTTGCATCAGCACACGCAACCTGGAATTAGATCCGGGATCAGGACCGCTTGCTTTTACACAGATAATGATCTCTTTAGAAATCCTGGTAAATGTCTTCGACATACTACCCCAACGTTTAAACATTCTGGCTTTCCGATACTCGTATGCTCTTCCCATGGTTTTTACTTATTTGGACCCCAAAAATATCTCTTTTTACTTGAGAACAATCCTTTCATAAGGAATCTTCCCCATTTTTACTTCAACAAATGGCACTCCATCCTTCAGACCTACATTTCCGAAGCCTGTTTCAGTGGATAAAAAGCTGGTAAAATTCGTTCCCACCTTTGAATCGATATAGATAACCCGATCAACGGCATCATAACGGATGCCTGTCAACCCTTGCAACAGTCCATAGCTTGACAGGGCACGGGCATACCAGTGGCCACATTCAAATTCATCGAACGGATTCCTGACCGTTCCGTCATAACGCTTCCGGCAGGCTCTGACGATATCGAGGCCTTTGTCAACCTCACCCTTCATCATGAGGTGACCAGCTACCTGATATTCGATACCTGTCCATACTTCATTGCTATAAACAAAAGGCAACGACAGTTTCCCCCCTTTTGGCCAGGTACAGATCAGCAATCCGCCCTCTTTTCCGACTGCGAAAGTCGGACGCTGCGGATTGTCATGATTGGTGAGGTCACTCTTAAAATTATACCGGTAAACGGATGTCAGGTGACTCCTTACCTTCTCAGGATCAATAATCTCAGGCAATCCGGAGGAGGAAGCCAGCCACATTCCCATGATACCGTCAGCAAGACAACCGGCGCCATATTGATATTTAGGACCTTCTTTCACCAGAAGCTCATAAGAATCATCACTTTGAATTGCAGCAGCTACTGCTTTCGTTGGATCCGGAGTATGCAAATCATTCCAGCGGATCTTTTGAATGAAATACTCTCCGTTATACAACTCGCTCTCCATGAACTTCTTACCATTTGCAAGCAATGATTCATATTCACTTGCCGACTTATTCAGGAATTTACTCATTTCGATAAAAGAGGTCAGCGCACCCAGGTAAAAGCTTGTGCACATTCCTTCAGGGCCCCAGAATTCAATATCATAAGTATTGTGATGAGGTTCGACCAGGGCGCCCGTATGATCGGGGTCCCAGGTTTTGATACAATAATCGAGGCTCTTTTTCACCAAAGGATAAATATTTGACATCCAGTCATGATCACCACTGATTCGCCAATCGCGGTAAACTTTCATAATTCCCCCAAGCTGGCCGTCGGATGCAGCATGAAATGTGTGGCTGGGTTCATTGATTGGCAAGGTTGCCCGGAAAGTTTGATGGCCATCGGAATTCTGACTCACCGTGAATTCAGTGGCACGCAGGGATCGTTCCAGTTCAGGAAACAGATGAGGAATGGCCTGTGCGTAGTTCCAAACGTGAGTACAACTTCCGGCACAGCACCCCGATTTATCTCCGCAGCCTTCCCAGGCCCAGAATTTTCCATCAGTGTCTCTGAGAACGGTAGGCGATTTTAGAATAGTAAGGTTTGCACCGATTGCCTCCAAAACTTCGGGAGCCAGGGTGCTGCCATAAAATGCATCACGAAATGCCTCACTACCCGATTTGAGTTTATCATAATTTTGATGCCAATATTCCTGCAGGGAGCTGATACCGTCGAACTTTTCAGAATACCAGGGTTTGTAATATTTCTCGTCGTTACAGGTTGTTGAGCTGCAACCTGAGCAGCTGCCTGCTTTACCACCTTTTACCCATGAACCATACGAAGAACCTTCAAAATCCTCGAAAACCAGATCCTTTTCAGATGGATTTAATGGATCTGCTGAAGGATCATCTGAAAAAACGATCTGATCCACATTCAGGTGCCCCCACCCTTCTGTTTCGTTGTCAATGATCTCCAGGACAGCCGATTTTCCTTTGTATGATTTCACATCCCACACAACGGTTTCCATTTGTTCAGATTCCTTACCGGTAGCCGATCGTACAACTTTTTCTCCGATCCTGAGATTAACCGCAAGTGTTCCCTCATTCTTACCTCCTCCGATCAGGAAAGCAATCCGGCTTTTTTTGATCTTAAACACAGGAGAGGTCAGGGTTCCGGTTAATCCGTCGCCATCTGGATAATAGGTATTGATCAGTTGTTTACCCATAAATCCGGTTATCGGTTGCTGGTCGTTTGCAGCGCCCGGTGCCGGTTTTTCGCCAAACGCCGGTCCGGTAACTGCCGGTTTGGCTCCGCTTGTTATTTTAGTTCTGGGTGAGTACCAGCAAAACATCAGCCGTATAGTCTTCTCCTGATCAGGCAGCAGGTGGATTGGAACAAACAAGGATGCCCCGGGAGGATTGTCCCCTTTGGGAGCAACGGCTTTCATATCGCCTTGTTCAATGGCTTTCCACAATATGGTCAACGCATCAAACCAGTCGCCCCGGAACCAGCAGTGATCAACAATGGCAGGCTGGTCGGTTGATACACTGAACCAACTCTCTGTTTCAGGTTTCTCTTTGGTGCCTTTCTGATGTAACGTAAACCCGTTTTCATTAGGAAGGATCTCATTACTATCATCCTTTTTGATGATATTCCTGGAGTTCCAGGAGAATACCGCATCAATAACTTTATCTGAAGTATTTTTAAAGGTATATTCCATAGAACCAGCAGGCAGACTGGAATTATCCGCATCACCCGGGATAAAAGGACTCCACCCTGAAATACTGACTTTCAGCGGCAGATCCTCATCTTCAAGCTCAACCATTCCAAAAGGAAATCTTGCCAAAAAACGGCATTTTTCAAATCTGGGTAATCCGTAATGATAGGCGCCGCCGCCGTTTCCAGTACCGGGCCGGCCGAAAATTTTCCAGGTCGGTACCTGTCCCTGAAGAACTTTTGCTCCATTGGGTATTCCCGGAACAGAAATGGCTGCAAAAGCAAATGGTTCATTAAACACATCCGGCCTGTTGTCAACTGAAAGATTCGACCAGGCACCGGTGCCATCCAGGCAAACCATCCCCGCTCCGATTCCACCTATCGGGAAAGCCAGATAATCCAGGTTTTTACCGCTGTAATAGGAGTTAAAGTCATGCTGACCGGGGGGATTCTGTGCTCCTATCTGAAATGGGGAAAAACAAAGGAAAACTATACAGAAAATCCGTAAAGAGGGTACTGAATATTTCATAGTCACAGGTTTTAGGAGCGAACCAAATTAACAAATTCCGGCTCGGATTCATAAAAAATGCAACAAAATATCAGTCGATGTTCAGTCTCTGGTTACTTATCACCAGGTACCCCGCTAACATATTTCTTTTTAATGGTCCCAGACTTGATTTTATTATCGATGGTGCCTCCGAAATTTGCCGCCCATTTATTGTAATCCGTCACAAAAACATTTCCATCCAGATTCATATCAGCATTGGTATAAGAGCTTGTCTTGCCAAATTGGCCTGCCCAAGTGTTATAGTCAGTAACAAAAATGTTTCCGTCATGGGTAATATCACCGGTTACCATAGCACATTTCGTACCTACTTTTTTAAAACCAGTTCCACCTCCGTTAGCCTTTGATAAATCTGTTGTGAAATCATATTTAAATTTAGTGCATACACTAGTCGCTCCGGCAGAAGACATGATCGCCAGATGATTCCGGTGTCGAATAACAATAAACAGGTTTTCGAAGACACTTGAAGTTCCTATGTCAAGCAGACTTGTTCCGTCAAGATCGACAATACTACCATCAGACTTCAGGAAGGCTGCCCTCCTGGTCAGAACAGTCTCCGATGTGGCTTTAGAAGCTGCCGTACACTGCCTCACTTCAATCAAGATCCAATCCACGATGTTGGCAGGTATTGCCGTTACGGATTCCGTCCCGGTATAGTTCCATGGCGCGGTATTATAGGGTTGGGTTAAAGGTAAACGTCCATTCAGGGCTGTTGTCATCACGGTTCCGCTCAAGGCGCCTTCAAGCATTACTTTAATATCCAGCTTAATTGGAACATCGATTTTGACCGCTGATGTTGTTGCCGAGCACTCAACCGAATTCTCAGTAGATATGGTGGTTCTTCGGAACCAGGTTGATTGGAACAGCGCGTTTGGAGAATAAGTTTCATCATGAGCTTTTGGTATGTTCGACCAACTCGTACCTTTATTGATCGAACTTTCCCATATATAGGTAATCACACCGCTCCCGGTGCCTGCCTCCTCAGAAACAATCTTGGATGGGATGACAGCATTTGCAATCGACTGATCCCCGGATATAACTCCTGCGGTAGGTATCGTGGGAACAGTCATGGTCACCACGTTGGATTCCACCGCACCGGTCCAGTCAGGGTCGGATGCAACTCTCACAACACGCTTATACCATGTAGTTTGCGTTAGCACTCCAGGATCATAAGTATCGCCGTTGCTACTGACAATATCTGAAAAACCAGCATCACTGCCCGTGGTGGATTGTTGCCATTTATACTCCAGAGTACCCTCCAAACCGGTTGGTAATGATAAGCTGTTTATTATATCCGGATTAAAAGGATTGCAACCAGTCTGACTGCTGGTAATGATTCCACCCGATGGTGGCGCGAGTACAGTAATTATCAGGTCAGTGCCATAAGGATAGCTGCACCCGTCAGCATTTGCAGTCACGGTTAACGTTCCGGCCCAACCTTCAGCGAAAGTGATCACCCCGGTATCTTCATTGATCGAGTTTCCAGCCCCAATGGCTTCCGGATTCAGACTATACCAAATGCTAGTAGTATCGTCACTCACGGTGGTAATGGCTGTGTAATTGGTAGTTCCCTGATTAAGAACTATTTCTGATGACAAGAATGGATTCAGGGTGACCGATTGAGCGACGATTATATCAACACTGGTAGAAAGAGGTCCACCACAACCGGCCACGGTAGCAGTAAGAGTTGCTGTCCCATAATAATCAGAAGCAAATGTAATATCCCCGGTCGATGGATCTATGTAGTTGCCGCGATGACTAAGCGTTGTGGCATCCAGGCTATAGACTACTTCGGCATTCGAACCAGGCGTAAATTGTAGTGTAGGTTCACCCTGACAAATAGGAAAAGATGCCGAAGAATATGGAAGTATGTAAACAGTTGGTTGTATGGTAATTGTGAGATCTTTGGTGAGCGTTCCGCTGCATCCTGCTGCATGAGCCGTTATAACAACTGTTCCAAACCACTCACCGTCAAATGTAATGTACCCGGTATTCGGATTAAAAGTATTTCCGGAACTGCTTCCCCAACTTGACGTCGACCGATCCCAAACCACACTGTACACGATTTTGACAGCTGGATCACTTGCTGTAGTGGTGAATGTCATCGGACCTGACCCCTGACATATCGGACTTGCTGCAGCAAAGGAATTCAATGTAAAACTATCAGGCAGCACATCGATTTCAAGAGTTGCAGTCGCCGTTTCAGTACAACCTCCTCCGGTCGCTGTGACATAAGTAGTGCCCACCCAATCGCTTGCGAATGTAATTTCCCCGGTTGATGCGTTTATACTGTTTCCTAAATGAGCAAGCGTAGTCGCATCCAAACTGAAAACAAGTTCTTTGGCATCGGAGTATACATTGCTGAATATGGCTACCGTGCCGGCGCCCCTGCAACGGGTTATTGCAGCCGGATTAATAAAATGCACATCAGGATTTGTTGGTTTTACATTGATTGTCAAATGTTCTGTAACGATTCCGCTGCACGTCTCTGCACTGGCGTTGACAATGGCGGTCCCAACAAAGCTCGAATATAAAGTTACCACCCCAAACTCATCAATAGCGGCGCCATAAGCAGCATCCACGCTATACGTTATGAGGGCACCATCACTGGCCGTGGTTGGTACCGAAATGGTTTGTTCACCCTGGCAAACATTGATGGTTGCGGATGAATACTTTATTACGGATGATTGGTTAACAACATTGATTTGAAGTACCGCGGTCACTGGTCCGCTGCATCCCTGTCCGGTAGCCGTAACAGATGAAGTTCCGAGCCAGTCGGAAGCGAATGTCACCACTCCGGTTGATGCATTAATGCTATTGCCCGCGTGTGCCAGGGAGGTTTCATCCAAAGTAAAAACCACGCCAGGAGTATTATAATAAATATCATCGATAATGCTAAACGGAGCAGAGCCTTTACAAACATTTATGGATGTTGGTGAAAAGAAAAATATCGGAGTTGTTGGTTTTACATTGATTCTGAACTGGGCAGTAAGAGGATCGCCACAGGTGGGTAAACTTGCAGTTACGACGGCTGTTCCGCAAAATCCCGCTTCAAATGTAACAGTGCCAGTTGCCGGATTGATCGAGTTGCCTGTCCATATGCAGGTATTGGAATCCAATGTATAAACAATCGGGCCCAGGCCATTGGCACCGGTAGTCCCATCGATAGGAATCACCTGAGCCCCCTGGCATACTGTAATCGGCGCCTGTGCGA
>Ga0209373_10000613_pt1 | contig 53912 bp, 32 predicted proteins | sample Higcelweek5metaG_FD_187173 | JGI IMG/M metagenome (GOLD analysis project Ga0209373, IMG submission 187173) | Freshwater pond sediment microbial communities from the University of Edinburgh, under environmental carbon perturbations - High... | ecosystem: Environmental > Aquatic > Freshwater >... | reverse complement strand
CACCACGCAAAGTCCGACTATCTCCGGAAGCGGTTAGTTTGCACTGCCTGAATATGGGACTTTCAGGTTATTTTCATAACCCGGTCACGCAAAGCCCATATCCCTGCATATCCTGATTCATTCTGCATTTATTTCCTTAGCACCATTATATCATACTTTGCCAATGTAATGCAAGTTTTTTTTGCATCCTATTTTAATTTTCCCCCGAGTTATAGAAAAATAATTTCAAAAAAAGTTTAAAAAAACCGCGAGAAATCAAGGTTTTTTGCCCCTGCATATCCTGATTCATTCTGCTTTTCTTTTATCATTATATCATACTTTCATAGTGGACTTAAATAGACATTACTGTACATTTTTAAAACTTTTTTAAGGTTCCCCCATATTCACTTATATCACGTTCCTCGGCATTTTCGGCAAGTTTTCATTTTTTACCATTTTCAATAAATTCATTATCCTTTCGCCTCCACAATTTTTAGTATATCACAGGTAAAAGTAACAAAAAAGACAACTTTTATTTTTTTAAAAAATTCTTATCTTTTCTCAGAAAATAGTTCCAGAATGCGTATCGGCATTGTTCTCTGCAGAGCTTCCGTTTTCTTTGGAGAATGCTGTCATGATGATAAATCTCAGTGCCGTAGCTTTGAACATCTGTTTTGACTCGTTGCCAGTCAGCTCATGGTATCGGCAGCAGAACCGCACCGTGTCCTGCTGTGTTCAGTGTGTTCGGTGTGTTCAGCGATAGATTTGTAACCCTTTTTAAGCTCTCGAATAACCCGTATCCTCTGTGTTTTCCTTGCATTCAAGGCATTTTGACCACCCTTCTCCATCCATTGTCCGTCAAGCTTATTTTGACCACCCTTTTAAGGGTTTTTGCCCTTAAAATGCGTTTTTATCATCATTTTCTTTTTTCTGTTTTTTATAAACAAAAGCACCGCAAACCCTCATGAAATCAGAGGATTCCGGTGTTCTTACTTCAAAATGTACACGAAATTAAAAAAATGCCAGTATCGTAAGGATTCATGCGGATTTCGGGATTTTACCCCTGCAACGTGACCCCCTCCCCCCCTTGTCTGCAACGTTCCGTGTTTTGGGGGGCGGCGGTCTTCTGATGCAAAAGTTGTGGAGATTTGAGGGGGGCTACCCCATATGCACTAACTTAATATTGACTTTCGTCTATGTTTATAATATAATATTTATAATATATAGATATAGGGGGAGTATCATGGTAAGTGTAGCGCGGTTGATAAAAGAAATGCCTGAAGGATATGAAAAAGCTTGTTTTGAAGAAAAAGCCATTCAAAGAAAACGCGGAATAACCAATCCGGATGATTTAATGATGCTTTCATTGTTTCATTTGCTGAATGGATGTTCTCTTGTGGAAATAAGCACAATTGCAAGTTTAGCAAAGCTTGGCGAGGTAAGTGATGTGGCGTTTATGAAACGTTTCGAAAATTGCAATAGTTGGTTTAAGCATATTATATCAGATTTGGTAACAGGCGGAGTCATCACATATCGCAAACCAGAATGGCTAAAAAATTATCGAGTGATCGCTGTTGATGCTTCGGATGTAACGGAAAAAGGGCGATCCGGCAGAATTTATCGTTTGCACTTTGCTTTAGATTTGTTTAAAATGGAAAGTCTGCAATATAAAATCACTACCCAAAAAGAGGGCGAAACTCTGCGTAATTTTGACATTGAACCGAATGATTTAGTTATTGGAGATAGGATTTACGGCAGTCTTAACGGAATAGACCATTGCCTAAATAGCAGTGGAAATTTTATACTAAGGTTAAGAAAAAACAGTTTTAAGCTATATAATTCTGATGGTAAAGTGATTGATTTACTTGAGAATTTAAAACTTCTTAGTGATGATGAAGCGTTAAACTTAAATGTTTTTGCAGCTTATGGAAAAAATAAAAAAATTCCTTTGCGAATATGTGCAAAACGTAAAACAACCGAGGCTATAGCCCGGACACAAAAGAAATTACATCGTAAGGAGAGCAGGAAACAGACCAAATATTCGGATGATACAAAAGAGTTCAATGAATATATTGTTCTCGTCACTGCTTTGCCTGATTCGATTAAGGCTGAACAAATTTTAGAACTCTATCGTTTTCGTTGGCAAGTAGAAATATACTTTAAACGATTAAAAACAATCATGGACTTCGGGGAACTTCCTAAGAGGCGTCCTGAAAGCGTTATGGCATGGCTAAACGGAAAACTCATGATTGCTTTGCTTATCGAAAAAATGATAAGCAAAACAGATTTTTCCCCCACAGGAGAATGGGACGCGAAGTATATGGCGTGAAACTAAGTTGTTATATCTGCTATTAGTAACGGGTTTTACGGATATCAATGAGGTGATCAACCATTTTTCGTTGCTTTCAAGACGACTTTGCGTGGAAAAAAGACAAAAAATCCGAAAACTTCAAATGAATATAAATTAAGTTAGTGCATATGGGGGGCTACCCCTGCGAGACCCCAGAAAATTTTGTGTAAAAGTGATTAAATATCATCCATTCAGGTAATAATTGGAATATAAACAATTAAAACTTGAAAGGATGATTTTTTTTGAATCAAACACCAGCAGAATTAATGAAAGCATATGTTGACAGTCAGAATTTCACCAGCACAACCGACATAATGATCGCCATGAAGGAAATGTTCCGGGATGCTTTACAACAGGTCATGGAAAGCGAATTGGACATGGAATTGGGTTACGAAAAAAGCGAAAGAATGTCTGAAAATGACGGCGAAATATTGTCGAAAAATTACCGTAACGGATACTCGAAAAAGACCGTTAAAACTCAGCTTGGCGAGGTTGAAGTCAAGGTTCCCCGGGACAGAAACGGTGAATATGAGCCTAAAATCATCGGCAAATACAGCAGGAATGCCGATGGTATGGAAGATAAAATATTATCTCTTTTCGCCTGTGGCATGAGTCAACGGGATATCGCCGAGCAGATCAAAAATCTGTATGATGTAGAGATATCCCCCGAATTGGTCAGCAAGATCAGCGAGAAGATTATGCCAGAGGTGAATAGCTGGCAAAACCGGGCATTGGAATCCGTTTATCCCTTCATTTTCATGGACGCGATTCATTTTAAGGTGAAGGAAAACCATCAATATGTGAATAAGGCAGCCTATGTCGCACTTGGGATTACCATGGACGGAACTAAGGATATTCTGGGTATCTGGATTGGTGAACATGAGAGCAGCAAATTCTGGTTCTCGGTGTTAAATGACCTGAAAAGCCGCGGAATTACAGACGTTTATCTGTTTTGTGTAGATGGTCTAACTGGTTTCCGAGAGGCAATTGGAGCCGTATATCCGGAAGCCAATATTCAGCGCTGTATCATTCATCAGATACGTTATAGTACAAGATATGTAAGCTATAAAGACATCAAGCAGCTGATGGCGGATTTGAAGTTGGTGTATCAGGCAGTAAACGAGGATGAAGCCCTGAACCATTTGATAGAATTCAAAGAAAAATGGGGCAAGGCGTATCCATCCTGTGTGAAGTCATGGGAAGATAATTGGGATATTTTATCTACTTTCTTTGCATATCCGGCTGACATTCGGAGGATAATATATACAACAAATATTATTGAAGGTCTGAACCGACAATTCAGGCAGATCACAAAAAACAAACCTAGTTTCCAGAATGACGACAGCCTAAGAAAAATGCTGTATTTAGCGTCGAAAAAGATTGTCGAACGCTGGACGCAGCGATGTCGAAATTGGGATGTCATTTTGAGCCAATTGGAGATGCTATCCGACCGCCGGTCAGCATAAACATTGCCCTGAAAATAGTATGCCCGGGAGTCGGAACCGGCATTCACGCTGCGGCGCGCATACCGCTCCCGACTCCCGAGCAAAGGGTAATTACGGGCAATGACAATTTGCGATTTTGTCGCAAAATCCACTTAATTTTTGTACACTTATTATCTGAATGGAAAACTAATTACACAAAATTAGCCGAGCTCCCACCCCTGCTATTAATAGCCATATGGAACAACAATGTCATGCCTGCCGGTCTTGCGGTCATGACACCTTTTACACAAAGGTTGCCAGTTTTATTCTGACCACATCAGTAAGAGGCTGCTGCCACTGTGGAGAATATACCACTTAACCCCCATTATATGAGTATAAACGCAGTTTTGCGCTTCAAGTCTGTCGCACATTCCGTTTTCAATCGGCTGTACCACAACAACTCCGGCATAATAATCTATTTTTTCATTGGTTATCTGAACGTTCTAATCCGCAAAGCCGCGCATAAAAAGCCACACTCACCAAACTGAATTGTTTTTCCACATCTCAAAGGTTTATTAAGCATAATAATCTACCTGTATGTCATATGTTGTCAAATATTTTTCCGTGTTGCGGCACATTTCAAAAAAAAGCTTCTCTGCGTTCTTGAGTGAGCAAGTTACAAGAGGGTCATTTACAAATGCGTTTAATATTCTCGTCACATCTCTTTTAGCAATTCCCTCCGATACCTGCTCCTGCTCTCCGCAGGCTCCGGCAATCAGAGGATAAATTGATTTTGGTATTGCGCCTGCAAACACGGGTGTTACGCTGTTAGCGCGAAAAACAGCATTTGTTTCAACAATCGCTCCAATTGGCAGGTTGGGGATTTGTCCGACATTTGGGATATTAACATTTGTTACAAGCTCCGTCAGACCGAGAATTGCCCTTATCTGATTTACGCCTTCTTCGCCCGTCCTCTTTATAATAATCTTTTCTGTTCCGTTTCTCATTGCCTCGCTTTTTGCATGCTTTTTCTGTAAATCCTCCCTGCGCCATTTCACCGTAGTCAGACCGAAATGCATTTCTCTGACTCTTTCAGGGCTTTCAAGATACCATTTGCCCTCGCAAAATTCTGCTAAATGTCTGTCGCCGGCGGCTGCAATATAGCCGAACCTTCTGAATAAATCCATTTTGACGCTTTGAGTTGACGCAAAGGAATCATTCATCCAGTTATTATCATCTGATTTCTTATTTGAATATCCGTCAGGGAATTTTTCGCAGAATTCCCTGTAAACCGGAAATAAATCAATGTTTTTATAGTCTGCCCTTGTAAGCCATGTGAAATGATTTACTCCGACAGGATTAACTTTTATTTCATCACGTGAAATGTTTTCTATTCCCAGCATTTCTCTGACTGCCCCGGCTAAAAATTTCTGAGTGCCAAAAACCTCATGACAGCAGCCAAAAGCCTTAATTTCAGGAAAAACTCTGTAAAGTGTTTTTACGCAAAGCGTCATGGGATTTGTGTAGTTTATAACCCATGCGTCGGGGCAGAATTTTTTTATATTTCGAGCTATTTCTTCGTACATGGGAATTGTACGCATTGCACGTACAATTCCACCGGGACCTGTTGTATCTCCCACAGATTGATAGATTCCGTACTTTTCGGGAGTATGCACATCTGACTGCATTTCGTCAAAGGTACCGGTGAGTATCGAAATTATTACAAAATCAGCAGCTGTAAGAGCCTCACCAATCGTTTTTACAGCCTTATAATTCCATATGGTTTTTGTGCCCTCCGCACCGTTATATTTATTACCGATTATTTCATTGTTTTTCGCTGCCTCATAATCAATGTCATAAAGATAAACACTACCGCTCATGTCCACGCATGAAGCGAGATCGCTCATAAGTCCCCAAGCCCAGCCTCTTGAACCTCCGCCTATGTATGCAATTTTCAAATTCTCCGCCCTGTCCGCGTTATAATTCATATTCTTTGTCACCTTTCAATACATTTTTCTGCCAGTTGCAAATCCGCTGTATTCATTCAAAAAATCTTCGGCAAACTTTTTCATGCAAATTGAAACATAATCCTCTTTAAATCCAAGAGTTATATTTAAGTTGCCAAAATACTTATCAATTATCTGCACCTTAATAAACAGTTTTTGCGGTTCAACCCACGCAGCAGACGCAGCACACTTGTAATAATTATTAGGTTCAAATACTGTTCCTACATTAATTGAATATCCCTCTTGCGGAAAGAGGCCATATTCATTTTTACACATACCTAATGGAATAGCTTTATCACCTTGTTCATTTGTATATTCAAAAACTCCTGTCTCACCGCAAAATGTCAGTTTAATTCTATTAATCCCCATTGGATTCTTATCAAGAATATATGTGACTCCGCTTATTTTATCCGAAAATTCCGAACGACTATTCCCGTACGCCGATGAAAGCTTTAACCCTTGTATATAATTTTTTAAATTATTATAAGCATTATTGTCGGTTTCAACTTTAGTAGGATTAGCAATTAGCTCAAAAAAATTATCTATAATAATTTTTTTAGCCATATCATTACCTTGGTTGTCACCGTTGTATATCATAATCAAATCCTTATCAGGCACGCATACCGCTAACTGACATCCCATTCCGTTAAAAAAGTAAGAGCCGTCATATGTCATCCAGAACTGATACCCATAGCCTTGTGTGTCATAATCGTTATGTCCTAATAGGTTGTTATCAATCTGTTTGCTTGTGGCTTTGCTCAAATATTCAGCATTTAATATTTGTTCTCCGTTCCATGTTCCCCTATTCATAACAAACCTTGCGACCTTCAGCAAATCAAACGGGGTGCAAAGCACGCCTGAATCCCCCCACGAATGTCCACCGGGGCATTTAAGGCAATACGCCTCTTTTGAAACACCTATTTTATCAAAAAGCTTTAATCTCAAATAATCCATAAAAGGCATTTTGGTAATTCTTTCAACCAATGCGCCCAATACAAACGAGCCGGAGCTGTCGTACTGAAAAATCAAACCGGGGTGTCTTGAAAAAATATTATCGTTATCAAAATAATATTGCACTCTGTCATTTGGTTTAGCGGCAAACCAGTTCCTGTCTTGCTTTGCAGTACACATCATCAGCATATCTCGGATAGTTTGATTCCTCATATTCTCATCTGTTTGATTTTTGAAATCTTCTTTGAAATACTTTATAATCGTATCGTCCAATGAAATAAGGTTATCTTGCTCTAAAAAACCAAATGCAATAGAAACAAAGCTTTTGCTTATTGAGTACATTCTATGCAAATAATTGGTGTTAAAAGGCTCCCAATAATGCTCAAAAAAAATGTTATCACCCTTTGCTAAAATCAAATTATGCGTTGAAAGCCTATGGTTTTCCAAGACCTTAATGTATTTAATTATTTTTTCAGAAGCAATCCCAACATCCTCAGGTTTAACACTGATCATAATTACTAATCTCCATTTCTTCGCTGTGCAGCGTTTTACTCCTGTAATAATTGGCTCCAATACCACCGGCAATTATCAAAACTGCACCTATAATATGATAAACTTGTAATGCTTCGTTATTAAAAATCACGCCAAGCATAATTGCGAAAACCGTATAAAGACCTGATAGAGATGAAATAGTCGATGCCTGAATTTTTGATAAAGTAAAATTATGCATGCCAATAGCAACGATCGAACACACTATGCCAAGATATGCAAAAGCCATCACGTTTTCTATTTTATATAGTGGCTGAAAGCAACTTAAAATTGTGTTGTTTTTTAAATGAATAATAATGTTAATTATATTAAATACAACCGCACCTGTGATAGCCATTATGTATGTTATTTCAAATGAGCTGAAAACACGGGAAGCTTTTCTTGAGCATGTCATATGCAAACCATCACTTATCAAAGCGATAATTATAAATATAATTCCAATCAGTTCACTTTTGGCGTTTGAGCCGGTTGAGGACATAATAGTGCATATCATTGCCCCTATAATAACAAGGCACATAGACAGCTTTTGCTTTCCGTTTGCACTTTCCTTTAGGATAATCTTTTCGGAAACTACCGTCACTAGCGGAATCAGCGAAAAAATTAACCCCGCCATTACTGTTGTTGTATTCTTTATTCCCAGTGCTTCAAATATAAAATAAACGATAGGTTGCAGTATAGCCACTATCAGTAGAACTGTTATATTTTTCCCTTTAAGATTAATTTTTATAACACCAGTGATTCTAAGGAAAACCACCCCTGCAGCACTGAACAAAAACCTTAGCGCTAACACATCAAAAAGGCTGATATCATCTAATAAATTCCCTATAATTAAAAGCGCGAATGCATAAATCAGCGATTTGAATATACTCATAGCATAAGCTATTGGTATTTGATATTTCATATGTATATTTGCCTTTCTTAAATCATTTTTATTCAAAAAACTCAATTACAGGACTTGATAAAATACCTGTATCTTTTAATAAGTATTCATAGCACCAATCGTCTCCAACACTTCTCCATCTGTTAGGTCCGTACCAACGGTTACTTAAAGCTGTATAATGAAGTGCCGCAAAGGTGTTATGCCTGTTGCCAAACAGAGTCAACTCTATTTTATGCTTTCCCTTTTTGATGTTTTCAACCGTAAGCTTATACGGTGCATAAACAATACAGCCGACGTCCTCTCCGTCTACCGAAACTTTAATTAGCGCCCCCCTATATCTGGTTGCCTTTATATCAAAAGAACAATCATTTGTCTCAACATCTAAAACATAAGTAATATTTCCGCCATAGAACGGTAAGCCCTGCGTAGTGATTGAAGAAAACGCAATTTTGTTTGTCTTTTCAACTATAGTTTTTACACAGCCTTCAACTTTAACATTAAAATCCCCAAGCAAATAGCACCACTCTACATTTCTTCTTTCACCAAACGGGATTTTGACAACTAATATATTTTTACCTTGTTTAAGCGGCGGCAGTTTTACTTTTTCAATTGATTCATCGACATAATAACCAATTACCATTGGAGCTACTTTTTCTCCATTAAAGCTTAATTCTAAATCCTTTGCATCTTCGATAGCAAGTATTGGTGACTTCAATTCAATTTCACTGATTATCTCAAATTTAAGTGTTAAATAATGCTCAGGCTTTTCCGGCTTAATGGTCCATGGTTGCACAACCTTACTTTGTCTGCCGGGATAGCCTAATTTATCGCGGAATTTGTTATCTATTCTTAATATTTCCTCGGTTTCAGAAAAATCTTCTCCATCAAACGAATATTGCGCCATATCAAGAAGCAATACGTTAGGTTCGGATAATTTATACTCAACTAAATTTTTAAAGCTTATCTCTCCGGTTTTTATGCGCGATGAAGTACCCACTGCTCTTTTTCCTGATCTTTTTCCGTCAAGTTTTAAAAGCAAACTGTCGTGAAACTCCAACGTGGTTTTTATAACAGTCATGCCATGTTCATTTGTATAATCTATCTCACTGATATTTCCGGTCATTGTATCATACAAAAACGGAGTATATTCCCCTGTTATTCTGATAATTATATCTTGCTTTCGCGGTACGTCAAAAAATACAACTTCTTTGCCGTTGGCAATAAATAGCCACTTACATTCATTATCTTGTCGCATATTATAAATAAGATTATTTGTAAGAGTGCCGTCAGCATTTCTTATATCAACAACCTTTTCATTTTGTAGCGCAGATAATACTGCTGCATTGCTAAAATTAATCTTTTTGGCTTTATTATAAATGTCTAAAACTCTATCGGACTCTTCCGCGTCAACATACTTGGGACACTCTCCTATAAACACAAGGTTTCCGCCGTTATTTTGGAATTGCTCCAACCTTTCAAGCGTTGATTGCCTAAGTGTTTCACATCCAGGCACAATAATTGTTGAATAATTCATTTCCCCAACATTTAACGGGCTTGATGCGACAGGGCATAACTCGGGCAAAAGTGATTCAGCAATAAAATCGAAATCGATTTGACCAAATAACAGCCACTGGGTAACATTTTTAAAATTATCGTCAAGTTGTTGTCTTATTAAATTAGTGCTTTCATTAGGTCCCCAATGCAGCCAATAACTTTCGATTGGATGAATAACTCCAACCTTTACTACCGGTTTGCCACGGGTTAATGCTGTGTTTATTCTTGCAAAATGATTTTCTACATATGAATATTCCTTATACCAAGGCGACTGATAGTTTATCGACGCAGGATAATCACGCTTAGCTTCTCCCGCCAAAGAAACAAGTGACAAATGCGGTACTCTTACCGTAACGCCTAAAGCCGCTTGCCAATCCCCTTGAAACTTATGTCCTCTGAAATCAAAATCCCAGTTTGTCACACCATAGAGTTCGGACAACACACCTGCTCTGCCATATTGATGACAAGCGGATTGCGCTTGTTTTGCTGTGGTCAGTTCAATATCATTGCATAGTATATCGATACCGGGCAATTGAAAAGACCTGTATGAACGCATTGCCTCTCCAAGTGCAGCTGTCTGACATTTTAGCGTCGGTTCCTCAAACAAGTGACCTGTGAGCATAAGATTATGTTTGGCACACCACCCCCCACAATTATCAGCGAAAGCCCGAACAAATCTTTCCGCTATATGGTCATGATATAAATACCTAGACTTTGAAATTTGGTTATTTGTCAATTCCCAAACAAGCTCGGGCAATGTATCTAAAATATCTAAATTATATTCTTTTAAATACGACTGAGTAATATCGGGTGTCCATGGAAGGTAAATGTCGGTTTTATCAGTTGCGAAGTTTAATGTTGTTTTCTTAGAAAACTGAGGCTCATCAGTAAAAATCGCAGGCACTATGTTTCCAAACTTATCACCTACAGCATTTTCGTACGCCTCGTACGTTATATCAATGAACTTGTCAATAGCTTCTTTGCTGAGCGTATCAACATATGTTTGATTATTATACCATGGGTTTTCATTTTCAGTAACAACATATGCATACCATTTGTCTCCGCAGCAGGCATCTTCTGCATTAATCCTTTTATAACTTTCAAGCTCCCCTTGTGGGCTTAGCATTACATTATAGCACGCAAGAAAATATTCTCCGCCCTTCTCAATTGCCTGATTTTTATCTAACGATGCATTTCTTTTTATAGGGGTAAACAGTAATTTTCGGGCTCTGTATTTGTGTTCTTTTGTTACCAATCCGCCTGCAAACCCGGAAGGCCATCTGTCTTCGTCATAAAGCCATGCAAGCATATTTTCATTTTCGGCTTTTTTTACGCAGGTTTTTATAAGCACCATAAACTCGTCACCTAAATATTCAGTATCCATTCCGGTTCGGGAGTGCATATGAAACCCACCAAATCCCATTTGCTTAAGATATTCTATTTGCTTTTCAATAATCTCTTTTGATAATTTACAGTTCCATGACCAAAAGGGCGTCCCTCTGTATTCGCTTGTGGGATTTTCAAACAGGCTGTTATTAAGTTTTACGCTTTTGTTTTTTGGGTACAACATAATTAAACTCCTTCGCTTATAGTTTTAAACATTATCAATAAAAAATCCATATCGCTCGGATATTGCTTCAGTTCTTCTCTCCAAACGCTTTCCCACTCTAAAGAAAGAAATCCACCGAAATTTTCCCTCCTGAGCAACTTTAAAATAGATTCTATCGGGAGCTCTCCTTGCCCAAGCAGGGTATATTCATAATCGTGCCATAATGGGTCATTTCGCTTTATTCCATCCTTTATGTGCAGATGTGTGATGTCTCTGCCAATATAATTCCAAGTTGTTTCAATATCTTCCCCGTCCTCAATTGGGTGGATTATATCCCATATAAATTTTAAATTTTTTCTATTAACATCTTTTTTTAAGCCTGATAACACCCTGCCGGTTGCATATTCATTGTGTGTTTCAACCATTATCTCAAAGTCTTCATCAATATCGCATATTTCTCTTAATGATTGTACAATTCCATCATGGTCCAAATCACTAAGCTTAGTATCAAACCTACGTGCAAAGTTTCCAAGAAAAATACGTATTCCCTTTGCACCAATGTTTTTGCCTCTCTCAATCAGTTCAGTTGCTTCCTTTATTTTATGTGGCTCATAACCTTTAAAGCAGATGCTTGTCGCTATGCATAAAATTTTAATATTTGCTTTTGCAAACTGTTCGCTCAATGACTTTAACTTTTTTTCTTCTTTTACGCCCAATATACTATTATCTGCTCCTGCTCTTATTTCAAGACCACTAATCTTATATTTTTTGCAATAGTATATTAACTTTTCGTCACTATAATCCATGCATGGCAGCGTACTGAAAGCCAATTTCATATAACCACTTCCTATCTCGTCTGAGTCATACCCATGTATATTTCTTTAGGTATTTCATAGTTCAAAGCAGCCCCATTAATAAAATTATATATTTCCTTTACCATTTCACTTGTGATAAAGGTTTTCAAATCGGCTGCAGGGCCTGCCATGTGTGGATACAATGTTACATTTGGTAGCTTAAGCAACTTGCTGTCTTGGTTTAATGGCTCTTTATTATACACGTCAAGTACTGCGGAAAAGCGCTCTTGCTCTAACTGTCTTATTAATGCTCCCTCATCAACCACGCTACCGCGGGATGTATTTATAAATATACTGCCAGGCTTTAAAAGCTTCAACAATTTCTCATCAATCATGTGATATGTTTCATCATTCGCCGCCGTATGTACGGAAACAATATCACAGCTTGAAAATATCTCTTTCAAATAAGCATAATCAAAGCCATATTGTTTTCTTTTTTCTTCACATGGACGTGTGGAATACAATTTTATTTTCACATTATAAGGCTTCAGAAAGTCCAGCAAATAGGAAGAAATCTTTCCCAGGCTAATTATTCCGACCGTCCGCCCCTTTAACGATCGTGTTTTCAGTTGTCCGTTTGGTGTCCAAAAACCATTTTTTAACGAGTTGCTGTATGTATTTAGGTTCCTTAGCTCACACAGAATATATGCCATAACACCCTCAGCAACGGAACAAGCAAATATTTCATTCCCACTTACCACCTTAACACCCAGGTCATAAAGACTTCCGTCAACAATCGGTCCGACGCTGCCGCCGGTATGAGCAACCAGTTTAAGTCTTCCCCCTGCAATTTCATGGGTTATCTTCGTCTGACCCCAACCTGTTATTACTACATCCTTATCCCTTAAAGCTGTTTTCATTTCTTCAGGCTCGTAATTCCTGCCGGTATCATTATATGAAACCTTCCCCAATGCTTCCAGCGATTTATATACGTCACTATCAAAAAATATTTTTCTGATATTCTCGTGCATACTGACTAAAATATTCATATATTCTGCCACTCCTTATACATTTCAACTCGAAATAGTATTATATCAACATAAACTGCGATATACCACCCAAATCCCCGACCTCATACAAAAGAGCCTCCACTGTAAGCTCCTGCGGCAACAAAATCTCCATCACAGCTATATCAGACTGCTTTTTTTCGTCATAATACGTCTTCAGAGATTTTATCCCAACATTCAAATCAAGCATCACGTTAATAGCATTTTTCAGGCTGTCCGAGCCGGTAATTTCCACCTTCACAACGCTTTTTGATGACTCTTGCTTTAATCTTTGCGTTACCGACCGCAGACCAAGCATAGTAAAAAGCATTAAAAACACAACTACAAGCGCTACAATATAATAGCCCGCACCGACAACAATACCGACGCATGCAGTAGCCCAAAGTCCTGCTGCAGTAGTTATCCCCCGTATTCTGTTGCCGTCCATAATAATACTGCCGGCACCTAAAAAACCTACGCCGCTTACTATCTGAGCGCCCATTCTCATAATTTCCTGCTCAATTGCATACTGCTCAACAATACATTGACTTACAACCATTATAGATGCCGCTCCGAGGCAAACAATGATATGAGTCCTGAGTCCTGCTTCGTGCTTCGTGCCTCCCCTTTCCCAGCCTATAATACCGCCGCAGATAACCGCAACCACCAGTCTTATCATCAGTAAGTAGTTGAAAGCTAATATTTCCGTCACATTATTCCTCCTCTTGTGACTTTATTTTTTATTTAAATACTATCAACGGCAGACCTTGCCGTTGCCACGTCGTCAGTTATAATTATATCCACGCCAATTTCCAGCATATTCATAATATCCTCGTGCTGATTTACCGTCCACACATTAACGGCTATTCCATTATCATGGCAATTATCCACAAAATCCTTATCTACATCAGTAAAATACGGATGAACGGCGTCAATATTATTTTTAATACAATAGTTAATTACATCAAACTTATTTCGGTGCCAATAAAGGGCACCAACCTTAAATTCAGGATGATTTTGCTTTATTTTCATCAATGTATGATGACGAAAGCAGGAAATAATGCAGTTATTTTGTAGGTTGTATTTTTCTAAAATTCCAACTACCTTTTCCCCGATGTCTGTCAAAAATCCGCTTTCGTCTTTTATTTCAATGTTCAAAAACTGTCCGCTGTGAGCGCAAAACTCAGCAACCTCTTCAAAGCATGGCATTTGTGGCAGACGCGCTTGTAACCCCTGTCTATCAAATCTATAAATACTTTCTTTGGTATCCGAAAATTTATTATCATGATAAATAATCAGGCTACCGTCATAAAGCAGGTGTACATCTGTTTCCATACCATATGAGCCGAGCTCCACCGCCCGTTTAAATGCCACCATGGTGTTTTCGGGGCATTCACTTCTCGCCCCTCTGTGTCCTAATATTTTTGTCATACCAATTCCTCCCGAATAATCTCATTCACCGGTTTTCCGTCAGCATTCGGCAAGTCTAACCCCAAAATCTTTGCAAAGGTAGGCGCTTCATCTACGAGTAATCCCTTATTCAAAATAACATTTTCTCTAAAATCCGGACCCTTTGCCGCAAATATGGGCTGAGGCCCTTTATCGGGATGATATCCGTGGGTGCCTTTTCCGAATCTGTAATCAGAATTATCATAACCTGTAACCAAGTTCCCCGTCACATTATCACCAAAGGAGGTGTATCCGTCCGTTTCAATTGCGAAAGCAAAGTCCCCGCCTAAATGTTCTTTTTCATTTATCTCATCATGGGTATAAACCTCGCTTATTCCATAAATGCCGTCATCACGCATCTTTTTCAGAAGCAAATATGTTTTTTTGTATGTTTCCCTATCGTTTTTATCCTTAATGAACACCAATGTAGATGCACCTCCGGAAACAGACATAGCCTTCCAATCATATATTTCTCCGTTTTCGGTTGGGGAAATAAGTCCATTTTCCGCAAAAACAATATTTGGGTGTATCGTCCTTTTTATATCTATCTGTCCATGGTCGCTAACCAGAACAAAGTTGGTTTCGTCGTAAATTCCCGCAATCTTTGTAGCATTGATAATCTGACCGATATATTGATCCGTTTCAATAATACCGGCTTTCACATAGTCATTGAAAACCCCTTTTTGATGACGGTACGAATCTATATTGGCGGGATGTATCATCAGTAAATCAGGTTTAAACTGAGTAATCATATCACATGCGCAAGAAATTACGAACTCATCACACATGGGATGCATACGTTCTTTGAGAAGCGGAGCGTTTTTATCTATGATTTCAAGAACATCATTTTTAGAACCGGTTCTTTTAAAAGCATCATAAAAGGTATCATTTTCTCCTTGTGTCCAATACTCATCAATTAAGTAATCTATATCAGGGTGATTCCCTGTTACCGGCCAGAATACTGCTGCCGTTGACAGCCCTTTTTTCTTTGCAGCGGTAAATATATCATCAGTTCTAACAACATCATGAAACCAAAGCCACGGCTTTTTCCGTATTTGTTTTGTAAACACATTATTTCCCGTTATACCATGCTTGTTCGGATATGCTCCTGTTGCAATTGAGGTATGTGCCGGATATGTAATGGTAGGGTAGATGCTTCGGACATTTTTAATGACAGCGCAATTTCCCATCAGCCGTTTAAAGTTCGGCAGTGTCTGTAAAATCTCCAAATCTTCATACACCATTGCGTCTGCCGATAGTACAATTAATTTACTCATTCTTTTGCCTCCTGCTCTAATCCTATAGTTTTCTTAGTTGAACCAAAGATACCTTTTCCATCACTTCGTCAAGCGAACAGACATTTGACCCTTCCTTGGATGCCGTAATTGAGCCTGCCGCTGTCGCCAGCCTTGCAATCACTTCAAGGGTGTAGCCCTGATTCAGTCCATATGCCAAAGCCGCAACCATAGAATCCCCTGCCCCCACAGTACTTTTGCAATCAACGGAAAACGGCGTTGCCATATATACTTCGTTATCACTTAAAAAAAGCGCTCCTTCTGCCCCCATAGATATGATAATAATACTAATTCCCATATCTATGTATTCTCTCGCCGCAGTAATTATTTCCTCATTTGTTTTAAGTTTTCTTCCTACAAGCTTTTCAAACTCAAAAACATTAGGTTTAATTGCATAGGGAAGAGCCTCAATGCCAAGCTTTAACTTATCACCATCAGCATCTAAAATCACTTTATTATCGTATTTTTTACAAACATCTATCAACCTTTTGTATATACCATCATCAACACCCGATGGTACGCTGCCCGACAAAACCATTATTTCTGTTTCCGGCAAAAGATGTATTATATTGTTTACACATTCTTCCATAACCACTTCATTTACACAAAAGCCTTGCTCGTTTATTTCTGTGACAATTTTGCATTTGTTATCAAAAACCTTATAGTTTGTTCGTGTTTCACCTTTGACGACTTGTATAAATGAATTTGGAATACCTTTATCATCCAAAAAACTGATAACTTCCTGACCTTGTTTTCCGGCAACAATACCGCAAGCGAACACGCTAGCATCAAAGCTACTTAAAACCTTTGCAACATTAATCCCTTTTCCGCCAATATCAACTCTTGTGTTTTTTGCACGATTAAGTCCGCCATACTCAAATCCTTCTATTGTAATAGTCTTATCTACACATGGATTTAACGTTACAGTAAGTATTTTTTTATTCACGATAAGCTCCTTTTTGCTCCAGTAAATATTTTTCTGCTTTTGCACACCATAATCCATTATTTTCTTTCACTATTTGCGCAAGCTTTGCAAATAGTGGATCAGATTCGCCAAGCTTTTCAAAATCATCAACTGCTACAAGCGGTAGGTCTATGCCGTTATAGCACACCTTTTTTGCTCCACTTGGCGTTTCCATTGCAAATATTGCGTCCTTTACGGCATCAATGCCCATGATATGTGAAACCATAACGGCAGGATCAATCACCTTATCCTCAATTAGTTTTATCGTATCAACTGTATCCTCCGGTATACTCCCTGCTGTACCTAACATATGTATACCGTCATAATGCACGCGGTACATATTAATTGTCCCTGGGAAATTATGAACGGCAGGTCCTGCAAAGAAGTTTATGCATCCGTCAAAGCGGGCAATTTGTTCCGCAATCGAAACTAATTCAGGAACAGAAACCATCACAAATACATCATCAAACCCACCGTCCGAAATTTCTTTCAAATAGGCTACTGTATCAGTAATATTAATGGTATTTACATAAATTAAGCTTACTCCCTTTTCCGCCGCTTTTTCCGGTGGACACATCTTTTTTGCATATGCAAGACGCTTCTCGTCAATATCCGTTACAACAACTGTATTTGCTTTGGCATAGTTTACCGCAAGCTCAATCGCAGCCATACCCATAGGACCTGCTCCACCAAGAATTGCGATTTTCCCGCCCACTTTTGCACCGTCGCATCTCTCATATGTTGTGTAGTCAGTATGATACATTCCTTTGAATGCCCTTAAGACGCAGCCAATAGCTTCCACCAATGAACCTTCAAAAAAGCTTTCACCCTCATATGCTACCATACAGTCTCTTTCTAAAACCACCTTTGGGACAACAGCATAAGTCATATTCCCTCCGATGTATGGATACGAATACCCTGGGTCAAAATTACTCTCCAATTTTAGTGCAGGCTGGATAACTATTCTTTGACCTATTTTCCATTTATCCTTTAAATTGCTCCCAATTTCAATAATTTCACCGCACATCTCATGGCCTATCACCACTGGGTTTTCCGCTATGTCATCAGGAACACGCTTATGAGCAGAGCCTTGTCTGACTGCCTTATATGTTGAGGTACAAAGTGTATCTGATACAACTCGTATAAGAACCTCATCCGCTGTTATGGTGGGAAGTTCAAACTCCTCCAACCTCAAATCATTTGCTCCGTAAATCCTAACCGCCTTTGTTTTCATCTTATCTCGTATAATATAATTATCCTAATCAAGATGTATAATTATATTATTTCCCCTTTCTTTTTTATTTGGTTATACCAAAGGCCAGCTACCTTTGATATAATATATATAGGCACTGTGGATTTGTACATTTTATCTACGGCTTTGACTGTTCTGAGGTGACTCAAACCACAGTTTTTCGCCTTTATTGTTAATCAGTTAGTTAACGCTCTGACGTTTGTATTTGCGTGATTACATAGTCGGAATTCTTGTGGAAAACAAGCAGTGCTATTTACTTTTACTAAGGAGGTTTTTTAAATGTACTTTGTAGGTATTGATATTTCAAAGTACAAGCATGACTGCTTTATCATTTCTGGTTTGGGTGAGGTTGTGTTTGATGTCTTTTCGTTTGAGAATAACAAATCAGGTTTTGAATTTTTACTTGAACGACTTAATTCCCTTGATTCTTTTGAAGAAAAAAGAATAGGATTTGAATCAACAAGTCATTACTCATTAAACCTTAAGCTATTCCTTGAAAAGCATAATTACACTTTCATGGAATTCCAACCTGCTCTCATTAGTCAATACGGCAAAGCTCTAACGCTTAGAAAGACTAAGACCGATGCAATAGATGCTCGTACTATTGCTCGTTGGTTAATGAATGTTGATTACAAACCCTACCCACATTCATTTTACCACAATTATTCTCTAAAGTCACTATCCAGATTAAGATTTTCTTTAATAAAACAAAGAACTTTTTATTTAATCAGGCTTACTGATATTTTAGATCACATTTTTCCTGAGTTTAAGCCGTTTTTCAAAGACAGATTTGGCGTTACTGCTTTACATATTCTTGAAAAATATCGCATTCCCGAAAAAATTGCTTCTATGAAATCAACTTCATATGATGAGCTTCGACGTATTTCAAGAGGTAAGTTTTCTATGCAGCAGTTCTTAAAACTTCGTGAGCTTGCTAAAAATACTGTCGGTGTATCAAATCATATCTTTGAAATTGAATTGTCTTGTATATTAAGGCTTTATAAACAGCTTGATAATGAAATACAGCAGATTGAATCTGAAATATCCGCATTAACCAACGAATTAGATAGACCAACTCTTACAATTCCAGGAGTAGGCATATTATCCGCTGCTGTTATACTATCTGAATACGGTGACATAACAAGATTTCCATCGCCATCTCAAATGCTGTCCTTTGCAGGGCTCGAACCGGGGTATTACCAATCAGGGCAGTCTGAACATCAGGGACATATGGTTAAGCGCGGATCATCACACTTAAGATGTGCTATTATGAACTGCTGTCTACCACTCACACAATTCAACATGGTATTTGCACAGTATTATGCTAAGAAACGAGCCGAAGGCAAAACACATAGAGTTGCATTATCCCATGTTGCTAAGAAGCTCATCAGAGTAATATATACGCTTGAAACAACCAATCAGCCATTTAAAGCGGACAAGCTTCGCTAAGTGCAGAACTTAATTATATATCTATAGACTTTTTAAAAATTGATCTTTAAAAGGTCTTTTTGCCATGTCTAAAAATATTTTTAAATTATTTTATTAAAACCCCTTGACTTTTAATAGTTAGTCACCTCTCTCTAATAACCTCATTCATTGCTTTTCCGTCCGCATTCGGCAGCTCCAACCCCAAAACCTTTGCAAAGGTAGGTGCTTCATCTACAAGCAAGCCTTGTTCCAGCACAACGTTTTCCTTGAAATTCGGCCCCTTTGCTGCAAATGCGGGTTGTGGTCCTTTGTCGGGAAGGTATCCGTGAGTGGCTTTGCCAAACCTGTAATCGTAATTATCGCAATCTGTAACCAAATTCCCCAACACATTATCGCCGAAGGATGTGTAGCCATCAGTTTCAATTACGAACGCAAAATCCCCGTCTAAATGTTCTTTTTCATTTATCTCATCATGGGTATAAACCTCGCTTATTCCATAAATGCCGTCATCACGCATTTTTTTTAATAGATTATATGTTTTTTCATAAGTTTCCTTATCGTTTTTATCTTTAATATACACCAATGCTGATGCACCCCCGGAAACAGACATAGCCTTCCAATTATATATTTCTCCATCTTCAGTCGGAGAAATAAGTCCATTTTCCGCAAAAATAATGTTTGGGTGTATCATCCTTTTAATATCTATCTGTCCGTGATCACTGACTAGAACAAAGTTGGTTTCGTCGTAAATCCCCGCAATCTTTGTGGCGTTGATAAGTTGACCGATATACTGGTCTGTTTCAATAACTCCGGCTTTCACATAATCATTGAATACACCTTTTTGATGACGATATGCATCAATGTTAGCTGGATGTATCATTAGTAAATCCGGCTTGAATCGGGTAATCATATCACAGGCACAGGCGATTATAAACTCATCACACAAGGAATGCTTGCGCTCTACTAAAAGCAAAGCATTTTTATCAATAATTTCAAGAACGTCGTCATTAGAACCGGTTCTTTTAAATGCATCATAAATTGTGTCATTTTCACCTTGCGTCCAATAATCAGCAATTAAATAATCTATGTCAGGGTGATTTCCTGTTACGGGCCAGAATGCTGCTGCCGTTGACAGACCCTTTTTCTTTGCGGCAGTGAATATATCGTCAGTTTTAACAGCATTTTGAAACCAAAGCCACGGCTTATTTTGCACTTGCTTTGTAATCACATAATTTCCCGTTATCCCATGCTTATTAGGATAGTCTCCTGTTGCAATGGTGGTGTGTGCCGGTAATGTAATGGTAGGATATATACTACGAACATTTTTAATGATTGAACAATTGCTCATCAACCGCTTAAAATTTGGTAGAGTCTGCAAAAACTCCAAATCCTCATACACCATTGCGTCTGCCGATAATACTATTAATTTACTCATTATTCTGCCCTCTCATTCTATACAGTAGCTTTACCTGAACAAAAAAGTTATCTACCCGTAATGACAATTTCAGTAATTGAATTCCATCTGTTTACTGTATTCATATTGCCGAGGTATTTAACATACCGTGCTTTTACACTATTTAGTGAATATTCCTCCAATTCATTCGTTGTTCCACTTGTTGCGCCACCCTTTATTACTTTTTTAAAATTAGTCCCATCCTCCGATACGGCTATGTCGAAATAATAAGTTCTTGTTGCACCGTTGTGATAAGACAAATATATCTTATCCAGTTGTTTTACTTCTCCTAAGTCAAGGATAGCCCATGACTGGTACTGATCTCCCTCTGATGCCCAACGGGTAGAAAAATCCCCATCCAGAGCTTTGATTACACCATTACCTTCTTCTGACGGGCTTTCCATTATACTATAAACAGGGAGGATATTATCAATATCATGTGTCGCCAGGTATATGATATTCCCATCATCCGTCATTTTAGCTCCCTTAATATTAGTGTAAATATATATCCTATTTGCATATTTATCGAATTCACTAACACAACCCAAAGCTTTATACATGAATTCTGCCGAAGCCATCGCGGTTGAGTCTTTTACTTCAACCGGCACACTGAGTTCAACCTTTTCACCGTTGACTAAGGCATAACCATCACCCGGCGTGACCACAATGCTTTTGTCTGCTGTTTTCAATATCACCTGATTATTATTCCAACCAACACTATATCCAATTTGTGTGCAAATTGACCGTAAAGGTAACATCAGTACTCCTTTTTGCTCTACTGGAGGAATCGGCGCATAATTAACTTTATCATCTATTAGGATTTCCACTTTTCCTTTAGGCTCCGAATAAGTTTCAACTACAGAATTTTCATTTGTTTGTATTGTTACTTGCTCGCTGGAATTTCCCAAATATGTTAAATTATACTCACCAGCCTTACCATTAAAATGTAACATACCACCATCTTTAGTAGCAATAGTCTCACCAATATTTTTGCCATTACATTCTATACTCCATAATCCTTCTGATACATCAACTACAGCGATTTTATAATCACCCAAATTATCAAATTTAAAACTAATATTGCTAACAGTCCTGCCTTTTTCCTTTTGAAAGACTACCACTCTGTCACTGATAATAGCACCTGCACATTTGTCATTTTCAATACATGTAACCTGTAGCGGAATCGTCCCGTCGGCATTAACGTTAGTTTTAGCATCGCCGACCTGAAGTACATTGAGAAAGTAGTCTGTTTTTTGACGTGATACAGGCGAAAGTTCTATTCTGTAATCCATAAACTCATGGTTCTTTTCAGGATCACTGTAGGCAGAAGCAAACGTAGAATCGGTAAGCGCAGAATAATTTTTGCCGGCTACAAAGGCATCCTGCCCCTCACCGCCTATAATTTCCACCCTAGTATTACCGATTTTGGGCAACAGTGTGTCAACGGTTAGTTTGCCGTTATAGCCTTGTTGCTGATTTTTAAATACAGTACGATTGTTGGCAGAATCAAATTCCGCCATGGAAGGGCCGTGCAGCAGCCATGATTTTTCAAATGACTCATTGGTAGATGTTACCCTGTCAAAAACCACAAGAGCCATAGGACTTTCCTCCTCGTCAAGGCGGTAATGCATAAAGCTTCGCTCATAATCCGAAACAGTTGCGGCGGAATAAGCCTTGGTCAGGTCGCCTTTCAAATATGCATATTCGTTGTTTTCCCCTATTTCATGCCCTTCTACTGATCCGATTTTGTTATTATTTAAAACCTGGTTATAATCACTTGCCTGAGCACCATCACCCGGTCTTGTCTGACCACCAGTCACCGTACTCTGGCTACCTTGAAATACCAAGGACTCATTTGGATTAACCACCTCAACAGTATTATGGGCAACACTCCTTTTAGCAAAGATCTTCACATGGTCAGAATTATATAGCCCACCTCTGTATGCCCCTGCGTCATTTGCCAGTATTCCCTTATAATATATCTGAAAATGCCCTGAATCCACATGCTGATGGTTACCAAGCCAATATTCATTTATCTTCATCATGGTAATTGCCGCCGACGAATCTAAGCCGTCATCCCACCCAGTTCTTGCTATCATTGCTCCCATAGGAGACGCATAATAACTAACGAGTGGCAGAGTTTCCTGCGATATGCCTTCAAGGTCTGGATTATTAAAGCAGAGAAATTCTACTGGGCTTGTATACCCATGTCCATAAGCAAACATTGAGAGCTTTTTATTCGATTTTGCATATTCCAACTTCAAATATGGATCGTTGAAATAGCTACTCGAAAGTAATAATGCCCTTGCATCAAAATAATTGTTGCTATACTTCCCTACATTTTTATCAAAAATAGCAACATCGCCATCGGCTATAATCATCCCATCAGGCCTCCGTGCGTATAGAAAATAGTAAGGTACATATTGAAAGTCTGTTCCGTAAATATCCGGATATCCTATTTTATTCAGAATCCACATTGCGTTAAAATCCCATTGTCCCCGGTAGCCAGCATAATGTGACCCCTGAAAATTCCAGTGCGAAGCAGAAACAAATTTACGGATATTAACATATTCATCTAATATGCGTCCCATTACATATTTGTATATGTCAGGTCTTTCGTCAGCAATGGCAATAGCGAACGCTAAAACATCCCTTTGCAACATCGCCTCGGCACCGTGCCCTGTCACCGCCTGCATACCGTTTGGCGGCCAGCGTATTTCCATGCCATCTCCAATAATCTCAATACACCTTATAATGTAATATGATTTCATCTCCTCTGACATAAGTTCATGGCACCAGTCATATACCTGAGCCGTCGTGAAAACGACATGCCCTCCGGGACGTGTATAAGTATCATCAAACCCACCTGCCAAAACAACAGTCTGCAAATAGTTTTTCATTTCATCAATGGCAAGTAGGCCATTTTTCTGATTTCCAGTTACGGCATAATCGAATGCGAGGGATTCCAGAATTCCTAAAATACTATCGCTACTATTCGAGCCGGATGATGGCGGTGCCAGCCTTGCTGTAAAGCCCTCACTGTGAGCGGTATCCAAATTTGATAAATGATAACGCCAAGCCATTTCATTCTGAGACTTTTTTGCATTGTTTACAATTTGCGGAATATCCGCTTTTGTAAAATAAACCCGGGGATGTCCCGAAGGAATCTTATCCGGTATGCTATAGGGCGAGGTATGAAGCATCGTATCTCTTGTAATTAAATCCCCATAGTTCCCCTGAGGCTGGCTCATAACATCATCCATAATTACAAAAGAATCTAACAAATAGTCGGTTGTGGCATTTCTAAATCTAACATTAATTCTTCCATCCGAGCTCGCATCGCTTACCTGACCAATTCTTACCCAAGAAAACTGATTTACCTTCGTTCCAAGAGCAACACTTGAATAATTGTTCCCGTTAAACGAAACTAATATTTTTTTTGATGTATTTAAGGGATTCACATACGCCCAGAGATAATAGGTCTTATTGCTTTCCCCCGCAATGAAATCAAACTCAAGATGGGCGAAAACAGAAGCGCTTTGTTGTACGCTGGTTGCGTTATTACTACGCAATGCGCTTCCGCCTGAGGTCTCGCGGGCATATATTTGACTGTATCCTCCGTAAGAGTGAAGCTGTTCGGCCTCAATAAACACCCGCCCGTTTTTCATCTTAAAAATCGGCACCGATTCTGTTCGCTCTGCCATGAGGCCAGTATTTAAGTCATTCGGTGCATAAGTCGGATCAGAGGAAACAATGAATCTGTCAAATCCTATTTCAATCTTTTGTCGCCTTCTTAGCCGTACGGAAGCAACTTCCCCAGCTTTGAGAGAAACAGAGCCTATTTTAACCCAGGTAGGGTCATCTGCCTCAGCAGTAAGCTGAATAATCGTATAATCCTTATTTTGCACAGATAAAAAGAAATTTTGCCCCTTTTTCTCCGCCACGGAGCCTGTGTGACGCATCCACATGGCATATGTCCCGTCCCTATCGGCAGTAAAGCTAAGGTCAAGATGCGCGGGATCTTCTTTTTTGGGCTCAGTTTTATTCTCCTGCAATACCGCAATTGCTTTACCGCCGGAAAACTTTTCGGCAGAAGTAATTGTTAGGTATTCACTGTCATACGACAGATTTTCAAGCTCGACATCCAAAAAACCATCTGCTGTTGTCAAGCCTTCTGCAAACGTTATACCAATAGGCAAAATTGCTATGATTATCGCCATACACAAAACAGTGCTTATGCTCTTGTTACACATATGTTATTCCCCCGTTTATTGAATACTGATGGTTCTGACCTTATGTTCCACAATGGGTTTAATGAAATTTAAATCTTTCCATGCAAACACCTTAACAACAATATTGCCGATATATTCCTCATCCAAATTGAATACACAGGACTGATTGCCATCGGTATCATATAAGGCAGTTGAAAGCAATCTTCCGTCTTGGTCATACATGGCATATATCAAAGTGCCATTTGGAAAATCGCCATACAACTTACTAAACACGTTCAATTTGCCGGATGTCATCTCGTATGAAGGCATTCCTATAAAAGGCTCCATCGGGTTGTCATCGTCACCGAGTACAAACACTACATTACGGCTTGCAACAGACGCAACGGCAGTATCAAAAGTCGACGTGACAATGTTTTTTAAAACTATAGAGGATCCTACTGCATTTGCCGGAAAAATATATCTTACTTCATTAAAAGTCGATACGGACTGCACTTCATTCCAAAGCGCAACATACTGCAAAATATTATCCACATATAACCGTGCTTCACCCATTTGCTTGTTTACTATAATATCTATTTTATAATACCTGTTTTTTTCAAAATTCATCAATTTATTTCCGTTTAAATCAAGAAGCTTTCCGTCCCCGCAGAATGTAACAAATGGTTCTGTATTTTTTTCATCACACCTTAATAGAATCCCGTAATCACCCACAGTTGAAGTGTTATACATAAGTTGACCTTGGTGATGTATAATCTCGGGCATATCGATGTTATATTTCAGCCTGAGAATTCCACCCGCATTATCCGAAACAGTTGCGGTATATCCCGATATATTATTTTCTGTAACGCTGCTGTGACCGCCTGTTTCAACATTAATACCAGTAGTCACAGGCAGAGCAGTTCCGTATAAGCCGTAAAATCTGTCGTTGACAGAAGGTGAAGGGGTATTCTCGCCGTACATCCTTAATAAGTCCAGCATCCTTATGCTTCCACTATATACCTCGCACTCAAAATCACTAAGTACCATCTGGGCGCCTTTTGTTCCCGAAAACTCATAACGCATAGATGAAAGTCCGCTGCCGGTAACATAATTACCCCACTCATACTCTGCAACAAGCCTTCCGTCTATAAAAAACACGGTGTGTCCTGTTTTTAGATTTAACAGCATATCTATTTTATACTCCTTGTCATAACTGTACCCCATCAGAATATTATCATTTGCGTCGCGAACAGTACCGTCCCATAGAAACCTTAAGTACTTCTGGGAATTAGGATTGTCGGTCCGTTTGGCAACCATGTAAAAAAACTGCTCTCCATCAGCAAACGGTTTATTCTTAAACACGACGCTGTGATGCATTATCTTTTCTGTAGAGTTTGAATAATCTCCACATTGAAGTATAAGACGACTATTTTTTGCCGCTTTGGATACGAAAGTGTAATCCCCTCCGCTTTCACTTACATCTGCCAAAGAAGTGGAATAAGTTCCTGCAAGACCACCAATCGTGCTTGAGTAATATTCTTTGTTTTCCAAAACATTTACTGCTTCCTTAATTTTAAGGTTGATAGTTTTTGCCGAATCGTCGACCTCCGTAAAACAATAAAAAGCTTTACAAAATATATCCGTCGGTACCATTAAATAGCCATTATGCACCGCAACAGGATATTTTAGTTTTATCCTTTCGTTGTTTAAAATCGCAATATTTGACGATTCGTTAAGTATCAGTGTATTGCCGCCCTTACTTGCATAAACAGCGTTTTCATTAACTGAAAAAGACGCACCAATCAAATTGCACATAGATTTCAAGGGCAGCAGCATTTCCCCACCCTGACTCACAGCATTGGCCGGCGTAAAAACCAGCTTGCCGTCAATGCGTATATTATAATCCTCACAGGGTTCAATGACAGGCGGTATCGGGGTTGAGGGCGGAGTTGAATTTTTTGAAGCAATCTTGTAATAACCAGCCGGCCCCTCAAAGTAGCCTATTCCACCTTCCTCCGTAACATTAAGCACAGCAATAATTTCTCCGTCATCGCTGCCGTACCGGGCGTTCCATTGCCCCACTCCTAAATCAGCAATGGCAATTTTATATGTTCCCTCACCGGAAAAGCTGAATCGCACAGCACCACTGGGAACTCTGCCCTTGTTTTTCCTAAACAGAGCCACCCTGTCACCTATAACCGCTCCGGCCCAACCGTCCGTTTCAATGAGCTGAGTATCCAATGGTTTTGTTCCATTTTGACTGCCTTGAGTAACCGCATCACCGACCTGTATAACATGCAAAAAGTAATTTGTATTCTCCGCCGCGGTCGGTATAACCTCCATTCTATAGCCGGATGATTCTTTGACCGTGCCTTCAGCTGCTTCAGGTATTACTGAAGGATGATTTTGCGTGCCGTCATACGCCTCGTAACCGGTTCCACCGACTACATTTATCGTGGTATTCCCGGGAGCAGGTAGCAAGGTGTCCACTGTCATTTTTCCGTTATAGCCATACTGATCATTTCTAAACACCGTCCTGTTACCGTTTACTACAGGTTGGTTGATTCCGTGCAACAACCACGCTTTCTGAAAGTTTGCATTTGTAGAAGTAACCCGATCAAAAACTACCAGTGCGGCAGGGTGCTCATCGTTTTTCATGTTAAAAAACATAAAGTTACGTTCAAAATCGGAAACGCTGTTTGAATTGTACGCTTTTGTTATATCCCCTTCCAAATATGTATATTCCGGCTCGATTGGGTCCGGTCCAAATTGGTATCCAGTTACCTTACCTGTGTTACGTTCGGTATTCGGCATAAAATCAGCCAAGTTTCCGCTTTGATCACCATTATTAATTGGCACTTGACCTCCGTCATAAGAAACTACCGAGCCATATTTATAACCCACCCCATCTCTTACAACAACCGTGTTGTGTGCAACACTGCGCTTATTATACCCAAGATCATGGTCTGAACCATATTGACCTCCAGTGTAATTACCTGAATCACTCGCCAATATTCCTTTATAATAAAGCTGAAAATGCCCTGAATCTAACTGGTCATGATTGGCAAACCATATCTCCTTCATTTTCATAAAAGCAATGGCACCCTCTGATGACACACCATCCTGCCAACCCGTTCTGGCAATCATCGCCCCTATGGGGGAATCAAAATATTTAGTCAACGGCATATTACCTATATTCTCCGACGTAAGTTCCGGATCATTTAAACACAAAAATTCAACAGGGCTCATGTTTCCATGACCGTAACTAAAATTTGAAAACCCCTCATTCAACCTTGCGGCCTCTCTTTTTAGGTATGGGTTTTTATAATATGCGGCAGTATATGCTATTAATCTCTGATTGTAGGTCAGTGTATAATAAGAGCCTATTTCCGCTCCATCGCCCGGAGTATCCCCGTCTCTCAAAACCTGGCCGTCAGGACGCCGTGAATAAATGGTTGAGTAGGGCATATATTCCAAGTCATCACCATATATATTCGGATAACCGATCTTATCCATAATGAATGTGGCAATAATATCCCACTGTCCTCTGTATGAGCTGTAATGGCTTCCCTGAGGATTCATATGTGCCTTAGAAATGTATTTTTTTGTTGGAACAAATTTATCAATAACCATACCCAAAACAGCATTGTAAATGTCCCTTCTTTCATTTCCTACAGCCACGGCAAAACCAAGAATATCTCTCTGTATCATGGCTTCGCTCGTCAGACCCGTAACGGCGTCTCCTGAACCAGGCGGCCACTTAACGGTCATGCCTGCCGCTATAATTTCAATTACTCTGTTTATAATGTCATTTCTTGTATTGCCATCTATCAAGTTATAGCACCAGTCATATACCTGTGAGGCTGTGAAAACCATATGTCCTGCCGGCCGATTATAGGTACTCGAATAATTCCCGACATAAACAATAGTATCCAAATAATTCATCATTGCACTTACCGCTTTGTTTCCGTATATTATATTATTAGTCATGGCATATTCAAACGCAAGTGACTCAATAATACCCAAAACACGGTCATTGAAATTGGATTTTCCGTAAGCAGGCTGCGCAAGCTGCCCTGTAAAGCTGCTTTTCATTCCTTCCTCAACATTACGCTTGTGAGACAGATAGGCATTAATATTTTCTTCCGCCATCAATTTTTCGCGCATTTCAGGGATATCCTCTGCCGTGAAATAAAGTCGTGGATGAGTGTTAACCTTCATAGATGGCGTAGTATAAAGCCCCGACGGAATAACCGTGCTTATTTCAGTTATTGCACCTGATTTGCCTGAGGGGATTTTAAATATACTATCAGTGATTACAAAATTGTCCAAGGAAAAATGTCCAACAACAGCCCTGAGCCTTACATTAACTCCATAGCCTGATTTTGCTCGAACAGAGCCGATTTGCCGCCATTCGTATTCCCCCGCTGGCGAGCCTAAGAGATACTGTGCATATCCCCCTCTGTCAAACGAAACGGCAACAGACTTTGAAGCCGAATCAGGCTTTCCCCTTACCCAGATACAATACGTTCCGTTTGTATCTGGCGTAAAATTAAATTCAAGATGAGCCTCGGTAGATGAAGCGGATGAAAACGAATAGTCTGAACTGTTCTCCAACCCATCGTTACCAGACAAGCCTGCGAAATAGCCAAATATGCTGCCTATCTTCCCAAAAGCCCCAGATCCCCTTATTGTAACGCTTTCTGCCTCAAACATTTTATAACCATTACTGGTTGAAACCCTATATGCATTACTCATTCCCGCAGGGGTAAGTCCAAGAGCATTATCATTGGGCACATAATTTGCGTCAGTGGTAACAATATACCTGTCCAACCCAATTGAAGCCTTTTGTCTTCGGCGGATTCTTACAGACGCCGTTTCTCCTGCTGTTTTGGATATAGCATCCAGCATCACCCATTTTGGCTCCGTTGGTTCCGCAGTAAGCTGAAAGAAGGTATAAGGAGCCCCTTCAAGTGACAGGAAAACACTTTGCCCTGATTCACTGGCAACTGAAGCGGTATGGCGCATCCAGAGGTAATACGTGGCTGTTATGTCCGCTGTAAAGCTTAAATCAACATGAGGCGGGTCGGTAACCGCAGGTTGGATTTTGTCAGTTGCCAAAACACCCAAGGCACTTCCGTTTGAATACAGTAAATCGTTGGTGATAACCTCAAGATAACTACTATCATATAATAGGCTCTCAAGTTCAACATCAAGTTTACCGCCAGAGGTTTGCATATTAGCAAAACCGTTAGTCGGGATAATGCACCAAAGCAAAATTATTATAATAGATATTAAAACAAGTTTATGTGTTTTTATCATATTTTGCCACCTTTCTTACACAAGGTTAGTACAGGATTAATCAAACAAGCTTGCGTCATTAAACACAACGATTTCCTTCAAAGCCCCTGAACGGAATCTCAGAAGAACTCTTGAACACTCAAGCCCATGATGCTTATAGTCTAAAATTTCGTTATATTGCCCCATGAAAACCTTATTGCGCGTTAACGAAGGGTCAAACACTGTAACGATTGTGTAACGAGTAGCAATAAACTTTAGCATCGTAGCATTGTCAAAATCCGCATCAACAGGTCTTGCATTAATGGTACCCAAATCTTTGAACGCAATCGTTATAAGATCGTCCTTTCTGTCATAAACAAAACCGTTGAATATGTAGGTTGTGTAAGTATATTGATATATATTGCTTAGATTGGTCTGACCATTAGCGATATTTACAAGCTTAACTGTTTTATCGTTCAGATTATATTTGGATTGCGGCGTTTTTTGGTCAATGCGTATAAGTTTACCGTAAGAGTCAGTTTTATAGCGCAACACGTCACCTTGGGAAATGTTAAGCGCTCTGAAATCATCAAGGAACTTTTCGGAAACCAAAACCTTCTTTTTTACCCCATTTTGCATTCCGCTCATATAAATGCTGTCCATTCCTAACTCTGTATCATACCCCTCTGTAATCTGATCAACAATTAAAAAGGAATCATCAGCACTGTTACCATAACCATGGGTCGTGATAACAAACTCCGCATATTCTGATGTACTGTCCACCTTATATGCAACATAACTATATGCTGTGTTCTTTGTTAAATCCTTCATAGTTGTCATTTTCATATATGTTTCGTCCTCTAGAAAGCTAATATTGCTAATGTTATTATTCCATAATCTTAAAAGCACTGTATCCGACCGTGTTGGGGTAACTCTGCCAAAAATACCGTCGTTGGTTAATACATGGGAGGCAGTATTTACTATTGTAAGTGAATCTTTATCTTCGCTTCCGCCCAAAATTAATGTGTCAATCTCATTGATTTCCCCCTTACTGTTCAGTTTAAACCTTATTGGGAAAACACCACTTGGAAGTGTGCCTGACGAAATCTTCACCACCTCTTGAGAACCCAAAAGACTCCACACACTCTGTCCTTTGTTCTTATATCTTGTTCCATCTACAACAACATTGTTAGCGACAGTCAGCTCCTGAATTTGGTTAAGCCCGAAAAATAGTCTAACCTTGACTATTCCGCTTACCCCCTCTTCCAACCCAAAATTTGTTACAAGGCCGAACTGGAAATCGGAAAAGCTTTTTATGCTCGCTATATAGCCATAAGCATTGAGCTTGATTGCAGCAAACCCAAGTATAATACCATCGGTACTCGACATGCTTGGCGAAAGGGTATAGACATCACCTCCGGCAAGCACTTCCCCGCCATCGGAGTGTATCTCTGTAATATCAACTGACAAATTCGGAAAGTCTGAGATAATAACGGTCAAAATTTTATTTCCGTCACTGCCGCCGCTTATCCCTACAGACAACACCATTCCATAAGTAATTTCATACACCGATGCTCTGGCACCGCTTTGATAACGGATAATTGTATCATAAAAAATATTTTCATTAACGACCAATACGTTGCTTTCATTCTTATCATAAATACTTATAGTATCGTCTTTAAAATAAACCGATTCTACTACTAAATCCTTATAAGCTTCGATATTAACTACATTATATCTATTGCTGTCACCCATAATAATTGCCGTAATTGTACCGTAACATCCGGCAAGCTGTGTGAAATCAAACGTTCCATCGTCATAGCTTTTCCCGTTATAAATTACCGCTGGCAAATCCGACAGCTTTATACTGGTCTGACGCTCATTCTTAGTATAATTAAGTATTGAAATATTAGAGTGGCTGGGGTCGAAATCCTCAAGTGAAATTACCTCAATCTCATTTTTTTTCGTAAGATGATAAAACAACACTTCTTCCTCGATATCAAGGTCGTTGGTTTCTTTCAAATAAACCTTAACATTGTAACCAAGCTTTGTACCAATATCAGTGTTTCCTGTAGAGAAAACCAATGTTTCGTTAGTACTCTTGATTTTAACATGCCCCACACTAAGCTCAGACAATGCCCAAAGACCTGTTATGTCGTTCTCAATAACATCTCCTGTAACAGAATAAACACCAAATGTTTTGTATAGTAGGTTATTCGTATCGGTAATCGCATATTTTATACCGTCCGAGCTATAACTCTCTACTCTGACAACGTCTGCAAAGAGAGTATTGTAAATCATAACGGTCAGGGCTTTTCCGGAAAGAGAAGTGCTTTTACTAACACCCTTTGTAATCTGGTTATAGAATGAATAGAAGGTAACGCCGTTGTCATTTTGTATGTTATTCACGCCAAGAGCAATTGCCAAGTAGTTAACCGCAGTATCATATTGGATAGGTGTATCAGGTAAAAACTTATTGTCCGCTGTACCTGTCATTACTTTATAGCGAGATAGTACCTCAATATACTGGGCATATTTATGCGTTTCCGGCACATCGTTATAAACACCGGATGGTTTAATCGCTTCATTGTTTAAACCGGTAATAATTGCATATACCTTTGCAAACAAACCTCTGGAAACTTGTTCCTCATTTGCTTCACTTTCGCTAATAATACCAAGTGCCAATAATAACGACAAAGTCTCAGAGCTTTTTTTTTCATTTTCTACTGTCAATCCTACATTAGCTTTATTAATGACAGTCCCTGCATCAGTTTCATCAACAGTGTTAACGGCGTCAGTTTCCTCAGTTTCCAATTCTTCGACCGCAATATCCTCCGGGGGTAAAGGGCTCGATTCTTCGGCGCAAACAACCGTGCTTGTCAAAAAGAGTGATGCCATTAACATCCAGACAAATATTCGATGTTTTATTTTCATATTCATTTTTATCCCTCCAAGCCGATTGTTTTAGAAAAATTATAAAGCATTAAAGCCGCTTCTGCACGTGTTGCCAGCGAAACCGGATTAAATTTGCCATTGTCATCGCCTTTAACAATGTTGGCATCTTTTAGACCGTATACAGCTTCAACAGCATAATCAGAAATTGCACTATTGTCAATAAATTCGGTTGTAGCTGTATTTAAGGTTACCCCTTTGTATTTTGCTGCTCTAAACAAAATAACAGCCATATCCTGTCGGGTAATATTTTCAAGAGGCTCAAACCTGCCTTCATCTATGCCCTTAATGATATTCATAGAGTAAACAGAAGCAATATACGGATAAAACCAATCATCAATTCCTACATCCACAAAATTCATTGTACTGCTTTCTGACACTCCCCCCAGCAACTTGACGATCATCGTAACAAATTCAGCCCGTGTAATGTTTTTTGAGGGCTTGAAGGTTCCATCTTCATACCCGGTCAATATACCTTTGGTTGAAAAAGCTTTGATTGCCTCAACGGCCCACTCGTAACCAATTAGGTCAGGAAATTTTGATTTTGCAGCAAAAGCATCAAGCTCACTAGCATCCACTACATTCGTAGCAACGCCTGAGCCTCCGTGACCGACGCCATAGTATTTGCTCCTTTCAGTATTGGCGCCACTCGGGGCTGAGTCATTTATAAGATTGTCCATGGTTTTCTGCACATCATCAAGCTCCGGCCTTGTATCAGAAAAAGCTGCAGCAATTGAAATCTGCTCACTGTTTGAAAGACTTATAAGCTTAGAAATATCAAGTCCCAACAAATTATGGTATGTTTTGATTTGCAACAATATATTTGACGCAGTCTTTATAGCAGGATAATTGATAGCCTGAAGAGCAAGCTGACATTCAAAGCTTTGGTTGAGAGCTTCTATACTGTGATAATCCTTCAGAGACAATAACGAAACAATCTTCTGCTTGCCTTCATCAGTAATTTTTTCATACAGCTCCGAAGAAGGGATATGCGTTTCTGAGCTATCAATATAATCCAAATAGTCTCCCAGCGTCTCCATAATTCCCTCGTTAAGAGCACTTACAATAACCCCGCTGTCTATAGCATTTACAACGTACCTTAACTCATCTTCTCCAATTTCCCCTTCAACAATATCATTATAGCACATCTGCGCAACATTAACCTGATTGTCCAAAGCTCTGTAAAGCTCAAAATTTATTCCGATATACTCCGCACATTCATCTATAATAGCGCTTAATGCGGTCACATCATCCGCCGTTTTCATCCTTTGAATCCATGCCTGTTTATCGGAAATCGACGCATAATAAACATATGATTTCTTACCACCGGTCTGCATACTGTACATTCCCTTTGGAGAATTTGCGGGAATAGGGATGTTTTTTGCATAAAATCCGCTTGCGTTGGTTTTTCCTTGACCGATATATGCCAAAGCATCATTTACATCTTTACCGTTGACAATGAATGTATCAACAGTATCAAAATCATAGTTGGGATTTAACAATACAACCTTGACAGGTTCGTTTTTACCTCCCTGATAGCTTGTGCTGATATAGTTATCCTCCCCGCCGATATTATCCGATAATAATTCAATTCTTCTAAAAGCTGATTGCGTAAAATCCCCAACGTTTCTAGCAGCAACCTCATCGGCGGAAAACGCATAATTATACAGTTTTATTGAATTTAACGTAACATCAGACCCGTAATTGGTACCAAAGTAATTAAGCATAATACGATCAGCCGTTTTTGCAGCCGAGGAAAATGTTTTGCTTGCCATCAGCATACCGTCGACATACCAGTTTATTGTATTATCTTTAGTACTTACAGTAATTACATTAACCTTTCCTATCACATCATTTATGTTTACCGCAGGTTTTGCCAGCATACCCGCCCAGGTAAAAGTTACATTATCTCCGCTTTCATTCGCAATTCTGAAATTACCGTTATCCGAATAAAACACTGCAGCCCTGCCTGAATTTTTCACAATATCCTTAACCAAAAACTCCAAAGTAAAATTATATGTATTGATTATTTCTGTCGCATTGTCCGGCAAATAGCTTGTTGTACCGCTCCCATAGCCGCCGCTCGTAACAATCCCTTTACTTGTCCAGTAATTATTATCATCGACATAAAGAGCAGCATTATTATTATTTCCGCTTAAATCATGCCAAGTTTTCAAAGCTCCGTCATAGTATCCATTGGCAGAATTATCATCGGTAAGGAGCTTCATTACAAGCCCTTCTTCATAATAAGGGTTTTCATCTTCATCTTCTGGATCGTCTTCCTCCTCTGCAATAAAAAAGTTTTCTTTATCATAAATCTGATTATCAACATCCCAAAGTATTGACCACATTGCAGCTGCCCCTGAAAAACCGGTAATGCCACTGTGATAAATTGTAACCTTTTCTCCCGCTTCAAACCTTCTGCTAAAAGCGGTATCCTGCTCCTGTCCACCGGAAATCAATGATGAATCGGTTTTATCTAGTGCGTTAATCCACGGATAAACCGTTCTTGCGGAATCGGATACCCATCCTAACGAAGCAGAATAGTATTCAGGCTTTGTATAATCGTTCCAGTCTTTATTCTGCAAATAAACCGAACCGCTTGGAAATCCAGGACTTAGATCCCTGTGAACCGGTGTCCAATAATCTTCTGTGTTGCCATAGGCCATCCCGGTTGTGTTTGCCATAAATATTACCGTACCACCAGTATCGGCAGTAAAACTGAAATATTCGTCTCCTGCCTTTCCTGTTGTCCCCCACCATTGCTTGATATTATTATCGTACGCCGTCATAAACATGCTTGCCCCCAAAAGCGGCTTTGACAAGAAACAAAATCCCCATCTCCTATCCACGAAAGCGACTGACCCATTATCCTTATACAACGCCGCTCCGCCCATAAAAGCAGGCTTAAAAGTATCGCTTGCGGCAGCCTCCGACATATTAAATGAGGTCAGCCTCGGCTGTTTAGACTTGAAAGTTACGGAATATTTTGTCTGTCTTGTTCCGTTGGATGCATAAACAACGCCAATACTCGCCTCATTTTTAATAGGTATAATACCCGCATCATTTGTGGGTCTTATTGTATTGAAGGCTGTGCCGGCAGTTGCCGAATCTAATTTGCCGTAATTGACACCATTTATAATGATGCCGTTTGAGGAATTATATATATCCTGTGCCGCATACGTTACATCACCGGAACTAACTCCGATAAGCCTGACAAAAAAGGTGTTGTCTGGCAATTCCACCTCATAGGATAGAGTTTCAGACGAAAAATTTGGTATTTCATATGTTTCACCATCAAGCACATAACTTAGCTTTGATAACGTATAATTATCAATTTCGTTTTCATATAATAAAAGCTTAATTTTTCTCACTGGTGTTTCTTCACTGACAATTGCAGGCGTAACGGTAATAACAGCCTGCCCGGGCACCTCATAATCAGAAACGGAAACCTTTGTTGTCTGATCCAGAGGAACAGCCATAATGGAAGACCCTTTTACAGTCTGCAATCTATATGTATCAACGTCATCACTATAACCATCAATCCAATTACCATTTATTTTAATACCCTCCAACGCAGTAGACGTATGCAAAAAGGTTGCTTCCCCCGCATATATATTTTCTCCGGAAATGCTATCCCATACATAGGCTTTCAGCAAAGCTTCAGAAACATTTATTCCATCGGGGATTTGTAAGCCTTTGCTTACTTCAGAAATTTGACCGGACTCCAGCGATAAGCCGCTGTATTCCATTTTAAGCATAACTCCTTTTTCGTATATCGCTATGATAAAAAGAATATCTGAAGTGCCCGAATAATTATTTTCGATAATTGTTTTGGCATATACGGTATTTCCGCTAGGCGGGAAGGTCTTGAATTCAATACCCATTTTATTTAAAAAGCATACCTGACCTACATTGATACCGCCATTTGCAGCGTATAAAACGGTAAAGAGATTGAAAATAATACCAACCACAATGAACAGGCAACAAATTTTTTTCATATTCTATTATCCCCCTATAGCTAAGCGGCTGGTAAAGCAACCAGCCGCTTATGGTATGTTGCTGTAACGCAATTACTGAATGGTTACTGTTTTTTCCTTGCTTTGTGTGAGCGGCATAATAATAGTTTCTAAATCACTCCAGATAAAACCTTTTACTATAACCGAGCCTGTGATTTCCGAAACATCGAACACTCCCACATATTCGCTTTGCGCAGGACCGGTAAAGGTGATTGGCTCATATAAACCTAATAATTTGCCGTCAACGCTGTCATACATTGCTAACAATACTATGCCGTCATAATCCCCTGCTTCACCATACACATCCAAACCGACATAAAGATCGGTTCCGTCCTGTTCGGTAACTATTGAAGAATTCAGCCCGTTATTGTCCGTATCCCAAACGATAACGCCTGCCATTTGCCCGATGTCAGCTCCAAGGGTATAAACGGTTACCTCCTCATTTTGAGTAAATGTGTATTTATATAAGTATCCTCCAAGCTTTCTGGTGTTTTGCACAATACCAGTGCTATCAGTCAAATCAGTAAAATAGAACTGATTCAATTGGGAGCGTACATCATTAGCGCTGTATTTATTCCATTCCGTTGAATTGTAGAAATACTTTGGAACCGTATAATTATTCCAAGACTTATCAACAAGCTTCCAGTCTGATATATTCACTGATTTGACTGGGTCTTCTCCATCTATAATAGCATAACCGTTATTAGAAAACTCTTGAACAACCTGCCATCCGTCATTTGAAGCTGCTGAGCCTGCCTGGTAGTTGGGTGCCGCTCCGTTAGAACTAATATATATGGTGCCTGCCGTATCGGCTGTAAAGGTAAAATACTCGGCATTAGACGTTGTCCATGTGCTGATTTTATTTGCTGCATCATAAGGAAAAGTCAGCAGGCTTGCACCTACGAAATTGCTTGAAATATTCGAACCAATGAATTTTGCCCTGTCTGATGACAAAACAGTACCAGAATCATTATTCATTGCCGCACCACTTGTAAAAGCCACTTGTTTTTCCGTTTCCGTTGCAGATGAAGGATAAGTAAGGCTGGTCAGCGAGGGCTGATTTGCATTAAAGGTGATGGTATATACCTGATTAATCATACCATCCTTAACAAGCTCAACAATTGCCTTTGTCGATTCGTTTTTTACAGGTATAAGTTTATTAATTGCAGGTCGACGCATTGTAATCATCTCGTGTGCGTTACCGGTATTTGTTACATTTGCAATAGAGCCTACAACAGATGCACCGGGTATAACATCCTGAACATAGTAATTTAAAGTATAATCATTGCTGACAGGTACTGCGTTAATTGTTGTATAAAGTGAATTATCAGGCAGACTAACTGTATAATTACGCTGGCCATCAGCCAATGTTATATTTTTAATTTCATTGCCCTCAGTATAGGTAATTGTTGAAACCAGTTGCTCCTGCTGCGATTCAACAAGCGCGCATATTTGCGCCTTTGTTGCGGTTGCGTTGGTCATATTGCTGTCCGTTATATAGCCGGAATTATATGTAGTAAGCTCAACATCATCTATGATAAAATCTTTGTCCGGTCCGGTTCCTGCCAAAAATTGCATTCTGTAAACATTGGTTAAACTAGTATTTTTATCATGAGTTGCAGTGGCGTAAAGCACATTATCCAAATAAATGCTTACGGTATTGCTCTCTATATTAGTGCAATCCCATACATAATCTATTTGGTATTCCTTTGTCGGATCACAGGCAATGGGCAGTCCGTCCACTGTATAATATACGGGATTGTCATATGTTTTAATTGTGTCGCCGAACTCAATAAGAATATGGGTATTACTACCGCCTGTATTATCAAATGTCCTTACTATCTGCGGATTGCTTTCTGATGCATCTGTTGGCGTCTGTTTCCACGAAATGTGCCATATTTTTCCGTTCTTTCTAATAAGAGCATTTTCAGTTGTGGATTCGCCATACAGCGGATATAGTTGAAGTCCCGCGGCAGTCGTACTGCCAGTGGTGCTTGCCGAAGTATATGACATTTTATCGTCAACTGTCCCGGTTATGGTATCATTTGCAGATAAGGGAGAAATGGTTACCGCAGTGCCTGTAACCGCGCCTCTTGAAACCATCTTTACGTCACTGAAGTAATATCTGTGAAGCATTGCGTCTTCATAAGGACGAGCGCTTTTAGCAGCAGTTGTGCTATCATAATAATCATTGACATTTGCACGAACCTGTGCACCCGATAAAGCGGTTGTATATAGCTTCATCATCTTATAATTTGCCGTGTTCCCGGTTCCATTAACAGTTGCATAGCCAAGCAGTGAAATGTAATTAAAAGCAGAGTTGTTCGGGTCTGTAGTACCTACGGTATAAGTGCTATTGGCACCGCGTTTACCTTTTGCCATAGATTTCAGCTCGCCGTTGACATACCATTTTATTTCCATGTAACCACCGGTACCGACTACTCCTTTAGAAGACGTTACATTGCTTACGGTAATCGTATTATACTGCCCGGAAAAATCCTTAACATCACAAGCAGCTGAGCTGGTTTGATACATATTACCGGTTTTAAAATATGCAAGATCCTCCTCACGGCCGTCTAACCGTCTGAAAATATTAAATTTATCGTCATTTGCTCTAAACAAACAGGTAGTACTAGTGTCTGACGAAGCCCAATTATCCGCAACAAACTCAAAGGTGAAGCTTCCCCCATTTGCAATTGCTTGCCATGTAGCACTGGTAGCCGCACCGGGTAGAGTAGTTTCATTTGTCACTGTACCTGTTCCATCGTTATATGCAAGCCAGCCGTTAGCCGTCCATTTATCCTGACCGGCATAGCTTACAAGATTCATATGGTTACCCTTTCCGCTTAAGTCAGTCCAAGTGGTTGCAGTGGTCTGAGCATTTGCCACACTTCCGTTACCGTCGTAATTGTTTGCATCAACATAGAAAATAAGATTAGCATCGTTTGTTAAAGCATTTGCAACCGTTTGAAACGAAGTACAAAGAGTTAAAGCCATCGCAATAGATAAAACAATGCCTAAATACCTTTTAATACCATAAGTTTTCATAGTTTAATAACTCCTTTTTTTATTATTTTTTATTTGTTCTAATATGCGCCTTTCTGTATGTATCCACTAATTCGTTAAGTCCCATTTTTTCAAGATCTGAAATATATCTGTCCCATGTTGCGTCAACGTCCTCTGTACCGAATATCCACTTTTGTTCCTGTTCACGTACATAAGTAGTGATATTCGTGCTGACTGCGTCTATAACCTTTTTCTCCTCATCATTCCATGTCATAGAGGAGAATTGTTTTTTTACAAAACCTCCCTCTTTATATGCAATAAATCCTTTTCTTGCGATCTCGTTCATTCCCATCAGCTCTGCACTAATGGAACCGACAGTCCCGATTTCCACCTGACCTTGATTTCTCATATATGACGGAACGCCTTCTGTGGAATTGAGAACTGTATCCGTAAATTTAATTTCACCGTTATTCACTGTATGATGAACACCCTCAACACCAAACGCATTAAGTTTCCTGCCTTCCTCCGACATCCAGAAATCAAAATACTTAATAGTTGTTTCGATTTTTTTATTATCCTTTGAAATACCCCAAGCATAACCATGCAAAGGTGCGCGTGAACGTACCTCCTTAACTACGCCGTTCACATCGGCAGGCGGCAGAATAGGCATAAACTCAAACCCGGTAATTGAGTTTTTATATGCTTCGTTGTAGCTGCCTGTGGTTGAGAACCAGTCGTGGGTCATACCACCGGTGTTGTTGGAAAGGAGCTGTTCTCTGGCATTTTGGCCTCTTGTAAATATTTCTTTATCAATAAGCCCTTCCTTATACCATTTTGCTAATTGCTTAACCGCTTGCTTATATTCCGGCTTAACTACGCCATACTGCAAAACTCCTGTTTCATCCTCACTCCACGAATAATCGGCACCAAAAAGCTGATAAAGGTCCGTTACGCCCTCCTGACGTACAAAAAACGGTATTTCATCCGCCTCTCCGTTGCCGTTCGGGTCACGCTCCTTAAACGCCTTTAATACTGTATATAATTCACCCACCGTTTTTGGCGTTTCAAGACCGAGCTTTTTTAACCAGTCTGTACGAATAAAGAAACCCTTTGAAGGAAGTGCTTCATCTTCAATACCTGAAAGTGAGCCGGGTATAAAATAAATGTGTCCGTCCTTTGAAGTTGCTATCCTCTTTGCCTCGGGACACTCTTCAAAAAACTTTTGAATATTGGGCGCATGCTTCTCTATCAAATCCTCAAGTGGTATTAATCCGCCGTCATCAGCAAGATCGGTCAATTTTCCTCTTGTGTTGTGAATAATGTCAGGCAGCTTGCCCGCTACCATCATGGTGCTCCATGCCTGAGCGCTATCAGAAATCGTTTCTGATGCTGTGCCTTTAAGTGTAACCCCTGTAAGTCTTGATGCCTCCTTGAAAATAGGCCATTCATCATTATAAACGCAATAGTTTATAAAATGCATAAAAATTGTTAGCTCTTCATCTTCCCCTATTTTTGATACCTCCTTCTTACCACAGCCGGTTATCCCGATAATAAATAAAGCTGCAAGAATAATCGCTATTGTCCTTTTCATTACACTGTCATCCCTTTCTTTATTTTAAATAATATCATCCCTTGACTGAACCGAGCATAATACCCTTTACAAAAAACTTCTCCACAAACGGATATATAACCAGCATTGGCAATACCGCAATAACCATCATAGCATAAATCATGGTTTCTCTTGACATAACAGTATAGTCTACACTTCCCTTTTCACTGTTGAGAGCACTCATTTCAACAACCAGTTTTTTCAGCAAAACCTGAAGCGGAATTTTTGTTTCGTCACTAAGCATTATCATTGACCAAAAGTATGAATTCCATCTGCCGACAAAATAGTAAAGAGTTATTGTCATGAGTGCAGGGACAGACAACGGAATAAATACCATGTAAAACGTTTTGAAATCCGAAGCTCCGTCAAGCTTTGCCGCTTCTTCAAGCGACTGCGGCACTGACTCAAAAAACGTACGCAGCAAAACAAAGTTAAATGCTGAGACAGCACCGCAAAGTAGTACTCCTATACGGGTGTCTAAAAGCCCCAAGTCGCTGAAATTCAGATATGTAGGCATCATACCAGGCGAAAACCACATTGAAACAAGTATAAAAAGCATCAGAGACCTTCTGAATTCAATGCGCTTTTTCGAAAGTGAATAAGCCCCCAAGGCAGTGATAACCATGCTTAAGGCTGTTCCTACTACTGAATAAAATATTGTATTACCATAAGATGTCCAGATGTTTTTTGTATTAAATACTGTTTTGTATGTATCAAGTGTAAAATCTTTAAACCACCACATCACATTACCTGAAAGAACCTGCGAACTTGAGCTTAAGGACGCAATCAATATATACCATATCGGATAAAGCGTTATAAATACAAAAATTAGCATTATAATATAGTTTATACTGTTAAAAATTCTATCTCCGTATGTCTTCTTTGCCATTATTGACTCCCTCCCTTACCATAAGCTTGTTTCTGTCAGCTTTTTGCTTAAAGAATTTGCACCTGAAACCAGAAGCAGCGCAACAACACCGTTAAACATACCAACCGCAGTTGCAAGGGAATAATTGGATTCAATAAGACCGCTGCGGTAAACATATGTGCTTATTACGTCTGCCGTTTCATATGTAATAGGTTGATACAAAAGAATTATTGTTTCCGAACCAAGACTTAACATATGCCCTATTTTCATAATCAGCATAACACATATTGTTGGAAATATTCCCGGAATCGTAATATTAATAATCTGCTGAAGCCTACTTGCTCCGTCTATTTTCGCTGCCTCGTAAAGTGATTCATCAATAGAACATATTGATGATGTATATACAATTGTACCAAAGCCCACACCTTGCCATCCGCCCAACATCACATAAATGGTCTTGAAATACTTCGGCTCAGCAAGAAAATATATGCTTTCCATGCCGAGTTTCCTCAAAACTATATTTAATATCCCTGCAGACGGTGATAATAACGATACAACAAGCCCTGCAACAATAACAGTAGAAATAAAGTGTGGGAGGTAAAATATGGTCTGAAATGTTGTTCTCATTTTCTTATGCGGGATTTCATTTATTAAAAGCGCAGCTACAATTGTTATCGGAAATACTGCAATAAGACTATAAGCGTTAATAGTAATCGTATTTCTTATGACGCGCCATGCAAACGGACTTGCAAAAAAGCTTTTGAAATGCTCAAGTCCTACCCACTCACTTTCCCATATTCCAACGAAAGGTTTATAGTCCTTAAACGCTATCTGCAATCCCATAAGCGGCTTATAATAAAAAAACACAAACCAAAGCAGCAATGGTATAAGCATTATATAAAGCTGTCTGTCCCGAAACATATTTGATAATACCTTAGTTCTATCCGCTTTATTCTTAATTTGGGCATCTAAATATCCTTTCACAGTGAGTTAATCTCTCCTTTTTTTTGATTATTTATTAGTTGCGTTATATTAATTATATACTACAATATATATAAATTCAATAAGCAGCTCTTGCTTTTCACCTTGAATTTTTGACATAATAAATAAAAGGAGCCTTATCCGCAATGATTAGCGGATAAGGCTCTTACCGATAATTTTTATCTGTGCAATTCTTTAAATTGTGACGGCGGCATTCCTTCGTATTTGGAAAATGTTCTTATAAATGTATCTATATTGTTAAACCCCACCCTCGCTGCCACATCACCCAGTCTACACCTTGGATTTTCCTCTATAATATTTTTAGCAGCATCAATTCGGTATTTTGCCAGATAATCCTTAAAATTTTCGCCGGATATTTTTTTAAACAATCGACTTGCATAGGATGTAGACATGTTCATATACTCAGCAAGATCAATTAATGAAATATTGTTGGTGTAATTTTGATTAACGAATTCAATAACATAACGGTTGTTCTCTTCCTCAGATGCTTTTTTCTTTATTATAATACAATCTATTATTTGCTCAAAAATAGCATATGTCTTATTTTTTAATTCCAGTGCACTTTTTTCGTTATGTAATTCCAAGTACATCACTATACCTTCACCGAAAACCTCCTCGGACTTCTTATTCGCTGCAGAAAGAACTCGGAATACTGTTGCTGATAGCATTATAACAAGCTGAGTATGCTTTTCTTTTGAAATCGTATCATTCTTATAATTTTGATCTATGATATTTGAAATCATTTCCCAAAGCTTTTCTCTGTCGCAGTCAAGAACGCAAGCTGTCAACTCAAGCTCCATGTTTGTGTCGAAGTTAACAATCTCTTCGTTGCTGGTTATATCATCGGCGCGCATTACTACAGAATGTTTTTTCTCGTAATAACTTTTAGAAAGAAGCCTTTCGCAAGATTTAAAGGACATGGAAATATCCAACCAACTGTCCACTTGTTCTCCTAGTGCAACAGAGGACACTAAATCAAATTTGTCCTCCAAAATAGACACTACACGGACAATATCCTTTTTTACTTTGCCGTAATCGTCAAATGCAGCTATAATAATGTGCGAATTTTCGTTTCGTTCCATAACCTCAAAACACAGATAATTCTCAAAATAATCTGTAAATATATTCTTAACAGAGTCCTTGAGCATAAAAATACCATCCTTTGAAATGCTTTTTGATAACTCTCCCATGTTTATATAATCGAATACTATTACACTTAATCCGGCATCTATGTCTGAAAATCCAAATTCTTTTATTCCATTTTCGATCTTACTATCACTTAGAAAACCCTGAAGCATTTCACGCATAAACTTTTCACGCAGCGGAATCTTATAATTTTCTACTATAGTTGAAAGCGTACTGTTTTTATTGTTCAACGCTATTATAGTATCTTTAATATACCCAAGCTCATTTTCTGTTTTTTCCAGATCGTTTGATTCAATTTCATTCATCAGCTTGTTTAGCGGCGCATAAACCATATTCGTTGAACGTGAAATGAGGTATAGCGAAACTGCAAATATTACTGTCAAAAATATTAAAGCATAGCTTATATATCTGTTTAGGTTGTAAAAATATTGGCTTCTCGGTACTATAAAGTAACATTTAAAATCACCATAAAGGTTTGTCTTATCAATAATCCTCTCAAATATTTTATATTTATAACGGTAACGACCCGAGACAACTTCTTTTGCAAACGCAGTGCTTTCGTCTCCACTATAATATATGACACTGTCATTCATCATCAGAATTACTTTGACGGAAACATCGTTGTATTCTAATATCTTATCAATATCATATGTGCAAAACACAAAATACTGGTTTTTAAAGCTATTTTCATCATACCTTATAATTGTAAGATACGACCTTTGGTCTATGCTTGACACCATCACCGAGGAACTCAACATCGGGTTTTCTACAAGCTCTGCCGCTATTCCCTTAACTGCATTCCGAGACAATCCTATGCTTTCACAGAAAAAATCAAAGCTCATGGTGTTTTCCTTAGTAACAATATGGTTGCTTTTCATATTAGTTATACCAACCATTCCGCCCGAGCTCGGCATTGCGCTTATAACTGTCGAAAGATACTCCTTTACACGGGCAATTTCCGCACCGCTTGCATTTTCCACAGTCACATAATTCTTTATCTCGTCGCTTGCCTGAAACAGAACTGCTATATCCTGCGTATGTTTAATCGAATTGCTCAGGTTATCCGAAAAATTTCGTATATGCGTTGTTGCTATGCGAGTATAGTCATTACTTGCGATTACCAGCGACCCGATATACACTAAACAAAAGCACATTGCAGTATAGAATAACGAAAGAATAAAGTTATTTTTCCATATCAGTTTATAATACTTCATGTTTACAACCATTCCTTTCGCTATGTTAAACACACAAAACGGCATAAAGCCATTGGCTTTGTGAGTAATTTTTTGTATAATATATTTACCACTATGACAGGCAACTACAAATCACACGGTGACAAGTGAGCTATCCTTTGGAATTGACCGCAAATTTATAGGTATAGATACATCTCACTATTCAATTGATAGTAATGTCTGCACTAGCCAATTCTACAACTATCAGTTTTTTGCTCTAAAATATATCTATGTAACCGTGCAACATCCCCATCAAATACATATCCAACTATTCCTGCTTTCTCTGCCCCCTGTATATTTGAGTAAAGATCGTCAACAAATAAAGTTTCACTTGCAACTAGACCAAACCGTTCCAATGCAAGGTCAAATATTTTAATGTCAGGCTTAACCAATTTTTCATCAGCTGAAAATATCAATCCTTCAAACTTTTCAAGAATAGGGTTTTCCTCTCTGTGCTCCGAAAAGTGCTTGCTAATATTTGATAGCACAAACAACCTGTATCCCTTTTCGCAAAGTTCATTCAATAACTTCTCCATACCATCTACCACTGGCAGAACAGACTGCCAGCAATCACAAAATTTATCAGAGTATTCATGCAAATATTCAGGAAGTTCGGCTCTAACACTCTTCTTAAAGTCCTCTTGAGAAATACTGCCATCATCAAGTCTGCGCCAGAATTTTCTGTCAAAAACTGTTGTAAGAAGCTGTTCAAAATCCTTGTCCTTGTCATAAAAGCGCCTTGCAATTTTTTCAGGTTCAAACCTAATTACAGTATTACCTAAATCAAAAATAATGTTTTTCATTTTTTCTCACCGATAAATTCCTGCACAGAACATTCCTCCCCTGTCAATTACAACTATAATATTGCATTTATTATCATAAGTCAAGTTACACTACCGCAAGTATAAAATTATTTTTCCATATTAGTTTATATTAATTCATGTTTTCACCGCATAAAAACAAATTTTTGGATTTTTACATTTCGCTCTATACTATAAACCTAAAGTATATTTGGTATCATCGCACACGAATAAATACAGCCGAAAGCCTGTTTTTGCGTTTATAATACCATAATCGACACCAAAAGTCAAGCTCTTACAACAATTTACATAAATTATGGCTCTGTCATAACATTAAATAATTTCTTTATATTATCGAACACAAAGTTAGGTTTTATAACACTTTTTTCAACATCACTTAATGTTGTTTCGCCACTTAAAACAAGGACAGTACCATAATCTTTTTGCAAATGCAAAATCGCAGCATTTGTCGATGTTAAAAAATCTTCCTCTTGCGCTGATATGCAAAGGCCTTTTAATTTTTCAATATATTTATCAACACTTTTAGATGAGTTTTGATAAGTCTTTAAAAAAGTGCATTGATTTTCTGTAAGTGTCTAAAATTAAAATTCTTTATAGTGCTATTATAATATTATTGTTTTATAATGTCAATAACATCTAAATTAATTTATTATTATACAGAAAATATCATTTACATTTATATTTCTTATCAATAATCTTTGTCATAGTTTCCATTTAGCAGTTCATTCCATGCAATCATCCTATATTCCTCACTTACATAATTCTTTATATATTTCTTGAATATCATTAAATATAAATTCCGGTTTTTGTTTGCTTTTTTCTGCTTCATCTCTTGTTGTTTCTCCGCTCAGTACTAAAGCTGTGCTGATACCGGCGGCGATTCCGCATGCGATGTCTGTGTATAGTCTGTCACCGATTAATATGGCCTCTTCCTTTTCATATCCTGTTTTCTCTATTGCGAGATTTACCATATCCGGTTCGGGCTTGCCGATGAATATAGGCTTTCTTTTTGTCGCGTTATAAAGCATACCGCAAACCGAGCCGCAATCAGGCACATAACCGTATTCGGTCGGACATACCAGGTCAGGATTTGTTGCGATAAAATCTACTTTTCTATAAAGTAACATGCAGGCGTCCTCTAATTTTTGGAAACTCAGCTCCGTATCAAAGCCAGTAACCAAACAAGAAATATCATCTTCTAATTTCTCAACGATATTTAGCCCACTCTGTATAAGTTCCTGCCGAAAGGACTTTGTTCCGAGTCCGTATATTTTTCTGTTATTATAATACTTTATCAGGTATACCACTGTCGCTTGCGTCGAAGTCAAAAAATCGTCTTTTGTGGATTTAATGCCCATTCCCCCAAGCTTTTCAACATAATTTTCAACACTTTTAGAAGAATTGTTGGTTAAAAACATATATCTCCTGCCGGTTTCATGTATGTATTTTAAAAAATCAAGTGTACCATCTAATAATCTGTTACCTAAATAGATTGTGCCATCCATATCTAAAAGAAAAAGCTTTTTGTCACTTAGTTTATTCATCATCCATCTCCTCGTTTATAGTCCAACTAACTCTTTGATTCCGCCCAATCCGCTTAAACTGCACATTAGTCCCTCAGGAGTATTCTTTTTAGCCAGCCTGACCTCCAGCAGCATATCTATTTTTTCACAATTCTCTTTTTCTTCCAGCTTAACTGACCTTATTTCAACTTTTTCTTCTACCAACTTTTTTAATACAGATTTCATATTCTCGGCATTATCCAGTTCTAACCGTATGCCAAACGCCCTTGATTTCATTTTTAAATTCAACGCTATCGAACGTAACCCAAGCATTGTAAACAGCATGAGTAAAACAACGCAACCCGCGATAATATAATATCCGCTGCCTACCGCAAGCCCAACACATGCTGTTGTCCATAGCCCTGCCGCTGTTGTAATACCACGTACCCTGTTTCCATCTACAATAATACTGCCAACACCCAAAAAACCGACGCCGCTGATAACCTGCGCACCCATTCTCATTACCTCGGATGTTATTCCATATTGCTCAACCAAACATACGCTGACAACCATCACCGACGCCGCACCAAGGCATACAATAATATGTGTTCTAAGCCCTGCGTCGTGCTTGTTTCCTCCGCGTTCAAATCCGATAATTCCGCCTAAAATTACGGCGGCAGCTAATCTGAATAGTATCATATAATCAAAGTTTATCCAATCAGTCAAATAATCTCCCCCTTCTAAAATCAATCATACCATAACCTTGTGTTAGATGTAGAAATAGCCGTTGCCCCTGCCTTTAATGCCTCTATAACCTCTTGTTTCGTTTCAATTAAGCCTCCTGTGATAATCGGCAATTTCGTATTTTCGCTGAAATAGGATATTACCTTTGGAACGACACCGGGCATTACCTCAATCATATCCGGTTTTTGTGATTTGATAGAATCGATAGCCGTATTCATGGAATGAAAATCAATAATAAAAAACCTCTGTACTGTTTTCAGTTTCCACTCCTTAGCCATTTTAATAATATTTCCTCTTGTGCTGATAATCCCGTCCGCACCCATTTTCGCTATATAGCCGATACCATAAGTGTCCTTTGCAATACCCTCCGTCATATCCGCATGAACAAAAAGCTTTTTATTATTTTTGTGCGCCGCTTGTGTATACTCCTGCAAGGTTAGAATATTCGCATTCATCATGAAAATTACATTTAGCTCACTTTTAACAGCTTCTTCGAAATCTTCCTTGGTGTGAACCGCCGCTATAATGGGATTTTCCTCAAGACTAAGCATTATAATCTACTCCTTTTATATTTTTGGTTGCCACAATATGAATGCCTGTGTTATTTATATTCTTTATTAAAATATCTCCTATATGAATCGGAGGCGCAAGATTCAGTTGATTGATAATATTCATATATTCATTTAAATCTCCCTTTGGAAGCGGTTTATCCGACTTTACGGAGACTAGGCCTCCGCCTGCGACTCTTGCTGTTGTCGTAAGCGTTCTGACAGGATTTGTGCATTCGCCAATTGCGTATTTTTCGCCCCTTGGGCAGGTGTTTCCAGATACGCTTATCACCCTGCCATTTTCCTTTTCTACTGTCAGCTCGCACCCCAAAGGGCATACAATACAAGTTAAATTCATCAACGTTCACCTCTGTTTTAATTCTACATATATTTTGTTGCCTCTTATATCCCTTAGAATTTCTTTATTTAGCTTGATACATTCCATTTCACCGGGAGCGGCTTTTTTTATGTTCTTTTTATATAGTACTTTTTCATCGTCTCTTACTTCTATTATAACGTTTTTAAATATATTTGCAACCCTAAAATATACAATTACATCATTTTGTACGGAATGTAACATTTGAGGAACAATATAACTTATATTCTCCGTCAGCTGAAAGGTTATTTCTTTTTCTGCCTGTTTATCACTCTCCAAAATATATTTCGCTGCCGAATGCCCCGCAAGCTCTGCTTCCTCTGAAACAAAATCAACCAGATCATGAACATGCAACACATTTCCGCACGCGAATATACCGCTCTTTGATGTTTCTCTGTTTTGGTCTACAACCGCACCGCCGGTGACTTTGTCCAATGCAATACCGGCGGATTTCGCAAGCTCATTTTCAGGAATCAGCCCGACTGATAACAGCAAGGTGTCGCACGCGAAATATTCCTCGGTTCCCGAAATGGGCTTTCTGTTTTGGTCAACCCTTGCGATTGTAACGCCTGTAACCCTTTCTTTTCCATGAATATCGACGACGGTATGGCTTAATTTCAGCGGTATATCAAAATCATTCAGACATTGCACGATATTCCTTGTAAGCCCGCCTGAATAGGGCGCTATTTCGCATACTGCCTCAACCTTCGCGCCCTCTATCGTCATTCGCCTTGCCATAATCAGCCCTATATCCCCCGAGCCTAAAATTACAATTCGTTTCCCCGGCATATATCCCATAATATTGACAAATTTCTGTGCCGTGCCTGCTGTGTAAATTCCTGCCGGTCTTGTGCCCGCAATATTTAGTGCGCCGCGGCTGCGTTCTCTGCATCCCATGGCAAGTATTATAGCTTTTGCCTGTACTGTTTGACTCTCGCCCTGTTCGCACGCAAAAGTGACCTGCTTATCCGCGCTGATATTCATAACCATCGCATTGAGCCTAAAGGGTATCTTCAAATCGAATACCTGCTTTTCATATTTCCATGCGTATTCCGGCCCTGTAAGCTCCTCTTTGAATTTATGCAGACCAAATCCGTTATGTATACACTGTTGTAGGATCCCACCTAGGCTCTCCTCACGTTCCAATATTAAAATATCTTTTATCCCATTGTTGTATGCGCTTACTGCCGCCGCCATTCCGGCAGGACCACCTCCAATGATTACCAAATCAATTTTCTTCATGATATCCCCTTCGTTTTACCTATCGTAATTTTAGAATTTCCGCCGAATTTTGTAACCTCTTCAAAATTTATATTCAGTTCCCGAGCCAATATTTCCACAACATGCGGCATACAAAACCCTCCCTGACAACGCCCCATTCCGCTTCTCGTTCTTCTTTTAACCGCGTCAACATTGGTTGCTGGCGGGTTTGTATGTATTGCTTTGACAATTTCATATTCGCTGATGTGCTCGCATCTGCAAATAATCTTTCCATATTTGCTTTTGTCTGCCGCAAATATTTTTCTGTTGGGTTTAAAATTCGTTTTTGGTGTTAAAGAAACGCCCATTTCCCCCAAAAGTTCAACTACATAAAGCGCAATCGCCGGCGACGCTGACAGACCGGGTGATTCAATCCCTGCTATATTAATAAAGTTGGTTTTGGATTTTTCTATAATAAAATCTCCTCTATCCGCCACTGCTCTCAGTCCTGAAAATGAGGTAATAACACTTTTTAATGGAATGTCCGGAACATTATCAAGCGCTCCATGAATCACCTTGCTCATTCCGATTTGTGTTGTTGACTTATCCTCTTTATCCAAAATATCCTCCGATGTCGGGCCAAGCAATAAATTCCCGTCAACGGTTGCGCTGACTAAAATACCTTTCCCCATTTTTGATGGTACTCTGAAAATTGTATGCTTTGTGAGATTTCCGAATTCCTTATCAAGAATAAGGTATTCGCCCTTTCTAGGATGAATTTCAAAGGAATCATCCCCTGCCATGCGAGCGACCTCATCCGCATACAGCCCCGCGGCATTGATAATATATTTTGCTTTCATGGTTTCCTTGTGCGATGATATTTCATAATAATCATTCAATAAATTGATGCTTTTCACTTCAAATTCAAGCTTTAATGCGGCGCCGTTATCCATTGCGTTCCCTATTGCGGCAACAGTCAGTTCATATGGGCATACAATCGCTCCTGTCGGCGCAAATAAGGCGCCGATGGCATTTTGTGAAATATTCGGTTCAAGCTGTTTTAATTTCATTTTATCAATGACTTCCAACCCTTCTACACCGTTTTTTACTCCTCTATCATAAAGCTCTGATATGGCGCTCATATCTTCATCCGTATATCCGATTACCAATGAGCCGTTATTCTTATATTTAACACTCAATTCCTCAGTAATCTGCTTCATCATTTTTGAACCCTTAACATTCAAAATCGCTTTCAGCGAGCCGCATTTTGCGTCATATCCCGCATGAATAATACCGCTGTTTGCCTTGGAAGCACCCATTGAAACATCGCTTTCTTTATCAAGAATGCAAATAGATAAATTGTATTTGGAAAGCTCCCTTGCTATCATTACTCCAACAACACCGGCTCCGATTATAGCTATGTCGTACATTTTCTTTTCCCTCCACATAAAAAAAAGCCACACTAAAACAAAGGCCCTGTTCATGCCTTTATTAAAGTGTGACTCCAAATCTCAACACATATTATTTATTTAAATATAGTTTATCATATTTGTTTCTTTTTGTCAATGATTATTTTAGGGAAATTAAACATTTTAAGTCCAAAAATAGGGCATGTTCACATTTACACGTACCACCGGTGCATAAATGCACCAATTTGCGCCCCCCAAAAATAAGTGTTATATTCTACCATTTCCAAGGCCATTTCGTTCAATCGTTTTTCTCCCTAAAATGCCCATAACCGCTGAAAATCAGCGGTTATGGAGTGTATCAAAATCAGATACGTTTTATGTCTATGCTACCTGATTTTAATACAATTTAGCAGTAATAGATTTCTGCTAAATTGTGAACTGTACCCCGAAAATCGGACACAAAAAAGTTTTAGGACAAAAGTACGGACAGCTAAAAGTATCGTGTTCGGACAGAAAAAGTATCCGAAAATGTGTCTTGCAAAAATCGGCTTTTTCTGCTAAAATGAGAAGGGGGTATCTATATGGCAAACAGAGAATTCACGGCGGAAGAATTAGTAGAAATACGCAATAATCCATTTGTTAAAAGCGCAACACATAGCCAAATTAGGTTTACAACGGAATTTAAAGAGTCATTTTGGAAACGTGCACAAGCCGGAGAGCCGTTAAAAGATATAATATCAGCTTTCGGACTGAATCCTGACGTTTTAGGCGAGCGCCGTATAAAAGGCATTTATGCTCACCTGAACGAGCAAGTAGCATCAGGGTTGGCGTTTACAGACGAAAAACGATCACGCTGGCCTGAGATCGCCTTAGCAAACAGAACGCCTTCCGCTAAGCAACAGGCGGTAAAAATACGCACTTTAGAGCATGAAGTCCTTTACCTCAAGCAAGAGCTGGAATTTATAAAAAAAATTATTTCAGCGGACAAGGAGGCAGAGTTGAAATGCTTATTAAAGCGCAACCGCGTTTAAAATACGAGATCATTAATAAAACGATAAGACAAT